>Ga0316576_10001672_pt1 | contig 12167 bp, 8 predicted proteins | sample S0NA_FD_203075 | JGI IMG/M metagenome (GOLD analysis project Ga0316576, IMG submission 203075) | Rhizosphere microbial communities from salt marsh grasses in Alabama, United States - S0-2_050615r3r5 | ecosystem: Host-associated > Plants > Roots > Rhizosphere | place: USA: Alabama | collected... | reverse complement strand
ACCTCTTCAACCTCGAGGTGGCGGGCAACATCTACACCCGCATCATGAATCCCACTGCGGACGTGCTGGAGAAGCGCATCGCCGAGATGGAGGGCGGCATCGCCGGCCTCGCGCTCAGCGCCGGCTCAGCGGCCATCAACTACGCCATCCTGACCATCGCGAAGGCCGGAGCCAACATCGTGTCCGTGCCCCAGCTGTACGGCGGCACCTACACGCTCTTCGCGCACATGCTGCCGGGTCAGGGCATCGACGTGCGCTTCGCCGCTGACGACAGCCCGGCGGCGCTGGAGGCGCTCATCGACGACAAGACCGCGGCCGTCTTCCTCGAGTCGATCGGCAACCCTGCGGGCAACATCGCCGATATCGAGGGTATCGCGCAGATGGCACACGGCCGTGGCGTGCCGGTGATCGTGGACGCCACGGTCTCCACGCCCTTCCTGACCAAGCCCATCGAGTGGGGCGCGGACATCGTCATCCACTCCATGACCAAGTACATCGGCGGCCACGGCAACTCGCTCGGCGGCATGATCGTCGACAGCGGCAACTTCCCCTGGGCCGAGCACCCCGAGCGCTACCCCATGCTGATCGAGCCGGAGCCTGCCTACCACGGCGTGCGCTACACCGAGACGTTCGGTCCGGCGGCCTTCATCGCACGTGCGCGCACGGTCCCGTTGCGCAACACCGGATCGGCCATCAGTCCACTCAACGCCTTCCTCATCCTGCAGGGCATCCAGACGCTGCCCATCCGCATGGAGCGGCACGTCGAGAACGCCAAGGCGGTGGCCCAGCATCTCCAGGGTCACGACCGGGTCGCATGGGTCAGCTACGCCGGCTTGCCCGACTCCCCGTATTACGAGCTGGCCCAGAAGTACACCGGCGGCAAGCCGTCGGGCCTGCTCAGCTTCGGCGTCAAGGGCGGCTTCGAGCCCGGCGTGAAGTTCTACGACGCGCTCAAGCTGTTCAAGCGCCTGGTCAACATCGGCGATGTGCGTTCGCTGGCAGCACACCCGGCCTCGACCACCCATCGGCAGATGACCCCCGAGGAGCAGGCCAGCGCCAAGGTGACGCCGGACACCATCCGCCTCTGTGTCGGGATCGAGCACATCGACGACATCCTCGAGGACCTCGATCAGGCCCTCGCAGCCTCGGCCGCGTAACCGCGTCACGGCCGGGCACGCATGTGGCGGGCCCGGACCGACTCGCCTTCCGAGCCGCGGGCTCCCCGTCAGGGGGGGGTCCGCGGTCTTGTCTGTCCCACCCGCGGCCCTGCCTGTTGCGCGAGGGAGGGCCACGCTGAGCCGCGTCGGCCGAGGCTCCCTGCGAACCTCCCGATTCCCGCGTCAAGGGCCAGTGTGACCAGGTACAGCGTGAACCAGCCGGGCGGGATCACCAGGCGGGCACCGGTGACCCTTTGTCCCGCTACGCGGGAGTGACCCGCGTGCATGCGACATCCGAAGTCGCGCTGTCCCTCTGAGCGGGACCCCGGCCGCAGCCCCTCCGGGCGGTACCAAGCGACAGCCGGACCGAGAGCGAAGCCGAGCCGAAACCGGACCACACCGAGGCTCCGATCCTGAGCCCCGAGCGTGGATGCGAAGGCGCACCCCGGCACCCGAACACGGCCCAGCGAGCCGGATCCGAGCGTTAACGGTGTGCTAACGTCCCCCCCCAGATGGGTCAGGCAGGGGACTCTGCCACCCACACGCGGAGGAGGGAATCGCAGTATGAGACGACCCGCAGCGTTCGGCCCGGTCCTGCTCTCGGGCCTGCTCGCAGTCGGCCTGAGTGGCACCGTCGTGGCACAGGACGAGGGCAGCCTCACCGTGCTCTGCACACCGCAGGAAGACTGGTGCGTGCGGATGGTGCAGGAGTTCCAGGACCAGACCGGCATCCAGACGAGCTACGTGCGCATGTCCTCCGGCGAAGCGCTGGCGCGCCTGCGCGCGGGATCAGAGGCGCCGGAGTTCGATGTCTGGTGGGGTGGACCGGCGGACGGCCAGATCGCCGCGGCGGCGGAAGGCCTCATCGAGCCCTACATCTCCCCCAACGCGGCCGCGATCCCCGACGAGCAGAAGGCGGCGGACGGGACGTGGACCGGCGTCTACGTCGGTGCCCTGGGCTTCTGCTCCAACCAGTCCGAGCTCGACCGCCTCGGTATCGAGGCCCCCACCTCCTGGGACGACCTGCTGGCCCCCGAGCTGGTAGGGAATGTCGCCGTCGCCCATCCGGCCAGCTCGGGTACGGCGTACACGACCTTCTACACACAGGTCATTCGCCTCGGGAGCGAGGACGCGGCGCTCGACTACATGAAGGAGCTTCACAAGAACATCCTGCAGTACACGAAGTCCGGTTCAGCGCCGGGCGGCATGGCTGGACGCGGCGAGATCGCCACGGCCATCATCTTCAGCCACGACTGCATCAAGAACTACGAAGAAGGGTTCACCGACCTCGTGGTCACCTTCCCCAGTGAAGGTACCGGCTACGAGATCGGCGCGGTGGCGCTCGTGGCGGGCGCGCAGAACCCCGAGAACGCCAAGAAGTGGATCGACTGGTCTCTCCAGGCCGACACACAGGAGATCGGCCCCTCTGTCGGTTCGTTCCAGCTGCCCACCAACCCAGACGCCGCCGTCAGCGATCTCTCGGTCGGTCTCGACCAGGTCAACCTGATCGACTATGACTTCGATGCCGCCGGAGCTGCGCGCACCGAGCTGACCCAGCGCTTCGAGGATGAGGTCGCTGCCGAGCCAGTCGAGTAGCCGGTCGATGTCGTTCACGGGCACCAGTGTCGATGCTGCACCCGTGAGGACAGGACACGTCACGAGCGAGGCCGGCCGCGTGCCGGCCTCGCTCCATGACGCATGACCATCTCCGACCGTCAGGCTGTCCGGGACGCGGCACTGCCTCGGCGCGAGGACATCCCCAAGGACCCCAACCGACCCAGGTGGCGCGCCGTCGACCCCGCCGTCATCGTCGCCATCCTGGTCTCGGCGGGCTTCGTGCTGGTGGCCATCATCTGGCCGGTCGGCAAGGTCATCGGCGAAGCGTTCTCGGCCGAGGCCTGGCCGATCTTCGAGCGCTACCTCACGACGGTCCAGAACCGGATCCTGCTCAACACGATCATGCTGGGCCTGACGGTGGCCAGCCTGGGGACGCTGGTGGCCTTCCTCTTCGCCTACGTCCAGGTGCGGGTTCCGGCGCCACGCCTGGTCAAGACGATGATCCACGTCATCGCCCTGCTCCCCATCGTGAGCCCGCCCTTCGCTCTCGCGGTGGCCGCCATCACGCTGTTCGGCCGCAGCGGCATCATCACCCGCGACATCTTCGGCCTGCGTCTCGACATCTACTCGTGGCCGGACATCCCGTTCATGCCCCCGGCGGGACTGACCATCGTGATGGCGCTGACCTTCTTCCCCATCGCCTACATCATGCTGACGGGCATGATGCGAGCGCTGGATCCGTCGCTGGACGAGGCCGCGGCCAACCTTGGCGCATCGCGCTGGCACACCTTCCGCAAGGTCAGCCTGCCCCTCCTGGCCCCCGGCATCGCCTCGGCGTTCCTGCTGCTGTTCGTTGAGGCACTCGCGGACCTGGGCAATCCGCTGGTGCTGGGTGGCAGCTACACGGTGCTCGCCAGCCGCATGTACATCGCCATCGTCGGGGAGTACAACCTGACGGCCGGCTCGGTGCTGGCGGTGATGCTGCTGGTGCCAGCGCTCGTCGTCTACTTCGTGCACCGCTACTACGCCAACAAGTCGTCCATCGTCTCGGTGTCCGGCAAGCCCAGTGGCCGGCACGCGGAGATCAAGAGCCGACCCATCCGCTGGCTGCTGCTTTGGACCGTCCTCGCCATCGTGGGCCTGATCGTGCTGCTGTACGGCACCATCGTCGTGGGCTCGTTCACCAAGCTGCTAGGCGTGAACCACGCGTTCACCCTGGAGCACTTCGAGGCCGTGCTCTTCGGCTACGGGTTCGAGGCGGTGACCGACACCGTCACGCTCTCGGCCATCGCCACACCCATCGCCGGCGTCCTGGGCGTCGTCGTCGCCTTCCTCGTGGTCCGACGACGCTTCTGGGGCCGGGGCACGCTCGACTTCGGGGTGATGCTGGGCGTGGCCATCCCGGGCACGATCTTCGGCATCGGCTACCTGCTGGCATTCAACACGCCGACGGAGATCTTCGGCATCACGGTCTTCCCCAAGCTGACCGGCGGAGCTGCCTTCCTGGGGGGTGCCATCGCCATCGTGATGGTCTTCATCCTGCGCTCGGCTCCTGGGGGCCTGCGCTCGGGAACCTCGTCGCTGCAACAGATCGACCCGGCCATCGAGGAGGCGGCCACCTCCCTGGGCTCCAGCCAGCAGCACACCTTCCGGCGGATCACGCTGCCACTCATCCGGCCGGCCTTCCTGGCCGGCCTCATCTACTCGTTCGCGCGCGCCATGACGGCCATCAGCGCGGTCATCTTCCTGACCACGCCGGAGGTGCGCATCATGACGGCGCAGATCCTCAACGAAGTCGACGCGGCCCGCTACGGCAACGCCTTTGCCTACTGCGTGGTCCTGATCATCATCGTGCTCGTCGCCATCGGGATCCTGAGCTTCCTGGTCGGATCGCGAACGGACGCGGAGCAATCATCCGGGGGCGGGACATGGGGCTGACAGCACAGGGCAAGGACGGCACGAGCGCACCGGCGACGCTGTCGCTAGAGCGCCTCAGCAAGCACTTTCGATCACCCGAAGGTGCGGCCGTCAAGGCGGTCGACGACATCACCATCGAGCTGAGCGGCGGGAGCTTCGTGACGCTCCTCGGACCATCGGGCTGCGGCAAGACGACGACGCTGCGCATGATCGCTGGGTTCGAGAACCCCACCACCGGACGGATCATGCTCGACGGCAAGGACCTCGTCCGTCTCACGCCGGACAAGCGCGGCATGGGCATGGTCTTCCAGTCGTATGCGCTGTTCCCACACCTCACGGTCCACGACAACGTCGCCTTCGGCGTCCAGCTGCAGGGCAAGAAGGGCAGAGAGCTTGAGGCGACGATCGATGCTGCGCTCGACCTGGTCAACCTGCATGGCCTCGGGAGCCGCAAGATCTCGGAGCTGTCCGGTGGCCAGCAGCAGCGGGTGGCGCTGGCGCGTGCCATGGCCATCGAGCCACGCGTCCTGCTCTTCGACGAGCCGCTCTCCAACCTCGACGCCAAGCTGCGCGTCTCACTGCGCTCGGAGATCAGACGCATCCAGCAGCAGCTGGGCACGACGTCGGTGTACGTGACCCATGACCAGGCCGAAGCGATGGCGCTGTCAGACGTGGTCGTGGTGATGAATGCCGGGCGCATCGAGCAGGCCGGTCCCCCCGACGTCGTCTACCGCCGGCCAGCCACCCGCTTCGTGGCCGACTTCATCGGGCGCGCCAACTTCCTGAGCGGGGATGTGCTGGCAGCGAGGGGCGAGACCGTGGACATCTCGATGATGGGTGAGGCCATGCAGATCCCATCCGGCGGCGGTCATCGAGCCGGCGACACGGCGGTCGTGGTGGCGCGTCCCGAATCGATCCGTGTCGGCGATGGCGCGCTGCGAGCCCGCGTCAAGGGCAGCACGTTCCTGGGGTCGTACGTGGAGTACGAGCTGGAGCTGGGTGACGGCCAGGAGAACATGCTCGCGGTCGACGGCGAATGGATGTCACACGGCATCCATTCGCCCGGCGAGGACATCGCCTGGACCCTGGTGCCGGAGCGGGCCTACGCACTGCCGGCGAGTCCGCCGACCGCGGACTAGCTGAACCGCGCCGCCTCGTCCCGTCTGCTCGCCCATGGCGACCCCGGCCGTTCCCTCGCGCCGTACATTCTTCGTGACAAAGGTCACTTACCAGGTTACTGATAGTTCTGGCCTGATCATGCAGCCGGCCGCAGGCTCACAGCACTGAGGGCCGGACGACGGCGATCGACACCGAAGCGACCCTCGCCTTCGGAGGTGCTCTCGAATGGCAGGTTCTCACCGCGTCATCTCACGAACGCGGCCATGGGTCGCCACGCTAGCGGCAGCCGCCATGGCGCTGACGAGCGTCAGCGCAGTCGCTGCTCAGGACCGACCCAGCGTCATCCCCGACCTCGTGCCCAAGGCCGAGCTGGCGCTGGCACCCGCCGACGAGATCAACGTCTCGGTCGCCCCCGCGGTGCCACCGCCATCGGGCCGCACGGAGCCGGCCATCGTCGAGGTCGAGTTCGAGGTCGTCGAGAACGTCACCGCCATCGACCCGGCCACGGGTGTCGAGTACGAGACGTGGGGCTACCGCATCCCTGGCGACGACACCGTCTCAGGCACCCCCGGACCCATGATCCGGGCACGCGTGGGTGACGTGCTGCGGTTCACCATCCACAATCCCGAGGGCAACGCCATGCCCCACAACGTCGACTTCCACGCCGTCACCGGGCAGGGTGGCGGAGCCGCCAACACCACGGTCGGCCCCGGCGGGACGGCAGTCATCGAAGCTCGCCTCCTGTACCCGGGCATGTTCATGTACCACTGCGCCATGGGCGACGTGCCCGAGCACATCTCCCGTGGCATGTTCGGCGGCATCCTGGTCGACCCGGCCGAGCCACTGCCGGCCGTGGACCACGAGTGGTACATCGTCCAGTCCGAGTACTACACCACCTCGACCGAGCCGGGCCGGGTGGAGACCGACCGCGCCGCGATCACCGCGGAGCAACCCACGATGGTGGTGTTCAACGGCGCCAAGGGCTCACTGACCGGCGAGAATGCCCCGCGCATGCAGGTCGGGGAACGCGCACGCATCTACTTCATCAACGCCGGTCTTAACCTGATCTCAAGCTTCCATCCGATCGGCTCCCACTGGGATGTCGTCTATCCCGAGGCCGCGCTGCTCAACGAGCCGTTGCGCGGGTCGCAGACGACGCTCGTGCCGGCCGGCGGCGGCACCGTGGTCGAGCTCATCGGCCAGGTGCCGAGCGCCATCATCCTCGTCGACCACGCGCTGGCGCGGGCGTTCGACAAGGGAGCGCTGGGCCAGATCATGATCGAAGGCGAGCCCAACCCCGAGATCTTCGAGCCCGTCGCCGTCGAGTAGCGGCCGGCACGCGCGCTGGGACCCTGGCTGTGCGAGGAAGCGAGCCGGGGTCCCACCCGTTTGGTAGTCTCGCCAACCCCGCAGAGCAGCCGAAAGGAGACGTGCGTGAGGTCAAGGCGATACCCGACGATGGTGCTGCTGGCTCTCTTGACACTGGTGCCCGCCAGCGCAACAGCCCAGGAAACCTCGCCCGGGCCGACCGCGAGCCAGCCGACCACGAGCCAGCCCGTCCCGCTGGCGACCGAGTGGCGTCTCATCGAGCAGCGCGTGGGTGACATGCTGGAGCCGGTGCCGGTCACCGTCCCGGCGTCGCTGCGCTTGGCCGATGGTGCTGCCGTCGGGCAGGGCGGCTGCAACGAGTTCAGCGGCAGCTACACGCTCGACGGCACAGCGCTCTCGTTCGCCGATGAGGTCACACGGTCGCTTCGCGCCTGTGACCTCGACGCGCAGGCCGTCGAGGATGCCTACCTTGCCGCGCTCGGCGAGGTCACCACCTGGTCGATCGCGGGCGGCGCGCTCCAGCTGCGAGACGAACGCGGCGAGCCCCTCCTCGTCTTCGAGCAGCCTGACGCCGCCCTGACGCCGACCCAGCTGAGCCGGCTGCTGGCCCGCATCAGCGGCGCGGAGGCCACCATCGCGCAGCTCGAAGCCCGCATCGAGGCCATCGGCATCGGGCGGCTGCGCGACCGCATCTCCGAGCTGGAGTCTGCGAACCAGCGCCTGGAGCGACAGCTGGCCACGCCCAACGCGACCGCGAGGCCCGACCGTTCGACGGCTTTCTCGCCCGCTGAGCTGGTGGTGCTGGAGGGGGTCCCGGCCCGGATCGCCGGTTCCTGCCAGCCGCTGCGGCAACGGCTGCCCAGCGGCACGGCGGCGGCGGTGCAGTGCCGACCCGACACGGCGCGAGTGACCGAGATGGCCTACTACCTGCTGGAGGGCCCGCGGGCCGTCAGACTGTTCGAAGACCGCATGCGGGCGGGAGGGGCGACACCCCTGGAGACCTACGGACCACCGGGCACGCCCTCCTGCGCGGACGGTGCTGCGTCGTACGTCTACGCCGACGGCGGCGGCATCGGAGGGCTGGGCTGCTTCGTCGACGGTGGGCGTGCAAATCTGCGCCTTGTCCAGGACGCCACCGACTGCAAGCAACTCAAGGTCGGGAACCGGCAGCTGAAGCGGCCGGCGATGTACGCGGCGTTGACCGGCGCCAGCCGGGACATCGTGCCGCTCTACGACTGGACCGTCGGGGGACGCGGGATCATCCAGAAGATCGATCGACCCAAGGCAAAGAAGTCACCCGGCGTCGGCTGCCCCTGAGCGCATCGGACCACCAGCGCATCGCGCTCAGCGGCTCTACCCCGCCAGATACTGCGCCGAGGGCCGAACGGCCAGCGCAGCGGTGCCCTCAGTCAGCCCAGGCTTGGAGACGATCCTGCCATTCGCTGGCCAGCGCCCGGTAGATCGGCCGCTTGACCTCCCAGACCTCTTCGGCCAGCTCGCCCAGGTCGACCCAACGGAAGTCGCGGAACTCCGCGCGCTCCCCCTTGGCGGGCGTCAGGTCGATGTCGTCGTCGCTGCCCAGGAACCGGTAGAGGAACCACTTCTGCACCTGTCCGCGGCCGTTCCTCTCGCGCCGACGTGCGGGCGGCAGCTCGTACGCCAGCCAGTCGGGGTGCTCCGCGACCAGCTCGACCTGCTCCGCTCGCAGCCCGGTCTCCTCTTGCAGCTCACGCAGCGACGCCGCTGCAGGCTCCTCCCCCACGTCCAGCCCACCCTGCGGCATCTGCCAGCGATCGGGCTGATCGATGCGTTCGAGGGCGAGGACGCGGCCGTCGGCGCGCGCCACCACGACCCCCACGTTGGCACGAAAGAACTGGCTCGACATGGTCGTAGCATGCCGCACCTTGGCCCGGGAGTACGATTCGGAGTGCAGGCGACTGCCGGCACGGTAGCGCAGACAGACGACCGACTTGGGGGACCGTCATGTTCCGATCCGTCGCGATGCGTGCTCTGCTCACCCTTGCGCTCGCCACCACCACGTCCCCGTCCGTCGCGGCACAGGCAGACCCGGCGCCCGAGGGCCCCAAGTGGCAGCTGGCGGCGTTCGTCGTCGATGGCCATGAACATCGCGTGCCCTGGAACGTGGACGCCTCGCTGTCACTGGAGGCCGGCCAGGCCCGCGGGTCCGGCGGCTGCAATGACTTCGGCTCGCAGTATGAGCTCGACGGCACCATGCTCTCGTTCGGGGTGCCTGACACCACGGACGTGGGATGCGACGCCACGGTGATGGCCGTGGAGGCCGCCTACATGGCCGCCCTGCCTGAGGTGCGGAGCTGGGCCATCGACAGCGGGACCGGTGGATACCGCGGGCTGTATCTCTACGACCTGGGCGGCGACATCATCCTCAGGTTCGAGGAGCCCAGCATCAGCCTTACCCCGTCAGACATCTCGTCGCTCAACCAGTTGCTCGAGGACCAGCAGGCGCAGCTCGACCGCCTCGCTGAGCGCCTCGACAGCGTGCGCATCGGCACCCTGCGCGATCGCGTCAGGGCACTCGAGGACGCCGTGCGGCAGCTGACAGCCGAGGCAGCGAATGCCGGCTCCGCCTTCACTGCCGCCGAGCGCACCCTGCTGCGAGGCGTGCCCACCCGCATCCGCAGCACCTGTCGCCCCCTGCGCGGCAGTGGGCTGCCGGCCAGCACGCTGGCCGCCGTGCGCTGTGATCCGGGTGTCGGCGTGGTCAGCGAGATGGCCTACTACCTGCTGCCATACCGGGCCGCCGAACGGACCTTCACGAGGCTGCTCACGGACAAGGGCGCCCCGGAGCGGTTCAGCTGCCCGGAGGGCCGCGCAGGGCAGGCGCTGCTTTCGCCATATCACGCCACCGGCTGTTTCGTCGACGGCGGGCGCGCCAACGTGCGCCTCGTCGCCTGGGCAGCGGATTGCCACGAGCTGGATGTGGCAGGACGAAGGGTCCAGGAGCCGGCTGTCTACCTGGCGCTCGAGGGTAGCCGCGGCCGCATTCGGCCCCTCTACGAGTGGGCGACCAACCCCGATGAGCCGGAGCTGGGGCCGGTCTGGCAGGACATCCCCCACGGAGGCACGCCGCGCTCGCCCGCTTGTCGTGCCGTCGTGTGAGTCCAGCGGTGTAGAGTCGGGGCCTGCCCAGCCGACCAACGAGCAGGGAGTAGCGACATGACCCACCATCGACTCATCGGCGCCGGACTCAGCGTGGCGCTGGTCGCCGGTCTGCCGGGCGCCATCGCGGCGCAGGACCAGCCGGTCACCCCCGAGGGCGTCGACTGGACGCTCACCAGCTACCTCGACGAGCAGACCGCGGAGGTCGTCGGCGTCCCCCTCGGTCTTCAGCCGACCCTGCGACTGCAGGATGGGACCGCCTCGGGCCTGGCCGGCTGCAACCAGTTCAGCGGCGGCTACGAGCTCGACGGCTCCTCGCTGCGCTTCAGCGAGGAGATGGGCGTGACCCTCGCGCTCTGTGAACCGGACGCCCAGGCGGTCGAGGACGCCTACCTCGCCGCCCTCGGCCAGACCGATGGCTGGCTCATCGACGCGGGCGCACTCAAGCTCAGCGACGGCTTCGGCGACGTCATCCTCACCTTCGAGGTGCCGGACATCATGCTGACTACGAGCCAGCTGAGCGGCCTCGTCGCGACCCTTGATGGTCTGCGTACCGAGATCGACGACCTCACCGCCGAGCTGGTCACCCTACGCGATGACATGCAGGCGCAGAACGTCGACCGGCTGCGCGAACGCATCAAGGCCCTCGAGTCGGACAACTCGAAGCTTCAGCAGCGGGTCGACGCGCTGGAGGAGAACCCGCAGCCGACGGCCAGGCCCGGCAACACCGTGTCCTTCAGCAAGGCGGAGAAGATCCTGCTCGAGGGCGTGCCCAAGCGCATCGAAAGCTACTGCTCGCCGTTGCGCTCATCGCTGCCGAAGGGCACCCGCGCGGCGGTGACCTGCCAGCCCAACACCAGCGCCGTGGCCGACATCAACTACTACCTGATGGAGGGCGACGACGCCGCGGCGGTGTACGCGAGCACGATGTCGACCTTCAATGTCCCACAAGCCGTCAGCAGCACCCAGACATGCGAGCAAGGCGTGAAGTCGCAGCGCCAGTGGGTCGGCGGCGGTTGGCAGGCGGATGGCTGCTACCGCACCAACCAGCGCGCCGAGGTCCGCTTCATCGAGAACGCCACCGAGTGCCGCAAACTCACGGTCGGCGGCAAGACGTTGCCCAGCCCTGCCTTCTACATCGAGGTGCAGGGCAGTGACAGCGACGTAGAGCGCGTGTACCAGTGGGCCACCAAGGGTCTCGGGTCAGACGCAGCCCAGCTCAGCTCACTGATCGTCCCGATCAAGCGTCCCGAAGCTGGCTGGTCACCCTCCTGCCCGCGCTGAGCCAGCAGATCGAAGGAGGATCGTCCGCCATGGCCAGGAAGAAGACCGCAACGGGCAGACCAAAACCGCCGGTGGTGCCGGGCATTCCCAAGAGCTTCTATGAGAAGGAGCTGGCCAAGCTGCAGATCGAGCTGGTCAAGCTGCAGGAGTGGATCAAGGCCCGCGGCCTCAAGGTCGTGATCCTCTTCGAGGGCCGCGACGCCGCAGGCAAGGGTGGCTCGATCAAGCGCATCACTCAGAGCCTCAACCCTCGCGTCGCCCGCGTCGTGGCCCTGCCCGCTCCGACCGAGCGAGAGAAGACGCAGTGGTACTTCCAGCGCTACGTGCCGCACCTGCCAGCGGCCGGCGAGATGGTCCTCTTCGACCGCAGCTGGTACAACCGGGCCGGGGTCGACCGCGTCATGGGCTTCGCCACCGAGGCAGAGGTGGAGGAGTTCTTCCGTTCGTGCCCTGAGTTCGAGCGCATGCTCGTGCGCTCCGGGATCATCCTCATCAAGTACTGGTTCAGCGTCAGTGACGCCGAGCAGGAGTCGCGCTTCCAGCGACGCATCGACGACCCGACCAAGCGCTGGAAGCTGTCACCCATGGACCTGCAGTCCCGTGCCCGCTGGGTGGAGTACTCCAAGGCCAAGGACGACATGTTTCGCCACACCGATATCAAGCAGG
>Ga0316576_10001671_pt1 | contig 12170 bp, 11 predicted proteins | sample S0NA_FD_203075 | JGI IMG/M metagenome (GOLD analysis project Ga0316576, IMG submission 203075) | Rhizosphere microbial communities from salt marsh grasses in Alabama, United States - S0-2_050615r3r5 | ecosystem: Host-associated > Plants > Roots > Rhizosphere | place: USA: Alabama | collected... | reverse complement strand
CAAAGGCAAGTTTGCTCACTATCTCGCCACGCTTCCTGGAGCTTCGTCGGGAAAAGTAAGGATTGACCGCACGCAGCAGGAGCTATCGGAATATTTCGGGGTTACGCGTCCCTCACTGGCAAGAGCAATAGGAGAGATGGCAGAAGCGGGAATAATAGCCGTTGACCGTCGTGAAGTCTGGATACTCGATTTCAGTGGTCTCTCAGTTATATCCAGGTTATGATCAACGAGTGGCCGTTTACCGACTTGTCAGACCCCGGTTCTCCAGCAGGGCTTCTATGACCTGTTCGTGACCCCTGAAGGCAACGGCATCGGATACTTCACCGAAATCGCGCGATACGCCGCTGAGGGGTTTCATGGCACGCTGTACCTTTTAAAGAAGTTCGCAGGTAAACTGCGTGGCCTTTATTGGATTGTCAAATGTTGGTTTTTCGGAGTTATTGACAATGGCATTAAATTCTGCCATCTCATCTTCCATGCCCTTCAGGTATGCAGGCTTGAAATGTTCAAATTTCATCTCATCAAAAAAAAGAAAATGAGGGTGTCCAATTCAGACACCCTCATTCAACCTAAACCTGATCGTTGACAGGCCGGATGGCCTGATTAAGGAAGGAAAAATTAACTGTTTCCAGTCTTATTTATTAATAAGCTCCGGAAAATACGATGCAATGAGCATGGTGGCATCATACTCCTCTGTATCTCCCTGCTGGATGACTTTCTGACGGAAATAATCTTCCCTGTCAAGCTTTGAATTGTCAGTAAAGATGCCCTCATCCTTGTACTCCTTGCCAACCTTGTTTACACCGAAATACTTACCGTTGCACGTGTACACAACCGACAGTTCATCGGAAATCACAACGTAGTTTCGGCATTTTTTGTCTTTGTCGACAAATACATTTACCTGAACCGGAGAGTTGGAATAGCTGATCAAATAGCAATTCATCTCTTCTCCTGCAAATACCTTTTGCTGATCACACAGCTCGATGGTGTACATACCAAACGCTGTGTTAGAGTTACCCCTTACGATGACCTTGCCAAATGAAAGTGCGGTCACCGCGGCAAACAAAACCAATACAATAAGAATTCTTTTCATGACTAACCCGTTTTTTATTTAACACTTAACTGTTCTTTGAAAAAAAGCGGAACTGTCCTTTTCCATCCTTTTTACAGAATAAAGACCGTTAACCGCCTGTTATGCTGCATTATTTTTCTGTTAATCTTTTGTTAATCAAAATGAGGGACAGGTAATCCATTGATAGTAAGCTATATAGGCATACAATAAAATTTCATCCCGGGCTGTCTGAGGGGTAGATTGCATAAATTATTCAACAATTGCTTAACTTTGACATTCTAATAATTGAAAATGCGGCGAATTGATCACAGGTTTATGATGAACCGCCTTGGAAGAAGGCTATATCACTGCCTTATGTTCTACAGCCGTTAGCCTTTCAGCAGCGGGAGTCCGCTCCCGATATCACGCGTGCTTTATATAGCAATCCAATCAATTACTTTAATGAAAGGCTTGATATTCAATATAAAAAGATATGCAATTCATGATGGTCCGGGTATCAGGGTCACATTTTTCATGAAGGGATGCCCTCTCGACTGCTGGTGGTGTCATAATCCTGAGGGTAAGTCACCATTGAAGAGGCAGGTTGAGAAGGTTGACCGTATCGGTGAGAGGGTGTTCAGGTCGTCAGCTTTGGTGGGCAGGGAGTACACACCACGTGAAATAGTGGAAATGGCTGAACGTGACAGGATTTTTATGGATCAATCAGGAGGGGGAGTGACTTTCTCCGGCGGGGAACCTCTGATGCAGGAAGAGTTTCTTCATAAGGCGCTTGCTCTTCTGACCGGGACAGGAATAAATACAGCCGTCGATACGAGTGGCTATGTGAAACCTGAAAGTCTTCGTCATATTATTAATGTGACATCACTGTTCCTTTATGACATCAAACATATTGATGCAGAAGAGCATATAAAATATACCGGTGTCACCAATGAACTGATAATATCAAATCTCGATATGCTTCTTGATCACGGGGCTGAGGTGATACTGAGAATACCGGTGATTCCGGGCGTGACAACCGGTGAAGGATATATCGAAAAGCTTCGCGGTTTCATTGAACGCCGCAAGTCAGAGAATTTAAGGGAGATCAACCTGTTGCCATATCATAAGACAGGCAGCTCGAAGTATACGCGGTTTGGACTTCCTGACCGTATGGAGGGAGTAGGCGCCCTGTCAAACGGTTATCTTGATGAATATGTTGAAATATTACGATTGACAGGTATTCCCGTGAAGCGGGCATAGTTGAATTCCGGGAGGAAAAAAGACATGGAAATGACCGACAGAGTATTGAAATTAAGGGAGCAGAGTCTCAACGCCAGGGAGAGTATCTCAGCCGAGAGAGCACAGCTGATTACACATTTCTACGCTGCAAATGAAACCAGCGGGATGTCAGTGCCGGTAATGAGAGCACGTGCCCTGGAGTACATCCTCAGGCACAAGGCTGTCTGTATCAATGATGGTGAGCTAATAGTAGGGGAGAGAGGACCCTCTCCAAAGGCTACGCCTACATATCCCGAGATATGTCTTCATTCGGTTGATGATCTGGATGTCCTTGACAGACGCGAAAAAGTATCGTTCAGTGTAAATGATGAGGTGAGAAGGATATACAGCGGAGAGATAATACCCTATTGGAACGGACGCAGCAATCGTGATCGTATTATGGGACGCATGACTCCTGAGTGGATGGCAGCCTACCGTGCGGGCATCTTCACCGAGTTCCAGGAACAGAGAGCGCCAGGGCATACCGTCTTGGGTTATAAGATGTTCCATAAAGGATTCCTCGATCTGAAGCAGGATATAGCGGATGCTGCCGGCAGGTTAGATTTCTCTGGCGACCCTGATGCCTGGGAGAAGGCTGAAGAACTGAAGGCAATGGATATTGCCTGTGACGCCATCATAATGTATGCCGGCAGACATGCTGACATGCTTGAACATATGGCCGGTGAGGAGAAGGATTCAGGCCGCCGCAATGAGCTTCTTGCCATGGCTGCCATTTGCCGTCGTGTGCCTGCCAACGCACCTGAGACCTTTCATGAGATGTTGCAGCACTACTGGTTCATTCACCTGGGTGTGGTGACAGAACTGAACCCGTGGGACTCATTCAATCCCGGTCGCCTTGACCAGCACCTGTGGCCGGTATTCAGGAAAGAGACTGAAGCAGGTACGCTGACTGAAGGTAAGGCCCGTGAGCTTCTAGGCTGCTTCTGGGTGAAATTCAACAACCACCCGGCACCTCCAAAGGTTGGTGTGACAGCGCAGGAAAGCAATACTTATACCGATTTCTGTCTTATCAACCTGGGAGGCCTCACCCCTGAAGGCAGTGATGCTGTCAATCCTGTTTCGTACCTCATCCTCGATGTAATAAAGCAGATGAGAATAGTTCAGCCCAGCTCGATGATTCAGGTAAGTCGCAAAAATCCGGATTCTTTTATTTTCAAAGCCCTTGATATCATCAGGACAGGATTCGGGCAGCCATCAGTGTTCAATGCTGACGCTATCGTGGAGGAGTTGACCAGACAGGGCAAAGATATTGTTGATGCCAGGAATGGAGGAGCTTCAGGCTGCGTCGAGACAGGCGCATTCGGCACTGAGTGTTACTGGCTGTCAGGATATTTCAACCTGGTCAAGATATTCGAGGTGACGCTGAACAACGGCCTTGATACCCGGTCGGGAGTACAGGTGGGCCTCAAGACAGGAGATCCGTCATTGTTTGATGATTTTGATGGGCTGATGCATGCCTACCGGAAGCAGATCGAGTACTTTGCCGATGTCAAGATAAAGGGCAATAATGTGATTGAGACCATATTTGCCAGGCATCTTCCCGTGCCTTTCCTGTCATTGCTTATTGATGATTGTATTGCCGTCGCCAGAGACTACAACGCCGGAGGGGCACGGTACAATACAACTTATGTTCAGGGTGTGGGACTGGGAAGCATCACCGATATTCTGACATCAATCAGATTTAATATCTATGACACAGGGAAGTTTTCATGGAGTGAGATGCTTTCCGCGCTCAGAAGTGACTTTGAAGGATATGAGGAGATGCAGTATGAAATCCTGTACAACACCCCGAAATATGGTAACGATGATGATTATGCAGATGCCCAGGCTGTGAGGGTATTTGAAATATTTCATGATGCCGTCACAGGAAGACCGACCCCCAGGGGTGGCATTCACCGTATAAATATGCTCCCGACTACCTCTCATGTATATTTTGGCAGTGTCACGGGAGCCACACCTGACGGACGCAAGGCAGGTGTTCCACTGTCTGAGGGTATCTCACCTGTGCAGGGGGCAGACTGTTACGGTCCGACAGCAGTATTGAAGTCAGCATCAGCGATTGATCACCTTAAGACAGGAGGGACATTACTGAACCAGAAATTCTCCCCTGAGTTCTTCGAGGATGAAGGGAGCTATGAAAAACTGACAGCCCTGATAAGAAGCTATTTTCTCCTGAACGGTCACCATATTCAGTTCAATGTGGTGAATGCCGAAACATTGCGTGAAGCCCAGAAGCATCCTGAGCTCTATCGCGATCTGATTGTCAGAGTGGCCGGTTACAGTGATTACTTCAATGATCTTGGGGAGGACCTTCAGAATGAAATAATCAGGAGGACGGAACACGGCAGTGTGTGAGTGTGACATGCAATCGCCGAGACAAAAGCAGCTTGGGCCTTGAACCGCTTCGTGCCGTTTTATTTGGTTTTTTGATTAAAATTGACTACATTTTGTACAGTTTTAATCAGGCTGCAATTCCGGGGCCATGACTTCTTCTTGTAGCCAATAATGCCTTGCCCGTGAAAAAGATATTTGACTATTTTGACACGCGCTACAGGGCTGAAATGCTTGGAAGGCCCATTAGCCAGACTGGCCCGGTGATAACTGTTTCACGACTCACCGGCTGCGACGGAAGGGAAGTTGCCGCTGAACTGGTGGCAAAGCTCAATATCAGGTACAACACAAACAAATGGAAATGGGTGGACAAAGATATCATCTACCATGCTGCCCATGAGTTAAAGACAGATGCTCAGCGTGTTGAGACATACTACCAGGGGTTTGGCATGACTGATATCTCACAGATGATTATGGCTTTCTCAGGTACCTTCGTTACTGACAGCTCGGTAAAAAAGGCAATCAGGGAAGTGGTTACTTCTATAGCGCATGACGGGTACGCCGTTATCATAGGCAGGGGAGGCGTGGCAATTACGCGCGAAATGGCGAATGCCCTGCACATAAGGCTGGTGGCACCATTGTACTGGAGGGTGGAGAATGTTATGAAAAAGAAGAGCATGGTAATTGAGAAGGCCGAGGAATATGTTGTTGAGACTGACGAAAAACGTCACAGGCTCATTGTCGATTTCCTCGACAAAAAGCCTCTCTCAATAGATTATCTTTTTGATGTCACTCTGAACAGGTCAAGCTTTTCCGTGGAGGAGATATCATCGATGATAATGACGGCTTATGAGACCAAACTTGCTTACAGACAGTAAGGCATTGCTGTGCTTTTTTGAGGAGTACGTGCACAGCCGGGTGGTTGACAAGTCAGGAGGGTGACAGGAAGGCCGGCTCACAACTGAAGCCGGCCTTTGATGTTTTCAGAGGCAGGTTATTTCAGCAATTCTCTTTATGTGTTCCGACGTGCGCTTATCGAGAGACAATTCATAGGCATTCCAGTCTTCTATAGTCAGCCGTGCCACTCCTGTTTCTATGGCAGCCCTGGCCACCGCAGATGCTACCCTTGATATCAGGCGCGGGTCAAGAGGCTTGGGAATTATGTAGTCTTTACCGAACTCCAGGCTCGTAAGCCCGTAAGCCTTCAGCACCGTTTCCGGGACAGGCTCCCTGGCAAGGTCAGCCAGGGCCTTGGTGGCGGCAAGCTTCATCTCCTCATTGATTGAGGTTGCCCTGACATCAAGGGCACCCCTGAAAATAAATGGGAATCCGAGCACATTGTTTATCTGGTTCGGATAGTCAGACCTGCCGGTGGCAAAGATAATATCATCACGTGCCCCCATGGCATCTTCATAGCTGATCTCAGGATTGGGATTAGCCATGGCAAAGACTATCGGTTCAGGTGCCATGGTCTTAAGCATATCGGATGTAAGCATATCGGCAACAGATAAGCCCAGGAAAAGGTCGGCTCCGGCAACAGCTTCGGCAAGGTTGTTTATTTCACGCTTTGTAACCCATTCCTGCTTGTACTTGTTCAGGTCTGTCCTCTTACTGTTTATAACACCCTTACTGTCAACCATGACAACATTTTCTTTCCTGACCCCCAGGGCCACGTAGAGACGCATGCATGAGTTGGCGGCGGCGCCGGCACCACATACCACCACCTTGATGTCAGACAGTTTTTTACCGCTGATGTCAATGGCATTGAGCAGTCCGGCAGCCGAAATGATCGCTGTGCCGTGCTGATCATCATGAAAAACCGGAATGTCTAGCATCTTCTTAAGCCTGGTTTCAACCTCAAAGCACTCAGGAGCTTTTATATCTTCAAGATTAATACCTCCGAAGGTGGGCGCTATCTTTGCACATATTTCAATGAGCTTCTCGGGATCTTTTTCATCAATCTCGATATCGAACACATCAACATCCGCAAAGACCTTGAACAGAAGTCCCTTACCTTCCATTACCGGCTTCCCGGCCAGTGCCCCTATGTCACCCAGTCCCAGAACGGCCGTGCCGTTCGATATTACAGCCACAAGGTTGGCCTTGGCAGTATAAACGTAGGCATCATCAGGGTTCTTCTCGATCTCGAGGCATGGATATGCAACACCCGGTGTATAGGCCAGGCTAAGATCAGACTGTGTACAGTATGGCTTGGTTGGAATAACTTCGACCTTGCCCTTGCGACCTCTGCTGTGGTACAGAAGAGCGTCTTCCTTTGTGGCTTTTGGCATGATATCAGGCTTTTGAATTTGAATTTTCCTGGCAGAGCTATTAAGTGTCCTAATTTAAAAATTATTACATACCGTAACTATGACTTTAAGCATAATAAAAACGGATTTCATTTTGCACTCTTTGAGAAAATAGATATTTTCAATGGCTCAAAGAGACAACCTGACCCCAAATACTGAAATGGACCCTATACTCCAGAACATTGCGATTGGTGTTGATATAGGCGGCAGTCATATTACCGCTGTTGCTGTTGCTATGGATAAACACCGCATTATAGAAGGCTCACGTGCATCAAACCCTGTTGATAACAAGGCTGAGCCGGATGAAATAATAAGAGTGTGGAGCAATACCCTGAAGAAAGTCCTGGGAGGGATGCAGTTATTTAACCTCCGGGGTATAGGTTTTGCCATGCCGGGTCCCTTTGACTATGTTAAGGGTATATGCCTTATCAGGGGAGTGCCCAAATACGAGAAACTGTATGGCGTCAATGTCGGTAAGGCTATTAGCTCTGCATTGGGACTCCCGTGTGATTGCCGTGTACGTTTCATGAATGATGCAAGCTCTTTTGCTGTCGGGGAGGCCTGGGCAGGCAAAGGGGAGAGTTATAAAAAGATAATGGCCATTACACTTGGCACAGGGTTCGGTTCTGCATTCATTGATGACCGTATTCCGGTAGTTGAGGGTGTCACCGTTCCCAGGATGGGTTGTGTATACCATCTTCCGTTTGGCACAGGTATAGCTGACGACTACTTCTCTACAAGATGGTTCACACACAGGTATCGCGAAGTGACCGGGAAGGAGGCTGAAGGTGTGAAGGAAGTTTCCCGCGAAGCGTCTGACAATTCTTCAGTGCAGGACATCTTCAGGGAGTTCGGCTCCAACCTGGGCTCATTCCTGTCCCCGTGGCTTATAAGGTTCGAGGCAGAGATACTGGTAATCGGAGGTAACATTTCCCATTCATGGGACCTCTTCGGACCGTCCTTTGAAAACGAACTGCGGGAGGCAGGCTGCACGACCGTGGTTGCCATCTCAGAGCTTAAGGAGGATGCAGCCTTGCTTGGCAGTGCCTATCTGCTCGATGAGGGATTCTGGAGGGCGGTACAGAAAGCCCTTCCCTTGATGTAAAACTAAAATAACCTGAAGAAATGAAGCATGCAATTATTGCCGGATTACTCCTTCTGACCTGGTCATGCACCAGGAACGAACACGTACAGCCAAACGTAATCTTTATTATGTCTGATGACCATGGCTACCAGGCCGTTGGGGCCTACGGCAGTAAGATCAACAGCACACCGAATATTGACCGCATTGCCCAGGAAGGTATCATCTTCCGCAACAGCTTTGTGTGTAACTCCATATGCGCACCAAGCCGGGCGGCAATACTGACAGGCAAGCACAGCCATGCCAACGGGCATATCGATAACTTCCACAGGTTTGACAGCTCACAGGTAACTTTCCCGAAACTGCTTCAGCAAGCCGGTTACCAGACTGCCATGATAGGCAAATGGCACCTTAAGAGTGAGCCAACAGGATTTGATTACTGGAGTATTCTTCCCGGTCAGGGGAGCTATTACAATCCTGACTTCATTGAAATGGGACGCAGATACCGTGAAACCGGTTATGCCACCACGATCATTACCGACAAGGCCATCGAATGGTTGCAGAACAGAGACGCAACAAGGCCCTTCTGCCTAATGGTGCATCATAAGGCTCCTCACCGTAACTGGTTGCCTGACACTGTTGACTTTGACCTTTTCGACGGAACAGTATTCCCGGTGCCTGACAATTACTTTGATGACTATGAGGGGAGGCAGGCCGCTGCCGAACAGGAGATGAGCGTCATCAAGGATATGCGCCTGTCATCTGACCTTAAGATCACAGGTGCTGACGGAGACTCTGTATCTTCCTACGAGCAGGGTTACCTGTGGTACATTAACAACCGTATGACCCCTGAACAGCGCAAGGCATGGTTAAGGGAGTATGACAGCATCAGCAGGGCCTTTAACGCCAATCCGCCAACAGGCGATTCGCTGGCCATATACAAGCTTAACAGATACCTGACCGATTATCTCAGGACGATACAGTCTGTTGACAGAAATACAGGGAGGCTGCTTGATTACATCGAGTCATCAGGACTTATGAAAAACACACTGGTTGTCTATACTTCCGATCAGGGCTTTTATCTTGGTGAACATGGCTGGTTTGACAAGCGTTTCATGTATGAGGAGTCATTCAGAACCCCGCTGTTGATGCATCTGCCGGAACAGTATAAGGCTCACGGTGATATAACCCAGCTGGTTCAGAACATTGACCTTGCACCTACTTTCCTCGATATGGCCGGTATTGAACCACCGGAAGAGATGCAGGGAATCTCGCTCGTTCCGCTGCTAAAAGGATCCAAACCCGCAAACTGGCGTGATGCTCTCTACTATCAATATTATGAATATCCCGCAGAACATGCTGTGAAGAGGCATTACGGAATCAGAACCGACAGGTACAAGCTGATACACTTTTATAATGACATTAACACGTGGGAGCTTTATGATCTTCAGGCTGACCCCCATGAGATGCATAACCTTATCGATGATCCCTCATACGACAGGGTGGAAAAGCACCTGAGGAAGAAACTGGCGGATCTCAGGAAATTGTACAAGGTGCCTGATGAAGGGTAGAACCCGGGGAAACACCTAATCACCGGCGATTTCCGAAGTGAGAAGATAGAATGTGTTCGCAGCGGTGCTTTCTTTTCCCTCCGGGGCACCTCCATTCTTTTTTATCTCAAGGAATTCATTCACAAATTTCCCGGCACTGCCCCATTCGGTCTGCAGTATCCCGGCATACCTGTCTTTCATGTCCCTGGTGGCTGTTGAGATGAAAAGCCTGGTATTTTCAAGCTGCATGAGTGCAATGTCAGGATTGCGCCACGGGCAGGTAAGCACAGTAAACCCCTTCATGGCAAACATAACAGCACTCAGGTCAGGCCTTTCATAGTGCCAGTCACATATTACCACATCCTTGCTTATCATGTCAATGGCGCGGTGAGTATTGTTCATGCTTGCCTCCCACATCCCGTAACCTGTTACCTTACCGTCCAGCAGCCTGTCGCCCCATATCCACATTGAACAATCCTTCCCTGCAAGGAAATTATGTATCAGGTTGACTTCGCCTGCGAAAAGCTCAGCTTTGTCTCTTCCTGAACAGCGAGGGCACTTACTGTCACCGATGTAAAAAACCTCATCCATGCCGGCATGGAATGCAGTTGCTTCAAAGACATCAACAATCTCCCCGACAATATCAAATACGACATCATGCACTTCAGGATGCAGCGGACAGTAGCTCTTACAGTACAGTTCGTCATCGTTGGGCCATTTGTACTCAACGGGCATCTGAACCCATGGCGTCTCATCAAACTGCGGGTAGGCTTCAAGCAGCTTGCCCGGGTGGTTTGCCCATGACTGGTGCCCGAGAAGGTTTATTTGCGGAACCAGATTGATATTTAAATCCTGACACGTTTCTACCAGCGTTTTAACGTCCTTCCTTGTCAGCGGATCATCGCCTCTCAGTTCCGGATGGGTTTCATATTCATAATTCCAGTCGACCCTCAGCACCAGGGTGTTAACCCCCAGGGGTGCAAGCTCCTCACGGATAAATTTATCAAACTCCTTTACAAACCCGCGCTCGGGGGCAGCGATACAGAGACCCAGGACAGGGATTTCTGGTTCCTGGGCTTTTAAAGCCAGTGAGAGCATGGAAAGTACGAAAATAAGGATGGTTGTTCTCATTGGTGGTTAGTTACTTGTTCATAGTTAACGTTCTGCCGGCAGAGTACAATATAGTCAATTATCTATATTTACCGGTCAATGAAACAAGGTACCTAAATGAACAGGGAAAAAGTCAACAGACGCAAGTTTATCACAAGAAGTACGGCAGCAGGATTTGGCCTTGCAATAGTCCCCCGGCATGTTCTTGGAGGCAGGGGGTACCTGCCGCCAAGCGACCAGCTTACCAAGGGTATTGTCGGTGTGGGCGGAATGGGACTGGGTCATTTCGGGTATGAAAACACACGCCTCCTTGCAGTGTGCGATGTGGATGCATCACACCTTCAGACGGCCCTTGACAGGGCCGGGAAGGGCGTGACGGGCTACCACGACTTCAGGGAGCTGATCGCCAGACCCGACATAGATATAGTACATATAGCCACGCCGCCTCACTGGCATGGGACCATAGCAAAGATGGCAGCTGAGGCCGGTAAGGACATATGGTGCGAGAAACCAATGACACGTACCATAGGAGAGGGCAAACGGCTTGTTGAGGCAGTAAAGGCTAACGGACGAATGTTCAGGCTTAATACGTGGTTCCGGTTCACCGGACAGTTTTACGGACTCGGGACGCCAGTAAGACCACTGAAGAAAATAGTGAGCAGCGGGGTGCTTGGATGGCCCCTGAAAGTAACTGTCAGCGGTATCACCGGATTTGACTGGAAGTTTTACTGGAGAGGAGAGACCGACCTGATCCCTGAACCCATACCAGCTGTACTTGATTATGACTTCTGGCTGGGACCGGCCCCGTACAAACCGTATAACAGGCTGAGAGTTCATCAGAACTTCAGGGGCTACTGGGATTATGACGGGGGAGGACTGGGTGACATGGGTCAGCATTATCTTGACCCGGTGCAGTATATCCTTGGCAAGGATGATACCAGTCCCGTGTCAGTGGAAATAGACGCTCCTCAGCAGCACTATGATGCTGTGGGGACGTGGCGCAGGATAACCTATACATATGATGACGGATGCCAGATAATACTTGACGGGGAGAACCGCGACAGGGAAGCAGCCTATATAGAAGGTCCCGACGGTAAGATATATAAGGGCTTTGCTTCAGACATACCTCACATCGCGGATCTGATAAATAAGCTTCCTGATCCTGAGCCGCAGATAACCCTCTTTTCCGAGTCGGTAAGGACAAGAAGACCTTTCGCACTCAATGAGGAGAACGGTCACAGGTCATGTACCCTGGTGAATATGGGTGTCGTGGCTCTGCGCCTGGGCAGGGACCTGACGTTTGATCCCGTCAGACAGCAGTTCATTGGTGACGAGGCAGCCAATGCCCTTACAGACCAGCCAATGAGAGGTGAATGGCACATGTAGAACACCGGAAAAATAATGACAATGAATATAAGAAGAATTATTTTCACTCTCCT
>Ga0316576_10001670_pt1 | contig 12170 bp, 12 predicted proteins | sample S0NA_FD_203075 | JGI IMG/M metagenome (GOLD analysis project Ga0316576, IMG submission 203075) | Rhizosphere microbial communities from salt marsh grasses in Alabama, United States - S0-2_050615r3r5 | ecosystem: Host-associated > Plants > Roots > Rhizosphere | place: USA: Alabama | collected... | reverse complement strand
TGCCCGGGACCGGGACGGACTGGGTGCCGGAGACCCGCTTCGGGCGCTGGTTTCTCAGCACCGGCATCTGGCGCGATTATGTCCTCACGCCGGCCATCGATACGCTGGCCGCACTGGCCGGCGGCCGAGTTCGCGCCGGCGCTCACATCCTCGACATCGGCTGCGGTGCCGGCACCGCCACACCGCTGCTCGATGCCCGTTTCCGCCCCCGGCGCATCACCGGCATCGATATCGACCCCGAGCTCGTCGCCAAGGGCCGCGCCCGCTGGTCCATTGAAAGGCCCGACGCGGCGCTGACGCTGACCGAGGGCTCCGCCACCGCGATCCCGCTGGCCGACGGCACGGTGGATGTCGTGCTGTGCCATCAGCTGCTGCATCACATGATCCCGCAGCGGGAAGCGCTGGCGGAAATGCGCCGCATCCTGCGTCCTGGAGGCCTGCTGCTGCTGGCGGAGTCCTGCCGCTGTTTCATCGATTCGCCCCCGGTGCGGCTGCTGTTCCGTCACCCGCGCGAAACCCAGCGCAGTGCTGCCGGCTACCTCGATTTGATCCGCGGCGCCGGCTTTCGTCTCGGCGACGGCGATGTCGTCGCCGAAAGCCCCTGGTGGTCGCTGCCGGACCTGGGCCTGCGCCGGCGCCGTGCGCCAGGGCGGGGGGCGCCGGCGGGACGCGAACCGACCGAGCTCCTGGCAGTCGCGGAGCGGCCTGCATGAGCAGCGCGCCGGCGCGCCCAGCCCCGCAGCAGCGGCCGCTGCAACGTCAGCCGCAGCCGTCGGCACCCCTGGTGATCTACCGCGGCGAAACCGCCGACGTGGGCCCATCGGCCCCGTCCGCGACCCTGGCCGATATCGGCTATGGCCCGGTCCACGGCCGCGACGCCGACAATCCCCGCCGCATGGTCATCGGCACCCCGCCCATCGGCCCTGCCCTCCGCGAGCTCTGGCGGCTGCCGGCAGGCACCACCGACGCCGGCTGGTCCGGCGACATCGGCTATGTGATCGGCGGCGGCTTCCTGTTCGCGCATCTGCTGATCCCAGAGCCCGCCGGCGCCGACCTGGCCGAGCTCACGCACCAGGCCTACGCCCGCCTGCTCACGTTCGTGCGCGCCTCTCCCTGCCCTGAGCTGCTGCGGATGTGGAACTATCTCGACCGCATCAACGACCACGCGGGGGGCATGGAGCGCTATCAGGCGTTCTGCAAGGGCCGCGCCCAGGCCTTTGTTGATGCCGACGTCCCGGTACACCGCTTCCCAGCCGCCACCGCCATCGGCAGCCCTGCGCAGGGTCTGTCGGTACACCTGCTCGCGAGCCGGCGGCAAGGCACGCCCATCGAGAATCCCCGCCAGATCAGCGCGTACCACTATCCACTGCCCTATGGTCCCCGGCCGCCGTCCTTCGCCCGCGCCATGTGCTATGCCGGACCGCTGGGCAGCCGAGAGCTGGCGATCTCCGGCACCGCCAGCATTGTCGGCCACGTGACCATGCACCCGAAGGACCTGCGCCGGCAGGTGCGCGAGACCCTGCGTAATCTGGACATGCTGGCCGACCACGCCCGGCTCGCGCCGCGCCGGCCCGCCGACCCGCCGCTCCTGCTCAAAGTATATCTGCGCGACCCCACGCACCTGCCGGAGGTGGCGCCGGCGGTGCGTGCCTGGGCCGGCCCGATGTCGCGGATCATGTACCTGCAAGGGGCCATCTGCCGGCGGGCGCTCGAGATCGAGATCGAGGCCCATTGCAGCACGCCGCGCGCCGGCGGACATCGTCGCACGTACGACCAAGCCGACCATTAAGAGGCATATCCATGGACCCAACGCCGCCGCGGCCGCGCCTGGCCCCGCATCCCGTGCTGCCGAGCCATTACGCGCGGGCCGAAGACCGCGTCGGCTACATCCGGCGCCTGTTCGACGGCACCGCCCACAGCTACGATCGCATCAACGCCTGGATGAGCCTGAATCGCGGTGAGCAGTACCGCCGCGACGCCATGGTCCGTGCCGGCGTGGGGCCGGGGCAGCGGCTGCTCGACTGCGCCTGCGGCACCGGCGTCATGGCCGCCCATGCCCAGGAGCTGGTGGGCGCCGACGGCGAGGTCATCGCGCTGGACCCGAGCCTGCCGATGCTGGTCGTGGCGGCGGAGCGTGGCGTGCGTCACCGCATCGCCGCGATCGCCGAGCGGCTGCCGCTGCCCGATGGCAGCGTCGACGTCATTACGATGGGCTATGCGCTGCGCCACGTCGCCGACCTGGGCGTCGCCTTCGCCGAATTCGCCCGCGTGCTGCGGCCGGGCGGGCAACTGCTGATCCTGGAGATGGTGCCGCCGCCCTCGCGCGCCGGCCGCCTGTTCACGCGGCTCTATCTCAAGCACCTCGTGCCCACGCTTGCCTCGCTGGTCACTCGCAGTGCCGATTCGCGCCGCCTCATGCGCTATTACTGGGACACCGTGAGCCAATGTCTTCCGCCGGCCGTCGTCATGCAGGCAATGGCGGACGCCGGCTTCACCCACGTGAGCCGCCACGTCCAGTTCGCGCTGCTGACCGAGTACAGCGCCCGTCTGCCGCTGGCCGCGGACGACGTCCACTGACCGCCACCTGCCCTCTGCCGGCGGCGCAGCCGCTGCCGCGGAATCGGCTCGAGCCGCAACCGGCGCGGCAACGCCGCGCCGCATCGGATCGGCCCCAGCGCCGGCACCCCGGCTTGACTCCAACGCACGCCGGCACGTCCACGCGCACTTCGCTGCGCTCGCGCGGGTCGCGGCTGAAGCCGCTCCCCCGCCGTCGCATGATGTGCGGCCTCCTGCCGGGCGCCGGGGTTCCGACGGCAACCAGCGGACCAGTTCGGCCGGCAAACGAGGCGGCACCGCCGCGGAAGGCGTACAAGCGCCGGGGCGGTCCGGTTGCCCTGTGCTGCCGGGCGGTGCAGAATGCCGGTTCGGCGGCGAGTGTTCCTGACAGATTCGGTACGTGATGGGAGAGATGGCGACGACTGCGCAGCCCTCGATCGACGAGGTGGAAGGCCTGGTGATCCGCACCCTGCGACTGGAGGAGGTAGGCGTCACCCGGATCGATCCGGACGATGCGCTGTTCGGCAGCGGCCTGGGACTGGACTCCATCGACGCGCTGGAGCTGGCCCTCGCCGTCTCGAAGCAATACGGCGTCACGATCAGTTCGGACGACCCGAACATCCAGCAGATCTTCGCCTCGCTGAAGAACCTGACCGCCCACATCCAGGCGCAGCAGGACGCGGGATGAATGTCACGGCGCCGGTGCTCACCGCACTGGCAGTCGCCTATCCCCTGGTCAACCATCTCGGCACCGTGTTCGCCGTGCCGGCCGCCGGGCTCGCCTGGCTGGCACTGGTCCTGAGCGCAGGCTTCGTGCTCGGCTCCCGTTCCCTGGTGCTGGCCGCCCTTTCGCTGCTGTGCCTGGCCGCCGCCTTGATCGGACACGTTGAGCACAATGCCGAGCTGCTGCAGCGGGTGCCGCCTGTCATCATCGCCTGGGGACTGGGCTGGGTCTTCGGCCGCACGCTGCTGCCGGGGCAGGTGCCGCTGATCGCGCGCATCGGCGAGCGCATGCGCGGCGAGCTGCCGGCGCCGGTGGCGCGCTACGGACGCGGGCTGACCATGGTCTGGACGGCGTTCTTCGTACTGATGGGCCTGGAGTGTCTGCTTCTCGGTCTGCTCGCGCCGCCTTTCTGGTGGTCCCTGTTCGCCAATTTCATTAATTACGGACTCATCGGGCTGTTGTTCATCGTCGAGTATCCGATCCGGCGGCTGGTGCTGCGCGATCTGGAGCACACCTCCTTCATCGATTCGCTGCGCGGGTCGCTGCGCCTGGACCTATCCTGAGCCGCCGAGCATGCACATGCCGCAGAGGCCCGAGCATCTGCCCCTGCTGCCCGGCTATCGGGCGGACCAGCCGCTGTTTCTGAGCGGGACCGGCAGCGTCTCCCATGACGAGCTCCTGGCCCTGGCTACCGCCCTGAGTCAGACGCTGCCGGCCGGCGCGCACATCTTCAATCTCTGCGATGACCGCTACCTGTTCACGCTGGCCTTCGCCGCGGCGCTGATCCGCGGCTCCGTCAGCCTGTTCCCGCCGAACCGGCTGGCCAGTTCCTGCCGCAGCATCGCCGAGAACTATACGGACGTCGTCTACGTCACCGACACCCTGGTGGAAGGGCTCATTCGACAGGCCCGCCAGCCGGTGCCGCGGCCGAGCGGGTCCGAGCTGGCCATGCCGCACATCGAGGCGGACCGTCTGGCCTTCATCGCCTTCACGTCCGGTAGCACCGGGCGGCCCCGGCCGCAGCCCAAGCATTGGAGCGACCTGGTGGGCTGCGCCCGTGCCGCTGCCCGGCGATTCGGCTTCGGCCCTGATCTCAGCATCATCGCGACGGTTCCGCCTCAGCACATGTACGGCCTCGAGCTGTCGGTTCTGGTGCCGATGACCACCGGCGCGCGGGTGACCGCGGCAAGGCCATTCTTTCCCACCGATATCCGCGCCGAGCTGGCGCGCGCCCCGGCACCGCGGCTGCTGGTCACCACGCCAGTACACTTGGCCGCCTGCGTCGAGGCCCACCTCGACTGGCCGGCGGTGGCGCAGGTGATCTCCGCCACCGCACCGCTGCCGGCGGAGCTGGCGCGCCGTGTCGAGACGACGCTGTCCACGCGCGTGTACGAGATCTACGGCAGCACCGAAAGCGGCTCCATCGCCAGTCGCGAGACCTGCCGCGCTCCACGCTGGCGCTGGTACGACAGCGTCCGGCCCCACGGCAATGGCGATGCCGTCAGCGTCACCGCCGACTTCATCCACGGACGCGTGCCGTTGGCCGATGTGCTCGACGTGCAGGACGACGGGCATTTCGCGCTGCTCGGCCGTACAGCCGACATGATCAAGGTCGGCGGCAAGCGCGCGTCGCTCTCGGAGCTGAACCTGACGCTCAATGCCATCGACGGCGTGCGCGACGGCGCCTTTGTTGCGCCGGAGCCGTCCGGCGACCAGGTCGGCCGTCTCGCCGTGGTCGCCGTCGCCCCCGGGCTCGACCGCCAGGCCATCATCGCCGGCCTGGCCGGTCACATCGATCCGGTGTTCTACCCGCGCCGCGTGGTGCTGGTGGACCGGCTGCCCCGCAACGAGGCCGGCAAGCTGCCCCGCGACGCGCTGCTGCGGCTGCTGGACGGCGACGGCGGGAACACCGGCAATGCGCATTGAGCGCGTCCAGGTCCCGCACCGGCACCCGGTCTTCGATGGCCACTTTCCGGCCCGGCCGCTGCTCCCCGGATCGCTCCTGCTGGACCTGATCATCGCCGCCTGGGGAGCCCCGGTCTGCGGCGTGCCAAGCGTCAAGTTCCTGCGGCCGGTACTGCCTGGCGACACGCTGGCATTGACCTTTACGCCCGTGCCCGGGGCGCCGGCGATTCGCTTCGGCTGCACCCGCGGCGACGAGACCGTCTGCTCCGGGGTGCTGCTGCCGCGACCGGCGCGCCACTGACGGCCGCGGCGGTGGCGGACTGGTCCTCCCAGCGCGAGCGCGGCAGCCGCGGCGCCGTGCGCCTGATCCTGTGGATCGCGTTGCACCTGGGCCGGACGCCGGCGCGCGCGCTTCTCTATCCCATCACGCTCTATTTCCTGGTCAAGGCGACTTCCCAGCGGCGGGCGTCCCGGCAGTTCCTGGACCGGGTGCTGGGCCGTCCGGCACGGCTCACCGACGTCGCCCGGCATATCCACAGCTTCGCCGCGACCATCCTCGACCGGGTGTTCCTGCTCGCAGGGCGCCGCGAGCGGCTCGACATCCGCCTGCACCGGCCGGAGCTGGTACTCGACCGGGTCGCCGCCGGCCAGGGCTTCCTGCTGCTGGGCTCGCACTTGGGCAGCTTCGAAATCCTGCGCGCGCTGGCCATCGACGAGGCGCGCATGCCGCTCAAGATCCTGATGTATCCGGCCCACAACCGCATGCTGACGGAGATCCTGCATGCGCTGAACCCCACCGTGGCGGCGTCGGTAATTCCGCTGGACGGGCCGCAGCCGCTGCTGGCGGTGAATGAAAGCCTGGGCGCAGGCCATGCCGTCGGCCTGCTCGGCGACCGCCACCGCGCCGGGGAGCCGACGGTGCGCTGCGATTTCCTCGGCGGTGCCGCCGCCTTCCCCACGGGTCCGCTGACCCTGGCCGCGGTCACCGGCGTTCCCGTGGTCATGTTCTTCGGCCTCTACCGCGGCGGCAACCGCTATGATGTCCACTTCGAGTTGCTGGCCGAGCGGGTGGACCTCGGTCCCCGCCCGCAGCGCGACGCGGCCCTGGTCGATTGGGTCCAGCGCTATGCAGACCGGCTCGCCCACCACACCCGCGCCGCGCCTTTCAATTGGTTCAACTTCTACGAATTCTGGGAGGACGACCATGGCCCGTCCCGGACCTGACCGCGCGGCGCCCCGCGCAACGCTGCCGCTGCTCGCCGGCGCATGGCTGCTGGCCGCCGTACTTCCGGCGATGGCCGCCCAGCCCGCCGACGTCGGGGCGCTGATGGCCCTGCTCGGACGTGTGCAGCGGGTCGAGGTCAGCTATCAGGAGACGGTCGAGTCGGGCCTGATCGACACCGCCATCAGCACCCGCGGGCACCTGGTCTACGAGGCCCCGGACCGCGTCCGCCGCCTCAGCGACAAGGGCGAGGGCTTCGTGCTCGACGGTGATCGCATGCAACTGGTCTCCGGCGGCCAGGTGGTCAACGAGCTCGTGGTCTCCGACGTTGCGCCGCTGGAGGCCATGGTCGGCGCGCTGCGGGCCACCTTCGCCGGCGATCTGGCCGCGCTGCGCGCCGACTACACGCTGGACTACAGGCCCGCGGATGACCACTGGACCCTGGACCTCTCGCCCCGCGGCAGCGACCTGACGGACCTGTTCCGGCGCATCCACATGGTGGGCGACAGAGCCACCATCAGCACCATCGCCATGGAGGAGCCGGACCGCGACCGCCGCACGCTGCGCATGCGGGTTCTCGCCCGCGAGCCGGCGGAGCTCGATTGACCCATGGCGGTCGCGGCAAAGCGCTGGGGCCTGCTGGCAACCTGGCTCGGCGCGCTGGCACTGCTGGCGGGCTGGAACGCGCTGACCATCCGCCCCGGTACCGACCTGTCTCAATTCCTGCCCCGGGCGGCCTCGCAACAGGACCGGGTGCTGCTGTCGCAGGTCAGCGGCGGCGTCGCGGCGCGTACGCTGCTGATTCGGGTGGGCGCGGCGGACGGCGACGACGACGCCGGTCGCCTGGCCGCTGCCAGCCGCGCACTGGCCGGCAGACTGCGCGACAGCGGCGCCTTCGTCCAGGTGGCCAATGGCAATTTCGCGGCAGCGGCGGCCGAAACCGACCCCGTCCTGTTCCGCCATCGCTACCTGATCGGGCCGTCCGAGCACTGTGCCGGGGGCCTGGACGAGGAGCACCTGCGCACGGCCCTGGAACAACGCCTCCACGAGCTGGCCTCGGGTCTGGCCATGCTGGACAAGCAGCGCCTCGCGGCCGACCCCACGGCCTGCTACCGGGCACTGCTGCGCACGCTGGCGCCGGAGGGGCCGGGGCCGCAGCGCCGGCACGGCGTCTGGCTCAGCCGCGACGGCCGCTACGCGCTCCTGGTGGCGGTGACCGCAGCCGGCGTCTCGGACATGGCCGCCCAGCGCAGCGCCGTTGCCAGCATCGAGCGGACCTTTGCCGCGCTGCCGGGGAGCGAGGCGCTGATGCTGGAGCTGGCCGGCCCCGGCTATTTCGCGGTCAGCTCCGAGCAGCTCATCAAGACCGAGACCATCCTGCTCAGTACCGCCGCAAGCGTCATCGTTGCGCTCATCCTGGCGCTGGCGTTCCGCTCCGCGGCGCTGGTGCTGCTGGGCCTGCTACCGCTGGCCAGCGGCGTGCTGGTCGGCGCCGCGCTGGTCTCGCTGCTGTTCGGCACCGTGCACGGCATCACGCTGGCCCTCGGCGTCACGCTGCTCGGCGTGGCGCTGGACTATCCGGTGCATGTCTACGCACATGCCGCCGGCGCCGGCGCCCACCGCGACCGACCGGTCTGGCGCACAATGCTGCTCGGCATGGTGACCACGGTGCTGGGCTACGCGGCCCTGGCCTGGACCAGCTTCGAGGGCCTGTCCCAGCTGGGCATCCTCGCCGCCGCGGGTCTGGCCGTCGCTGCACTGACCTCGCGCTACCTGCTGCCGCCGCTGATGCCCCCGGGCTACCGGCTGCCGGAGCGCCGCTGGCTGGCGCAGCTGCAGCCGCGCCTGCCGCGGCTGCAGCTGCGCGCCGGGGTCTGGCTGCTGCTGGCAGCGCTGGCCGGCGTCGGACTCGCGCTGCTCCATGGCGATCCCTGGGAGACCGACATCCGCCGCCTCGGCGTCGTGCCGCAGCAGGAGCTGGACAAGGACACCGCGATCCGCGCACAGTTGGGCGCTCCCGACGTGGCCCGCCTGCTCTACGTGGTCGCCGACGGCCAGGGAGGAGTGCTGGAACATCTCGGATCGGCACGTCCGGAACTGGAGGAGCTGAAGGCCCGCAGCCTGATCAGCGGCTTCGACAGCGTCGAGCGCTGGCTGCCGAGCCCGGCCGCCCAGCGCGCGCGCCAGCAGGCGTTGCCGGCGCCGGCGGCGCTGGCCTCGGCATTGGAGGCGGCCAACACCGGCCTGCCGTTTCGGCTCGACCGGCTGCAACCCTTCATCGACGACGTGCAGGCATCACGAACCCTGACCCTGCTGCGGGCCGAAGGCCTGGACGGCACTCTGGCCGGAACCCGCACGGACATGCTGATCCAGCCCCTGGGCGGGCGCTGGCTGGGGCTGGTGTCCCTGTCCGGCGTAGCCGGACCGGATGCCGTCGCCGCGCTGGAGGACCTAGCCGGGCGCCACGGCATGGCCTACCTGGACCTGCGCCAGGGCACGGCGGAGCTGCTGGACGGCTTCTTCGCCGAGACCCTGGACAAGCTGCTCACCGCCGCCGTCGTGATCGTCGCGGCGTTGGCGCTCGTGCTGCGCAGCGCCTCCCGGCTGGCGCGGGTCCTGCTGCCCATCGCCGTCGCGCTGGCGTTGACCTTCCTGCTGGTGCTGCTGGCGCACGGCGCCGTCAATCTGTTCCACCTGGTCTCGCTGTTGCTGGTGGCGGGGCTCGCCATCGACTACAGCCTGTTTCTGAGCCGGCCGACCGACGGCCCGGCAGACCGCCGCCGAACCCTGTTCTCGGTCAGCGTCGGCGCCGCCTCCAGCTTCGCGATGTTCGCCATGCTGGCACTGTCCGCCATCCCGGCCCTGAATGCGATCGGTTTCACAGTCGCGACCGGCATTCTGTGTGCTTATACACTGTCCCTGCTGCTGGCGAGAGCCGAACACGAATCGTTACAATAGAGCCCCGTCGGAGCCGAGCCCCGGTCCGCAACGCAGACGCCCATCGACCATGCCGATCGCACCCGCAAGGATACGCGCCGCCACAGTCACCACCGCCCTGGGCCAGGGTCGCGGTCCGCACGTCGAGGCATTGGCTGCGATGCGGCCGGGACTGCGCCCGGGCGCCATGGACGAGGTGGAGGTGCCCTGCTGGGTCGGCGTCGTGGACGAGCTCGACGAGCGCCCGCTGCTGGGCACGCTGGCCCCTTTCGACTGCCGGAACAATCGCCTTGCCGACATGGCCCTGGAGGCCGACGGCTTCGCCGGCCGCGTGCGGGCGGCCCGTGAGCACTGGGGCGCGCACCGCATTGGACTCTTTCTCGGCACCAGCACCTCTGGCATCCGCCACACGGAGCAGTGCTACCGGCGCCATTTCGAGCAGCACACGCCCGGCCTCGGCAAGGATCTGCGCTTCGGCACGACGCATGCCTACGTGTCCGTGGCGGACTTCTGCCGACGCCGGCTCGGACTGCGCGGTCCCGCCGTGGTCATCTCCACCGCGTGCTCCTCCGGCGCCAAGACCTTCGCGGCCGCGCACCGGGCACTCACGGCCGGACTCTGCGAGGCGGCCGTCGTCGGCGGCGTCGACACCCTGTGCGCGACCACGCTGATGGGCTTCCACGCCCTCGGCCTGCTGTCACCCCGCCCCTGTGCGCCCTGGAGCCCCGAGCGCAGCGGTATCAGCATTGGCGAAGGCGCCGCTTTCGCGCTGCTGGAGCTGACCCCGGACGGCGCCGACGACCTCGCCCTGCTCGGCTACGGTGAAAGCGACGACGCCCACCACATCACCGCCCCCCACCCCGACGGCGCCGGTGCGGTGCAGGCCATGCGCTCGGCCCTCGACACGGCCGGGCTGACCGCGGACGACATCGACTATGTCAACCTGCACGGCACCGGCACCCCGGCCAACGACCAGTCCGAGGACCGGGCCCTGAGCACGGTGTTCGGCGACCGCGTGGCGGCCAGCGCGACCAAGGGATGGACCGGTCACACGCTGGGCGCATCCGGCGCCGTCGAAGCGGTTTTGTCGTTGCTCTGCGTCGAGGCCGGACTGGTGCCCGGTACGCTGAACACGGGGGCGCGGGATCCGGCGCTGTCGGCTCCCTTGGTGCTGCGCAGCGAGCGCCGCCCGCTGCGCCGCGTGCTCAGCAACGCCTTCGGCTTCGCCGGCAACAATTGCGCGCTGGTGCTGGGGCGAGCCTGATGCGCGTGCGCCCGCTCGGACTCGGCATCCTGGCCCCGGGGCTGACCGGCTGGACCGAGGCGGCCGCCGTGCTGCGCGGCGAGCAGACCTATCGGTCCGAGGTACTGGCGCCCCCGCCGCCGGTCGGCCTCACGCCCAACGAGCGCCGCCGCGCCACGCTGGCCACGCGCCTGGCGCTTGCGACCGCGGGTCAGGCGACCGCGGGTGCGAACCTCTCCGGCACGGGTCTGCTCAGCGTCTTCGCATCCTCGGACGGGGACATGGGCCTGATCGACAGCATGTGCCGCGCCACCTACGAGCACCACGAGCCCCCGTCGCCAACCGTATTCCAGAACTCGGTGCACAATGCCGTGGCCGGCTACTGGTCCATCGCCGAGGGCTGCCGCGAGGCGTCCACCAGCGTCGCCGCCGGCGACGGCAGCTTCGCGGCCGGCCTGCTGGAGGCGGTCACCCAGGCCGGCGTGAACGGACGGCCGGTGCTGCTGGTGGCCTTCGATGTGCCGGCTCCGGCACTGCTGCATCCCCATCGCAGTTTCAGCGCCCCCTTTGCCTGCGCGCTGCTGCTGGCACCGGCGTTGCCCGGCGAGGACCGGGGAGTGCTGACCCTGGCGCCGGCCGGCGCCGGCGAGGCCGCCCCGGACACGACCATGACCGATCCCGATCTCGAGGCACTTCGCACCGGCAACCCGGCCGCCCGCGCGCTGCCGCTGCTGGCCGCCGTCGCCGCAGAGACCGCCGCCCGGGTGCATCTGCCCTACTGGCCGGACCTGCACCTGGCCGTAGACCTGGAGCCGGGCCGGTGACGGCACTGGCGGCGGTCTACGACCGGCTGCCCCACGCCGGCGGCATGCGCCTGCTGGACCAGGTCCTGGCCTGGGACGCCGAATCGATCCGCTGCAACACCGACTCCCACCGCTCACTGGCCAATCCGCTTCGCCGGGACGGCGGGCTGGCGGCCGCGCATGCGGTGGAATACGCGGCCCAGGCCGCAGCCGTCCATGGCGTGCTGAGCGGTGCTCTGGACGGCGCTCCGGTGCTGCTGCTGGCCGCGGTGCGCGGAATGGAACTGGACCTGGACCGGCTCGACGGACTGCCGGGGCCGCTGGAGGTCAGCGCCCGGCTGGTGGCGCGCGCCGGCGCCAATGCCATCTACCGGTTCACCCTGGGCAGCGGGGCCGAAGACTGCGCCCGCGGCGCCATCACGCTGATGCCGGGACCGGAGGGACAGGCGTGAAGCGGGCCCTGGTCACCGGCGGCAGCGGCGCCCTCGGCAGCTGCATCGCCCGGCGCCTGGCCGCGGACGGGCTTATGGTCTACGTCCATGCCAATGGCCACCCGCAACGGGCCGAGGCGGTCTGCGCCGACATCCGCGCCGGCGGCGGCGATGCCGAGCCGGCGGTGTTCGACGTCTGCGACGGCGACGCCGCACGCTCGGCACTGGTGGCGCTGCTGGAGCAGGGACCCATCCAGGTGCTGGTCAACAACGCCGGCATCCACGACGACGCCCCCATGGCGGGCATGAAGCCGGATCAGTGGAACCGGGTCGTGGACGTCGCTCTGCG
>Ga0316576_10001669_pt1 | contig 12171 bp, 10 predicted proteins | sample S0NA_FD_203075 | JGI IMG/M metagenome (GOLD analysis project Ga0316576, IMG submission 203075) | Rhizosphere microbial communities from salt marsh grasses in Alabama, United States - S0-2_050615r3r5 | ecosystem: Host-associated > Plants > Roots > Rhizosphere | place: USA: Alabama | collected... | reverse complement strand
ATCTTTTCCATGGCAGAGGGCGCAGTATTGACGGTAGTGCGCGGCAGCATTTTCCTGGTCGCTCCGGGTCAGAGGAGGTATTCTCTCCTGGGCGTCCATGGCACCCGGGAACAGGAAAAGGCAGAATAGCGCCAGGACCTTGCCCGCTTCAGCAGGCCTAAAGGTGAGGTTCATGGTGTTTAATTTTCCGCAAATTAGCAAAAAGAGGGCAATGGCGCTTGGGTTGATTTTAATATCTTTGAAACGGATAAAAAAACAGACTTATGGACAATCAGGTTAGCGAAAGAACCCGGGAGCATCTGGGAATCAAGAGTTATCAGGCTCTGTACATGACCAAGGTGTACAACTGGATGGCCCTGGCCCTTCTCATCACGGGAGTGGTTGCGTACATCACGGCCACCACACCGGGAATGATCGGAACGATCGTCGGCTCCAAACTCTTGTTCTACGGTCTGCTGATCGGGGAGCTGTTGCTGGTGGTCTATCTCACGAGTGCGATCCGGCGCCTGAGCCAGACTGCTGCGATCGCCGTATTCCTGATCTATTCCCTGATCAACGGCCTCACCCTGTCGGTGCTCTTTCTCGTCTATACTTCCGCTTCGATCTCAACGACCTTTTTCGTGACGGCGGGAACCTTTGCAGCCATGAGCTTTTACGGATACACCACCAAACGGGATCTGACCAGCATTGGAAACGTGGCCTTCATGGCACTCATAGGGATCATCATTGCCTCAGTGGTCAATTTTTTCCTGAAAAGCGAGATGATGTACTGGATCATCACCTATCTGGGAGTAGCTGTCTTTGTGGGGTTGACGGCCTATGACACGCAGAAGCTCAAACGCATCGGCAGCGAAGGATTCACCACCGAGGAGAGCATGGAGAAGATGTCGATCCTGGGAGCCCTGACGCTCTACCTGGATTTTATCAACATGTTCCTCTTCCTGCTTCGAATTCTGGGGGACAGGAAATAGACGTTCATGAAAGCCTACAAACCGAAACCAAGACTAAGCGCCTCACAGTATATCGAAGGTATATTGAAGGGTGACCGGGTCCTTCTGTCACGGGCGATCACCATTGTAGAGAGCAATCTGGACAGCGACAAGAACCTGGCGAAGGAGATCGTTCAGGCCATCCTGCCGCATTCAGGCACGTCCTTCCGAATCGGGGTCACCGGGGTTCCCGGAGTTGGCAAAAGCACTTTCATCGAGGCATTCGGCAAGCATCTGATCTCGCTGGGCCACAGGGTGGCAGTGCTTTCGATCGATCCGACCAGCCAGCGTACCCGCGGGAGCATCCTGGGGGACAAAACGAGGATGGAGGAGCTCAGCAACATGGAACAGGCCTACATTCGTCCCTCGGCCTCGGGAGATACCCTGGGCGGAGTGGCGAACAAGACGGGTGAGGCCATGATGCTCTGTGAGGCGGCGGGTTATGACGTCATCCTCATTGAAACGGTCGGTGTGGGGCAATCGGAGACCGCCGTGCACGGAATGACCGATTTCTTTCTTCTGCTCATGCTGTCAGGAGCTGGCGATGAGCTCCAGGGCATCAAAAAAGGGATCATGGAAATGGCAGACATGCTCGTCATCCACAAGGCGGACGGTGACAATGTCCGGCAGTGTGAACTGGCCCGAAGGCAGTATGCCAATGCCCTGCACCTGTTCCCTGCTTCAGAATCGGGCTGGGAGCCCGTCGTTACCACAGCCTCCTCCTATGAGGACAGGGGCATCGCCGAAATCTGGGAAACCATGAATTCCTTCCGGGAGCTGGTCCGGGAGAACGGCTACTTCGAGCGGAACAGGAAACAGCAGCAGATCCAATGGATGTACAACAACGTTGACGAAGAACTCAAAAGGCTTTTCTACCAGAATCCAGCCGTCAAGGAGAAACTGAAGCTCCTGGAAGAAGAGATCCTTGAATCCAGGATATCCCCGGTCAAGGCGGCGGAAAAGATCATTTCCGAATTCAGGAGAAACCCTTGACTCATTTCACGATCCGTTGATCGTTCAATCCGCCAGGTACATCTCCATGATCTTTATGGCGGATTCGGCGATGACGCTTCCCGGGCCGAATATGGCAGCCACCTTTCTGTTGAGCAGGTATTCGTAGTCCTGGGCAGGGATCACTCCCCCGGCAAACACCATGATGTCAGGCCGGCCCAATTTTTCCAGCTCCTCAACGAGTTGGGGGATCAGTGTCTTGTGCCCTGCGGCCAGGCTGGATGCCCCGATGAAATGCACGTCGTTCTCAATGGCCTGACGGGCTACTTCCTCCGGTGTCTGGAACAGGGGTCCCATGTCAACATCAAATCCCAGGTCGGCAAAACTGGAGGCCACCACTTTGGCCCCTCGGTCATGCCCGTCCTGTCCCATCTTGGCGATCATAACCCGCGGACGCCTTCCTTCGATTTCCGCGAATTGGTCGGCCAGCCGCTGAGCCTGTGCAAAGGTGCTGTCCTGTTTCACTTCCTGGCTGTAGACGCCGCTGATGAGCTGGGTGTCCGCCTTGTGCCTTCCGAAGTATTTTTCCATGGCGTCCGAGATCTCTCCCAGGGAGGCCATTTGTTCAGCGGCCTCCACCGCCAGCTCGAGCAGGTTGCCCTTGCCGGTCCGCGCACATTCTTCAATGGCCTTCAGCTTCTTGTTCACGGCCGCCGGATCGCGTTCCGACCGCAGCTTCTGCAGTCGTGCGATCTGGGATTCCCGCACCGCGGTGTTGTCCACTTCCAGGATCTCTATGTCAGAGGCCTCACTCGTCTTATATTTGTTTACCCCGACGAGGATGTCCTGGCCCGAATCCAACCGGGCCTGTTTTCGTGCTGAGGCTTCCTCGATTCTCATTTTGGGAACTCCGGTCTCGATGGCTTTGGCCATTCCGCCGAGCTCCTCCACTTCTTCGATGAGCGACCAGGCCTTTTTGGCGATCTCCTGGGTCAGGTACTCCACGTAGTAGGAACCGGCCCAGGGATCCACAGACCTCGTGATCTGGGTCTCTTCCTGGATGTAGATCTGCGTGTTCCGGGCGATCCGAGCTGAAAAGTCGGTCGGGAGGGCTATGGCCTCATCCAGGGCATTGGTATGAAGCGACTGGGTCCCTCCCAGTCCGGCAGCCATGGCCTCGATGCAGGTTCGGGCCACGTTGTTGAAGGGATCCTGTTCGCTCAGGCTCCATCCCGAGGTCTGGCTGTGGGTTCTCAGTGCCATGGATTTGGGGTTCTTCGGGTTGAATTGCCTGATGATCTTCGCCCACAGCATCCTTGCCGCCCTCATCTTGGCGATCTCCATGAAGTGGTTCATTCCTACCGCCCAGAAGAAGGAAAGGCGGGGAGCGAACTCATCGATCTTGAGGCCGGATTTCAATCCCGTTCTTATGTATTCCAGACCGTCAGCCAGGGTGTAGGCCAACTCGATGTCTGCCGTGGCCCCCGCCTCCTGCATGTGGTAGCCGCTGATGGAGATGGAATTGAACCTGGGCATGTGTTTGGTCGTGTATTCGAAGATGTCCCCGATGATCTTCATCGACGGCGCGGGTGGATATATGTAGGTGTTCCGCACCATAAACTCCTTCAGGATGTCATTCTGTATGGTTCCGTTGAGCTGCTCCGTGGCCACCCCTTGTCGCTTTGCCGCAGCGATGTAGAAGGCCATGATCGGAATCACGGCGCCGTTCATGGTCATCGATACCGACATCTTGTCCAACGGGATCTGGTCGAAGAGGATCTCCATATCCAGGATCGAATCGATTGCGACCCCCGCCTTGCCCACATCCCCGGCTACCCTGGGATGATCAGAGTCGTAGCCCCGGTGGGTTGCCAGGTCGAAGGCCACGGAAAGGCCTTTCTGGCCGGCCGCCAGGTTTCGCCTGTAAAAGGCATTGGATTCCTCTGCCGTGGAGAAGCCCGCGTATTGCCTGATGGTCCAGGGGCGGGTAACATACATGGTGCTGTAGGGTCCGCGGGTGAATGGGGGTAGTCCTGCAACGAATCCCAGGTGTTCTGCCTCTTTGAGGTCTTCACCGGTGAATTCCTTTTTCACGGGGATCCCCTCCGGAGTGATCCAGGGGTCCTGGTCGTTGCCGGGTTCTTTATCATGACGGCTACTGGCTTTTAGGGTCAGGTCAGAAAAATCAGGTTTCATATCTTCGGCTTTTTAGGCATTCCCGAAATCTTTTTGTGAATCAAGTTGAGGGTTCCGACAATATCGGCACCCTGGTGAATGAAGGCGTCCAGCCCTGCCCGGGTCAGCTTTTCCAGGCTGTCCTCCGGGTAGCCTGCAAGGACCAGGACCTTGGAGGAGTCCAGGGCCCTGAATTCTTTTACGAAATCAAGGGCGGTTTCTCTGTAATCCTCATCGGAGCTGCAGATGACCACGATGTCGGAACCTGATCGCGCACTGCTTTCGGCCGCCTCGAGATAGGAGGCGAAGGATCTCTCCTCTTCCATCTGGTATCCGCCCACGCCCAGAAAGTCATAGGCAAAGCCGGCTCTTGCCTTTCTCATGGCCAGGTTCCCATATGCGGCAAATTCGACCACAGGCCTTCTGCCGGTCTGCTCGACCCAACGTTCTGTGTTGGCTCTGACCCACTCGACCTCAAGTCCGGCCCTTCTTGGTCTCAAGGTTCTGCTGTTCGAGGGAGGAATTTCCCGGCAAAGCATCTCTGTCGACAGTCTTTCCATCAGGTTGGGGTACTTGTTCACCCCGACCTGGACCCTCCTCCTGCGCCCCATGAGCTTGATCCTGGAGGTGCGCACCATGGCGATCCTGCTTTGAATGACCTCTTTCCTGAAGGCCTCAACAAAGCCCCCGATCTTTTCAATTTCCTTGAACAGTTCCAGCGCCTTTTCCGCCAGCTCATGGCTGAGCTCTTCGATGTAGTAGGCCCCGTCGACCGGGTTTCGCACCTTTCCGAAGTAGGATTCCTCCCGTAGGATGGTGGCGATGTTCCCGGCGATCCTTCTCGAAAGGTCCCGGGAGGTTCCGGTTTCCCGGTCATAGGGGTCGATCTCCAGGGCATTGGTGTTGCCCAGGATCGCAGACATGGCCTCAGTCGTTGCCCGAAGCATGTTGGTGTTGCAGTCCAGTACGGATTTGGTCCATATCGAGGACCTCGACACCAGAGTAAAGTCGGGCTCTCTGACCCCGTATTTTTCTGCCACCCGATGGAACAGGCTGTTGAGGGCCCTGAGCTTTGAGATCTCCACAAAGTATTCCGAGCCAATTGCCATAATGAGGTTGAGCTTGCGGAAAATCAGATTTTCATCCAGACCCCTCTCCTTCATGGCTTCAACCATGAAGACCACCGAGTTCAGGCTGAAAGCGATCTCCTGAACCTGGCTTCCCCCTGAATCCAGGTATTCCCTGCCGCTGAGGGTCAGGGTCTTCAGCCGGGGGTAGTCCTCGAAAATCCGGGTTACCCGGGCCATGTCGTCCAGCAGTTGTTCTGAAAGGATCCCTTCGGTCAGGAATTCGCTCAAAAGCGGGGTTTCAATATATCCCCTGACCTTCTCTTTGTCCAGGTCGAGGGAGGAGTAGAATTTGAAGAGCCGGTCGCTGAAATCCCAGACTCCTGACCTGAGGCTGAAGGAAAGGGCCGTCTTCTCGGGTTCAATATGTTCCAGGAGATCTTCGATGTGGTCAGAGGGGTCCACTTCGAACACGATCCCGTCCATCCCTTCCTCAAGGGCCTGAAGGGCTAGCGCGTTTTTGTTCGCGGCACCTCGCTCAATTCTTCGGTAATTGACGACCTTTTCTTCGATCCGACCACTATTGTCCAAAGTTCTCTGTCTGTCCTCGAGGGTATAAAAAGGCTGGACCTCGATGTCATTCAAGTTCTTCCATACAAGTCTCTTGTCGAAATCCGCTCCTTTCAGATCCGAAATGGCTTTTTCGATCCATTCCTCCTTGCTCGAAGGCTGGAATTCCCTGAACAGCAGGCCGTCTTTTTCCTGGGTCTCGCTCATGGCATTTTGTTTATGATTCTAACTTGATCCGTTCCATCCTGACCGGTTCCCGGATCCTCTCAGGGACCCCTCCGGCTTCTTTGCCCAACGAAGGTACGATTTTACTCATTTTCCTCGTCCAAAACTTAAGAATTCGTTCAGTTCAACAGGCGCTCTGAATTGGTTTCGCCGATGCCGATGACCTGGTCGTAGCGATCGCCGAACTTTCGGTAGTAGACGATCACGGTATAGTCATTTTCGGTTTGGTAGAAGGACCCTTCGACCTTGTGGGTGTTGATCCGCCCGTCATCGCCGACAGAGACATAGGTGTAGTTGTAAAAGCCCTGTTTGAAGAGCAGCTGGGCTTCGTACAGCCCGGTGCCGGAATTGAAGCTCAGCCGGTTTTCCTCATTGATCTGCCAGTCGTTGAAACTCCCGTAGATGTAAATTTCCTCTTCCGGGGATTTGTCCTTGTAATCAAGTGAGAAATGCACCCTGGAATAATCACCTTCCAGGGCGGGGTCCTGCGCGTCCAGCGTCCGCAAAACGAAATTCCCGTTGATGTCGGGATAGAACGAGTAGGGGCGGCTGCCCCGAGCCTCGGTCGCATAAAGGTAGGTGTTGAAGATGTCCTCCAGACGCGTCTGAAAGATGTTGTTGGTGGCATTGCGGATCTCCTTGGTGTCGAAGTACAGGAACTCGTTGCCTGCCCAGTAGGAGATCTCATCCACGTAATTGTACAGGAGCTGGGCCCCTCTCACGTATTTGGGTCTGATCCCTTTGATCACCGAATTCCAGTCGTGGTTCTGGTAGACGTCCACCTTGATCTCCTGGTTGGGATCGTTCAGCCGGAGATTCTGGTGATCGATGACGAACTGTATGCTGTGCTTCTCATTGATCGTGGCAGCATTCGTGCTTCGGTGTGCCGTCACGGCAACATTGACCCTAGGCTGATAGTAGATGAATCTTCGGGTGAACAGAACCTCCCCGTAGCTGTCCAGCACGCTCAGAAGATAATTGCCACTGATCTTGAGCCGGTTCGTCTCGTTGGGGATCTCAAGCTCGTAGTGGGTATAGTACTGCAGGGTGTTGAAAGAGTTCTGAAAGTTCCTGATCCTGTCGGTGGAGTACCCCGTCATGTATTCGGTGGAGGCCAGGTTGGAGATCTCCCAATTGTAATCGCAGTGCTCAATCTTGTAGGAATAGATCTGTCGTTCGGAGGAGAGGTCGTCAAAACTGAGTAAAAGTTTCTCGCCCATCTTGATCACGGGAGCGTAGGCTTCGGGGTCGGCAGGCTTGAGCACCACGGTTTTGATGTGCGGAGGAGGAGAGACCAGATTCGGGTATTGTCCATGGACCTTCGCCACCCAGAGCGCGCTCATCAGGATCAGCACCACCCTGAACTTTTTTGGCAGGGCTGATGCCGGGTTCAAAAACTCATTCGCAATAATGTATAAAGCTGAAGACCCTTGCAAACAGTGGGGATCGGCCATGAAACAATCAATTTAATCGATCTAAATAAATGTTATTTAATTGCTAATCTATAAAATATTAATTATTAAATTTGCACTCGATTAAGAAACAATGATTATTTCCTTTTTTCGAACGGTTCACGCCGCTGGGGAAATAGAATTTTAATTCGCAACGCATGTCAACAGACATTAGAATCAAAAAGGGCTTGAGCATCAAGCTCAAAGGAGTTGCCGCTCTTCAACTGTCTGCTTCGGTACGCTCCAGGATCTTCGCCCTTAATCCTCCCGATTTTCACGGAATAATGCCCAAGATGTCAGTCAAGGTGGGTGACAAGGTTCAGGTGGGTGATGTCGTCTTCTACGACAAGGCCAAGGAGCAGATCAAGTTTGTCTCGCCCGTGAGCGGGGAGATCAAGGAGATCGTCAGGGGGGCCAAAAGAAGGATTCTCTCTGTCAAGATCGCAGCTGATGCCAAGGATTCCTTCAAAGACTTTGGAAAGAAGACCCCAGGGAACCTGGCGGCTCCCCAGGTCAAGGAAGCCCTTCTTGAAAGCGGGTGCTGGCCCATGATCATTCAGAGACCCTACGATGTCATCGCAAATCCTGCCGACACCCCCAAGGCCATATTCATCTCTGCGGTTTCGACGGCTCCTCTTGCAGCGTCTCACGAATTTGCACTTCAGGGAAGAGAGAAGGATTTTCAGGCGGGAATTGACGCTTTGGCGAAATTGACCGAAGGAAAGGTCCACCTTTCCGTTCAGGGCATTGCCGGTTCTTTCCTCAACGATGTCAGGGGAGCCGTGGTGCACAAGGTCACAGGAAAGCATCCCGCGGGAAATGTGGGAGTTCAGATATCCAAGATCGATCCCGTGAACGCGGGAGAAAAGGTCTGGGCGGTTCATCCCCAGGATGTGGCTTCCATCGGAAGCCTGTTCCTCCAGGGGAAATACGACCCGAGTCGCGTCGTGGCACTGGCGGGTAGCCAGGTGGAAAGCCCGGAGTATTACACCGTGATCCGGGGAGCGACCATAGAAGATCTCGTGGTCGGAAAGCTGAAGGAAGGAAAGAACAGGATCATCAGTGGAGACCCCTTGACGGGGACCAAAGTGGGCCGCAAGGACTCCCTAGGATTCTACCACGATTCCATAACCGTGCTACCCGAGGGGGATCACTACACGTTCTTCGGATGGGTGCCCTTCACCGGAAACAACAAATTCAGTGTGAGCAGGACCTTTTTGTCCTGGCTTGCCCCGAACAAAGAATACGAGTTGGACACCAATCTCAACGGAGAAGAGAGGGCCTTTGTGATCACGGGTGAGATGGAAAAGGTCATGCCCATGGACATCTATCCCATGCAACTGCTCAAGGCCACCATGGTGGGAGACATTGAAAAGATGGAGAACCTCGGGATCTACGAGGTCGCTCCCGAAGATTTTGCCCTGATCGACTTTATCAGCAGCTCAAAGATCGAAGCCCAGGATATCATTCGCAAAGGATTGGATTTAATGATTAAAGAAGTAGGTTAGATGAATTTTTTAAGAAAGCAACTAGACAAGATCAAGCCTCTGTTCGAAGAAGGAGGCAAGTACGAGAAGTACAGACCGGCCTTTGCCGGGATCGATACTTTCCTGTTTGTGCCGAACCACACGACCAAGAGGGGTGCGCACATCAGGGATGGAGTCGACCTCAAGCGGGTGATGATCACCGTGGTGATCGCCATGCTGCCGGCCATGATCTTCGGAATCTGGAATGTCGGTTACCAGAACATGGGTGACGGGCACAGTTTCTGGGAGTACTTCAGCTTTGGGGCCGTTCGATTTCTACCCATGGTGGTGGTATCCTATGTCGTGGGCCTCGGGATTGAATTTGCCTACGCCATCTTCAGGGGGCATGAAGTCAATGAAGGCTATCTGGTGACGGGTCTGCTGATCCCGCTGATCATGCCCATCGATTTCCCGCTCTGGATGCTCGCGGTATCGGTTTTCTTTGCCGTGATCATCGGAAAGGAGGCCTTTGGAGGAACCGGCATGAACATTCTGAACCCGGCGCTCGTGGCACGAGCTTTCGCCCTTTTCGCCTATGCGCCCTATATGTCCGGAAATGAGGTCTGGGTGGCTGATTCCGTGGCGGATGGTGTGTCGGGTGAAACCGTCCTTGGAGCACTGTACTCGGGAACCATTCCCAACACCAGTGTATACGACATGTTCATGGGATTCATTCCGGGATCTGTTGGAGAGACCTCGGTGCTCATGATCCTGATCGGGGCGGCGTTTCTGCTGTTCACAGGAATCGCGAGCTGGCGGATCATGCTTTCAACCCTGCTGGGTGCGGCCCTGATGGGACTTACATTCAATGCCATCGGAAGCGAGACCAACCAGTTGTTGAACTTCCCATGGTGGCAACACCTGCTGGTGGGAGGTTTCGCCTTCGGTCTTGTCTTCATGGCAACCGATCCCGTATCTGCGGCACAGACAACAAAAGGAAAATGGATCTACGGATTTCTGATCGGTGTTTTCGCCATCATGATCAGGGTCGTGAATCCAACGCTGCCTGAAGGCATGATGATGGCCATCCTCCTGATGAACGTCTTCGCGCCGACCATTGACCACTACGTGATCGAGGGCAATGTAAAGAGGAGAAAAAAGAGATTGCAAAAAGTTAGCGCTTAAGATATGGACAGAAACAGTAACCTTTACACGTTTATTTTCGCCATTGTCATGGTCATCGTAGTTGCCGCCGGACTGGCGTTCACGGCGACAACGTTGAAGCCCCTGCAGGCAGAAAATGTCAAAAAGGAGAAAATGCAGAGCATTTTGTCTACCATTGGTGTCAATGTGGATCGAAACGAGGCGGGAGACCTTTTCAAGGACTACGTCAAGGAGGAGATCGCCTTGAACGCAGACGGAACCGTGAACACAGAGGTGAATGCCTTCGGCATAGACCTTATGAAGGAGACCAAGAAACCGGCCGCGGAACAGGCCTTCCCCCTTTACGTGGCTGAAAAGGAGGGCAAGACCTATTATGTGGTGCCCCTCTGGGGAGCGGGCCTCTGGAAGGAGATCTGGGGCTATGTGGCCCTGGAGGACGACAAGAACACCATCATCGGTGCGTCTTTCGATCACGCCGGGGAAACACCGGGTCTCGGAGCCGAGATCAACCAGTCCTGGTATGAGGACCAGTACATCGGAAAGACCATCATGGATGACAAGGACAACTTCGTTTCCGTGACCGCGGTCAAAGGTGGCGCCGACCCGAACAATCAGCACGCGGTTGACGCGATCTCGGGGGGAACCATCACTTCCGAAGGAGTCAACAAAATGCTTGAGGAGCGCTTGAACAACTATTTACCCTACTTTAAAAACAACTGATTATGGCAGGAGAAAAAGAGGCACTATTCTCTCAGAAGAACAGGAAACTACTTACCGACCCGCTCAATGACGACAACCCGATCACGGTACAGGTACTGGGGATCTGCTCGGCGCTTGCGATCACGGTACAGTTGAAAACGGCCATCGTGATGTCGCTCGCGGTGATGTTCGTTCTCGTTTTCGGGAACCTGATCGTTTCCCTCTTGAGGAATCTCATTCCGAACAGGATCCGAATCATCGTGCAGCTGCTCATCGTGGCTTCCCTGGTGATCCTTGTGGACCAGGTTTTGAAGGCCTATGCGTATGACGTTAGCAAACAGCTGTCTGTCTTCGTTGGGCTCATCATCACCAACTGCATCATCATGGGTCGTTTTGAGGCCTTTGCCCTGGGCAATGGCCCCTGGAAGGCCATACTCGATGGGATCGGGAATACCCTGGGATATGGGATCATCCTGATCATTGTCGCTTTCTTCAGGGAACTGCTCGGATCCGGGAAACTCATGGGGTATGAGGTTCTGGGTCACAAGGGCAAGACCTTGGCCGAATCTACGGGTCTTTATCATTTGGGTTACGAGAACAACGGATTCATGCTTCTCTCCCCGATGGCGTTGATCACGGTGGGCGTGCTGATCTGGTTGCAGAGGTCCAAAAACAGAAAATTAATCGAAGAATAAAAAACAATGACGTCCCTTTTGAACAGGGAGTCGGCAATAATTAGCATATGGAAGCATTAGGAAGTTTATTCGTTCGCAGCATATTCATCGAGAACATGGTCTTTGCCTACTTTTTTGGCATGTGTTCCTACCTTGCGGTGTCCAAGACCGTAAAGACGGCAGTCGGACTGGGAGCAGCTGTGATCTTTGTATTGACCATCACAGTACCGGTCAACTACCTGCTCGATACCTACATCCTCAGAGACGGTGCCCTGGCCTGGCTGGGACCTGAATACGCGAGCATCGACCTGAGTTTTTTGAGTTTCATCATGTTCATCGCGGTGATCGCCTCCATGGTGCAGCTGGTTGAGATGATCGTTGAACGCTTTGCTCCGGCTCTGTACGGGGCCCTGGGGATCTTCCTTCCCCTGATCGCTGTGAACTGTGCGATCCTGGGAGGCTCCCTGTTCATGCAGCAAAAGAATTTCGTCACCGTGACCGAATCGGCCATCTACGGCCTGGGATCGGGGATAGGATGGTTCCTGGCCATTGTCGCAATTGCCTCCATTCGGGAAAAGATCGCATATTCCAACGTTCCGAAACCGTTGAAAGGTCTTGGCATCACCTTTATCATTACGGGATTGATGGCAATCGCCTTCATGAGCTTTTCAGGAATCAAATTATAAGTTATATACCTTAGAAGACAGAGAGAATGAATCCAATCGTAGCAAGCATCATAT
>Ga0316576_10001668_pt1 | contig 12171 bp, 11 predicted proteins | sample S0NA_FD_203075 | JGI IMG/M metagenome (GOLD analysis project Ga0316576, IMG submission 203075) | Rhizosphere microbial communities from salt marsh grasses in Alabama, United States - S0-2_050615r3r5 | ecosystem: Host-associated > Plants > Roots > Rhizosphere | place: USA: Alabama | collected... | reverse complement strand
GAGGTGAAGGTCATCGACTTCGGCGTGGCCCGCGCCCGCGACACGGCAGACATCTCTGCCGCCGGAGAGGTGAAGGGCAAGTTCGCCTACATGGCGCCGGAGCAGGCCCACGACAGGCCCATCGACCGGCGCGCCGACATCTTTTCCCTGGGCGTCGTGCTCCACGAGCTGACCACGCACAGGCCGCTTTTCCGGGGCGAGTCCGAGCCGGCGACGCTCGCGAACCTGATCTCGTCTGACATCCCGCGGCCGAGCGACCTCGTCCCGGGCTACCCGCCGGCGCTGGAGACCGTGGTGCTGCGGGCGCTCGAGCGCGAGCCGGAGCGCCGGTTCCAGACGGCCCAGGAGCTCCAGGAGGCGCTCGAGCACTTCATCGTGGAGTCGGGGAACCTGGTGCTGCCGGCCCAGGTGGGCCAGATGATGCGTGGGGCCTTCGACGAGAGCATCGCACAGAAGCGGGCGCTGCTCGGCAGGGCCCAGAAGGAGGCCGGTCCCGCGGCCCTGACGGGCACGGCCGAGGAGGTGTCGGTGGTGGGCGCGCCTCCCGAGGCCCGCCGGCCGGTGATGCTTCTCGTGGCGATCGGCGCCCTCGCCGCGGTGGCCCTCGTGCTGGTGCTCGTCCTCTCCCTGCGCGGCGGCCCGCCGGACAAGAAACCCGTCGCGCTGGACATGCGCGTGGCCCCGGACACGACCCGGGGGGTCATGCCGGACGCCGCCCCGGCCAGCATCACCATCTCGATCCGCGTCGCGCCGGAGAGCGCCAGGCTGACCTTCGACGGCAAGCCCGTGGACAACCCCTTCGCCACCACCCGGCCGGCTGGCCGGGGGGAGGTCGAGGTGGAGGCGTCGGCCCGGGGCTACGCCACCAAGACCTTCAAGGTCTCGCTGGGGCGGGACTCGGAGCACGTGATCATGCTCGAGCGCGAGCACCACACAGGGCCCCACCCGAAGAACAACAAGAAGAACGGGAAGAAGCATGGGGGGGTCCTGGTCAACCCCTACGACGACTGACTCTTTGCATTCCCGCCGGACTCTGACGTAAGCTTGGGCAATGAAACGAACGGCCATCCTGGCGGCCTGCCTCGCTGGTCTGCTGGGCGCTGACGCCCAGGCGAACGAGGACGACGCCGTCACGGCGAAGAAGGCCTTCGACCGGGCGACCAAGCTCTTCGAGGACAACAAGTACGTCGAGGCGGTGGAGTCCTTCGAGCTCGCCTACCGGCTCCGCCCCCACTTCCGGGTCCAGTGCTCCATCGCGCGCTGCTACCAGATCATGGGCGACGCGGTGGAGGCCGTGCAGCACTACAAGCGCTGCCTGAGCGAGGGGGCGGACAAGTCGCCGATGAAGGGCGACATCGAGAAGATGCTCAAGGACTCGGAGGCGCTGATCACCTGGATCAACGTCCGCAGCCCGGGCGGCGGGGGGAAGATCTACGTCAACGACATGGAGCGCGGTCAGGCCCCCGGGCGGGTGGCGATCAACCCCGGGACCCACGTGATCCGCGTCGAGCGCGAGGGGGCGACGCCGGCCACCGCCAAGATCCGCACCCTCGGCGGCGAGGAGCGCGACCTGACCCTGATCCCCGTGGCCAGTGGCGCGGACAAGCCGAAGCCGGACAAGCCGAAGCCGGACAAGCCAAAGCCTGGGCCCCGCAAGCGTCTCGCCCCCCTCTGGTTCTGGACCGCGGTGGGCGCCACGGCGGCCCTGGCCGTGGGGACGATCGTCGCCGGGGTGATGACGCGCCAGGCGCGGGACGCCTACAACGACGATCCGACCAGGGACGGCCTGGACAGCTTCAAGTCGCGCAAGCTGACCACCAACGTGCTGTTCGGGACGACGCTGGCCGCCGCCGCCGCCGGCACGGCGCTCTTCTTCTTCACCGACTTCAAGGGCAAGGAGCGCCCCGCGGAGCGGGACGCCTTCCTCTTCGGGGTCGGGCTGCGCGGGACCTTCTGACGGGCTGATCAGGGGCAGGGCGCGGCGGGCAGCGGGGTGAACGGGGCCCGGTCCTCGCACTGCTCGAGCGAGTCAAAGGGCAGGCAGACCGTGGCGCGCGTGCACGATCCCGACGCGGCCTGCTCCTCGCAGCTCGCCGTTGGGTAGGCCGCGAGCTCCTGGGCCAAGAGCGGGGCGCGGCAGGTCTTGCCGTCCGCGGCCACGCGGACCCGGGCCACCTCGTAACAGTAGCCCTTCACGTTTGGGGCGGCCGGGTAACAGGGGCCCGTGCGCAGCCTGCGCTCCGCGCCCGGCTTGACGCCGAACGGTCCGACCACCGGCAGGCCGAGGGCAAGAGCGGTCCGGGCGAGCCAGGAGAGCGAGCTCGGGTGGAAGATCACGCCGACGTGGTCCAGCTTCGCGCCCTGCTCGTTCGTCTCCGGCGCGACGCTGACCACGGCCCCCGGGATATCCACCGTCGTGTAGACGTTCTCCCACCCGTGGGCCTTGACCCGGTGGTAGGTCGCCGCGCCCTTTGGGGGGCGCTTGTCCATGTACCAGATCGTCGTGTCCACCGCGTCCACCAGGCCGATGAAGCTGACGGGCAACGCTCGCCCGTCGACCGTACAGCTTGGGTTGGCCTGGGTCCGGCGGGCCGCGTCGAGCGCGATCACCGCGCCCCGGCTCGCCCCGACGAAGGCGGCCGCGCTGGTGGTGCCGGCGCGGTAGTCCGCGCAGGCGCGCTCGAGCACCTGATCACGGATCGCGCTCGAGCCGCCGCCGTCAACGCGGGGCCCGGGGAAGTAGCGCCGCGGCCCGTCGTAGCCGCGGTAGAAGCGCTCGACCACCGTGGTCTGGTTGTCGCCGGGGGGCGGCAGCTGGAGCAGGGCCTTCCACCACACCTGGCAGCCGGTGGCGGTGCACTCGGTGGCGTCCACGACGTAGAGGCCGACCTGTCCCACAGCGGCGCTGATCTCTCGCTCCTCCCCACCCTCTCGCCCCGGCCCCGGACCGCAGGCCGCCAGCGCGGCGACGAGCCAGAGCCCCCGCCTCATGCGTCCGGGTCCTGCTCGCTGCCCCAGACGAGCACCACGCCGTCCTCGGTGACCAGGCAGGCGTCGAGGAGGCGGGCGATCTGCGCGACCGCGTTGCGAGTGACGCTCACGCGATCCTCGATGTCTTCCCGGTCGATCTGCGGCACGCCGTCGACCAGGGCCACGAGGAGCCTCCAGTCCTCGACCTCCGGGTCGTAGACCTCGACGCCGAGCTGGAGCTCGGCGGTGACCCTCGCTGTATCCGGGGAGAGCAGGCGGTGCCCGAAGGGGCCGATGCGCGTGCCGGGGACCGCGTCGACGGCGTTGCAGAGGTGCTCCAGCGTGATCGGGGTCGTCGGATTGCCCTGGGGGGCGAGCTTCAGCTTGGTGGCCATCGCGTCCTCCGTCTCATTTCCACGGTTGCATCCGGCGGGCCAGCGCGAGAGGGCGGTCAACCCCCCGAGATGCGCTCCATTCGGCGCCGGAAAGCGGCCGGCCGGTGGGGTCAGCTGTGGACAGCGCTGGCAACCGGAGGGTGCGGTGTCGCGTGGGCACTTCCCGCCCGCTCAGCGCGGCGGGCCCTCGTCGAAGGTCGGCAGCTCGCCCACCGCGGCCTCCCAGGCCGCGCGGGAGCCCCAGTAGATGTTGCGCTCGGGCGCGCAGCCCGGGTCGTCGTCCAGCGCGCCGGCCGGGACGATGTACGTCTTGCCGGTGCGGCCGAGCCAGGGCAGCGACGCGCCGCAGACGTTGCAGAAGCCGGTGCAGAAGTACTGCGCCTCGGGCAGCTCCCAGCGGCGGACGTGCTCCTCGCCCCGGGTCCAGGCGAGCTGGCTCGCCTTGACCAGGATGTTCGCCCCGTGCGCCGAGCCCGAGGTCTTGCGGCAGCGGCTGCAGTGACAGTACTGGAAGAAGAGGAAGGGCCGGCGGACCTCGAAGCCCACGGCCCCGCAGAGGCAGGATCCCCGGATCGGCTGTTCCATGTCCGGACCATAGCAGGAGCCCGCCTGCCGCCGCCATTGCCCTCGTCCACAACGGCCAGGAGACGTATAGTCCTGGCAGGAGGAGGAGGGCACATGGGGCACTACCGCAGGCTGAAGGACCCCTCGAGCTTCCGCAAGCTGGCCGCGGCGATGTGGCGTCCGCCGAACGATCCGCACATCTTCGGCTTCGTCGACATCGAGATGACCGGGCCGCTCGCGCTGCTCGAGCGCTACAACCTCGACCACGGCTGCAAGGTCACCGTGACCCACATGGTGACCCGGGCGCTGGCCATCGCGCTCCACGACAACCCGGAGGTCAACGCCAAGGTCACCTTCGGCTCGATCTTGCTCCGCAACCGCGTGGACATCTTCTGCCAGGTGGCCACCGACGACGGGCGCGACCTCTCCGGCTCGCTGATCAAGGGCGTCGACGACCTCTCGATGGCCGAGATCGCCGCGACCCTCTCCCGCTCCGCGGCGCGGATCCGCAAGGACGAGGACCCGGCCTTCAAGCGCTCCCGCGACCTGTTCAAGACCCTGCCGCTCTGGGCGCTGCGCGTGCTGCTCCCGGGCATCTCGCTGCTCTCCAACAGCCTGGACCTGCACATGCCCGGCCTGGGCATGCCGCGCGATCCCTTCGGCAGCGCGATGGTGACCAGCGTGGGGATGCTCGGCGTCGACTCGGGCTTCGCGCCCTTCACGCCCATCGCCCGCTGCCCCGTGATCCTGACGGTGACCAAGATCAAGCGGCGGCCCTGGGTCGTCGGCGAGGGCATCGAGCCGCGGCCCGTGCTTCGTCTGTGCGGGACCTTCGACCACCGGGTGATCGACGGCTACCACGCGGGCAAGCTGTGCGAGGCGGTGGAGGAGCTGTTCAGCGAGCCTGAGCGCCTGCTGACGGAGACGGAGCGCTGAGCGTGGGCCGTCTGCTGCTGGTCCTCGGGTTGATCGCGGCGCTGACCGGGTGCAAGGGGCGTTCTGCCCCACCCCTGCAGGATCAGCGGGTGCCGGATCGGAGCATCGCCCGGGCGCCGGCCCCGGCGCGCGCGCGACCCGACGTGGGCCCACCGGGGCCGCTGGCGCTGCGGCGGCTCACCGTGGCCGGGTTCCAGCGGGCCGAGCGGGTGGAGAGAGAGGACGAGGAGGCGCACTGGGGCCGGGTCTCGACCCGCTCCTTCTCGCTCAAGGGCGAGGGCCAGGAGTGGAAGCGGGTGGTGGAGATCCGCCTCGGGCGGCGCTCCCCCCGCAGCCTCAAGGGCTACCTCCGGCACTGGCGTGCGTCCCACGGCTGCACGGCCAAGGAGGTGCGGGATCTCCCGAAAACGATGCGCGGCTCGGATGCGCCGCCGCAGCTGACCTTCGCTGGCGTCTGCAAGGGGGGTGACGCCTACATCATCCGGGTCCTGCTGCTCGACGACACCGCCTACGAGCTCCACGCGGACTCGTACGCGAGAGGGGGACCGCCGAGGCCTCGCTTCCTCGAGCTGCTCTCCGCCGTGCAGGTTCCCGCGAGCCGCTAGCGCCTGGGTTCGTCGACTCCACTGCCTGTGGTCAATTGTCCCCGCTTGCCCTACTTGTAGGAAGAGTAAACGGGTACTTACGGAGGACCGAGATTTGCACAGTTTTGGTCCATGAACAAACCAGCGCTGTCTCTGATGACCATTGTCATGGTTGCCGGTTGCTCGGGAGAGGTGAACGATCGCAGGGGGCCGGGGGCGGACACGGCGGACGGGGGCAACTTCGTCCCCTCCCTTGACGCGAACCGGGTCAGCCCCGATCGAGGCACGTGCGGCGCCACCAGCTTCCAGATCGAGCCGGTCCACCCCAACGTGCTGATCCTGTTCGACCGTTCCTGCTCCATGCGCCGCCGTCTGGACCTGCCGACGGAGTTCTCCAGCGGGCCCACCGATCCCAACGGCCGCTGGTTCATCGCCCGTCAGGCGGTGGACCAGCTGACCAAGAGCTACCAGAACCAGGTGCGCTTCGGGCTGATGGTCTTTCCCGCGCCCAACAAGGGGTGCGGCGATCTGCCCGTCGTGGACGTCGCGCCGGCCCTGACGAGCCGCAGCGCGATCCTCAAGGCCATCGACCGCCCCGACGTGGTGCCCTACAACCTCTGCACCCCGCCCGGCTCCACGAGCCCCGGGCCGCAGCCCCACGAGACGCCGACGGCCGAGGCGCTCACCGCGGCGGCGGGCCTGCCGGCGCTGAAGGACCCGAACCGGGAGAGCTACATCGTGCTGGTCACCGACGGCTACGCGACCTGCGGCGCCACGGTCCAGAGCCTCGCCGCCCAGGTCGGGGCCAGCGGGATCAAGACGGCCGTGGTCGGCTTTGGCGACGTCGAGTCCCCCACCGGGGTGGTGATGCTCGACGCCATGGCCCAGGCCGGCGGGATGGCCAAGACCGGCTCGAGCCACAGCTTCTGGCTCGCCCAGAGCTCGGCCGATCTGCAGAGCGCGCTCAAGGCCATCGTCGCCCAGGCGGTGACCTGCCGCTTCAAGCTCTCCTCGACTCCCCCCGACGAGGACAAGCTCTTCGCCTTCCTCGACGGGCAGCAGGTCCAGGAGAACGACCCGGACGGCTGGACCTACGACGCGTCGACGACCTCGGTGACCTTCCAGGGCAAGGCCTGCACCCGTATCCAGCAGGGGCAGGTCAAGCACATCTCCGTCGTCTTCGGCTGCCCCGACCCCCAGTGCGTCCCCGCCAAGGAGGTCTGCGACGGCTTCGACAACGACTGCGACGGCGAGGTGGACGAGGACTGCCTGGACTAGAGCTCAGCGGGCGGCGAGCATGTAGGTCGCGGCGAACAGGCCGGCGAGGGAGGCCAGGGCGAGCATCAGGCTGATCACCGGCCGCCGGTCCAGCTGGTGCACGAGGGCGGAGACCAGCCGCTTGTGCAGGGTGAAGGGGCACTGCACCGGCGTGTAGCCCTCGTTGATCCGCTGGAGCCGCGCGCGCATCTCGGCCACTGACTGGTAGCGCTGGGCCGGATCCTTGGCCAGCCCCTTCATCACGAAGTGGGCCAGGTCGGCCGGGACCCGGCTCTGGTGGGGGCTGCGGACGAGCAGCGGATGGCGGGGCGCCTCGTCGGCGATGGCGGCGAGGATCTCCGTGATCATCCGCTTGGGCCTGAGGTAGGAGCGCAGGGTGAGCAGCTCGTAGAGCACCGCGCAGAGGCTGTAGATGTCCGAGCGCTGGTCGCTCGCGCCGTGGGCCTGCTCCGGCGCCATGTACAACGGCGTGCCGAGCACGCCGCGGTGCCCGGTGTCGATGAGCCGCTGCGGCGCATCGACCCCTGCCTGCGCCTTGGCCCGCCCAGCGAGCTTGGCGATGCCCCAGTCCATCATCATCACCTCGCCGAAGGGGCCGACCATGATGTTGGCGGGCTTGATGTCGCGGTGGATCACCCCCCGGTCGTGGGCGAACTCGATCGCCCGCAGGAGCTCGCCGAAGATCCGCGCGCGGGCGGCGAAGGAGTAGGTCCTGTGGCAGGCGGGGTCGCCAGCGGCGAGCTTGGCGATCACCGACTGCAGCGTCTCGCCCTGGACATACTTCATCACGAAGTAGTAGCGCCCGTCCTCGGACCGCCCGACATCGTGGATCGGCACGATGTTCGGGTGCTCGAGGTGGCCCACTGTACGCACCTCGTCAGCAAACCGCAGCAGCATCTCGCCCTGCTCCGCGGTGGGACGGAGGTACTTGATCGCCACCGGGCGCTGGATGTCGTTGTCCAGCACGAGGTCCACGTCGCCGGCCGCTCCGGCGCCCAGCCGCTGCCGGAAGGAGAACCGGGGCTGCGGGGCGGGGACGGCGCCGTCCGGCGTGAGCCACGGCAAGATGGTCGTGGGCGCGGTGGTCGCGGCGCCGCTGAGCGGCCCGGGCGAGCTCGACGGATCCTGTGCCCCGTGGGCCAGCGTGGCCGCGACGGCCTCGACGTAGGCGGTGTCTTCGGGCCCGGGCTCGGCGGGGCGCGGCCCGAGCAACGTGCCGGTGGGGCCAACCTCACGTGGCGGGTCCCTCAGCGTGTCGCCGCCGGTGCCGGGCTGTTCCATGCGTCACTCCTTCCACAAAAAGGTGATGCCGCGAACGGATTTGTCGCGGGAAAACAGAGGGTCCACACAGGCTGGCAGGCGAGGTCGGCTCAGCGGCCGGCGAAGGCGCTGGTCGGCAGGAAGCGCGGTGGCCGGTCGAGCTTGCCGAGCTCGAAGACGAGCGCCTCGGCCCAGCGCGCGATCTGCGCCGTGCCGCGCAGGTCCCAGTCGGGCTGCGGCTCGTCGCCGACCTTGTGGTAACGCTGCTTCTTGTAGCGCGCCGTGCCGCGTACGACCCGCTGCCGGTCCGCGCCGCGGGCGACGACGCCCTCGTGGAGCCAGACGCTGGCGATGCCCACGCGGGCGAAGGAGACCTGGTCCGAGCGATAGAAGAACCCGTCCTCCCGGCTGCGCTCCTCGGTGTAGCGCAGCCCGAGCGCCCCGGCGGCCCGGCGACAGACGGCGTCGAGCTCGGACTCGCGGGCGCCGATGGCGTAGACGTCCTCGGTCTCGCCCCAGACGTTGGTCATCTCGAAGTTGATGTCGGCCCAGACCTTCTCCCGGCTGACGGGCAGGTGGGTCGCGAAGTGGCGGCTGCCCAGCAGGCCCACCTCCTCGGCGGTGGCCCCGAGGAAGATGACGTTGACGGGCAGCTCGGACGCGCGGTCGGCCAGGCGTCGGGCCAGCGCGAGCATGGCGGCCGAGGCGGAGCAGTTGTCCACCGCCCCGTTGTAGATCCCGTCGCCGGTCTTGCTGGCGTCCCGGCCCAGGTGGTCGAAGTGGGCGGAGACGACCACGTGGCGTCGATCCCTCGCGGCGCCGCCGCGCAGGATCGCGGCGACGTTCTCGGCGCGCGTCTCGCGGAACGTGGGCCGCTGACGGGCCTCGACCCGGATGCCGGTCTTCATCGGCCGGAAGGTGGGCTTCTCGGCCCTCTGGCGCAGGTCGTCGCGATCGAGCCCCGCGGCGGCAAGGATCTGCCGCGCCAGGGGCGCCGAGATCCAGCCGTGGAACAGGTTCCTCGGCGGGTTTCCGGGCAGGAAGAGCTCCTCGCGCGACCAGGAGCTCTGGACCACGTCCCAGCCGTAGGCCGCGCCGACCGGGTGGTGGATGATCAGCACGCCCCTGGCGCCGAGGCGGCTGGCCTGCTCGAGCTTGTAGGTCCAGCGGCCGTAGTAGGTCATCGCCGTGCCCTCGAAGATGCCCCCCGGGTGGTTGCCCGGCTCGTTGACCTCGAACAGCAGCACCTTGCCCGACAGATCCTCGCCCTTGATGTCGTCCCAGCCGCGGCCCGGGGCCTGGATGCCGTAGCCGACGTAGACCAGATCCCCCTCCACGACGTCGGGGACGTCCCGCCGGTGGCTGCCGAGGACGAAGTCCTTGTTGAGCGCCGGCGCGAAGCGCTTGCCGCCCGCGGCGAAGACGAGGGTCGCTTTGGGGTCGGGCCGGCTGCCGGTCAGCGAGAAGCTCTGCCGGTAGCTCGACCCGAAGGCCGGCGCGAGGCCCAGCGAGCGGAACACGCTCTCGTGGTAGGCCGCGGCCAGGGCGATGCCCGGGGTCCCCACGGCCCGGCCCTCGAGCAGGTCGTCGGCGAGGAAGCGCAGGTGTCCCTCGATCTCGGCGGCGGAGATGGGCCGCAGGGCGGCCGTCGCCCCGGGCGGTCCCGACGACACGCTCGATGACGCGGGCCTGCCGGGTCCGCTGCAGGCGAGCATCCCGCTGGAGAGGAACAGGGCGGTGCACAACACGGAGGCGGTGGGTCGCATACCGTCACCCTAGACGCTTGGTGGAGCCGCGTAAACCGCGGACCCGCTCGCCGGGGGCGACCCGTTTCTGATACGATGCGGTCCGTATGGCCCTGCGCCAGTGGCTTGACCGTCTGCTGAGCCCCGAGCTGCCGGGGATGACCCCGGACTCGCCCCGGGCGTCGCTGGCGTGGGTCGGCCTGCTCCTCGGTACCATCGCGCTGCTCGCCGCGGCCCGCCTGCTCCTCGCCCCCGACCAGACGTGGCAGATCGTCGACGCGGCCGCGGGGACGGTGATCTGCGCCCTGTACCTGGTCCGGGGCCAGGGCCTCGCCGGTCTCCTCCGGCTCGGCGGGCAGACCCGCGGCGTCGTGCTCGGCGGAAACCTGCTCTTCAGCGCCTACTGGTACACCGGCCGCGTGCCCGCGTACCGCCGCTGGGTCGCGCCCCATGTCTCGGGGGGCGCGCTGGCGCCGCTCTACCCCATGCTCTACCTCGCGGCGGGATCGGTGCTCTACCGCAGCGTCCTGCCCCTCGTCGGCGCCTGGCTGCTCTGGGGCCTGACGCCGGCGCAGCTCGGCGCGCGACGCTCGAGGAGCGACGCGAGCGCGGTGCGTCCGCTCTGGCCGGTGTACCTCGCGCTCTACCTCGCGCTGCTCCCGGTCATCGCGGCCGCCTCGCGCACCGCCGCGTTTCGACGCCGCTACCCGTTCTACCGCGGCGTCGTCGGGCCGCGTGGGCGCATCGCGCCGGGCTGCTTCGCCCTGGGCCAGCTGGCCTACCTGGCGATCTTCGCCTCGGGGGAGGGCTTCTGGCGCGGCGTGCTGCTGTTCGGCACCGAGCGGGAGCTCGGCCTCTACAGCCTGCCGTTCATGGTCGTGCCCTACGTCACCGCCCACTACGGCAAGCCCCTGCCCGAGACGCTGGGGGCGGTCGCGGCCGGGACGATCCTCGGCTGGCTCGCGCTCAAGCATCGTACGTTCTGGCTCGGCGTGGCCCTGCACTACGCCGTGGCCCTGACCATGGACCTGCTGGCGATTCGTGCCCATGGCTTCACCCTCTCCACGCCATCGACGAAGGAGCTGCTTCGATGAAGAGAACGCTGATTGTCGTTGCCTGTCTCGGGACGGGCGTTGCGATCCACCTCGGCCTCACCGGCTGCGAGCTCGAGTCCGGGGAGTGCGAGGCCGAGGCCCACACCTCCGCGACCTTCGTGATCACCGCCAAGCTGCTGAACAAGGACGGAAGCCCCGCGGCGGGCGCCCCGGGCTTCATCCGCACGACCAAGAAGGTCTGCGACGGCACGGACAAGGCGGTGGCCCCGCTCAAGACCAAGGCCAGCGCCACCGGGGAGCTGTTCGTCACCCACGGCTACAACCTGAACGACAGGGCGGACCGCGTGGTGATCGAGGCCGGGTTCGACGACTACACGCCGCACCACTTCGCGGTGGAGACCTTCTCCTTTGATCAGATCGAGAGCCAGGGCCCGTCGATCAAGGTCTCCCTCACGGTCCAGGCGCTGTGACCGGGCCGGTGGGTGACGGAGCCGCGGGCCTGCGTTTATGATTCGCCCGACCGATGAACGATGACGGCACGCAGGAGTCCGGCGCGACCACGCTGGAGGCGACCCGGTTCCGGCTGGTCAAGCCGGGTCTGCTCTCCCTGCTGCGCCACGACGAGATGCCGCAGCCCGAGCTGCTGCGCTTCTCGGGCAAGGTCCGCGCGCTGTTCTGCCTGGCGATGATGCCGTTCGAGCTGGTGGCTTTCTTCATCAGCCCGGAGGGGATCCGGGCGGATGTCGTCCAGCGGCACCAGATCTTCAACACGAGCCTGATCGTCCTCGACGGGCTGCTCGGCCTGTGGATCTGGCGCGGCCGCCACCTGGCATCGACCATGCGGCTGCTGACCTACGTCTGCCTGGTCGTGGAGGTCACCTCGACCGTGGGCCTGGTCTGGCTCACCGGGAGCACGAGCTCCTACATGGTGGTCTTCGGCATGGTCCTCGTGCTGGTCTACCGCTTCTTCTTCGGCTTCCGCGCCGGCCTCGCGGCGTTCGCGTTGATGCTCCTCGGGATGGTGGGCGTGGTCGTCGCCGAGCTGTCGGGGTGGATTCCCCACGCGCCGATGTTCGTGCAGCCGCCGCCCCAGGTCCTCGAGCTGCGGCTCTACTCGCTCTCGGCCATCGTCGTGATCTTCGCGCTCTGCTTCTACGTCGCGAACGTGGTGATGGCCCGCCTGCTGCACCGGGAGCGGACGATCCGCGTCCTGCGGGCCAACCTGGCCGCGGTGGCGCCGGGGCAGCTCGGGCAGCACACCGGCCGCACGCTCTGCGGGCGCTACGAGCTCGACCGCCTGCTGGGAAGCGGGGGGATGGGCGAGGTCTACCGCGGGATCCACCTCGGCACGCGGAGGCGCGTCGCGGTCAAGGTGCTGCGCGCG
>Ga0316576_10001667_pt1 | contig 12173 bp, 10 predicted proteins | sample S0NA_FD_203075 | JGI IMG/M metagenome (GOLD analysis project Ga0316576, IMG submission 203075) | Rhizosphere microbial communities from salt marsh grasses in Alabama, United States - S0-2_050615r3r5 | ecosystem: Host-associated > Plants > Roots > Rhizosphere | place: USA: Alabama | collected... | reverse complement strand
CTCCATGGTGTACGAGGCCTTATCTGCGGGCTGCCGTGTCGGTATTCTGCCGGTGCGATGGAAAAAGTCTGACAATAAATTCAAAAGAGGTTTAGATTATCTGGGGAACCGACGCCTGATCGTCAGGTTTGAAGCATATCAGCCGGGGGCTCCGTGGGTATCGGACCATGAACCGCTCAACGAATCGGATCGATGCGCCAGGGAAATATTACGGAGATGGTGGCCGACACATACAGCGTAGTTCAGATCGTTCCGGAAATGGATGAAGGCGGTGTGGAGGGGGAAACCCTCGATTTCGCCGTTTACCTCGCCCAGAAGGGCCACCGTTCGATCGTCATATCCGGCGGCGGCCGGCTGGTTCAGCAGCTGGAAAAGTACGGCGTTGAGCACCTGCTGTGGAAGCACGTCGGTTCGAAGAACCAGAGATGTCTCAAATACATTTCCCGGTTGCGGCAGCTGCTCATCAACGAGCACGTCGATATCCTCCACCTGAGATCCCGTCTTCCGGCCTGGATAGGATACCTTGCCTGGAGAAACATCGATGAGCAGCACAAGCCTTCGCTGGTGACCAGCTTCCACGGATTTTATTCGGTCAACAGCTACTCGACGATCATGACCAAGGGTGAACGGGTCATCGCCGTATCGAGCGTGATCCGGGACCATATCCTCGAGAATTACAGCATCAACCGTGCCAATCTCAGGCTTATCCACGGCGGTTACGACGAGACCTTCTTCGATCCGGCTCGAGTCAGCGACGAGCGGGTTGCCGTGTTGCGGCAGGCATGGCATATCCCTGAGCGACACGGGCCGGTCATCATGCTGCCGGGCCGGCTCACGGCCTGGAAGGGGCAGGATGTATTCATCGAGGCGCTGGCCCTGATTGAGGATCTCAATTTCCTTGCCGTGTGCGTCGGTGATGCCGATGAAAACTCGTCTTTTACCAAGCGGCTCAGAGAGCGGATCAAGGTCCACGGTCTAGAAGAAAAAGTGAGACTTGTCGGACATTGCGAAGACATGCCGGCCGCCCTGAGCATCGCCGATCTCGTGGTTTCGGCGTCGTCGTCCCAACCCGAGGCATTCGGCAAGGTCGCGATCGAGGCGATGGCGATGGCCAAGCCGATCATTGCCACGGCCCACGGCGGCAGCCTGGAAACCATTAGGGACAACGAAACCGGGTGGCTGGTGGAGCCGGCCAATCCGGTCGCGATGGCCCAAAAGCTTCGCGATGCCCTCTCCCGGCCGGAACAGTTACCGTCTGTCGGTGCCCAAGGCAAAGACTGGGTTGCACAGCAGTTCACCGCCACCCGGATGTGCGAAAAAACGCTGGAACTCTACCAGCAACTTCTCGAAGAGAAGAAAAAACGTCGGTCCGGGGAAATCCTTTCGGTCGTGCAAATGCTGCCCGAGCTCGAAAGCGGCGGTGTCGAGCGGGGCACCCTGGAGATCGGAAAGTATCTGGCTGACCACAATCACCGGTCGTTCGTTATCTCAGGCGGCGGCAGGATGGTGAAACAGCTCGAAGCGGAGGGCAGTCGACACATCAGGTGGAAGGTCGGGTCGAAAAGCCCGCTGATGCTGAAATATCTGCTTCCCCTTCGGAGAATGCTGAAAAAGGAGCAGATCGACATTCTCCACCTGCGCTCGCGCATGCCTGCATGGGTCGGCTACATCGTCTGGAAATCACTTCCTAAAAAGGATCGCCCGGTACTGGTGACGACCTTTCACGGATTCTATTCGGTGAACAGTTACAGTGCGATCATGACCCGAGGCATGGGGATCATCGCGATCTCGCAGAGCATCAAGCAGCACATCGAGCAGGCCTATGGGGTCAACAAGGGGATCGAGCTGATTTTCAGGGGAGTAGACAAAGAAAAATTCGATCCGTCGAATGTATCAAGGGAGCGGATTGAGCGGCTTCGTGCCAGCTGGCGTATCGGCGCCGATAAACCGGTCATCATGCTGCCGGGCAGACTGACGCGTCTCAAGGGTCAGGATGTGTTCCTCCGGGCGCTGGCGAATCTGAAACAGAAGAATATTCAGGCGCTGATGGTCGGCGATATCGAGGACAACCCGAATTTTGCCAGGGAATTGACTGATCTGATCACTGAGCTCGGCCTGCAGGATACCGTATCGATGGTCGGACACTGTGATGATATGCCTGCCGCGCTGATGCTCGCCGATATCGTCGTGTCCGCATCGTCGAACGAACCGGAGGCCTTCGGCCGAACCACCATAGAGGCGATGGCGATGGGCAAACCAGTCATCGCAACCGCCCACGGCGGCAGTCTCGAGACGGTCAAACCGGGATGCAACGGATGGCTGGTGGCCCCGGGAGATTCCGGTGACCTGGCCAGGGCGCTCGAAGAAGCGCTGAACGCTCCTGAAACCATGAAGACCTACGGGATGGCCGGCAGAGAAACGGTTAATTCGATCTATTCGATGGACAGCATGTGTGAGAAGACCGTGGCCTTTTATCGGCGGCTCATGGCGGAAAACGGTACCCGCCGAGCGCCCGCAGCGACCTGAACAGGAGCAGATGCCCCGGGCGCCCGGATTTCCGGTCTCGCGATTTCAATCGTTACCGGCGAGCAGAGCTGCGCTCATGAATAGATAGAAATGTCCCTGCTGTGAATCGAACAGCAGAGAATTCATCAGACTTCCCGACAGCAGGGCCAGTACCACACCCTGAAACAGATACCGGTTGATGACCGGCGCCTTCCTCGATTCGTAGATCTGCAGGCCGATGATCAGAAGAAACAGGAGCAGGCCGATGATTCCGTACTGTACGGCCAAGAACAGGAATTCGTTGTGCGGATTGTCGGTTGGCGTGATATCCGTACCTGCGGTGGCGGCTTTGTGGAGAATGCGGTAGGAACCGGTGCCGTGCCCGATAAGCGGTTGTTTTTTGAAGAGATCGAAGCTGGTTTTCCACCAATCGAATCTCTGTCCTACGGACGTTTTCGAGTGTCCCGGCTGGTACCTCTGAATTTCCTGTAACGCCTCGTCAACCCTGCTCGACAGATTGTGTGAGCTGTGATACGCGCCAGCAAGCACTGCCGCGAAAATGAGCAGCGACGCAAGCCATTTTCCGAAACTGAGCCGCTGGTAGAGAAACAGCAGTGTCAGGCAGCAGAACACGAACATGCCGGTACGGCCCGGGGCGATGTAGACGAGATTGATCACCGCCGCGGCACAGACCAGCCACCAGAAGTATTTACTCCAGCCTGGCTGCATGGCCAGGTGAAGCGACCAGTATCCGAGGACCGCCATGAAGAAACTGTGGGTGATATGAAAGACCAGTGAATATCCGTACCGGTCACCCTGGAGAAGGTCGAAATAAAAGAGGTAGGAGAGTACCATCAGGCCGATACAGCCGGTCAGAAAACAGCCGGTTGCACGTCCGCGGTATGTCGCTGAACCGGAGAGCAGGCAAAAGACCGGCGGCAGCAGCAGCAGTTCGCGATATTTCTTCAGCACGCTGAACGCCTCTTCTTTGCTGGCCGGTGAATAGGTGATCGCCACTATCATGAAACCGAAAAGGAGCAGCGCAACGAAGGTGGATGGATTGCGTTTGAATGTTTCCGGAAGTTCGACCAGTCCCCCACCAAGGATCCACGTGCACACCGACAGTGCTGAAAAGGCCCCCAGCAGCGATGTGGATAACGGAGTGACCAGGCTGGCCAGGCAGATCGAAACCATCGCGGTGGTGAGGAGTCCCTGGCTGATTTTACCGGCAGTCCGTTTCATCGTAGCGACCTGTTGCGCCCGCTGATGGGGGGCGATGCATCCATCGACGTATCAGTTGTACTGCATCGTATAGAGTTGTTCGTATTCGCCGCGGAGTTCCAGCAGATTGTCATGGGAGCCGTCTTCAACGATGCGCCCGTTCTTGATCACGATGATCCGGTCGGCGTTTTTTATCGTCGAGAGCCGGTGGGCGATGACGAAGGTGGTCCTGTTTTTCATCAGATTCTCGAGCGCACTCTGCACCTCCCGTTCCGATTCCGTGTCGAGTGCCGACGTTGCTTCGTCGAGAATCAGGATCGGCGCGTTTTTCAGCAGTGCGCGGGCAATCGAGATGCGCTGGCGCTCACCGCCGGACAATCTCGCTCCCCCTTCCCCGATGATGGTGTCGAACCCCTTGGGAAGATCATTGATGAAATTCAGCGCATGAGCGGCTTCTGCGGCTTTTTCAAGCTGTTCATCGGTGCAGTCGAAACTGCCGTAAGCGATGTTGTTTCGCACCGTGTCGTTGAACAGGATGGTCTGCTGGGTGACCATCGCGATCTGGTCCCTGAGAGACTGCATGGTCACGCTTCTGATGTCGTGTCCGTCTATCTCGATGGTTCCCGAAGAGACCTCGAGGAAGCGCGGTATGAGATTGGTCAGCGTGGTCTTGCCGCCGCCGCTGTGACCGACGATCGCCAGGGTCTGTCCGGCCGGCACCCGGAGACTGACGGCGGTCAGTGCCTGGGTGTCATCTTCGTAGTTGAAATTGACCTTGTTGAATACGATTGACTCCGTAAAGGGGGGGAGGGCAACCGCGCCGGGTTCATCGGAGATTTCCGGCTCGATGTCGAGCAGGGCGAAGACCCTGGTGGCGGCGGCAATTCCTTGCTGAACCGTGGAATTGACTTTGCCGATGCGTTTTACCGGATCGTAGGCGACGATCAGCGAGGTCATCAGCGCAAAGAACTCACCGGGGGTCATCGCGCTGTCGATCACGAGTTTGCCGCCGAACCAGATAAACATCGCGATGGCGACACCGCCGATGAATTCCATCAGGGGATGCTGCAGGCAGCGAAATTTCGCATCCTGAACCGTTATGTTGAAAAGCGTATCCAACTGGCTGTTGTAGCGTTTGTTTTCGTGTTCCTCCATATTGAACGCTTTGACAATCCTGTTGCCGGTGATCGTCTCGTAGAGCATGTTGGACACCTGAGCGGTCTCCTCCTGGGCCCTGACGCTGAGTCTACGGAACACCTTGCTGAATCGTACGATCGGAAAGGCGGCGACGGGAAGCACCAGGAAACAGAACAGGGCGAGTTTCCAGTTGAGGTAAAAAACGACCCCCATCAGTACGATTACCGAGAAAAAGTCCCGCAGCACCCCGACCAGCGCGCCCGATACCGCCTGCTGCATCAGCGTGACGTCCGAAATCACGCGGGAAATGAGGGTTCCGGTGGGATACGCATGGAAAAAGGAGAGCGGCTGAATATGGATATGTCTGAATATCTTTGAACGGTAATCCTTGATTACCGCAAGACCGACGTTTTCGAGCAGGTAATGATACGCGTAGTAGAATACGCCTTTGACTGCGAACACGAAGACGATGATAATGGTCAGAGAGTAAAGATAAAATTCATTTTTTTCGATGAAGATCTTGTCGAGCAGATCCTTCACCATGTAGGTTTGAGCACCGGTGCAAAGGGCTACGCCCGCCATCGCGAACATCGACACGATGAGCCTGGAACGATAGGGTTTCAGGGCTTGATATATTCTCAACAGAATTTCTTTGTTGGTCATTGACAGAATCGCGTGTTACCAGAATTTGATCTCAGAGCCTGCAGGACAGACGGGATCGTACCGTCAGTCGTGTTCTACACCAGAGCCGGGTAAATAACAAAGGCTTAATGGGAAGACGGGAAAATGTCTCTGAGCGATCTTCGTATGCGGGGCTCGTATCCCTGTTTTTTCCAAAGTCTATGGAACAAACTGAACCACTGTTCCGGATAGGCCCGTATGGTCTTTTCGTAGTTTCTGATGCTCAGATTGGTGATTTCCTGAATGTTTTCGTCTGTAACAGCTTGGTACTCGGGCAGGTCGACCCGTTCGAAATCGATGTGCAGCCTTCCGTCTTTCACATAATAGACACTGGTCATGACCGGTGCCCCGGTCTTCAGATGCAGCAGCGATGTCCCGCGGGCGCAGACGAACTGCCTGCCGAACAGGGTTGCCAACGTGCCGTTGTCCGTGTAGTTCTGGTCGAGGCTGATTATCAGCAGCCGGTTCTCTTCAAGGGCCTGCTGGTAGACCTTCAGTTTCTCGAGGCTGTGGAGGTGTTCGAGGCTGGTTCCGTAGCGCCGCCGCTGTCTGACGAAGAAGGCGTCGCACAACGGGTTGCTCTGTTGCTGATAGATCAGACTGGTCGGTCTGTCTCCTTTGCTGAACCACGCAAAATATGCTTCGAACCAGCAACCATGATAGGTCGTGAGGATTACGCCCTTTTCCTCGCTCAATGCGCGGTCGAGCAGCTCGCTGCCGTGTATTTCGGCTTCTGCGATCATGTGTGCCATCTGCTTCCGGTGAATCACCAGGATGAGACCGGCGGCGTGAAGAAAATGATAGTAGGCCTTTCTGACTATCTGCAGTCGCTGGTGATGTGATTTTTTCGGGAAGACGGTTGAAATATTGAAATAGGCCACCGGCAGCCGGAACGGCACAAACACCCAGACAAGCCATCCAAGTGTTGCCGTCAAACCGTTGATGACACGCAGCGGCAGCAGGTTGACGATCAGAACCGCCAGTCGTAAACCGATGTATTCCAGCCAGTATTTAATCATTGCCGCCGTACGCTGCGGTTGTTTCTCCAATAGTCTTTACGGTACCGTTATACGACCAGGAAAGGCACTATAGCAGAATGTGGATTGACGCACCAGCAGTATCGGGTGCTCCAAAAAGCCGAGCGCAACATTGGCGCCTCTGTTTAAAAAAATCTGGCCAATCTTTGGACTGATCTTATTATTGGTCGTGAAATCAATTAGTTTAGCTGTAATAATAAAGACTATTTTGAACATTGTCTCTTGGTCCAAACGCTGGGTTGCGCAGAAAAATATCTTGCCCATCTTGATTTCGAACCAAAATCCTTATGTTTCAAAGTAGCCTAAATACTCAAGACCGGTTGAAAAAGAACATGGCTGGTAGTATAGTCACCGGGTTGATATCAGGTATCGAAATCTCGATGATTCCGAGTCATCACAGTTATTTCTGTGATTTGACCTGTGTTTCTATAACTTATAGAGAAGATCATGAAAAAACGTCTGATTAGAAAGGCAGCGCTCCCCTTACTGCTGGCGGGTGCCTGGGCTCTCGCGGTGCTCGTGGTCGGAGCCCAATCCCAGCCGCTCGAAGGTCGGGAAGTCGATCTGGTCTGGTCGACCTCCGACGGGCAGCGCATGGAGATTTATTATGCCCACAGGCTCAACGGGGTGTGGGCTGAGCCGGTCCGGATCACCGATGATTATTACGACAACATGTACCCGGTCATCGACCGGGACAGCACCGGAACTCGCTGGCTGTTCTGGACGGCATACAGTAACGGGAGAATGGAACTGCGTTACACGTCCGGCAGGGATGGCACCTGGCGGGAGAGCACGACGCTCGCGGATAGGATGAAAACGAACATTTCTCCGTCCGTGGTCATCGACAAAGAAGATACCGTCTGGGTGGCGTGGTCAGCCAATGACGGCGGTGTAGACGATATTTATGTTGCGTTCAAAGACAAGAACTCGTGGTCTGAACCGGCTATGCCGCACGCCCCCAATGATGTTCCCGATATTTTACCGGAGGTAGGACTGGAAGATTCAGGAAATCCAGAAGTGACCTGGCAATCGCTGCAAAATGGCGCACTGCTTACCCTGACGAGCAGATTTTCGGGTGAACAATGGTCTGAGCCGGAAGTCAGCGAAAACAGCGAACCCGTTGAATCTCATAGCGAAACGCTGGAGCTGCCGGCGTTCGTAAACAACACCTCGATGGTGTTTGTCCGAGTATACTGAAAGAGAATGCTCGATGTTCTGAGCATGAGAGTTGAAAGGAATAGGGAATGAAAAGACAGATCTTGATTGCTGGAATATCGTTGCTGCTTGTGGCATCATATTGCCAGGCTGCGGAGCTGCCTGCCGAGAAAATCCGGATCGTGGCGTTCGGAGACTCCATCACTGCCGGCTACCGCTCGACCCCGTACTCGTATTACCTGCAACAGTTGCTCGATGCAAACAATTGCAATTCGACGGTCATCAATGAAGGCAATCCCGGCGAACTCACCGCCCAAGGCGTGTCCCGGATCGATGACGTAATCGCCGAGCACCGCCCGCACTACATTCTCATCATGGAAGGCGCCAACGATGCGCGCAGCGGCGTTTCCGGTGACGTCATCGTGTCTGACCTCGCCAGGATGATGGACAAGGCGATCGCCGCCGGCGCGATCCCGAAGGTGTCCGCGATCACGCCCAATACGGAGAGCGGATCCGAATACCTGCCCATCCCTGAAGTGATCAATCCCCAGATTCAGCAGCAGGCTGCCGCCAGATCGGTGGCCTATGTCGACAATTACTCAGCCCTGGCTGGGCCGAACTGGGCGTCCTACAACATCGACGGTCTGCACCTGAGTCCTGCCGGGCAGAAGGTGGTCGCCCAACAGTTCTTCAATTTCATTCCCTGCGGATCCGCCAGCGGCGACAGCGGCGGCGGTGGCGGGGGGTGCTTCATCGCCACCGCCGCATACGGGTCGATCCTCGAACCGCAGGTAGCGCTGCTCAGAGAATTTCGTGACACCTATCTGCTCACCAATGCAGCCGGCCGGAAATTTGTAGAACTCTACTATGCTTATTCGCCGCCGGCTGCCGACTTCATCAGAGCTCACCAAAGCGTCAAGGCTGCAGCGCGAATCTTCCTACTGCCCCTGGTGGGCTTAGCCTATCTGATGGTCAAGGGTTACGGATATGTGCTGATGATCGGGCTGATTATTCCGGTGCTGTTCCTCGTGTCGAAGAAAAAACATAAGCACCTGTCCAGTGTTTGAGGGCAAGAAGGGAGCCACGCATGGAAAAACCGGTCTGATCATGACCGGTTTTTTCATTAACAGAAGAAGGAATCTGACATCCCATGGAAAAAACCCACCAAGCGGTAACCGGCAAAGGCTCGGCGCTGGACCGGTATCGACAGGTCATGGTCGGCAGCCGTTCGCTCTCATCCTTGCTCTACTACGAGTTCTGCCAGCTGTTCACGCTTGTTCCCGGCGCTCCCGGTATGATGCTCAGAAGACTGTTCTGGCCGAGAATGTTTCGCAGCTGCGGAAAGGGCAGCGTGTTCGGGTTCGGCGTGGTGGTTCGCCAGCCCTGCAAGATCGCTGTCGGCGCCTCGGTTGTGATCAGCGAACACTGTGTGCTCGACGGCCGCAGCTCAGGCGATGGTGCGTCGATCAGAATCGGGGATAACACGATACTCTCCAATCAGGTGATGATTTCCTGCAAGAACGGTTCGATAACGATTGGCAGGGACGTCGGGATCAATGCCCAGACCATCGTCCAATCCACCAGCGGGAATGCGGTAGCCATCGGCGACGATTGCGTGATCGGCCAGCGCTGTCTGGTCATCGGCGGGGGCAACTACGACGTCAGCGACCGCCATGCGTTGATCCGTACCAGCCCGATACTCGATGACGGCGGGGTGACCGTGGAGAACAACGTCTGGCTCGGGGCCAATGTCAGTGTACTGGGCGGGGTCACCATCGGCCAGGGCAGTGTGGCCGGCGCCGGTGCCGTGATCAGCCGCTCGGTGCCTCCGTATTCGGTGTGTATGGGGGTTCCAGCCCGGGTTGTCAGAGAACGCGCCTGATATGCGTAAACGCTATCTCATTTTTGTAAAACTGGCGGTCAGTATTTCGCTGATCATCTTCATCTACCGGAAAACACCGCTCGATCAGATCGGGGATCTGCTGTTCAGCATAGACCTGCGGTATCTGCTGCCGATTGCAGGTCTGCTCTTTTTCAACACGGTCATCAGCGCCAGGAAATGGCAGCTCTTCCTGCGGGCCGATGACGTAGAGCTGCCGCTGTGGAACCTGACCGTCTCCTATTTGAGCGGGACCTTTTGTAATCTCTTTTTGCCGTCGAGCATCGGCGGCGACAGCTACCGCATCTATGACATCGCCAGGCAGAGCAAACAGGCTGTCAGGTCTGCGGCCTCGGTATTCGCTGACCGGCTGTCGGGGTTTGTGGCGATGGTGACGTTGAGCCTGATCTCATCAATCGTCGTCTCGATGATATTCGGGACGGCCCGCTTTGTGGTCATTCCATCGCTGCTGCTCCTGATATTTTTTTGCATCGTTTTTGTTATGGTAAGCAAGGAACAGGTCGGAAAATTCATGAATTTCACCCGTCTCAATCGTTTTGATACGCTTAATCGCCTCATCAATAAGCTATTTATATCCTTTGAAAATTACGGCAGAAGGAGGGGCTTGCTGGGCAGGGTCATGACCCTGTCGTTTCTGTTTCAGATCCTGGCAATCATGATCGTATACCTGATGGCCAGATCCCTGGGCGCGGACACGCCGTTTTACTACTTCAGCGCTTTCGTGCCGGTCATCATGGTCATGGAGGCCCTGCCCATATCAATCTACGGAATCGGCGTGAGGGACTACGGGTATGTCTATTTCTTCACCCAGGTCGGAATGGGGGATCTGCAAACCAGGTCGCTGGCGCTCTGCTTCATGACCATATCCATCTGTTATTCCTTGATCGGCGGATTGTTTTTTTTGTATAAATTGTGGGCGGGAAAACAAGCAGATGCAACGGTTCAGAATCGATGATTCGATACAACCGCAGCGGGCATGCACACTAATGAGGAATCATCCGAGGAGGTTCTGTGAAAATTTCGGTGGTCGTCCCGACCTATAATGAAGAGGAGAACATCAGGCTTCTCTACGACGAACTCAGCGAGGTCATGCGCGCCACGGGCTATGAGTATGAGGTCCTGTTCGTCGATGACGGCAGCTCCGACAGGACACTTTCGATACTGATTACGCTCCACAACGAGGATTCTCATATCGGGGTGATCCGGTTTCGCAGAAACTTCGGACAGACGGCGGCGATGTCGGCAGGATTCGATTATGCCAGTGGAGACGTGATCATCACCATGGACGCCGACCTCCAGAATGATCCCCACGACATCCCCCGCTTTATCGAAAAGATCGACGAGGGGTACGACGTGGTTACCGGCTGGCGGCATAACCGACAGGATGCATTCATCAACCGCAAACTTCCCTCCATGATTGCCAATAAAATCATCTCCTGGACCACCGGCGTGGCCCTGCATGACTATGGTTGCACCCTGAAGGCGTTTCGCCGCGAAGTGATCAAGAACATCCGCCTCTATGGGGAAATGCACCGGTTCATCCCGGCGATCGCCAGCGGCATGGGGATTTCGTTCACGGAGATCAAGGTAAATCATCGGCCCCGGCGCTTCGGAACCTCCAAATACGGCATTTCGAGAACCATCAGAGTGATCCTCGACCTGATAACCGTCAAGTTCCTGCTCAGCTATGCGACCCGTCCGATCCAGATCTTCGGGCTGCTCGGATTTATCTCAGGCAGTGTCGGGTTCATCATCGCGCTGATCATGACCCTTCAGCGCCAGTTCTTCGACATCCCTCTGTCCGACCGACCCCTGCTGCTGCTCGCCATTTTGCTGATCTTTATCGGTATTCAATTCGTGTCGATCGGCCTCATTGCCGAACTGCAGGCACGCACTTATCACGAGACCCAGGAGAAACCCGTCTATTTCGTCAGGGAGACATACGGAGTCGGATCGAATCGCGCTGAGCGACAGGGCTGATGATCGATATGCGTTTTCACGGAATCGATATCGTCATACCGAACTGGAACGGCAGGCAGATGCTTGAAATCTGCCTGCCGTCGCTGGTCGCTCAACATTACCCTCGTGCCAGGATCATCATGGTCGACAACGGCTCGGGCGATGGTTCCGTCGATTTTGTCAGGACCTGTTTTCCCGACGTTCATGTTGTCGAATTTCCGGAAAACAGGGGATTCAGCGCCGCCGTAAACGAAGGGATCAGAACCGGGAACAACGACTGGGTACTGCTGTTGAACAACGATACAGAGATGGCTCCGGACTGTTTGGACCTGCTGATGCGGGAAGTGTCCGCCGAACCGGATTACAAACTGTTCGCCCTGAAAATGGTCTCGTTTCATGATCGCTCGCTTCTGGACGGGGCCGGAGACGGGGTATTGCGCGGCGGAGTCGGCTACCGGCTGGGCACGCTCGAGCCTGATGACGAGCCCTACAATTGCAAGAAACAGGTCTTTGGTGCCTGCGGCGGGGCGGCGCTGTATCACCGGAGTCTCTTTGAAACGATCGGCTGGTTCGACGAG
>Ga0316576_10001666_pt1 | contig 12173 bp, 13 predicted proteins | sample S0NA_FD_203075 | JGI IMG/M metagenome (GOLD analysis project Ga0316576, IMG submission 203075) | Rhizosphere microbial communities from salt marsh grasses in Alabama, United States - S0-2_050615r3r5 | ecosystem: Host-associated > Plants > Roots > Rhizosphere | place: USA: Alabama | collected... | reverse complement strand
ACAACCCTGCCAAGCTCATTGACGCCTTCACCGCGGGCGATCATCCGGTCGTGCTCGCCGCGCTCGTCCAGGGCCGGCTGCCGAGCGCCTTCCCGGACGGCGCCTCCTTCCCGAGCGAACCGGTCCAGCGGCCACCCGGGCTGCCGGCCGGGATCGAGCCGCCCGTCCCCGACGACGCCGAGATGACGACGGTCGAGCCGGTGCCGGACGAGCTCCGAGCCGACGCCACCGTGCTCATCGTCGCCGACACTGACCTCATCGCCGACCAGTTGGCGTTCCAGAACAGCCTCCTCGGCACCGTGGCCGCCAACGACAACCACAAGCTGCTGCTCAATGCGGTCGACTACCTGCTCGGCGCGCGCGAGCTCATGAGCGTCCGCGCCAAGAGCAGCATTCAACGGCCCTTCGAGCGCTTCGATGAGATCGAGGCCGCCGCGGAAGCCGAGACCCGCGAGCGCGAGCGCTCCCTGCGCGAGGAGATCGCCTCCTTCCAGGAGGAGATCCGGAACAAGCAGGGCGAGCTCGGCCGCCGCAACGCGGCCCTGTTCCAGAAGAAGCTCCAGGACGAGGTCGACCAGATCAACGCGCGCCTGCGTGACGCCGAGCGCGAGCTGCGCGACATCCGCAAGGCCCGCCGGGCGGCCCTAGAGTCGGAGGAGCGTTGGGTTCGCTTCTCGATCATGGGCCTGATGCCGATGCTGGTGCTGATCGCGGGGATCGTGCTCGCCGTGCGCCGTTCGCGGCGCCGGGCCGGCGGGCAGGGAGGTCAGGCATGAAGCTCAACCGCACCCTGGCAGTCATCGCCGCCGTGCTCGTGGCGGCCTCCATCTGGACCTACCGGGCGAGCGTCGACCGTGGCGAGCGCTTCGAGCGCGGCCAGCGTTTTCTGCCCAACCTCAACCCCGACGCGGTGGCCGAGATCGTCCTCGCCAAGGGCGACGACCACGTCACCTTGAAACGCGGCGACGACGGCTTCACCGTCGCCGACGCCGATGGTTACCCGGCGGCCAACGAGGCTGTCAACCGTGTGCTGCGGTCCCTGGTCGACCTCGAGCTCGAGAAGAAGGTCGGCACCGGCGACGACCTCTACCGCGAGCTCGGCCTGACCACCGACTCGCCCGACATGATCGAGATCGCCCTGCTCGACGCCAGCGGCCAGGACATGGTCCGACTCCGGATCGGCAAGCCCTTCCCGGACGGCGACGGCACCTACCTCCGTCGCCTCGACGGCGACGGCGGCCCCGCCTATCTGAGCACCCGGCGGGTGACGCTGTCGACGAGCGCCGACACCTACCTGGCGAAGGAGATCGTCAACGTCTCCCAGGACGACATCGAGAGCATCGAGGGCCCCGACTACTCAATCACTCGCACCGGCGGCGAGCTCGAGCTCGACGGCGTGCCGCGGGGCCGCAAGGCGAAGACTGCCGAGGTCGGCCGGGTCAAGCGGGTGCTGTCGCCGCTGCGCTTCGACCGTGTTTTCCTGGCCGACGACCCTGCGGTCGCCCGGCTTCCCTTCGCACAGGTGCTCGACGTCCGGCTCGCGGACGGCTCGGGCTACCGGGTGGCGCTCGCCGAGGGCGACGACGGCCCCTACGCCCAGATTGCCGGCTACCACACGGTCAACCGGGTCAGCGTCGAACGCGACGAGACCGAAACCGAGCTCGAGGGCAAGGCCGAGATCCTCGCCCGCGCCAACGAGATCACGAAGTTCAACCGCTTCCACGGCTCCTGGGTGTACAAGGTCAGCACGACCACCGGCGACGCCCTCGGCTTCCGAATGGCGGATCTGACCGAACCGGCAGGTTAGCGCCTGTCACAGGGGGGGAGCCCCGCTCCCCCCGTCCGTGCCCCCAGCCGCGTCCGCGTCCGCGTCCGGATCCGGGTCCGGATGCGGGTCCGGATGCGGGTCCGGGTCCGGGCGTCCGACGACCGCCACGGCGCCGTGTCACGACGACCTCAGGCCCGCGTCGAAGCCGCCCGGAAACTACTCCACGTCCCTTGGTGCGCCAATCTCCAGATCGGCGTCAACGCCCTCAAACCTCGACCTGACGCCCAGCTGGAGCTGGGCGCTACAAGGCAAAGAAACGGCCATCCGAGACGTTGACAGGCTGATTGTGGGCCCGCCGAATCCCATCGCGAGGGAGCTCCTCGTTCCTCTCGATTGCAGAATCGAAAAACTGTGCTTTGTTTCCGCCGGAAGATTGTATACAATCCTCCGGTGACGTCGCCGCACCGCCGCCCCGCGGCGCGGTTTTCGGGGAGGGACGAGATGATGGACCGATTCCGCGCTCGCCGCGCGCCCTATCTGCTGCTCGGAGCGCTCCTGGCCGTGGCGTTGCTGGCGCCGACCAACGGCTCAGCGGGACCACCGCCCGACTTCCGCCTCCAGACTCTGGATGGCGACTGGCTGACCCTGAGCGACGAGCTCGATGGCAAGGTCGTCTATGTCACCTTCTGGGCGACCTGGTGCGTGCCCTGCCGGCGCGAGATGCCGCATCTCGAGAAGCTCTACGAGGAGCTCGCCGACCAGGGCCTGCTGATCATCGGGGTCAACACCGACCCGCCGGGGACCACGAGCAAGATCAAGCCCTACATCAAACGCTACGGCCTGACCTACCCGACGGCGCTCGACCCGGACAACAACGTCCTCGACAAGTACAACCCGACCCGCGAGCTGCCGTACGCAGTGCTCATCGACCGAGAGGGCAACGTCCACCAGGTCTTCCCGGGCTACCGCGCCGGCGACGAGAAGCTGCTGCGCGAGGCGATTCTCGAGCTGCTCGCCAACGATGACGCCGATCCGGCGGAGGCGGTGCCCGGTGACGCGGGCTAGCCGCCTCCTCGCCGCAGCGCTGCTGCTGCTCGCCGCGACGGCGGCGGCCGACGACGACGACGCCACCAAGAGCTACCGGATCTTCGGTCAGCTGACGACCGAGATCGAGCGCAACCAGGCCGAGGACGAGGACGACCCCAACGACGGCGACTACACCAAGTTCAAACAGCTGGCGAGCTTCAACATCGAGTGGTCGCGCCTCACCATCGGCGCCCAGGGCGAGTACCTCTACTACTCGGACGCTGAGCTCATCGACCCCCTCGACCTCGACCGCCTGCGGTCGGACTTCGAGCTCCGCAAGTACTACATCGACTACAAGGGCTCGAAGCTCAAGGGGCGCCTCGGCACTTTCTACTCCTCCCTCGGTCGCGGCCTGACCCTGTACGTCCAGAAAAACGACGTGCTCGGCCTCGACGAACCGATCCATGGCGCCACCGCCGAGCTCACACTCAAGCACCTCGAGCTGTCGGTGGTGGGCGGCGAGGTCAACGATCCCCTCCTCAGCAACCAGTACAGCCGCAACTTCGATGACCGGGTCTACGGCGGCCGCGCGGTGGTTCGCCTGCCCCTCGATCTCTACGTCGGCGGCTCGGCGGTCCGCGCCGAGCTCGAGCGGACCTTCCCGGAGGGCACCGACGAGATCGACGTGTGGTCGGTGGAGGCGGGCGGCCTCGGTCTCTGGGGGGTGCTCGATTTGGCCGGCGAGTGGTCGGAGATCGAGAAGGACGAGTTCACCCGGGTCAAGGAAGGCTGGGGTCGCTACGTCTCCGCGGCGGCCTACGTCGGCCCGGTGTCGATCCTCGCCGAGTACAAGGACTACTTCAACTTCTCCTACCGCTACAACCTGCCGCCCAACGCCGGCCGCGCCGACGAGTCCTACGACCACAACGACGTCAAGGGACCGCGGCTGCTGGTGTCCGCCGACATCGTCGCCACCGGCTCCATCGTTCACGGCAGCTACGCCCGCTTCAACAGCCACAAGGACCCGAGCTCGCCCGGCGGCACGAACGGCGACGCCCAGGTGGAGTGGTACGCCGGTCTCGAGCAGACGAATGGCCGGGTCTACTTCCAGGGCAGCTACTTCGACCGCGACTGGTCGGACCGTGGGATCCAGCAGCATCACACGATCGGCGACCTCCATATCGGCGTCGGCGGCAGCGGCGAGATCATCGCCGGCTACGACGAGCGCGTCGAGGAGGCGGCCTACTTCAGCCTCGGCACCACCCGGACGACCCTCGGCTACTCGTTGTCCCCGTATGGCACCGCGACCCTGCGCTACGCCTGGGAGGACCGCACCGGCTTCGATCGCGAGGACTTCTGGGGCGCCGAGATCCAATACCTGCCGACCCGACGGTTGACCGTGACCGTCTTCGGCGGCAGCGACCCCGGCGGCCTTGTCTGCGCCGGCGGTCAGTGCCGCATCGAGCCTCGCTTCAAGGGCCTCAGAGGCAACCTGACCTGGAGATTCTGATGCCGACCTTCACGATGACCCGTCGAGTCCGAGACCGTGCGATCCGCACCCGCACCGCTATCGTCTTCGCCGCCGTCGCCCTCGCGGCCCTCGCCGCGACCACGGCCGGCGCCGCCCAGCGGGTGGTGCTCGGGGAATACTTCACGAACCTCTATTGAACGTCCTGTGCGACCACGGGGCCCGTGGTCGAGCAGCTCGCCAGCAGCTATCCGGATCGCTTCGCACCGATCACCTACCACGTCAACGGCGATCCGTACACCGTTGCCTGGGCGCAGACCCGTCTCGACGGCTTTTACGGCCTCGGCGGGGCCGTGCCGACCTTCGCCGTCGACGGCACCTGGATCTGCTCGACGAGCGACTACCAATACTGGGTCGAGCAGGAGCTCTCCCAACCGACCGACGTCACCATCGAGATGAGCGGCACCCTCGTCCAGGGCAGCACCTGGGACGTGACCGCCCGGGTCTGCGTCGAGAGCGGCAGCAGCCGGCCGCTCCGCGTCCACACCGCGGCGACCCTCAACCACTACCCGAGCCCGCCGCACTACACCATCAACAACCTCATGCAGACGGTCGTCAGCACCGACATCTCCCTCGGCGCCGGCGACTGCAGCAACGTCACCAACCGCATCACGTTTGACGCCGTGAGCGCCTCCGACCCGTCGAACATCGTCGTCGTCGCGTGGGCCGAAGCGCCCTCCGTCAGCGCCCCGACCCAGGTCTACCAGGCCGCCCTCATGCGCTGGCCCTTCCCCGCCGGCAGCTATCTCAGCGGCATCGACGTCAGCCCTGCCTCGGTCACTCTCGAGGTCGGGGACTCGATCCAGCTGAGCGCGACCGGCCGCGACCAGCACGGCGCGTCCTACCCCCTCACCAACCCCACCTGGAGCCTTGGCACCGGCATGGGCGACGGCACCTTCGATCCGCCGACCGGCGCCACCACCACCTTTACCGCCACCAGCGCCGGCAGCCGCCAGCTGCTGTGCACCGAGAACGGCGTCACCGGCGCCGCCGTGGCGACCATCACCGAGACGTCCGTCCTGACCACGATCGTCATCGACCCGGCCTCGACCGAGGTGAGCCTGGGCGACGACGTGACCTTCACGGCCTCCGGTCGCGACCAGTTCGGGGCCAGCTTCCCGCTTGCAGGCCCGGCGTGGAGCGTCAGCGGCGACGGCAACGGCAGCTTCAACCCGGCCGCCGGCGTCACCACCGCCTTCACCGCCTCCGCCGTCGGCGCCTGCACCGTCAGCGCGACCGAGGGCGGCGTCACCGGCACCGCTGAGGTCGACGTCATCGGCGAGCCGCCGTATCTCGCCACCATCAGCGTGAGCCCGGCGACCGCCACCATCCGTGTCGGAGGCACCCTCGACCTCACCGCCGCCGGCGCCGACCAGTACGGCGATCCCTTCGCCCTGAGCTCGCCGACCTGGCGGGTCGAGGGCGACGGCGACGGCTCCTTCGACCCGACCTCCGGCGCCGCCACCACCTTCACCGCCTCCGCCGTCGGCACGGTCCAGCTCATCTGTGCCGAGGACGGGGTCGAGGGCGAGGCCGCGGTCACCATCAACAACGCCGGCCTGCCGGCGCCGCGCAAGGTCACGAAACGAGTGGCGCCGTGAGGCACGACATGCCACAGGATCATCGACATCGTTTCGCCTGCGGTCCGTGTCCGATCCGCAGAGCGGCACGTACCGGTCAACCAACCGTTGCGAACCTCCAGAAAAAGGGGCGACGATGAAACACGCGGAAATCCTGATGTGTGTGCTACTCGTAGCGCCACCGTTGCTGGCGCTTGATGCCTATCCCATGACCACGATCGCGGAGGTTGCCACCTCAGTTGGTTGAAACTTCTGCATCAACGCGTACTCGGGTCTCGAGACGGCGCACCAGAACTACGATGTCAACGATTTCATCAGCGTTCGGTACTACCTGGGGACGTACGGCAGCCAGGCCTCGACAGACCGGCTCAGTTACTACGGTTTCACCAGCGGCACCCCGAAGCTTTGGTTTAACGGCAGTTACAGGATCTCCGGCGCTGGTTCCGATGCGGCGACGGGTGAAGAGTACATGAAGCTCATCCTCGCTCGGTCCCTGATACCAGCTCCTATCCGGATCGACGTCGACTCCTTCAATCCGATCACCGGTGCAGTGAGCGCAACTGTGACCATGTACTCGACAACGTATGCGCTTAGCGAGGCGGACTTCAACATCCTGCTCATCGAGGAGGACGTCAACACAACCCCGACTACATACGATGACACTCATATTGCCCGAGCCCTTTTCAGCGACACGATCACCCTCACCGGAGTGGGCAACACCGCCGAATTCAATACCGTGTTTTCGATCTCCCCAAGCTGGAACACGAGCAACCTGAGAGCCATCGCCTTCGTCCAGCTCTCGGATGAATCGATCATCCAGGTTGGCTCCAGCGATCCGATGCCTGCCTTCAAGGCGCGCGCGATGGTTCCGTGCCCCCGAGTTCTGTTTGGGTCCTCGTCGGGGGTTACTTCGTCGGGCGATTTCACCATCATGAACCTCGGTCTCACCGAGAGCTTCACCATGGAGGTCGTTGTCGACGAAGCTCCCCCTGGCTGGCAGTTTGCTATCACTGATGAGGTCGGGACAGTCCACAACGATCCGTTTGCCTTCGGTTTGGCCAACGACGAGTCTACGTTTTTCCACGTCGATATCACCCCCGACTCGTCCGGTCAGGCGACCTTCCACGTCGAGATCTCGTCACCGAACCTCGCTCGCGAGGTCGTGATCCCCTTCTCGTTCTTTACGGATGACTTCGACGTGATGCTGGTCGACGATGATGGCGACGAAACCTACGAGGACTACTTCACCGCTGCTCTCGATAGCGCCGGCTACTCCTACCGGGTATGGGACCGTGCTCTCAACGAACTAACCGCCGACGTCGTGGAACACATCCAGGTGCTTGTCTGGAACGCCGGTTGGTCCTTCCCCTGCCTCGATCAAGTCGACAGGGCATTTCTCACCGAGTATCTAGACGAAGGCAGGGCGCTGTTCTTGAGCGGGCAAGACATCGGCTGGGAGCTCAATGATCCGGACGGGTCCCCCGATCCGGTTTGGTATGAGACCACCTTCCACGCGCACTACGTCAGGGACAACACAGGCATCCACTCGCTCTTCGGCGTCACAGGAGATCCAGTCAGCGATGGCCTTTCGTTAGTCATCGAAGGCGGAACCGGTGCCAGTAACCAACAGTATCCGGATCAAATCGAGGCCGCGGACTCCGATGCCACGGTGATCTTCAACTACCAGGACGACGGCGGGGGCGCGATTCGAGCAATCGACAGCAGCTCGCACGCCCGGATTGTGTACTTGGGCTTCGGTTTTGAGGGTATCGCCGATGCTCAGGACCGTCTCGACCTTCTCAAACGATCTGTCGAGTGGATTGGCCCCGAGGTGTTCTCCGATGGGTTCGAATCTAACAGCACCGGGGCTTGGGACGTCTCGGTACCGTGACGACATGCAACTCAGTCCGTATCCCGTTACCCGCATTTCGGCGGGAGTGCCTCCATCGTCGCCAAACGGTGTCTCGACGGACTCACTGGTGCCGATGCGATATGATCCTCGGCACCCCAGCCGGCTCGCTGAAAACGGTCATTCCATCAACAATACTGGACCAGGAGGAGAGGCCATGAACAGCCATACAGCAAGGGTTTCGACAGTCGTGCTCGCCGCGGTCGCGCTCGCGGCGAGCAGTGTCATCGCCGCGGAACGAACTGTCGTCGTCGAGCACTTCACGGCCACTTGGTGACCATCCTGCGGCACCGCGGGTCCCGTGGTGAGCAACATGATCGACACCTACCCCGACACCCTGGCGTTCATTGCCATCAACAAGAACGACTCGTTCCAGGTCCCGTGGGGGACCATGCGCGACAACGTCTATGACGCGGCCTGGACGCCGTTTTCGTGCCACGACGGTCTCGAGGACGCCTGGCCCATCAGCACCTATGAGACCAAGTTCCTCGCCCGTCAGGCGATCCCCACCGACGTCACCGTCGACATGATGGTCTTCGGGGGAGGTCCGAACCGGACGGTAATGGCCACGGTGTGCATCGAGGCGGGCGGTACGGGCAAGTCCATGGACGTCTGGATGGCCCAGGTCCTGGACCACTACGGCATCGTGAACTTCGACCGCAACATGGTCCGGGACGGCAGCGACGGCGTCGAGATCACGCTGGCGCCGGGCGAGTGCAGCACCGTGACCGAGAGCTTCGTCCTCGATGCCCAGAGCCAGGCGTCGCCTGACAACGTCAAGTACTTCGCCTGGGCGCAGGACACGAACTGGGTCTACGACCCCGAGGTCCAGTACATCAGCGGCCAGTGGTACGGTGCCTGGTTCGCAGAGGTCTTCCAGGGCGGCAAGGCGCTCGCCCCCTTCGATGGCATCCTGTACGGCGACTTCGAGGATGGCACCACGAGCGCCTGGAGCGCCGTAATTCCGTGACGGGCGTCCGGTGTTCAGCCATGCCGACGCCCTGCCCGGCCGGGGCGGTGGTCGACCCCTCGATGGGGGTCGTGGGCGGGCGTCGAACCGGGAGCTGCCTTCCGCGTCACAGTCAATGGGTAGGAGGAGCCAGATGAAGGACTGGAACGTTTCGCGAGTCGTGGTCGTTCTTGCCGCCGTGAGCCTGGCGGCGTCGGGTGCGATGGGAGCGGACCGGGTGGTTCTCAACGAGCACTTCACTGCAAGCTGGTGAGGAACCTGTGCCACCGCGGGTCCCGTGGTGAGTGCAATGATCGACAGCTACCCCGACACCCTGGCAACTATCGGCATCCATCTCGACGATCCATGGGCGTGCGGGTGGGGGAACATGCGCGCCAGCCTCTATGGAGTGTCGGCGATTCCGTTTTCGAGTCAGGACGGCCTCTACGACGCCTGGCCCATCAGCACCTATGAGACCAAGTTCCTCGCCCGGCAGGCGGTCCCCACCGACGTCACGATCGACATGAAGGTGTACGGAAGCGGCGCCAACTGGGTCGTGCAGGCGCAGGTCTGCATCCTGCTCGACGGCATCGGAAAGACGATGAAGGTCTGGATGGCCCAGGTCCTGGACCACTACGGGCCAGGAACCGGAGACTTCGACCGTAACACCGCCCGCACGGGCAGCACCGGGGTCAACGTCACCTTGGCCGCCGGCGAGTGCGAAACGATCTACAAGCTCTTCGTCCTGGACGCGGTGAGCCTGGCGTCACCTGACAATGTAAAGATCTTCGCCTGGGCGCAGGACCCGACCTTCGTCAGCGGTTGGGCCGAGATCCATCAAGCCGCAAAGGCCCTCGCCCCCTTCGCAGGCATCTTGTACGACAACTTCGACGACGGTACGACCTCCGCATGGAGCGCCACGGTGCCCTGAGCCCGACCGGTCGGTTTCGACCATCACGCCCCCGCACCCGCGGGGGCGTTCTTTCGTGCCTCCTCGAGGCGCCCTGTCACGGCGATCCGGAACATGGGGTTCCGAAGAAGGCTGGATCAAGGCGTCGCGGCCCGGCCTCGAGAGTCGAGCAGGACGAAGCCGGCAGCGAGAATGAGCACCATCAAGGTCGCGCTGGCGATGGGGCCTTGAGCGGGCACCGGGCTGCCCTGGATCGGCTGGATCGCCAGCGGCTCCAGGCAGCCGACGCTGCCGCTCGGGATCTGTACGACCGGGGAGTAGTTACCCGTCGCGCCGCGTGCCAGGTATCACAATCCAATTGATCCGACTCGAGCGTTGAGCCTTCACAACAATACGCTCATCGAGATCCCTCAGCCGTCGCGCGAAGTCCGGATCGCTCGATCGTCGCTCAGCGGCCGCCGTGACCCAGCGGCTGACGCTTCCCGGGTTCTTTTCCAGCTCACCCGCGATGTCACGAACCCGCTGCCCATACTTCTCGACACCCAGAACCACGACAAGCTCGCGGAGCTCCCGAAGCTTCGGATCCCGCCGGCGACCGGCCAACTCGTCGACCTCCACCCCCAAGGCCCTCGCCGCGCGAGTCAGGTACTCCTCGACCGGGAGACGAGGACGGTCGGGGGCCGTGCTGCGTCCGAGGTAGTCCACGTAGACTCCACCGTCCCGGGGCGCCACCGGTTCATCCTCGACCGGCCGCCACCATGGCAGCTGGTCCGGGCCCTCGCCGACCCAGGCCGTGGCCCTCGTGGTGTTCAGGCTCCTCACATACGCTCTTCGCGCGGCCCTGCGGTTGTCGCCGTACATCGTCAACACCTCATCGGCGTCGACCAACCCGTGGCCGCCCTTGCCGATGATCTCGCGGTGCCCGCTCCACTCGTACGTCGCCGGATCCTCCACGGAACCGGCGCTGACGGGGTTGAGATGGACATACGCAACCAGCTGGACGAGGTACCTCTCGTCGTCAACGGTTTTCGCCTTGTATCTGCCCTGCCAGAGTGGCCCGTACACCCGATGTCGCCGGTTGAAGCCCTTGGTCGTCAGTCCCTGAATCGACGCCATGCTCCGCCACAGCGGCACCTCGACTGTCCGCAACGCGACATGGTAGTGGTTGGACATCAGCGCCCAGGCGAAGATCACCAGGTCGTCACGGCTCTTGACCCTCCGGAGGATGTCGACGAACGCCGCCGCTTCCGTGTCGTCCGCAAACACCGCCTCGCCGCGTGACGCACGGCAGTACACGTGATAGATCCCGCCCTCGACGAAAACCCTCGGCTTCCGCGGCACCGACGCTCACCTCCGAGGAGGCGAGTCTACCGTACGTTATGAGATTGTGATACCTGGCACGACTGCAGCCCAGCGCCTGGCCGTCGCCCTCGGCGTCACTGCCGACGACCTCATCTTCGACGAGGACGAGCGCGGACCCTCGGATGAGCTGAAGCTCCAGTTCGAAGCGGTCAGCCGCCTCGGCCCCAATGAGCTCCACCTCGTCCGCGAGCTACTCGACAGCATCATCACCCGCCACGACGCTCGCCGCCTCTTCGGTGGAGCTGCAGGGGACGAAGCGAGCCCGTGAGGCAAAGGCACGGGTGACCGGCGGGTTTTAGATGGGTATCAGCCTTCCTGAGCAGGCGCGTCAGTATTTCGACAAGAGCGCGAATGAGTTGGTTGACCTGGTCGAGTCACGCCCTCTTCCTGGCCAACGACCGCCCATCGGCGATTCCTCGATTGCTCACAGGCATCCGGCGGCACATCTGTCAGCTGATGACTTCATCGGTGATCTCGTCGGATCCCAGCGTGACCTCTCTGGAAACGAGACCACGAGGATCGTGAGACGTCGAAAACGCGACGTCGGATTCTGGGAAGAGCGTTACAAGGCACTCGATAAAGTCGTCTCCGCGTTGGCAAAACGCGGTGAGCTACGACCGCTTCTGTCCCGAGAGTTCCTGCTTGAGTGCCTTTTCAAATGGACGATTGATCGCCATCTTGACCCATCAGCGACGGAGAGCAGCTTCTCGATCTATCTCGAAGAGATGGCACGAGAGGACATTCACACTCAAACCATCGGTATCCCACTGGCAAACATCGAGATTGAAAAACCGTTCCGGGTCGGGAAGGTGGTTCTGGACTACCTTCGAAAGGACGTCTTCGACAAATTGGAGTCGGCAGGCAAGTTCAAAACGGCCCTCCCGAAGCTCCGCGGGAAGTACCAGGGCATCGTGACATCGATGCTCACTTGCAGATGCGAGGAGCAACGGGCGATCGAGATAGCAATTCGTGAGACCGAAAAGGCGCTCATCGTCCTCCGGTTCTTTTCGCCCGCCGCGGTTCTGGCCCAGGCGCCCTGCTACCTCGGTCGGCTGGGTGTGATTGAGGTACCCGCGGGCCATTTCTGCGTCTTGAGAGACGAGCCCGTGCGTTTCGGCACCCTCGGCGAGGAGAGGCGGGA
>Ga0316576_10001665_pt1 | contig 12175 bp, 7 predicted proteins | sample S0NA_FD_203075 | JGI IMG/M metagenome (GOLD analysis project Ga0316576, IMG submission 203075) | Rhizosphere microbial communities from salt marsh grasses in Alabama, United States - S0-2_050615r3r5 | ecosystem: Host-associated > Plants > Roots > Rhizosphere | place: USA: Alabama | collected... | reverse complement strand
ATTCTCGACTGGGACCGATCAGAGCGAAAGCTCATCACGGTGCACCTGGGCAACGGCTGCTCCGCCGCCGCGGTCGATCACGGCCGTTCGGTCGACACGTCAATGGGCTTCACGCCCCTGGAGGGGTTGGTCATGGGGACCCGCACCGGCGACATGGACCCGGCTATCGTGCCGTGGCTCATGGCGATGGAGGAGATGACCCTGCACCAGGTCAACACCATGATGAACAAGCACTCCGGCCTGTACGGCGTGTCGGGCGTGTCGTCGGACATGCGCGAGATCATCACCGCCCGCGCCGACGGCCACAAACGGGCCGACGTCGCGTTCCGGATGTTCTGCTACCGGGTCAAGAAGTACATCGGCGCCTACGCCGCCGCGATGGGCGGGGTCGACGCCGTCTTCTTCACCGGCGGCATCGGCGAGAACGCGCCCGAGGTCCGGGAATGGGCGCTCGCCGGTCTCGAGTTCATGGGCGTCGAGATCGACCGCAAGGCCAACGCGGAGCTCAGCGGCGGCGAGGGCGAGATCACAGTCTCGTCGTCCAAGGTCAGGGTGCTGGTCGTTCCGACCAACGAGGAGAAGACCATCGCCCGCGATGTCGTCCGGGTCCTGAACGACATCATGCCGACCTTCGAGCCGCCGGAGACCATCAGCTGAATCGGCTTTCTGCCGTCAGCCGTCAGCGTCGAGGTCATTGCCGAAAACGGGCGTCGGCCACCACATGATCGGATTCACGTCACCGCGTCGATCGAGCCGACCGCTGACAGCTCAGAGCTGACCGCTGGTCGAGCGTCGCCGATCGCCGAGGTGATCCTGCTCGACTCCCCGGGCATCGCCGCCGAGACGCGCCTGGCGCCCCGCTTCGATGGCGCGGCTGTTCCGGTAGATGTAGCCGAAGCCGGACGCGATGACGAGGGCGAAGGTCAGGTAGAAGCAGACCTGGAGGACGGCGGGTGAAATCGCCACGACATTGGCCAGCAGCACCAGGCTGACGGTCACCACGTGCATCACCGTCGTCGCCTTGCCGGCGATGGTCGGCGGGAAGTTCTTGACGTTCTCGAACATGTAGAACACGAACGCCATGAGCATCATCATGAAGTCCCGGAACAGCGTCAGGATGGCGAGCCAGAGCGGGATCACCACGGCCTGTCCGTGCGGGATCGCGAGCGAGATGTAGGCCGCCGTGAGCAGGATCTTGTCGGCCAGCGGATCGAGCAGGGCGCCCATTCTCGACCGCAGGTTGAAGGTGCGGGCGATCCAGCCGTCGAGCACGTCGGTGAAACCGGACAGCACGAAGATCGAGACCGCCAGTCTGAAGTCGTGCCCGAACACCGCGAGCACGAAGAACGGCACCATTCCCATGCGCAGAAAGGTCAGGAAGTTGGGCAGCGTCAGAGGTCGGAGCTTGTCCTCGACCCGGGCCCGTATCCGCTCGCGCCGATCGCCGGGTTCCAGCGATGGCGTCATGAACCGTTCGGACGCGGTTCGGGCGCCCGGTTTTTCTCCCACAGCATCCGGAGCCCGTGCAGCGTGAGATCGGTTTCCACGTGGTCGATGAAGGGGGCGTGCTCGGCGAACACCGGTGCGAAGCCGCCGGTCGCCACCACCGTCGCACCGCCGAGCTCGTCGACGATCCGCCGGGTCACGCCCTCGACGAGACCCAGGTAACCGTAGAAGAGCCCGCTCTGGATGCTGTCAACAGTGCCCTTGCCGATCACCCTTTGTGGCGGCGCCATGGCGACCCGGGGCAGCTTGGCCGTGCGGCCACCGAGCGCTTCGGCGGTGATGCCCGGTCCGGGAGCGATCGCGCCACCGAGGTACTCGCCGTTCGCGGACACGACCTCCCAGGTCACCGCCGTACCGAAGTCGATGACGACGCAGGGCCCACCGTGCCCGGCGTACGCCGCGACCGCATCGCACAGTCGGTCGGCGCCGAGCTCCTGCGGCGCATCGACCCTGAGCGGCATCCCGGTCCGGATACCCGGCTCGACGAAGAACGGGGTCCGGTCGAGGTAGCGCCGGATGCCCTCCCGCAGCCGCGGGTCCATCGGCGGCACCACCGAGGAGATCGCGACGCCGACCAGATCATCCGGCACGACGTCCTCCCACTGCAGCAGCTGGCGCAGCCACATCCCGATCTCGTCGGCGGTTCGCTCGGCGTGGGTCGTCAGCCGCCAGTCGGAGCGCAGCTTCGCGCCGGCGAACAGGCCGACGACCGTGTTCGTGTTCCCGACGTCCAGCGCCAACAGCAGCTCGACCAACGGTCCTCCCCGATCCGCGCCCGATGGCCGGCGCGGCCCCGACTCGTGCGCACCGCCGCGCACGGCGCGCCGCGATCAGATCGTCATTCTACCCGACGCCGCGGCTCGGCATCGGCGGAACCGGGGTCGACGGCTGGCCGGGCGAGCGGAAACACGAACCCGCCCGACGCGCGCTCGTATATCATGACGCGGAGTCGGCGGCCCACCGATCGGTGCACCATGCACCACCGACCGCCGGGTTCACAGCAACACAACGCCGAAAACAAGGCCGATCACAGACACGGAAAGGACCTCGCCATGAAACTCCGGTTCGCGTCGCTCGCCGTGCTGCTTCCGATCCTCGCGCTCTCAGGAAGCTTCGCCATCGCCCAAGAGGCCAACGTCCCGGTCACCGAGGTCATGCTCGACAACGGCATGACCTTGCTGCTCGTCGAACGTCACGACTCGCCGCGAGTCGCGGCCGGCTGGACCGCCCACGTCGGCTCGGTCAACGAGGACTACGGCATCACCGGCATCGCCCACCTCTTCGAGCACATGATGTTCAAGGGCACCACGACCATCGGCACATCCGACTACGAGGCCGAGATGGCGATCATGGCCCAGCTCGACGAGGTCCGCGCCGAGATGGAGCGCGAGTACTCGGCGCTGCGCGAGGCCAAGCGCCGCGGCGAGGTCGAGGGCAGCATCTACCTGCCGGAGAACCAGACGCCACGATTGGCCGAGCTGCGCGAGAAGATGAAGCAGCTGCAGGAGGCGCAGCGGGCGTACATCGTGAGCAATGAGTACGACAAGATCTACACCGCCGAGGGCGGCGCCGGCCTCAACGCCGGAACCACCTCGGACGCGACGATCTACTTCATCGACGTGCCGTCGAACAAGCTCGAGCTGTGGTTCTGGATGGAGTCGGACCGACTCGCCAACGCGGTCTTCCGGGAGTTCTACTCCGAACGCGACGTGGTGCGCGAGGAGCGCCGGCTGCGCGTCGAATCGAACCCGACCGCCAAGTACGAGGAGCAGTTCGATTCCATGTTCTGGGACTCCGTGCCCTACCATCACCCGACCGTCGGCTGGCCGTCGGACGTCGAGTCCATCAACCGCGCCCAGGCCCAGGCCTTCTTCGACACCTACTACGCGCCGAACAACATCACCGCGGCCCTGGTCGGCGACTTCGACAGCGACGAGGCGATCGCCCTGGCCAAGAAGTACTTCGGCCGGATCCCGCGCGCCCCAAGCCCGCCGCCGGAGGTCATCACCGAGGAAATCGAGCAGATGGAAGAGCGGCGGATGATCGCCACCGCCGACACCAATCCGTCGGTCCAGATCCGGTGGCACGCCGTGCCGTTCGTCCACAGGGACAGTCCCGCCCTCGACGTCATGACCGACATTCTGAGCGGCCGCACCGGACGCCTCTACAAGGCGATGGTCGAGAACGCCACGATCGCCACCGGCGAGCCGTACGCCTACTTCTCGGCGCAGAAGTACGCCGGCAGCGTCGAGCTCGGCGCCGAGCTGGCGGACGGGGTCAGCCACGAGCAGGCCGAGGCCGCGCTGCTCGCCGAGATCGAGCGGCTGAAGACCGAGCCGGTCGGAGAGCGCGAGCTCGCCAAGGTCAAGAACCAGAGCCTCGCCAACTCGTTCCGGCGGCTCCAGTCCAACTTCTTCCTGCTGTTTCAGCTGCTTTACTACGACGTGCTCGGCAACTGGGACCACATCAACACCGAACCGGCCAAGATCCAGGCGGTCACCGCCGACGACGTCATGCGGGTCGCCAACAGCTACTTCCCAGACACCGGCAAGAACGTGCTCTGGTACTTCCGGAAGGAGGGCTCGGACGAGGACCCCGAGCTCGCGGCGCTGTCCGGTCAGGCCAAGACGATGGCCAAGCAGACCATCGCCCAGCTCGAGCAGACCACCGATCCGGCCGAGATCCAGCAGCTGCTGACCCAGCTCGAGGCCGCCAAGGGCCAGGCGCCACCCGAGTTCCAGCCGGCGCTCGAGCTGATCATCAAGAGAGCCAACGAGCGCCTGACCGCGCTCGCGGCATCGACCGGGGAGGGAGAGTGACATGCGCCGCTCACTGATCACCGCCGCCGTCATCCTGTTCGTCGCTGCCGGCGCGGCAACCGCCGCCGACGGCGACATCCCGAAGCGACCCGAGGACCTCACCTACGGCGCCGTCGACTGGCAGATCCCCGACGCCGACGCGCTCCGTTTCTCGCTCGACAACGGCACCCCGGTGTACGCCATGCGCGACACCCAGTTCCCGCTCGTCAGCATCGCCGTCTACTTCCGCGGCGGCCGCTATCTCGAGCCCGAGGGGCGGGAGGGTCTCGCCACCGTCGCCGACGAGGTCTGGCGGACCGGCGGCGCCGGCGAGCTCACCGCCGGCCAGCTCGACGAGGAGCTCGACTTTCTGGCCGCCATCCTGTCGGTCAACATCGGCGACGTGACCGGATCGGTCAGCCTCAACGTGCTCTCCAAGGACCTCGAGGCCGCCATGAGTCTGATGATGGACGTCCTGACCGAGCCGCGCTTCCAGGCCGACCGCTTCGCCAAGGCCAAGGACGATCTCATTCAGGACATGAAGACCCGCAACGACAATACCGCCGGGATCGAGGGGCGGGAGTGGAGCCGCCTGATCTACGGCGACGACTATTTCCTCAACCGGCTGCCCACCAGGGCGTCGGTCGACAGCCTCACCCCCGAGCAGGCGCGCGCCTTCGTGACATCCCTGATCCGGGCCGACAACATCGTCGTCGCGGTGTCCGGTGATTTCGAGCAGGATGCGATCACCGAGCTGCTCGAGAGCACCATCGGCACGTTGCCGGCGCTCGAGGTTCCGCGCAAGGCCGTGCCGCAGCCCGACCACACGGCGACACCCGGCCTCTACGTGATCGACAAGCCGGACGTCAACCAGGGGCGCGTCAGCTTCGGCCACCTCGGCTATCGACTGGGCGATCCGGATCAGTTCGCCCTCATGGTCGGCAACGACATCGTCGGCGGCTACGGCTTCACGGCCCGGATGATGAAGTCGATCCGGTCCGACGAGGGCCTCGCCTACTCCGCCTACTCCAGTCTCGGCTTTCCGACCACCTACCCCGGCACCTTCCGTGCGTTCTTCCAGTCCAAGTCGTCAACCTGCGCCTACGCCGCCAAGCTCGGCTTCGAGCTCATCGAGGGCATGCGCACCGCGCCGGTCACCGCGGAGGAGCTCGAGGTGTCGAAAAACCAATTCATCGAGACCTTCCCGAAGAACTTCTCGTCGGCGGCGCAGACCGTGTCGGTGTACGCAGTCGACGAGCTGCTCGGCCGGCCGCACTCGTATTGGACGAGCTACCGCGACAACGTGGCCGCCGTGGATGCCGCGTCAATCCAGCAGGCGTTCAGCGACAAGATCCACCCCGACGAGATGGTCGTCCTGGTGGTCGGCAACATCGACGAGATCATGAAGGGCCATCCCGACTACGACGCCAGCTTCTCGAAGTTCGGCCCGATCACCGAGCTGCCACTCCGGGATCCCATGACGCTGGAGCCCATCGTCGAGTAGGCGGTCGCCGTTCCGAATGGAAGCCCGGGCGTCGCCCGGGCTTTTTCATGCCCGTGTCCCGACCCTTGCCGCAACGCGTCGGAAAGGGCACAATGGCGCGGCCCGGCCGACGGCCGGGTTCAACTCCAAAGAGGAGGCAGCATGAAGGTCCACGAGTATCAGGCGAAATCGGTCCTGTCGCGCTACGGTGTCGCGGTGCCCCGCGGCACGCTGGTGACCGAGGCCGGACAGGCCCGGAAGGCGGCCGACGAGCTCGGCGGCCGCGTCGTTGTCAAGGCGCAGATCCATGCCGGAGGGCGCGGCAAGGGCGGTGGGGTCAAGCTCGCCGACGACCCCGACCAGGCGGTCAAGCTGGCCGACGAGATCCTCGGCATGACGCTGGTGACCAAGCAGACCGGCCCCGAAGGCCGGCTCGTCCGGCGGGTCCTGATCGAGGAGGCGCTGCCCATCGACCGCGAGCTCTACCTCGGCATCGTGCTCGACCGGTCGGAGGGCTACCCGGTGATGATGGCGTCGAGGTTCGGCGGCATGGAGATCGAGGAGGTCGCCGCGGAGAACCCCGACGCGATCCTGAAGGCCCACTTCGACCCCGACATCGGTCTCCACCCGTACCTGGCCCGCAAGCTGGCGTTCGGGCTCGGTCTGGAAGGCGACGCCTTCAAGGCGGGGACCAAGTTCATGCACGCGCTGGCCCGCGCCTACGGCGACACCGATGCCTCGCTGTTCGAGATCAACCCGCTCGTGGTCACGACCGACGGCCGGGTCATCGCGCTCGACGCAAAGGCGAGCTTCGACGACAGCGCCATGTTCCGCCACTCCGACATCGCCGAGATGCGCGACCTCGACGAGGAGGAGCCGCTCGAGGTCGAGGCGTCCAAGTTCGACCTCAACTACATCAAGCTCGACGGCAACATCGGCTGCATGGTCAACGGCGCCGGTCTGGCGATGGCGACCATGGACATCATCAAGCACTACGGCGGCGAGCCGGCCAACTTCCTCGACGTCGGCGGCGACGCCTCGCAGGAGCGGGTCGCCGCGGCGTTCCGCATCCTGCTGTCCGACGCATCCGTGCAGGGTGTGCTGGTCAACATCTTCGGCGGCATCGTCCGGTGCGACATGGTCGCCCGCGGCGTCGTCGCCGCCGCAGAGGAGGTCCAGCTCAGCGTACCCCTCGTCGTCCGCCTCGAGGGAACCAACGTCGATGAGGGTCGTCGCGTGCTCGCCGACTCGGGAATCGACCTCATCGTGGGCGAAGGGATGGCGGACGCCGCCGAGAAGGTCGTCGCGGCGGTCGGAGGTGCGGCATGAGTATCTGGGTCAACAAGGACACCACCGTCGTCGTCCAGGGTCTGACCGGCAAGGAGGGCCGCTTCCACGCCGAGAAGTGTCGCGAGTACGGCACCAAGATCGTCGCCGGCGTGACGCCCGGCAAGGGCGGTCAGGAGGTCGACGGCGTCCCCGTCTTCAACACCGTCGAGGACGCGGTGGGCGAAACCGGCGCGGACGCGTCGCTGATCTTCGTTCCGCCGCCGTTCGCCGCCGATGCGATTCTCGAGGCCGCCGACGCCGGCGTCGAGACCATCATCTGCATCACCGAGGGCATTCCGGCCCGCGACATGATCAGGGTCCAACGGATCATGCAGGGGCTTCCGTCCCGCCTGATCGGCGGCAACTGCCCGGGCATCATCACACCCGGTGAATGCAAGCTCGGCATCATGCCCGGCCACATCTCGATCCCGGGGCCGATCGGTGTCGTGTCGCGTTCCGGCACTCTGACCTACGAGGCGATCGGCCAGCTCACCGCCCTCGATCTCGGCCAGTCGACCTGCGTCGGAATCGGCGGTGACGCGCTGCCCGGAACCAACTTCATCGACTGCCTCGAGGCGTTCGCCAACGACTACGACACCGAGGGCATCGTCATGATCGGCGAGATCGGCGGCACCGCCGAAGAGGAAGCGGCCGAGTTCGTCCAGCAGTTCGTGCGCAAGCCCGTGGTCGCCTTCATCGCCGGCCAGACCGCGCCTCCCGGACGGCGGATGGGCCACGCCGGCGCCATCATCTCCGGCGGCAAGGGCACCGCGACCGACAAGATCGCGGCGCTCGAGGCGGCCGGTATCGCGGTGGCCAAGACGCCGGCCGAGATCGGCGTCACCATGCAGCGCGCGCTGGAGAATCAGGCCCTGCTGGAATAGGGTTCGCCGGATGGTGTAAAATTCGGCGTTCGCAGCGGGGGAGGAGGAGTCCGTGCTGCGAGGGGGCCCGGCGGTTTTCCGCCGGGCGTTTTATGTCCGCTTCCCGCGTCCGCGTCCGCGTCCGTGTCCGATTCGATCCCGTTCCCGTTCCCGTTCCCGAATGAACTCGTTTCGACCCATCGCAGGGCCGTCGGTTCGGATTGTGGCGCGGGCGTCTCGCCCGCGATCGATCCTCGCTCACGCTACCGCAATCGCACGATCTGGTCGGGCCGCAGGAACCACAGCTCGAGGTGGGGTTCCTCGTCGAGGTCGAGCGCCTCCCGGAGCGCGCGGCCGTAGGTCTCGAGCTGCGGCCGGTAGCGCTCGCACCGCTCGGCGATCTCGTCCTCGGTCCCGACCGCGTCGGTCTTGTAGTCGGCGACCACGAGCCGGCCGTCGCCGGGGTCGGTGTAGACGAGGTCGACGGCGCCGGAAACCACCGACGTTCCATCATCGGCCGGCGGCCGCGCGACGACATCGAGCTCGCGCACGACGACCGACGACGCGAGCTCGGCGAGCCTCGTCAGACAGCGGCCGGTCGAGATGACATCGAGCAGAGCACCGAGCCGATCGACCGCACGACCCCCTTCGTCCGGTCCGAGCTCCGACCCGATGTCCTCGGCGAGCCGTGCCCGCGCGGATTCGATCTGGCCGCCCAGGTCGCGATCCAGAGCGACGGTCTCGAGCAGCCGGTGGACCGCGGTGCCGACCACCGCCGCCCCGCTCCGACGGAGCCTCGCCGGCGCTGAGGCCTCGTCCGCTTCGGGCTCGGCCTCGCGTCGGCCGTGCGACCGGAGCGCTGCGTCGGATGCCGGCGCCGTCCAGCGATGCGCCATGCGAGTCTCCGCCTCAGCCCGGGCGTCCGCGATGATCGTGGCGTCGTCCGCGACGGCGTCGACCGCCACGGACGGCGCGGCGCGTCCCGACCCGCCCGCGGCCGGGAGCACGGAGTGATCGGCCAGCGCGGGCATCACCCACGTCACGCCGGGCGCGCGGTCCGCCTCACGATCGAGGCCGCGTTCGAGCAGCCCGCCGATGACCGCAGGATCGCCACGGTGTGCGACGAGATCGATCAGCGATCTCGCGTCGAGCGGGTCGACCTCGGCCCCCGGTCGCGGCCACCCCCCCGAGATCACCAGTCGCTGCTTGGCGCGGGTCATGGCGACGTAGAGCAGCCGCACCGCCTCGGCGCGGGCCTGGCGCTCGCGGCGCTGCTCGGCCGCACCGAAGCCCGGCGACGGCCAGCCGAAGAGCTCGAGCTCGACGGCGCCCCCGACCCGGCGCAGCACGGCGGCGGAGCCCCGGTTGGAGCCGGTTCCTCGGTGGGTCTGCACCAGGTAGACGTGCCCGAAGTCGAGCCCCTTGGCACCGTAAATCGTCATGATGTGGACAGCGTCCGCCGCGCGGTCCGGCTCGGAGGCCGTCGGCGCCTCGCGCTCCTCCTCCACCGACCGGCGGAGAAAGCGGGCGAGCTCGGCGGCGCCCCCGCCCCGAACCAGACTCCGCTCGAGATCGGCGAAGAACCCGTCGAGGCGCGCCTGGCGGAACCGTCCGAGGTGGCGCGCACCGGCGCCGACCTCGGCGAGCCACACGGTTCGGAGCCGCTCGACGAAGACGTCCGGCGGGTCGTCCCGGATCGATCGGCGGAGCTCGGCGAGCGCGTCCACCGCGGCCGTCAGGGCGTCGCGCCACCTCGGGACGAGATCGAGCCCCGGCAGACCGGCGCGAACCGGTGCGTTCCCGACAATGCGCCGCGCGGTCTCGAGCGCCTCCGGGTCGCTGCCGTCGAGCTCCGCGACCGCCGCCGGGAGGCCGGCATCCCACAACGGCGCCAGCGCCGCGTCCGGCACGCCCACGGCATCCGAGCGGATCACGGTGAGCAGCGCCAGCGCGTCCGCCGGCTCGAGCACCGCACGGACGAGCGCCGCGGCCTCGACGATCTCACGCTGCCGGTAGTACTCGCGCTCGCGCGTCACGTCGAACGGCACGTCGAGCTCGCGGAGGGCCTCGAGGATCTGATTCTGCCTGGTGGTCGAGCGGATCAGCACGGCGACGTCGCCGAAGCGTACGTCCGCCTCGTCGTGCAGTCGGCGAATGTCTGCGGCGACGGTGGCGGCCTCGAGCGCCGTCATGTCGTCGCTGCGCTGGTCCGACGGATCGATGGCGCCGTCGTCGCCAGCGCGCCAGCACAGCCAATGCTCGACCGCGCTCCACGGCCGCTGATCGAAGCCGGGCGAAGCGGCACGATCACCGGTCGCCTCGAGCGGCTCGAAGGCCGGTTGGAACCCGCGTTCGCGGTGCATGACCGGCGCAACCACCCGCTCGACCTCGTCGAGGATCGGTTTGACCGAGCGGAAGTTGCGGGTCAGCGGGCGGGTGCTGCCGCCGGCCGCCTCGACCTCGTCGACAAAGGCGTCGTAGGCCGCGAGGTCGGCGCTGCGCCAGGCGTAGATCGACTGCTTGGGATCGCCGACGACAAAGAGCCCCGGCCGCTCGTCGGGCGGGCCCGCCAGCGCGAGGCTGCGGACGATCCGGCACTGGACGTCGTCGGTGTCCTGGAACTCGTCGACGAGCAGTTGATCGATGGTTCTGCGGGTCGAGCGGCAGATCCCCTCGTGCTCTTCGAAGAGCCGTGCGGTGCGTTCGAGGAGATCCTGGAAGGTCGCGATGCCACGCTGATCGCGGCGCCGGTCGACCTCAGCGAGCAGACCGTGCAGCAGCCGCCGCGCGGCGCTGAACGACTCCGGGTCGAGCCCTTTGACTGCGGCGAGCCGATCGAAGAGCTGGCCCGAGAGCTCGCAGAACCGCTCTGCATCGTCGGCGAGCGCGACGGCCTCCTTCTTGCCGAACGTGCCTTTCGACCAGCTCCGCAGCCGGTCCCGGCCGCTTCGGTCGAGAAGGGTGATGGCGGCGGCGAGCTCTGCGAACCCCACGTCACCGGCGACCCGTCGGCTCATCGTCGACAAGACATCCACGGTTTCCACCGCGACCTTGACGCCCTTCAACCCGGCGAGTCGCCCGGCCTCCAGCGCCAGGAGATCGCGGAGCGGCCGCCGCACGCTCTCGACGGCTGCGGCCGCCGCGCGATCGTCGAACGGATCGCTCGCGAGATCCGCCGAACGCGCACCGGCGGCGACGAGATCGCGCAGCGCTTCGGCGATTCGCGCCGGACCGACCCCGGCGCGGGCGAGCCGCTCCCAGTCGGCCGAACCGCGGTGCAGGTCGAGCTCGCGCAACGCCTCGAGCACGACCTCGTCGACCAGCGCCTCGACGACGGCGCCGTCGGCGTCGATCTCGAACCTCGGGTGGAGCCCGGCCTCGAAGGGATGGGCCGCGAGGGTCCTCTGGCAGAAGGCGTGGATCGTCGTCACGCCGAGCCGGTGGACCTCGTCGACGAGCGCGCGAGCACGGCTCTCGAGCTCGCCGTCCTCGACACCGGCAACGACCTCGCCGGCGACCCAGCCCACCGGCTCGTCGCCGTTCGCGAGGCCACTCAGGGCCTCGCCGATCCGAGTCGCCATCTCGGCCGCCGCGGCCTCGGTGAAGGTGATCGCGACCACACCCTCGATCACCCTGCGGGCGGTCTCCTCGTCGCCCCCGTCGTCGCTCCTGCGCAGCTCCCAGCCCGCGCCGACGCACCAGGCGGCGACCCGGGCGACGAGCAGCGCGGTCTTGCCGGTGCCCGCTCCCGCCTCGACCACCAATGGGCTCCGGAACTCGCTCTGCGCGAGCGCGCGCGTCGCCTCGTCACCGAGCGGAACCGACGCCGCGCTCATCGATTCTCCCCTTCCCGGTCGACGCCGAGCCACCACAGCCGGCGGGCGGCGCCGAAGGGTTCATCGGCATCCTCGTCGCCGCCCTCCATGAGCTCGACGAGCTGGTCGACGAACGCCGTGTCGTTGCGTCGGCAGGCCTCGGCGACCGGGCAGTAGCGGCAGTGATCCGCCGGTTTGCCCTTCGGCTCGACCGCCCGGGCGAAGGCGACCCCGGCTGATCTCGCCGACGAGATCGTCACCACCGCGTCGGCGAACGCCGCGCTCAGCTCAGGATCATCGCTCGCCGCCTCGGCGACACGACAGTCTGGCGGTGCGTCGCCGATGTCGGGCTTGAGCGACAGGTACCGGCCGCGGCCGACC
>Ga0316576_10001664_pt1 | contig 12175 bp, 9 predicted proteins | sample S0NA_FD_203075 | JGI IMG/M metagenome (GOLD analysis project Ga0316576, IMG submission 203075) | Rhizosphere microbial communities from salt marsh grasses in Alabama, United States - S0-2_050615r3r5 | ecosystem: Host-associated > Plants > Roots > Rhizosphere | place: USA: Alabama | collected... | reverse complement strand
CGGAGTCAGCTCAACCGGTGTCATGGCGGACTCCTCCGGCAACAGTCCGCGAATGATCGCCTGGTTGCGCAGTTCGGTTGCGATCTTCGCGCCGGCATCGCGCATTGCCTTGGCCGTCGCCTGCTGCAGCGACGCTTTTCGTGCGGTCGGGATCTTGCTGGCAGCCTCGGTGCCGTAACCGGTGAAAGTCCAGGAATCCATCAGCTCGCCCGACGGCGAGTACCCATTGATGCGGTAACGAAGGCTGACGGCGTACATCGGCGTCCCGGAATCCTGCGGGGTAATAAATGCAACGTCTTCCAGTACCGGCTCGAGCACGCCGCGCAATTCCGGGTCCGCCTGCGCGCCGACTCCGGGCGAGGAAACGGGCACCACGCGATCGAACATCGCATTCATGAGGCGCATGAATCCTTCGTACTGCGCGTGGCCAACACCGATCGTGTAGGAGGCGCCGTCGCGTTCCTCCTCGTGCACGCGCGTTCGAAACTCCTCGCTCATGTATACGCCTACCACGATCGGAATCTTCGTCACCAGCGGCGCCGGAATCACTGATTCCGTTTCAAATCGGGTTGGAATGCAGGATGACAGGACTGTCGCGAACGCCACGATCGCCAGTACCCTCAGCTGTGCGGCGCGTACGCCCTGTCGCCTGAGCCTTTCGTTCATTGGCGGTATCGTCGCATGGCCCGGTTCAACGGCGATAGCTGGCCGGTTCATTGAGACCGACGAACGTCCCCCCGTTGCGGTCACAGAGAATACGCATCAGCGTCGCGAATCGTACGCTGGTGTATTGCGGCGCGTCCGGGCGGACCGGGAATCCAATGGCATGGATGCGGACCCGGCGATTGCCCGATTGGTCCGCACGATTGATTGTATCGACACTGCGCACGACGGAATCGATTGAACTGCCGGTAAATTCATCACCCAGCACGTACAGGCTGATCTTGAGACCCGACGAGTAGTAGGTCCGGATGGCCTCGATTATTCCCTCGACCGGACTCGAGTTGCTGAACGGGAACCAGTCACGGAGGCGCTGGAGCACGAGTTCTCGCTGGCGCGGCGAATCGGGCAGCCATCGACCCCGGTATGTAGGGAACATGTACGCCCCTTCGTCACTCATGACCTGCCAGCCCTTGACAGTAGGATAGGCATCGAGCACCTCGTCCATCTTTCGCAGCATCAGCGGCCACGCATAGTTCGCCATGCTGCCCGACGTGTCGATGATGAAGATGATGTACTCGCTATCGACCGGTACACCGCCAATCGGCGAGTCGTCCTTGCGCCGGAACTGGGCACCAAGCAGGCGCTTCATTTCCTCGGTGAGTTCCTGCTGGGCCGACACCAGCCGGCCCTCGATTTCGTTCTGTACTTCAGCCTCCTGCTTCGATGACTTGAATTTTCCCTGCAACGCGCTGAGATCCCCGCGCAGGCGTGCGATCCGCATCTCGTCTTCTGACAACTGGACCTGTCGCGCCTTCAACTCCCGGTTCAGCACCTCGCTGTCGCCCCGAATCTCTTCGAGTTCTTCCTGGAGTTTGAGCACCCGCCCTTCGAGTTCCTCGCGCGATTTCTCGAACACGACCGGCTCGCCCACTTCAGTAAGCACCAGCAACAGGATGACCGCGCCAAAGCCGCAGCAGATCGCATCAAGGAAGGACATGCTGAAAACTTCGACATCGCGTCGTGCAAGTCGCGAGCGCTTCATGGCCAATCCCTGGATGGACTCAGGAAGGCGCCGCGGGTGTTCCGGGCGAGGGTCCAGTACGCTGCCGGTGCAAGCGGATCACCCTCCATCGGCAACAGGATCACGTTGACCGGGATACCTGCGGGGAGGCGTCGTATCGCTTTCTCGAAAAGCTTCAGCCGGGCTTCCCCGTCGACGGTCTTGCGGACCGCGGGCGGCTTATCGCCCTGCGTCGGCAGTCCGTCGGTCACGAGGATAATGTTGTCCGGGCGTGGTGAGAGCTGCGACACAACCGCGAACGCGTTTTCGATACTGGTACCGTCGCCGGGCACGAGCTCGCGCAGATTTCGCAAGGAGTCGTTCAGTGCCCTGGCATCGCTGGCATCGAGCCAGGTGCCGGCACTGCCCGGAATCATCGGTTTTGCCGTCGTATTGAAACCGTAGACCTGGAACTTGGCAGAGGCCGGCAACTGCGCCGTTATCCAGTCCACGGTACCGACGGCGCGACGCCACTTGCGAGCGCTGCGGCGCTGCAGTTCCGGCATGTTTCGGAGCCGAATCACGTTGACGACCGACTCGTCCATCATGCTCGCGGACACGTCGGCCAGGATCAGTATGTGCGTGCCACCGACCTTGAGACCGGTCAGGTACTGGCGGTCCCCGCTGCCGATGAAACCCTTGATACGGCTCCCCGGTTGACCGGGGCTCGGTGTGCCTGCACTCAGGCGACGAGTTCCCTCCTCCATCGACCGAAGGTCCTGCTTCAGTTTCTCGATGGCCTCACGCCGCGCCAGGGTATCCTTGTCGGACTCGGCTAACTCCTGTTCGAGCCGCTTGATCTCCTCGATGATTCGATTGGCACGGCCGCTGGCCGGGATCTGCCGGTCTGTCGATTCCAGCGCGTTGCGCAGTACGACCATGTTCTTGTAGCCCTCGAGAACCTGCTCCTCGAGCTTGTCGACCTCCGCCTGGATGTCGTCATTGTGCTTCTGGCGCTGTACGCCGGCCTGGGCGCTGAGAATCGTGTAGAACAATACGATCGCACCGAATCCACAGGCGATTACATCGAGAAACGAGAGGCTGAATACTTCAGTCTTGCGCCGCGCCATCGTTCTCTGCCACACGTATCAGTTCACAGACGATGCCGGGGCTGCCGAGCCGGACTGTGTCTCCGGTCCGCAGTTGCACACGTCCGTTGATTCGTTCGTCGTTGACGAAAGTTCCGTAGGTGCTGCTATCGTCCAGCCAGACTCCGCCTTCGTCGCCTGTCACCGTGCAATGCAGGCGTGAAATCCCCGGACCGGGTGGAACCGTGATGCCGCGCTCCCCCGTCGGAATCGCCGTACCGATCTTGATCGTCCGCCGCCCCAATGGATACGCACGACTCGATACCAGGACGTGCGTCGGTCGCAATTCGACTGGTATCAGCGGGGCGGCGACACCGGTCGATTGCAACCGGGACCGTGGCCGCAGGGGCGTGGGCAGACGCTGCGCAAGTGCAACACGGCCGTCGCTCCGCCTGATGGCTTCCTCCCAGTTCAGTGCGCCGAGAGCCGCGGCGCCGCGCGGCAGCACGACCACTTCGCAGTCGCGCAGCTCGGCAAGCTTCTCCGCGAGGCCCGGCAAACCCGCCAACCTGTGCGAGAGCCGCAGATGCAATGGCACGCCCCGCGCCCGCGCCTGCTGAAGCACGCGAACATAGTCCTGGAATATGTGTTCGGTGGCGGCCGCAAACTCCTGCGCATGCAATTCCACCTCGCGGGCCGTCCCGCCCGCCGCCAGTTCGATCTGCACCGAGGTGGACGTACGCAACTCATCAAGCCAGCCAGGCAGCCTGTCGCACATCGCCTGCTCGGTGCGCGCATCGTGCAACGGGTCGAAGCGCGTCTTGCGCACAAAGCTCTCGGCGACCATCTGCACCCAGGCCTGTTGAAGCGCCAGCCAGCCGTGCCGCGGGATCAGCTCATAGTGCGACCGTCGAAGGTCCCCGTCGTGCTCGAGCACAGTCAGGGCCGCGCCGTGAAGGCTGAGCTCCAGTTGCATCGCATTCTCCGGCACCGGCTCCAGTGAAGCCGCGGCAATGCCGGCGTCCACCAGGCCAACCGGGTTCAGGCCGGCCTCCTTGGCAACCCCGAGCAACATCGAGAGCTGTTCCCGCGTATACCAGGGCGGCACCGCGAAAAGTGCATCGCGGCCGTATTCGAGCCAGGGACCTGCAAACGTCGTCAACTGCGCGTGGGCCACTTCCGCAAAGGTATTTGCTGCCGGCATTCTCCGCGGCAGTGTCGCATCGCTGAGTTCCGCCCAGTGGCGTGTCTCGGAATACAGTGGCGCCAGCCGCATGCGCCTCGCGGCCGCGATTCCGGTCTCCGGCTGCGGTCCGTCGAGCATCGCATAGCCCGGCTCCTCGGCGAACAGAGTTCCCTCACCGGCAATCACCAGGCCTGCATCATTGATTTCGAATGCCAGCGTCATCGCGGCTGCATGTGACGAATCAGGTGCTGGTCAAGGTAGGTCTCGCTGTCCAGCACCAGCCGCTCCTGCTCGAGTTGCAGACGGTGCAGCAGAAACATGATCCCAATGCTGATCAGCAACGCGATCAGGGTTGAATTGAAGGCCGTACCGAGGCCGGCGGTTACGCCTGAGACATCCCCGGTTACTGCCTTGTGCGCCTCGCCAAGCGCGTCGCCAATGCCTCTGACGGTCCCGATGAACCCGATGGCCGGGATGGCCCAGGCGATGTACCTCAGCATCGACAATTCCGAATCGAGGCGTCCCGCTTCTGCTTCGCAGACACCACGCGCCGCATCCGATACGTCCTGCACGTTTCGGGTCGCACTGAAGCGATAGAGTGAGACCAGCAGCGCCCGCGGCACGAGCCCGTTGGCATCCGAGGCCGGTAGCGCCTCGATCGCGCGCGCGTACTCGCGTGCGTCTTCCGGCAGGATGCGCATTCCCTCGGGTACGTGTACCAGGTCGCGCGACAGCAGCTTGCGCTCCTGGTGTGCGACATAGCCCTTGTAAACGATCATCGAGAGTGCCCAGAGCGCAAGAATGACGCAGGCCTCCTGCTCCCAGTCCTTGAGCACGACGTAGATGGAGCGTTCCGTCACGTAGTTCTCGTCCGACTGCATCGCGATGCGTTGCTCCTCCAGAATCTCGGCAGCCTTCGGCCGAATGAGGGTCACGTAGATCGCGTGAACGACGATTACCGCGATCAGCAGCGCAAACAGGCTGTAGACGAGTTCGTTTGGTGTGCGGGACTTGGATCGGGCCATGATTCCTGGATCTCCGTTCTCAGATATCGACCGGGAATGAAACGTCGAAATCGGCGCGAACCTTTTCGGTCGGCTCGAATCGATCCGGCGTCGGACCGACGACGCCGGGTCCGTCATTCGGCTTCTTCGTCTTTGAGTCCGCGGCCCGATCGCCGCTCTCCGCGTCCCCGGCTGCGGCTTCATCGCGTTGTTCCGCGGGCGCCGCTTTGGCCGCGGGTTGTGTCGGTGGCGGCGCCGGTCGCGGTGCCTCCTGGGCACGCAGCACGCCGACGATCACCAGGCAGACGGCGAACATCACCGATGCCGACCGCAGGTTGCGCTTACTGCGCGTAACGCGCGATTCGGAATCCGACATCATTGCGCTTGCCATCCCCAAAATCACGAAAGCTCAGCCGCAACTCGGTGACGGCCGCATGTTTCCAGCTTGAACCACGAATGCCGTGCACGGCGCCGGCCTCGCTGTCGATCGGATCGACGACCGCCTTTCCGCCTGGCGTGCGGACAGTGTAGAGGTCATGAGCCCACTCGGCGACGTTGCCTCCCATGTCGAAGAAGCCCAGCGAGTTTGCCGGGAAACTTCCGACCGGCGCCGTTACCGCGTACCCGTCATCCAGGTCGGACAGGAACTGCGAAACAAGTGGCTGCGCCTGGCGGTCCGCGTAGTTTCCGGAACCGGCCGGAACCGGCAGGTTGCCACCCCATGGGTACTTGGTAAGGCGACCGCCGCTGTAGCGCGCCGCCCATTCCCACTCCGCCTCCGTCGGCAACCGGTAGCCGTTCGTCATCGGATCCGCGGGAACGAGCCGCCCTCCCTGGTTCAGATAGGCGGGGTCCAGTCCATCTTTGGAGCTGAGCCAGTTACAGTACGCTGCCGCGTCCTGCCAGCTCACGCTGACGACCGGTTGACGATCAAGGTCCAGCGTCGACTGCCCGACGTAGCCGGAACGATGCCCCGGGCGGAACTGCCGGAATTCGGCATTCGTCACCTCCCGGGTCGCCAGATAGACCCGGCGCCTGAGTTCGACGGGGTGCATACCTTCGTTGGCCCTGCGTCCCGCCTCGCGCCTTGGGCTGCCCATCGTGTATGCGCCCGTCGGCAGCAACCTCAGTTCCTGGCCTGCGCCACTGCGAATCGTCGTCGCCAGCGCAGGAACCGCCGCAACAGCAGCTGCCGTTTCGGAACCATTTTGCGCGGAGTCCCGTTCGGACGCTGGCGCTGCGGACGGCGCGGAGCCTTTCAGCAAGGTCACCTCGATTCGCTGTGTCAGGCCGGGCCGTGGCGTGACCGTTGTCCTGTACGGGGCAAAGCCGGGGCTGCGAACCTCGATCGTGTGATCCGTCGCCACCAGTTGAAGCGCCTGGTCGGCCCGTCCGCTCGCGACACCGTCGATGAACAACGTCGCGTCAGCCGGCTGGGCCTTGACAATGACCTCGCCGAGAATCGGATGCAACACGGCGTCGAGCGTTTTTTCTTCGCCCGATCCGAGTGTCACGCTGCGCTGTGCGGGCTCATATCCGTCACGCGAAATCTCGACTGCCATGGTCACATCGGGCCGCAGTTCAACCTGCAGCGGCGTGCGCCCCTTGTACGCACCGCCAATGGTCACGCTGGCGCCGGCTGGCTTGCTGCGTACCGTGAGCCGTCCGTCGGGAACTCCCAGGCGAACCGGCCCGATAGAGAGCGGCTCATTGGCTTTGGTCTCGATATCGGCGACCCAGGGCCTGAATCCGTCGCGCCGCAACTCAAGGGCGTGGCTGCCTGCCATCAGATCGAGTTCCAGCGGCGTCGTGCCCCGCGATTCTCCGCCCACCAGCACCTGCGCACCCTCAGGCTCGCTTGAGATTGAGACGCGGGCCCACCCCGGAGTCAGCTCGGGTTGCAGCGATTGCCGTTCACCTTTGCCCGTGATCGTTACGTCCGCGGTGTATTCGAGGTAACGATCGGTTCGAATCTTCACACGGTGCTTGCCCGACATGAGTTCAAACTCTCCGGGCGCGTCTGCGTCTGGCTTGCCGTCGATGCTGACTTTACCCGGTACCGGAAGCTCGATGCTCAGCGTTCCAGGCAGTTCATTCAGGTTGAATCGGAATCGCTGGTCGCCGACCCGGGTAATTTCTACCGCCTCGTTCAGCACTTCATAGCCCGGCTTCTCGGCAAGCAGCCGGTACTTGCCGGGGCGCAGGAGGTGGCCGCCGCCAAAGTGCAGTCCGGGCCAGCCATCTTCGAAGCGGATCGTGTCAGGTTTCGGTTCGATATCCACCTGCACCGGAACCGATGTGAAAATGTAAAAAGCCAGCGCTGCCAGCAACCCCATCCCACCAAAAACAATCGGCCTGCGCCATGCCGGCGTATCGGCTTCTGCCGGCTGGACATCCCGCTGAGAACGAAAAGCGATGGCTTCGAGCGGTTCGTCATCGTCCGGACCGGTTCCCGAAACGCTCACCGATGCTTCCGCCGCCGGTGGCACGGTCAGATTGTCGAGCGCGCCATCGATCACCGAAAGCACGGCCCGGCCGTTCTCCAGGCCGAAACTCAGTCGTCCGCCCCCGATATCGAGGACATCGCCGTTTCGTAACCAGGCCGAGGCATCGATACGAGAACCGTTGTGAAGAATTGCAGTCCCACTTTCCGCGGGTTGTATGAAAATCTTTCCTTCGTGTTGCCCAAGCCATGCGAGAACACCGCTTCCAGGCGATCGGACGTTGATGTCGCTGCCTTCGCCACCAATCGAAACAGGAAAGTCTGTTGCCGACAGCAAACGATCACCGAGCGGCTCCCGGAGAGTGACTTCCGTTGTCAAATCCGGTCCTCACAGCGAATCACGAGGACCGGTGGTGTTGCGCCAGGCTGGACCATGAGCTCACGCCGCACGTCGCGGTAGCCTTCCCGCGAACCCACCACGGTGTACTTGCCAGGCAGGAGTTCCATTTCCTTGCTTTCGAATACGCCGAGCCTGCCAATCCTGTATATCGTTACGTCCGTCTGCTTGTCCGAGGCTAACGCAATTTTAACGGGCCGTTGTGACACCTCGATCATTCCGGACAAAGTTGTCATCTGTCGCTGCAACCTCTGGCCGGGCTCAACGATGGCCCCTGCGCGGTCCAGCGACGCTTGTGCCGCCTCCCTGACCGCGGGCGTGTTGAGCCTTTCGGGACTGTCGATAAACGCTGACAGTTCCGCATCGATCATCGCACGCGGCTCGGTACGCTCGACTCCCTGCTGGGCCGCTAGAAGGTTTCGGTCAATGTCCAGTGCCTTGCGATACGCCGCAAGAGCCTCCGACCAGCGCTCCTGCTGCTCTGCAAGCTGCGCGCGCTCCAGGAGTATCGAGATATTCCGGCCGTCGACTGCACGCGCGACACGAGCCAGTCCGTCCCGGGCTTCGGCACTGCCGGGGCGCAAACGGGCCGCTCTTTCGAAGGCCTGGCTGGCCCCTTCGAAGTCCTCCCGGGAAAGAGCCGACATTCCGCGGGCCACCGCTGCGGCGAATTCATCGCCGGCCATTCGCGCCTCCAGACGAACGACGGACTCCCGGGCCCCGGCCGTTGCAGGATCGAGCTTCAACGCGTCGCGGTAACGCTCGATTGCAGCGGACCAGTTGCCGTCGCGCTCCAGCTCGCTGCCCTGCGCCACAAGCTGTCGTACCTGATTCAGTGACGCGGCGCGCTTCAGACCCGCCCGCGCCCGTTCACTGGCTGGGTCGAGTTTCAACGCCAGCTCGAAGTGCTGCGCGGCTTCCGTCGCGCTGCCCGCATCGAGCGCCGCATTGCCGGCATCGAGCGCCTCGCCGAGCCTGTCGCCGGCCAATGACTCCATCGCCTCGATATCGGACCCGGCCGACTTCAAAGCCTGCAACGCCGAGTCGTAGTCATGCACGGCCGCTGCTGCGGTCGCCTGCTGCAGGGTGGAGCCCGCGCGCGCAAATCGCTGGCCGTCCCAGCTTGCCGCTTCGCGCTCGCCGAGATGGCTGTAACGCTCGGCCAGCAACGGACTCAACTGATCGAACTGGCGCTTCAGTTCAGCCAGCGCCTTCAGATCGGGTTCCCCGGCGTTCGCAGCGGCCCGCTCCCCGCTCGTCTGCACTGCGCTCGGCCTGATCGTTTGCGCCGCCGGAGATACCTTGTCCGCCCGCCGATCGACCCACTGCGGCAATGCAAAGAATACGAGTCCAGCAGCAAGGATCAGCAGTATCAGTGCGCCGGTCACCAATCCGCGCCTGAAACCCTGGGACCTCAACTCCGCCTCGCTCGGTCCGAGGTCGGCTGCTTTGCGCCATGCCGCTTCAATGTGATCCGTTCCGGAGCGTGGAATTTTCAACTGCACATCGTTGCGACCGGATGCAACCGGTGCACTGCCGGCGGAATCTTTCCCGATGGCCGCCAGTTCGACTGTGATGGCCCTGAAATCAGCGGGACGATCGGTTGCCTTTGGCGACAGGCAGCGCCGCAGCAACTGCTCGAGGCGGGCCGGCATCGGGTGGCGCATTCCTGGCGACGGTTCGGCCGTTGGCCTGCCGGCAACCCCTTCGGTGTAGGCCGGTGGGTATCCGCTCAACAGTTCCCAGGCCAATGTTCCGAACGAATAGATGTCATCGGAAAATGCCGGCGGTGATCCGGCGGCCTGTTGCGGACTCGAACTCAGTGGCGAACCCGCCGCCGCCTCTCGAGTATCGCCTGCCGAGACGGCAATGCCGAAATCAGACAGCAGCGGCCTGCCATCGTCGCTGAGCAATACGTTGCTGAGCTTGAGATCCCGATGGACCAGACCCGCATCATGCACGGCCGCCGAACCCTGGGCGATGCCTTGCAGCACACCGATGACTTCCCGCCAGGGACGGCCGCGCAGTTGTGAGGCATCCCCACACGGAGCGTACTCGAGAACTGCAAACGGCTGCGGCGCATCGCGGACATCGATACAGGCAAGCAGGTTCGGATGCTTCAGTTGCCGCTGCGCCCGAGATGCGCGAAGAAATCGCGCCGCAGCCTCGCTGTCTGTTGGCTCGGCGCTGAATATTTTCAGCACACGCTGCTGACCGGTCTCGTCATCGCGTGCAAGCCAGAGCTCGGCCGCAAGACTTGCAGCGATCCTGCGGAGAAGCGTATATCGCGCGGCGAAGACCTGTCCGCTTTCCAGAATCGATGGCATTCGAGGGTCGCCTGGCGAAGGCTCTACGTGGCCGGACCCACTGTCGCGGGCAACCCGGTCTCGTGCTCATAGAGCTCCTTCAGCAGGCGCCGCCACTCGGCATACTGTTCTTCCGCGGACCCCTTGAGCTGCAGCGTACGTCCTTCGACATCCACGACCATCGGCTGAATTTCCATCTGGAACGACTCACCGAGCTGCCTGACTGTCTCGCTATGCATCTTGACCTCGGCACGCTGGTCGAAACCACTCTTGAAAGCGTATGCCCCTCCGATCACGGCAGCCGTTGCCGCCGCGGAAGCCGCGCTGCTAGACGCGCCACTGCCGGCGACGATTCCGCCAACGACCGCTACTGCGCCAAGGATCTGCTTCGTCATGGCCTGTCTTCTTGCCTCTGACTCGGCCTCCAGTTCCTCGTATGAGTACTTTCGCCAGTTCGTGTAGGGCTCGGACATCGTGCTGTTGAAACTCGAGTAATGTTCATTCAGCGTATCAATCAGCGAGTAGTCACGCTCGCGAACGCGCTGCATGCTCTGCGCGACCGGGTCTCCGTCTGCCGGAAGCCGAACGACGGAGTATCTGCCGTCACGGTCCTGCTGCAGGTACTCACCGAAAGCATAAGGTGCCAGGTCAGCTGCAAAACGCATGTCCGAAACCTGCCGGATCTGTACGAGCTCCGCGCTGGATAATTCGCGGCGCGCCGCTATCAGGTCGTTTGCAACGGTGTGGTACAGGGCCTCGAACGGATCGATCGGCCGCGACGGAATGTCCTTGTAGGCCCGGGTATCCGCCTTGCCTTTATAGGTCTTGCTGAACCAGCGTCGGCCGGTAACGTCGGTTACGTCCAGGTCGAATTCCAGCTCCTCGCCGGTCGACTTGATTATCGTGCCTCTGATGTAGACGTCCATGCTCGTCACGTTGCGCGGTAGAACTCGAACCTGGCCCCAGTACCCCGTGCCCTCGAGCGTATCGCGCAGAACGACCGGCATATAACGCGCCTCCGCCTCGCGCACGTCCGGGAAAATCCGCTGCTTCTCGCGCTCCTCCGGATCATCCGGAATATTCGGATCGAACAGCATGATGCCTACGTCGAGCAGCTGCTCCTGCGGGATTTCTGTCGTCGCCTTTTCAACGACGACGCGCTCCGTGGGACGCTGGTCCTGGACGACGCATGCCGACAAGGCGGCGCTCGCCGCCATTGCAAGCACGACCGCAGCGCGTCGAATACTCGGCCCCTTCATCACTGCGTCGCCTTTTTGTATTTACGGTACTCGGCCCAGAGCCGCTCACGCAGCTCGGGGTCGGTCTCTTTCATCGCCGCTTCGCGCAGTTGCCGGGCCACGATGTCATCATCGCTTCCATCCGGGATATCCGACGGCACGTCGCTCGGCCCGGAACCACCGGCCGGGCCGCCGCCTCCGACACCGCCGCCGCCGCCGCCGCTTGATTCTTCCTGGCCGTCCCCCCGGGTACCGCGATCGTTGCCTTCACCCTCGCCATCGTAAGCGCCGTTCATTCCGCCTTCGCCACCGGCAGATGAAGCTTCGCCGCCGGTCCCGGACCCATCACGTGAAATTCCGTCGTCGTCTTCGAAGCCGCCCCCGGACCCGGTGCCGCTGCCGCTGCGCGAAGCACGTTCCTTTGAGACCGCTTCCTGCTCCTTGCGCATGCGTTCGTCGAACACGGCAAAGGTTTCATCGAACCGCGCGTCGATCTGAGCACGGCGATCTTCGCGAGTCAGCGGGCCGCCACCGGGCATGCCGCCTTGGCCGTTGCTTTGACCGCCTGCCGAACCGCCATTTCCGGCCGACCCGGCCGCGGGGCCACCCGCTGTAGCTTCACCGGGGCTCTGACCTTGCTGTCCGGCCTGTCCGGCCGGCCCCGACTGGCCCGCCCGACCGGCTTGTCCCGCTGAACCGGCTTGGCCCGCCTGGCCTGATTGACCGGCTGGTCCGGCCGGCCCCGACTGGCCCGCCCGACCGGCTTGCCCTGCTGAACCGGCTTGGCCCGCCTGGCCTGATTGACCGGCTGGTCCGGCCGACCCCGACTGGCCCGCCCGACCGGCTTGCC
>Ga0316576_10001663_pt1 | contig 12176 bp, 7 predicted proteins | sample S0NA_FD_203075 | JGI IMG/M metagenome (GOLD analysis project Ga0316576, IMG submission 203075) | Rhizosphere microbial communities from salt marsh grasses in Alabama, United States - S0-2_050615r3r5 | ecosystem: Host-associated > Plants > Roots > Rhizosphere | place: USA: Alabama | collected... | reverse complement strand
ACGCGCATAGCGGACCCCCAGGGCTGCTCACGCCAGCGATCACTTCTGTTAAGGGTTATCAGACGCCTGCCGCCGCGGGGCGGCGGTGGGGGGTGGCACGCGGGTTGGACAACGACGGGGCTAGCCCGGTGATCGCCGGCGGCGGTAGGCGTCTGATAAGCCTCGAGGGAGGAAACCGCGGGCGGTGTGGCACGAGGCCGGCGGAGGCCGGGTGCTATGGGGATTTGAGTCGAGCCCGTTGGTGGTGTGGGGGATGGAAGCGAGGCGGATCAGCTCGGTTGTGGGTGGCGCCACGGGAATGGCAGCGAAGGGGCACGAAAGGCTGTGAGCGCCGGGCGGCGGCTGTGGTGAGCAGAGCCTGGTTTTCGCGACCCTGAGCATGGTCTGCCCGTCACCGACCGTGAGTTGGTGATCCAAGGGCGCTGAAGCGCGGCAGATTGCCCGGATGAGGCTCATGCGGCCTTGCTCATCGCCGGTGGTGCCCGCGGGGCATGGCCGCGCGCGAAGCGCTCGATGATCACCATGGGCGCCCCGCAGCAGGGACAGGGGCGGGCGTTGTCGCCCAGGGCATCCGGTGCAACCGCCTCACTGGCGAGGCCAGGCACGGCAATGAGCGGGGATGGGGGCGCCGCGAGCAACTCCCGAGCGCGAGCCAACTTCTCGACCCGGGCGGCATTGGCCAGCAGGCCGTAGTGGCGGATGCGGTGGAACCCGGATGGCAGGACATGCAGCAGGAAGCGGCGCATGAACTCCGCCACCGCCAGGGTCATCGGCTGGTAGCGGCAGCGGCCCTTGGCCCGGTAGTCCTTGAACTGGAAGGTGACCCCGCGCTCATCCAGCGCAATGAGGCGGCTGTTGGCGATGGCCACCCGGTGGGTGTAGCGCGACAGATAGGCGAGCACGGCCTCGGGTCCGGCGAAGGGGCGCTTGGCATAGACCACCCAGTCGATCTTGCGCAGCGGTGCGAGCCAGGCGCCAAAGGCCTGCTCGTCGCTGAGCCCAACGTGCTCGCCGAAGAAGGTGAGCTCACCGGCCCGATGGGCGGCCACGAGCTGCTCGCAGAACAGCCGCCGGAACAGTCGCGAGAGTACCCGCACGGGCAGGAAGAAGCCGCGCCGGCAGGCGACCCAGCGCTCTCCGTCCAGAGAGATCCCGCCCCCGGGCACAATCCCGTGCACATGGGGGTGATGGGTCAGGGCCGAGCCCCAGGTGTGCAGCACCAGGGTGAGTCCAATCCGTGCGCCCAGGTGCTTGGGATCGGCGGCGATAGTGAGCAGGGTCTCAGCGGCGGCCTGGAACAGCAAGCCGTAGATCACCGCCTTGTTGTGATAGGCGATCTGCCCAATCGGCGCCGGCAGGGTGAAGACCACGTGGTAGTACTCCACCGGCAGCAGGTCGGCCTGGCGCTCGGCCAGCCACTGCTTGGCCACCGCCCCCTGGCACTTGGGGCAGTGGCGGTTGCGGCAGGAGTTGTAGGCGATCTGGGTGTGGCCGCAGTCCGGGCACTGTTCGACGTGGCCGCCCAGCGCGGCGGTGCGGCACTGCTCGATCGCCGCCATCACCTTGAGCTGGCCGAGGCTCAGGTGCCCGGCCTGCGCCCGGCGCCAAGCGGGGCCGTGGTCGCGGAAGATGTCCGCGACCTCCAGGGCCTGCCGTGGCACGGTCGGCTCAGGCGCGCGGCGGGTCCTCTGGCCGCAAACGCTCCAGGGGGCTGGTCACCGCGCTGAGCGTGCGGGTGGCGACCTGGGCATAGAGCGCCGTGGTCTCCAGCTTCTTGTGCCCGAGCAGCACCTGGATGACGCGGATGTCCTCCTTGTGCTCCAGCAGGTGGGTGGCGAAGGCATGCCGCAAGCTATGGGGCGAGACCCGCTTGGTGATCCCGGCCGCCTCGGCCGCCGCGTGACAGGCGCGGTTGAGCTGGCGGGCGGACAGCGGTGTGAGCGGATCCTGACCGGGGAACAGCCAGCCGTGGGGCAGCATCTTGCCCCGGGCCTTGGCCTCGCGCCACCAGGAGCGCAGTAACCCGAGCAAGGTCGGTGAGAGCATCACGTAGCGGTCCTTGCGTCCCTTGCCCTGATCGACCCGGATCACCATCCGCTTGCTGTCGATATCATCGACCTTGAGCGCCACCACTTCCGAGACCCGCAGGCCTGCGCCGTAGGCCACCGACAGCGCCGCCTGGTACTTCAGTCCCGGTGCCGCATCGAGCAGACGCTCGACCTCCTCGGGGCTCAACACCACCGGGAGCTTGCGTGGCACCCGCACGTGGCTCATCTTGGCCATCAGCTCCCCGCGCCCCAGGGTCACCTCAAAGAAGAACCGCAGCGCCGTGATCGCCGCGTTCAGGCTGATCCGGGAGACCCCGCGCTCGCAGAGGTGCAGCTGATAGCGGCGCAGATCCTCGGCCGTGGCGGTATCCGGGGAACGTCCAAGGAAGGCGGCGAAGTGCTTGACCCAGCGGATGTACCCGCTCTGGGTCTTCTCCCCGAGCTTGCGCAGGCGCATGTCCTCGATCATGCGCTGACGCAAGGGACTGATCGCTCTATGCTCGATACTCATGGGTCTGCTCCTGTCTTGAGGTTGGGTGGTACTGCACCTCAAACCTCTAGACGGGGCAGGCCCGTCTCGCTCACTCGATGCCCGTGCCGGCGCCAGCCTCCTCCTACCGCGATAGCGGTTTAGTCCACTGGCCGTACTGAGTCTCTCACAGGACGCGGTGCGAGGGTCCGCATAGCGTCCACAGCCGACATCCGTTCCCCGAATCTCAACGGCAGCAGCCCAACGGACAGCGGACGTTAGTCTCTGCCCTTGCGGCTACTTCTGACTGCCCCGCGCACGGGCGCGGCGCCAAGCATCTTCTCCCGAGCACGCTACCTGTGGGCGATGCTGATCGCGCGCCTTTTCGAGTCCCTGCCGCAGGTCTGCCCCAACTGCGGTGCCGACATGCGTATCGTTGCCTTCATTACCGAGGCCGCCCCGGTGGAGCGGATTCTCGACCACCTCGGCGAGTCGGCCGAGCCGCCGCGGATCGCCCCGGCTGGCGGACCACCCGCCTGGGATGACCTGCTCGCACCGTTCCCGGACTGGGACACCCCAGCGCAACCGGCACCAGAGTCGAGTTCGATCAGCACCTCGCCTGGTAAGCGCTACACCGCACGCCGCGTCTGCGGCGAACGATCCCGGTCGCGCCGGACCGGTGCCTACCGCAGCCGTTCACCCTCGCCAGCCCGGCCGCCGCTCGTGCGCGCTGCTCCAGACCAACCACCAGCCCGCCTTCCTCAGCCATCAAGCCTAGCCCTCCGTCCTTACCAGGCTAGGATTGGGGCCATATCTGGTCTCGGGTGGTTGAAGTTCCTATCCGTTATCCGTTGTTCGATGCCGCCCAGAACGGACGTCGGAGCCGTGGATCAGGCGTTGACAACTGGAGGGACGGGGTTCGCGGGTGGCCGTATCGGGAATGCTGTTTGCTCAGTTTTTACCACAGCGGGCGGGCGCGCCCAAGGTCGCGTGCCGCCCGCTTCGGGCCGATCAGAATGAGCCCACCTGCCGTCCGCTATCACCGGATGCCGGCGTCCTGAAGCGGTTGTTCTCACCCGGCTCCCATTGCAGGACCTGGGAGGTGTCGCCGGTCTCCCGGCGCTTGATGCATTTCCACTCGATGTCCGTGTTGGGCGGCAGATCCGTGATGCGGCCGGTCCAGGTCGGGTAGGGGCCGTTGGGACTCAATAGCCTGGCGCGATCGGCCTTCCACTCGCCGAGCCGCGGGATGTTGCCGACCACGTAGACACTGATCCCTGCGGTCGTGTGTCCGTTTTCGCAGACGAAGCTGGCCGAGACCCCGCACAGGCCGGGATCGGCGTCGATAAGCTGAAAGGCAGGATGGCTGGGGTCAGACTCGTTGAAGGTTACGGCATAGCGCCCCGGCTGCGGTAGCCCGGGAAAGTTGGGCCCGTCCTGGCTGCCGTTGGCGCCCCAGTTGCGCTGCCAGCCCCCGTTGGCGGCAAACTTGAAGGCGCCGCCGCAGAGCTTGACAGTGCCAGACCACAGGCGGTCCGCGGTACATTCCAGGCGCCGCGCCGGGTCGGCCGGATTCCAGCCATTGTCGGCACCGGGCACCGAGATAGTCTCGAATTCGCTGGTGCAGGGGCTAGCCGCCAGAGTCACCGCGAAGGCCTGGGCCCCGTTCACCGGACGGGCGCCGGACTTCAGCCAGATGGTGCGGCTGGCCCCGTCGCTGTACCAGCCGGAATCCGCAGCCTCGAAGGCCGCCAGGGTCCCGTGCCCCGGCAAGGGTGCGCCGTCCAAGGTGGCCGCCGAGGCGCCGGCGGCGCGCCCCTCGAGGGTTGCGGTCAGGGCGACCACGGTCGCGCGCTCGCTGGGGGCGCCGGCATAGCTGCCCTGTGCGGGGTCGATGGTGATGGCCACCGTGTCTCCCGTTTGTTGTTGGCGGATACGGGTCTCCCGCACCGCCCCCTGCTGGTAGGCGATGGTCATGCCGTCGTCCTCGAACAGGGTGAACTCGCTGGCGTCGGGACCGGCAAAGACTCGGGCCATCAGCTCGCTACGGACGCTGCCGTCACGGCGCGCGCCCAGCGCATTGGCCGTCTCGGCATCGACGTGCTGCACCGGAATGATGGCGCCCTCCCGTGCATAGAGGGGCAGCGTGAAGCGCCCCTCGCGCCGCAGGGGGACCCGGATGCTATGGCCGTTCTGGCTGTTGTGCCGCTCTCCGGTGCGCCAATCAAACCAGGCGCCGGCCGGCAGATAGACGTCGAGCTGCTCCTCGCCGTAGCGGGTGGAGATGGCGGCCAGCAGGTCGCGGCCGATCAGCTTGTGGTCGCCCTCGTGCCGCAGCCGCTCGTCGGTCTGGTAGTACAGGATCGGCGGTGGCATCACCGGCTCGCCGAAGCGGTAGGCCCGGTGGGCGAGGGAGTAGAGATAGGGGATCAGCCCGTAGCGAAGTCGAGTGTTGTCCCGGTTGCTCGCCAGGTCGCCGATGCGGTCGGGTGCCGTCTCCTTGCAGTTGCACAGGTTCTCGGTGTGTGGTCGCCCGGGGATGTCGAACAGCATGCCGTAGGCGTACCACCGCGTGTACATCTCGTTGAGATCGCCGTCCAGGTTGCGGTGGAAGCCGCCGATGTCGCTGCCGTAGAAGTCGACCCCGGAGAACGACATGTGCATCTGATTGGCGCTGTGGGCGGCGAGGCTTCCGAGGCGGGACGCGATGTCCCCGGACCACATGGCCGCACCGAGGCGCTGCAGACCGGCAGCCCCCGAGCGCGACATCATGAAGGGCCGCTGCTGGCTACCGCTGCGGCCATAGCCGCGGTGGATGCCCTCGAGCCAGCTCATATTGAACAGGTTGTGGATGTCGGGATGGGTGCCGCCCGCGTAGCAGGAGTCACCGCGATACATCTCCGGCTCGCCGAGGTCGGTCCAGTGGCCGATGACGCCGTCCTCGACCAGCGGCTGGCGCTTGGTGTCGTGCCAATAGTCGCCGCAGGCGTCGCTGGTGTAGTCGATCATGCCGCCCTTGCCCCACCAGGGGTTGGCCGTGATGTAGGCCGGCTGGCGATCGCCGCAGTTGACGGCCAGGCAGCCGCGCCCAGCGAGGTCCACATGCTCGGGCAGGGCGCGGCCCACGTAGGCCTCCTCGATCAGCATGATGCCGACGCCTTGATCGGCCTGGAGGTCGGCGAGCTTCTGTGCCGGGCTCGGGAATTTCTGCTCATCCCAGGTGAGCGAACCCATCCGGGTGTCGTCGGAGCCCGCCCTGATCCCGCCGAACCATTGCAGGTCCAGCACGAAACCATCCAGGGGGAAGTCGTTCTCCACAAGACTTGCGAGCTTGCCGTCCAGCTCCTGCCAGTCGTCGTAGCCGTATTCCGACATCCACAGGCCGAACATCTTTTTCGGCGGCACCAGCGGGTGACCAACCAGCTCCATGTAATCGCTGCGCAGGTCGGCCAGATCTGGACCGGTCATCAGGTACAGACTGAGCGGTCCATCGGAGACCTCGACCCGCCATTTTGTCTCCGCGCTGAAGTCCCAGTGGTGTCGATAGGCGTTGTCCAGGAACAGGGCGTAGTTGTCGAAGCTGGCGCCGCGCACCGCGTAGAGGATTGGCATCTGGGTGTTGCCGTTCGCGCCGCCGTTGAAGTCGGCCATGACATTGCCGAACTCCCCGCCCTGACGGATGCGATCCTCCCAGTCGATGTCCGCGTTGCCCGGCTCTACGAATTGCTGGCCGAGACCGTAAATGTCGAGCTCGCCGATGATGGTCGCCTCCAGGGTCTTGCGTGCCTGTTTGAGCGCGAGCGGGGAGAGGGTCGTGAGTACCAGGTCATTCTTGGTCCGGTCCACCAGGGTCACCGCCAGGGTCGCCGGGTCGACGCTGAGACGCAGGTCCGGTGTCTCCACCGAGCCGTTGCCATCGAAGGTGACATGGCTCGGACCCGCGTAGTCGGTCTTGGCGATCATCGGCGTGGTCGGGATGGGGCGGTCCGCCGCCGGGGTGGGTCCGTGACCGTACTCGAGGTGCAGCAGGTCATCGTCGAGCACCTCGATAACGAGATAGTTGCCGCCGGCCTGCAGGGTGAACCGTTCCGGTGCGGCCAAGGCGGGGGCCGTCGGGGCGAGCGCAGCGCAACAAAGCAGAACCAGCGGTGGGGAGGGAAGCGACAGGAAGGGCTTCATGGATCCAAATCTCCAGTGGATCTCCGAGTGCCCGCCACACACTTCAGGCGGGGCCGCTGACAACCTTAGGCAGCGTCAGCCCGAACCGCCAGGGCAATCGCCCGATACATCTGTAGGAAAGCCCCAATCCCCGATTCTGGTGAGCGTGCAATCGCGGCCATAGCCACCCAAAGCGCAGCGGCTTGGTTTGGATGCAAGGGAGAAGGGGCCAGAGTCAAATACTTCGATCTGTCAGGCGGCCGCTTAACGCGCTTAGCGGCCACAGGAGGGTGGGAGGTTCCTCAAGACGGACCAACGAAAGCAGACGCTCGAGTATCCGTCCTATGGGGCTGAACTATCCTTTTTGTCGAGGCCGTCCCCCACCCGGGCACACGGTGCGCGGCCTCCAATGTCCGCCAGTTTCGTCGAGGTCACGCTGTGTCAGGAGCACCCGGGTTCCGGCGACGGGCGCAGAGAATCTACGATCCCGTGCGAGCTGCGAAATGTCATGTCCACCATGACTGACGGGTGGTAATAGGCAGGCATCTGTTCGCGCTATATTCGCGTTCGGGAGCACGACTCGGATGCATCGGTCGGACGGCGGCGATGACCAATCGGCCAGGCCGGGTGTCTCCCACCCGCCGGCCATCTCTGTCCCGAAGGGCGGCGGGGCGATCCGCGGCATCGGCGAGAAGTTCGCCGCGAACCCGGTCACCGGTACCGGCTCCCTGTCGGTCCCGATAGGGACCAGCCCCGGCCGCTCGGGCTTCGGCCCTCAGCTCTCCCTCGCCTACGACTCCGGCTCCGGCAACGGGCCTTTCGGCTTCGGCTGGGGCCCATCGCTCCCGCAGATCACCCGCAAGACCGACAAGGGCCTACCGCGCTACCTCGATTCGGAAGACTCTGACGTATTCATCCTCTCAGGAGCCGAGGACTTGGTCCCGTTCTACCGCGCGGATCCGGACGGCAGCTGGATCGCCCGCCATCCGGGCTTCAAGCGCGACCCCGAAGGTTGGGTGCTCGATGCTGAAGGCAGGCTCGTCGTCCACGAGGAGTTCCGCGACGAGCGCGGCACTCTGACCGACGGCGACGACGGGAGCGCCGCGTACCGAATCCGCCGCTACACAGAACTGGCGCCGGATCAGTTCAAAGATTTTTGGAAGGATTGAGCAAAGAGGGTGGGTTACCTAAGGCAGAGAGCGAACCCCATCTAGTGCACCGCAGTGGAAATCCCGAGACCGTTTCGGTGCTCACGCAGCCAGCGGTTTGCCTTCATAGGTCCAGCGGAAGGGCTTAGCCAGGGTCGTGTTGAAGAAGTCGATGAAGCGCGAGATCTTCGCCTCAAGGTCATCGAGCGAGGTGAAGTTGCCGCGGCGAATGACCTTCCGGGCGAGGATCGAGAACCACATCTCGATCTGACCGGTCTCGCCGCTCGATTTTGAACGACAACTGCCCCGCTGCGGCAATGCGAGGGCCGGCGGCAATGCGGATTGGTGGGGTTTTCTGTCAGGCACTACATACGCCATTACGCGGCGGAACTGTGGATTGCCGGTGGCACAGGCGGCGACCCGTGGAATAACTCGAATACGTACCAGCAGGATACGCGCTGGTCCGTCGAGGCACCTTGGGCGCCTTGAGCGGGGCGCTGGCGTCTCTGCACTGAGGGTGAGTGGACCACCGTTGCGATGGAAGGGCGCCGCAGGGCTCTGTTGCGTTAGTTTCGGTCGGGCAGGATGTCTGCCAATGTCTGGTTCCGGTCGTGAAAGTAAAGGGAGGCTATCTGTGAAAACGACTGTCGCGTTCACTTTGAGTGGCGTGCTACTCGCGCTTCTGGCCGTACACTCGGGACGCGTCGGGTACCCTGTACTGCAATCGTTCATATTCGGAGCTCAAGGCCAACAGCGGAAAACCCTATAACGCCGTCGGATTCCTGAACAACGGTTGTACCGCATTCTTGATCGACGCGAACCCTAGCGGCTGTCATCGACTGGTACGCCCGCCGGGTGCTTGCCTGGCGGATCTCCAACACCCTGGAGGCGGGGTTCTGCGTAGACTGCTTGCAGGAGGCCCTACGCGCGCATGGGGCCCCGAAGTGTTCAACTGTGACCAGGGCCCGCAGTTCACCAGCAAGGCCTTTACCGGGGTGCTCCTGGACGCCGGCATCGCTATCAGCATGGACGGGCGCGGGCGGGCGCTGGACAACATCTTCGTCGAGCGCCTGTGGCGGAGCGTCAAGCACGAGGACATCTACCTCAAGGGCTATGGGAGCCTGCCCGAGCTGCTACTCGGGCTAACGGAGTACTTCGCCTTCTACAACCACGAGCGGCCCCACCAGGCCCTGGGCAACCGAACCCCCGATGCCGTATACCGCAAAGGGACCGGCGGCGGGGCGCGCATCGTGGACCGTTTCGGCAGCCCGCTGCGATTGAAGCCGGCAGTGCCGCTTAAACTCGAGGGAAAACTGTCCTGGATATGGGGTCCACTTAAATCGCAAACATGACGGCCTACCCCCACCCTATTGCACCGGCAGAATCGTATCCACTTCAATGATGCAATACGGGTTGCCGAATACGTCTAGCCGCTCGCTGCGGGCACCGGTGACGCGCACGACGTCATCAACCCGTGGTAGATAGCCGTGCCACGCACGAGTCTCACACACCAGTTCTCCGTCAACGGCGAGGAAGCATGAAGAGCCATCCACCGAGACAGCAAGCGCCATGCCCGGAAGACAGGGCGTGGTCGTGCAGGGATTCGGAACGAAGGAGTATCTTCCGACAAGCGTCATAGCGTCCCCTTTTGCCTCTGCGTGCGAATCGTTCATTGCTCGTATCATGTAATGGCGGCCTAGATGGCCAGGCGGCCCCGCACCGTTGGCGGCAGCGCTGGTGACTGCGCAGAGCACCGCGAGGCCGAGGGGCGGCAGTAAACTTGGAAACGAGCTGGGTACCGATGTCAAGGCACGGAACGGGCCAAGCCTGCGGCGTCCGTGCCGCAGGCTCTACTCAAACGGTGAAGCGGAAGTATGACCATGGCGACCACCGGCAGTAGCGGTCATCCACGGCGGCCCTGACGCGCCAGCGTCCTCGCTGCATTCCGACGAACGAGAAGTCGAACGTGTTGCTGGTAATATTGTAATAATTGTAGCAGGAACGGCCCGTCTCTTCCGCCCAGCTCCCGGTGTCATAATCCACTTGCAGGTGGTAGTTCACGTTGGGAAGGTTGACCGGGTCCCAGCGGAATTGCATCTTGCGCGGCCAGTGATCGAACACATCCTCCCGTTCGGGCTGTTCCAGGCCCGGCACATTGCCTTTCCACCAAGTCAGAGTGGGGTCGCCGAGCAGCACGAGCCCGTAGAACCATCGCTGCTCGTTCAGGTCATGGGACGGGCCACGCGCTTGCCACCAGCGCAGATATGCAGTGCCGATGTCAGTGCCGCGGCCAAGTTGCCGGTAGAAGTCTTCGAAGAACAGCATCGACCCCGATTTCGCGCTCGCGACCGCGGCAAGCCCGTGATTTGTGCCGCCGCCGGGCTTGTCGAAGACATACCAGCCGGCGAGATAGTCGGCCGACGTGTAGCGCCCAGGCCCGCAGCAAAACAGGTTGTAGAAGTGGGCATTCGGTGGATTGGTGTCCCGGAAGTATGCGGACTGGATGTACTCGCTCTTGCCCGCGGACGGTACGTACAGCGCATGGCCCTGCGTCCAGGAATGTGCACATAGCTGCACCCATGATCGCAGGCTGTTGACTTCCGCCTTGTAAAGATCGGCATCGGTCGTATCGGGATTGGTATAGGTCGTGATGACCGACGACGGAAACTGTTGGTCCAGCGCACAATCGTTAAAACCGGTCCAATCGTCATCCACGTATGCGAGCGCAGAGCGTGCATGCCCCATTTTTCCTTCTCGGAACAGATGGTTGCGGCGGAAGTAGTCGGTCAGCAGAGCGGCGTCGATGCCGCCTGCCGTCGGCGTCCACAAGCGGCCTACCCAGATTTCCGGGTCCACGTGACCGGTCACGGAGTTGAATTTGCCGTTGCCGTCCAGGTCGCTCCAAGTGGCATTCGTGTCCATGTAATACAGGTCGCAGGGGAAGCTCGTGGTGGCGCCGTGGAAGTCGTTGCTGAGCTCGAACCAGGGCGCCGGCACGGCACCGACCAGCAGTACGCCAACGCAGGGATGCTTGTTGATGTAACTTCGGATGTACGCGGGTCCTCCGCCGCTGACCGTGTGGATGGTCGCCCAATAGCCTTCTCTGCCGATATCGAGCACGTACTGGTCGACGCTCTTTGAGATGTTCCCGTAGACGGCTTCGTCTATGATGACGAGTACCTCGCCGTGAGGGTGGTGTCGCCGTGACCGTGTGTCGAGGTAGTCCTCGTCCTTCGGGTACTTGGGCCGGGGATGTTCCTTCGCGTCGAAGCGTTGTGCCAGCGCGTCTGCGCGTGGCGCGATATAGTCTTCAAATGTCTCCACTGCGAGGTCTCCCTCGCCGCGATATTCGAGAATTCTGACACTGGAGTAAGCCTGCGCCAGCTTGTAATCCGCCGCAAGCGTGGCGGTGTTGAAGAAGGTTCTGGTCTCCGCATCGGTAGTGCGGTATTCCATGTCGGAACCGAAGGTGTCGCCTTGCGGGAGAGTCAGGCTTGCTTGCCATTCTCTTGGGGTCTTCATTGTGTCTTCGCTCCTGCAGTAAAGCCCTTGTTAGGAAGTCAATGGTTTGTCGATACCTTAGCTTTACCTCTGGCACATGGCCTAAATAGGAAAGTTACTGGATTCTAAGCCTTGAGCATAAAATCGCAGCCTGCTGCACTTACCTCCACCAAGAGCTTGTTTGGTGGCAGATTAGCGGCATCACCAAACTTGACGCCTATTGATATGCCCAAGCCCCATTTGATGGCAGGGTGAGCCGGCACGTCAAACCTTGGCCACACAAAACCACCCTGGGGTGATAGATTGAGTCCATCATGAGCAGCGATCTTTACTTCGCCGTCATAGATATGGATCGCATGTACCGAAGCACCGGGGCCAGTGCGGAGGCGAATCATGACCGAGCCGACAAAATGCCGTTTGCCGTCCACGATTACCGGGGTTGGAATAGCAAAATGAAACCAATTAGTCGTGAATGGCTTGCCTCTAGTTGAAATGTAAAACCCCATCCTTTTCTGTTCGCTGAGTCTCTCTGGATACTCGATTTGCATGCTGTGTCCATGTACCCACATGGCATGCGCGAGCTTGAGACTCGCGATGGCAAAGAGTCCAGTGTCTCCGATAATGCCATGCGCTCCTTCAGCAGGATATTTATCCTTCTCACATTGGCGCAGAGCGTCACCCATAGTTGTCGCCGTTTTCAAAGCTATGTCCCAAAAACACACGCAAACCGCCTCCGATGGCCCAATCAGCAAGTTAACGATGCCACCGATAAAGGTTCGACCCCCAGCCGTCATCACTGCTGGTTTCAGTGGGTCGTTGTGGACTTGACATGAGTTGAAATACACCACCGCG
>Ga0316576_10001662_pt1 | contig 12177 bp, 11 predicted proteins | sample S0NA_FD_203075 | JGI IMG/M metagenome (GOLD analysis project Ga0316576, IMG submission 203075) | Rhizosphere microbial communities from salt marsh grasses in Alabama, United States - S0-2_050615r3r5 | ecosystem: Host-associated > Plants > Roots > Rhizosphere | place: USA: Alabama | collected... | reverse complement strand
GCCGCTGAGCCAAGACCCCCAGGAGAGCATCGGCAAAGTTAAATGGATCCATGCCCATGTCCAGGAGTCGGATAATGGTCTCAGGTGCGCTGTTGGTGTGAAGGGTGCTCAGGACCAGATGCCCTGTCAGGGAAGCCTCGATACCGGTCGAAACGGTCTCGTGGTCCCGCATCTCGCCCACCATGATTACGTCTGGATCAGCCCGCAGGAACGCCCGCATCGCAGTGGCAAAATCGAATCCGATCTTAGGCATTACCTGCACCTGCCGGAGCCCGTCCTGGGTGATTTCCACTGGGTCTTCTGCGGTCCATATCTTGGTCTCCGGCTTGTTGATATAGCCGAGGGCCGCATGGAGCGTGGTGGTTTTACCACTTCCCGTGGGACCGACCACCAGGACAATACCGTACGGTTTGGTGACAATATCAATGAATGACTGGTAGTTCCTCTCGCTCATTCCCATCTTGTCGAGGGGTATGGGTTCTCCCGCCGCCAAAAGCCGCATAACCACATCTTCGTTCTGTCCAGTCGTGGGTATGGTTGCCACGCGAAGCTCGATATCAAGCGGGGCAAACCTTCTGAGCTTTATCTTTCCGTCTTGGGGGAGTCGTCGCTCGGCTATATCCAGGTCCGACATGATCTTGACTCGAGAAACCATAGCCTTCTTGTAGGTGAAAGGTATGGTCTGGTAGATCTGACAGGCACCGTCAATCCGAAAACGGACCACGGCATTCGCTCTCCCCTGGCGGGGTTCAATATGAATATCTGAAGCTCCCCGGTTATAGGCATCTACGATCATCTTGTTCACAAGTTGCACAATGGCATTGTCTTCCTCAGTGACACCGTCAGACTCTTCATCGTAGTACTCTTCCGAGCCTTCCAGTTGCCCCAGGATGTCCTCAATACTACTGCCTGAACCTTTCAGCATTTCGGTTCGACCAACGTCGAAGAAGAGATCAATCATCTTAAAGATATCTTCCCGAAGTGAGACACAGTACTCAAATTTTCTTCCGGGAATAATCCGTTTAATGGCATCCCTGGCGGGAAGATAGTTTGGGTCCGCCATGGCCACCACAACGTGATGGTCCGCTTCCCCTACGGGAACAAACACGTTGTTCTTCAGGTAGCTTACCCGAAGCCCTTTCAGAAGGGCTCCCGGTATGACCATACGCTCATCATACGGGATAAACCGTGTTTTATAAAAGCTTGAAAGGGAATTCCCAATATCATCCCTGGACACATGAAAATCGCTTAGCAGGACCGATTCGACGGACCTTTCCGTCTTTCGCGCCCTCGACATGGCTTCTGCCAAATCCTTGTCGCTGATGATGTTGTTGGTAATCAAATAGTCGAAGCGAGTGGTTTTCGTCTTTTGTACTGCCCGCTGATTGTTAAAAAAGGCGATTCCCAGGACCCGGGCGATATCAAGTGCTGAAGTGCAGTCTTCGTCGGTAAAAGCTTCCCCTGACTTCTTGTTGATCAGTTGGATGACGCCGAGAAGATATTTATTGTACATGATGGGAGCGGCCAGAATCTGCCTTGTTCGATATCCCGTCTTGGCATCCCAGCTCTGGTCGAAACCCAGTTGCGGATGGATAGCTTCGAGCTCTCCGGTGTCATAGACATTCAGAACGTTGATCACCTTTCCCGTTGCCGCACAATAGCCGGCAACACTCCCTTTCGCAATGGGCACACGAATCTCGTTTACCTCGCCCCCGGTCTTGAAACGCGAAACGATCTGTTTGCGGATACCGTCAACCACGTAAATTGTAATTCTGTCCGCATCAAAAAGGCCAAGAATGTCCCCTTGAAGATTCATCAGGATGTCATTCGTATCCTTGGCCGAATGAATTTTGTTGGTGATCGAGTTGAGCTTTTTCTGGAATTGAAGCTGGTGCTCGAGGGCCTTTTCCGTTTCTACCGAACGGTCTATCTTTCCAAGAAATGTTGCCATAGCTCAATGCATTCTCTGTGTGCCTTTTTGCCCCTCTTCATGCTCTTTCTCGAGACGGGCGGAAAAACCTCTTCCCTGATCACGTTTGGATTCTTTTCCGAACTGAAGGGACCCGGCGCGTCGGGCGCATACTCGTGATTGGTTCTGCAAAGATCGTTCCATCGAGATTCTCACCCTGCAGGCATGGATCTTTTGTTGGGAAAAGATACCTTTTCATTCTTTTCCGGAGACAATACGCTGCTATTGTTGAAAAAGCAGAAAAAATATGCAACAAGTTTGTGGACCTCGCGCAGCGAGTAACCATGAAAGGCGTGTTGCCGTGTCCCGAGAAAAGGCAACCCTGAACACTTTTTGTCACTATTTTGACAGAACCCGATGGATTATCCTGTTATCAGCCATTCCAATCCCCTTGTCCTCGCATCAGCTTCACCGCGGCGAAAGGCCCTGCTCCGCCAGGTGGGACTGCCGTTCACGGCAATTCCGAGCCGGATCGATGAAAAAACCGTTTCCGGGAACCCCGCTGAGATTGCCCGTGTGCTCGCATATGAAAAGGCTTTTTCTGTCGCTCACAGCGGGGTTGCAGCGTGGATTCTGGGAGCCGATACGGTCGTGGTGGTCGATCACTTTCTTCTGGGAAAGCCGAAGGACAAAGCAGATGCCCACCGCATGCTCACAAGCCTGAGCGGAAGAGCGCATCGCGTCATCACGGGAATCTCTCTGCTCAACCCGGCAGGGAAACAGGTATGCTCCCAGGCGGTCAGCACGCTTGTCCGCATGAAACATCTGGAGCCAATGGAAATAGATGCTTACCTGACAAGCGGAGAGAGTTTCGGAAAGGCGGGAGGGTATGCCATACAGGGCATCGGGGCCTTCATGATCACCAGCATCACCGGGTCTTACTCCAACGTCGTGGGACTCCCCCTCTGCGTGGTCATTGAAGCTCTGTTGGCAGCCGGTGCCCTTGCTGCATTCCCCTGAGACGGGTCCCGCCCCACAGCTGCCTGAAAAACCTAACAGGTTCCTTGTTTCTGCTGTTGCCGGCGTATTTCACCCAGCATGACTCCTGCCGAAACTGAAACATTCAAGGATTCCAGGGGGCCCAACCGAGGGATGCTTACCAGGGCATGGCATTCCTTCCGAACCGCCGAACTCAGGCCGCGCTTTTCATTCCCCAGCACCATCACCAGATCCCGATTCCAGTCAAACTCATAGATTGATTGAGTGCTTTCGCCAGCCGTCCCCACAACCCAAAATCCCATTGCGCTGAGATCGCCAAGCGCCCGGCGCAGGTTCACCACTCTGCACACCGCTAGATGCCCGGTAGCACCTGAAGAGCGCTTGATCACTCGGGGAGTTACCTGCGCAGAGCGGTCTTTGGGAATAATGAGTCCATCGGCCGCGAAAAAAGATCCGACGCGGATCAGTGCCCCAAGGTTCCCCTCGTCTGTAATATGATCAGCCCCGAGGATCAGGCCCGTTCCCGGGTTCCTCTTGGCCTGCGCTGCTATTTCCGTCAGGTCACGGTAAGAAAATGGCGCTGAAACACCCACGATTCCCTGATGCACAACCCCCGGAAAATGCTTTTCAAATTCAGCCATGGCTGCGAACCGCACAGGAACGTTCCTGCTCCCGGCCATATCGAGGATCTCTTTTCTTCTCTCCGATTTTCTGCCTGTCGCAATCCACAACTCCCGCAAAAGGGGGGTTCCATGAATCAAGGCTTCCCGTACCCCGTGAAAACCAGGGATTGCGTTGCTCTTTTTGTCTGTGGCTTCCTTCATTGCCCAGTGACCGGGGGAACACTCGGGGGGGTCATAGTCCGAAAAGTTCCTTGACCAACGACATCCGCCGGGAGGTTCTGCTCCATTCAGACATGACCACAGCCCGAACCTCAGCAACGGCTTGGTCCAGCTTATCATTAATGACTACATGATCATACTGTTCAAACCCGGCAATCTCCTCTTTCGCCTTTTTCAGCCGCGCACGAATCACCTCTTTTCCATCAGTTCCCCGATTCCTCAAACGGCTTTCGAGTACTTCCAATGACGGGGGGACAATGAAAATCAGGACACTTGCAGGGAAATGCCGTTTTATGGCTCCCGCCCCCTGGATATCGAGATCCAGCAGTACGTCCATGCCTCGATCGAGTTTCCCTTGGAACGATGTAAAGGAGGTTCCGTAGAAATGCCCGTAGACGGCGGCCCATTCCACAAATGCACCATGATCTGCCAATTTCTTGAAACTCTCTCTGCCCACAAAATAATAATCCCTGCCCTCCTGTTCCCCCTCACGCGGTTTTCTGGTGGTATGGGAGACAGAATATCCCAGGAAAGGCATTTCTCTTCGGAGTTCTTCGAGGATGGTTGATTTTCCGGTTCCTGACGGCGCAGATATGACGAAGAGTTGTCCTTTCATTTTTCCTCTTCCAGATCCTCCTCCCGCAGGTTGCAGCTGGGGCTGAATCGCTGGGCGATGGTCTCTGACTGTATCGCTGAAAGGATCACATGATTGCTGTCGGTGATAATAACTGATCGTGTTCGTCTTCCCTGGGTAGCATCAATAAGCCTTCTGTCTTCTCTTGCTTCGTCCCGCAATCGCTTTATTGGAGCCGCATTCGGTGAAATAATAGCAATCACTCTTCTTGAAACCACCGAATTTCCAAAGCCGATATTCACCAATTGCGCAGTCATAGGCAATTCTCCTTTCATTCCACATTTTGGACCTGTTCTCGGAGTTTTTCAAGCTCCGCCTTCATTTCCACCACGATGCTTGAGATGGCGGCGTCAGAGGCCTTGACGCTCAATGTGTTGACTTCCCGATTGATCTCTTGAAGAAGAAAATCAAGCCGTCTTCCCAGCGCGTCATCTTTTTCCAGGAACTCCTCAAACTGATTGCAATGGCTCTTCAACCGCACCAGTTCCTCCGTGATGTCCGCTTTCTCCGCGAGGATAGCCACCTCCTGGGCCAGCCTCCATTCATCCACCTGAAGATCCTCAACCATCGACGCGATTTTTTCCCGCAATTTCGTGGCACGGAGATCCATCGCTGCCGGGGCACGTTCCTCGATCTTTGCAGTATATCTTCTCACCAATTTCAACCGTTCTCTGAAGTCTGCTTCCAGGATGCTTCCTTCCCGCAGTCTCATATGATCATAGGAGTCGAGCGCTTTTCTCAAAACCGTGTAAATCCCTGGTTTCGTCTTTTCAATATCTATCTTCCCCGGTTTTAAGACGATGAGGTCCTTGAATTGGCAGAGAAGTTCCCCACTAATCCGGCTCTCTATGCCAAAATCCTGTTTCAGTTGCTCAAACAGGTTCAGGTAGGATCTGAGGAGCGGACCATTCAGATCCAACTCAGCGGGAGCACTGCAGCCGTTTTTTTCGATCTGCAGCGAGATTTCCAAACGCCCTCTTCTCACCCGTTCCCCGATAAACCGTTTCAGTTCATCTTCAAGCTGCTGATAATGCTTGGGGATTCGAAGGATAATATCCCGATAGCGATGATTTACCGATCGGATTTCCGCCAGGAATAGGGTTTCCTCGAAATTATGTTCCGCCGTTCCGTAGGCGGTCATGCTTTTTACCACCCTCCATTGCCTCCCTTCGCTGTTTCATGTATCTCCCGCGCACCTCTTCAAAATATCCCCTGGTGACCGGATCCGCATAATCCCGGTAGGTCCAGCGCAGAGGTTCAAAATGCCCTTTGGTGAAAACCAGGGTCAAATCCGCATAGATACCCTTTGAGAGATAGATCCTGTGCACATAGTTTTTCCCCGTTGCCAATACCAGCCTTTCAGGCGAAATATATCCCGGATCAATATTTACTCTTCTCTTCCCATTACGCAGAAATCGATGCTCCACATCGTTGGTGCAAAGTTTCGTAAAGACAATCTCTTCCGGGTTTATGAGCCGTTTAAAAGAAATAAAACACCGATGGAGGGGCCATCCCATCTCTCTCTCATAGTACCTGGTACGGTCAAAATAACAGTCCGGGCTTCTCCCGTCGACCGGGCCGAACAGATCACCCAGTTTTTCAATAATTTCCTCCAGCAACCTCTTTTCCGGAGAGAAAAGGCTCGCAACCAGTTTTACCGGCTCCCCGTCCCGTGGATGACTCATTTTCCGCTCCGTTCCTCCCGGGCGTCCTATCGCGCTTTCTGCATTTCACTGATCGCCTTTTTCAGGTCTTCCATCTGCACAGCAGTGGTTCCCACCTCTCCCACGACAATGCCGGCAGCAAGATTTGCAATGACCGCCGCGTCCCTCATTCCAAGGCCTGAAGCCAGCCCCAAACAAAAGGTAGCGATGACCGTATCTCCAGCCCCGGTCACATCGTACACCTTTTTTGCCGCGGTACCTATATGCCAGACCGCGCCGTTGTGCTCAAAGAGCGTCATTCCCTGCTCTCCCCGGGTAATCAGGACGGCCCGGCAGTGCAGCGACTCCCGTATCTGACGGCCAGCCCGTAAAAGCCCTTCTTGGTCAGTAATCTCGAAACCGCAATATGCTCCTGCTTCATGATGATTTGGGGTGATAACGTCCACCTCCCGGTACAAGGGGAAATTGCCTATTTTGGGATCTACCGCAACTATGCCCTTCCAGGATTTTCTCAATTCCCGCAATCCTGCAACGACATCAGGCGTCACCACTCCCTTACCGTAATCCGATACGATGATTACATCAACCTGTTCGGCCTTCCGGTTCAGGAAGGCGAGGATTTCACTTACTGTGCTTTGCCGAATCTCGTTTTTTTCCTCCCGATCAATACGAACCACCTGTTGGCTATGAGCCACAACCCTGGTTTTTTTGCTGGTGGGCCGCCCCGTTTCCACCAGGATGCCTTCTGTGGAGATTCCCTGTTCTTCCATTCTTGCGATCACTTCTTTTCCTGTTCTATCGTCTCCGATCACTCCACAGAGGAGCGGTCTGGCGCCAAGGCTGATGACGTTGTTAATCACATTGGCTGCCCCGCCAAGCATCTTGGTTTCATACTGAATATCAACAACCGGTACCGGCGCCTCCGGTGAAATACGTGAAACCTTCCCCCAGAGGTACTCATCCAGCATCACATCACCTACAACCAGCGTCCGTGTTTGGGAAAATCCACCAACGGCTTCCCAGAGTGATTTCATTTTCTGTTCATGAATATCTTTCCCCATGCTCGATCTCGCTTCTTTGATCTTTTACCAGAATACCAAAGATATGGGCCACAGGCCGCAATAGTTCCTGCGCAGCGTCCAACAGATAAAATGGGCCATCCGAAAGTGGATCTTTTCGAAAAGCAGGGTGCAGGGATGATCCTTTGCTCTATTCCCGCACCCCGAATTTCAAGGCACTTTAGCATTCAGGTCCTCTCTTGTCTATATCATTAAGCGGTGCTTCTCTGGGAAGGTTTTTTACGTCCCTGAGGAAGGGCGCACTCCCGGCGGAGGAAATGAAGCGGGTTTCGAACGGAATATTTTGACAATGAATTTCTTGAGCCTGGAACTCACGAATCTTGCCAGCAGGTAGAGCCCCACAAAGGGACCAATGAAATTAAAGTGATACCCCCCAGCCCAGTCGGGCAGTATCAGAAAGCTCATATTTCCAAAGCGCTCATGAAGCCAGGCGGCAGCAAAAAATGCAGGCCAGAGTGAAGCCATGCCCATAGCCATAAGCAGAAAAAAAGACCTTCCAAATTCCTCATTGGCAAGGCTGTTGATTTTCTTATAGGCTTCCTCGTCGCCCGCGGCTTTCGCATTGAGAGACTGCTCATGGTAATAGCCTGTTTTGGTAAGCACTTTCTTGACATAGACTCGATTCACCCGGTAGGCAAGCGCCAAGGTGAGGGATCCCAGCAATGATGCCCAAAGAGAAAGGATAAACGTACCCAGCAGCCAGCCGATCAGCGGCTCTTGAATCCACCGGTACGGTGCTATTAAAATCGGATCGAGGACACGGAGTGGGTCGGTGAAAATATCCATTGTGAAGTCTCAATGGGGAGCCGGGCTCCAGTTTCTCCCGAAGCCCGGCAATATCAAAGGGAAATATCAGAAGGGCGGCACGATACTTCTCCCTAAGAAGCCCTTGGTGGTGTACCGCAGTCCCACATAAAGCGCCAGGACGATAAAGATAATCTTGAGAACCTTTTCCGGGATATATTTGGACGTGCGTGGGCCGATCATCGAACCGATGAAAATGCCGATCAGTTCAGCACCGATAAGACCCCAAGACACCAATACTCCTTTGCCGACCATGTAGGTGAAAATGGAAATGACCATACCGACGAGGACGGCAAGGGCAGACGTCCCGGCCACCAGAAACATGGGAAGACCCGCAATCGATGTCAGGAAGGGAACATAAAGAAATCCGCCTCCGATACCCAGAAATGCTGCAATGGCGGCGATAATGATGCCTCCCAGCATCGGGACCCAGGGAGTGAAGCTGAATTCCTGCCCATAGAAGGTAAAACGCACTTTTCCGATGAAGAAGGTAAGCAACCAGCCGGCGATCAGAAGGAGGTAGGCCAACCATATTGCTCCCCCTACCAGGTTGATCCATAAAGTGGATGCCACAACGCAGAGGAATGCTATGATCATGAAGGCCCACGAGCCCTGGATGATGCTCACCCCCTGATCCTTGGTGTCCGCCTTCTCCTTCACCGCTTTTTCAAATGCCGCCGCCGCAGCCTTAGCTTCCTTTTTCTTGGCAGACGCACGCGGAGTAAGGCCATAGAGGAGAAACCCGCCTATGACAAAAACCGCAATTCCGAACCAGCCAAGATACGCTTTCAAGGAAATCTTGCCGGCCGTTATCTCCGGAATGACCCAGGATCCGCCGATTCCGCCTATGGCAAGACAGATGCCTAACGGGGCCACCAGTCTCCCCATCCGATAGTAGTTGAAGGAGGATATAAGACCCGATAACCCAACCAGCCACTGATTGGAAACCCGTATGGAGTCGGTCAGCAACTTATTCACCGGATGCGCCTTTCCGAATGACTTGGCGTAATCACCCATTCCAAATATGGTAATGTGTCCGACACCTGCCATGATGCCCCCGAAGGCTCCGACGCTGGAAAAAATCCATCCTACCCAAATAGCCCAGAGCAAACCCACCAGCAGATTCGGCTTTGGAGCCCCGGGGATTTCGAGATACCCGGGTTTTTCGCCGGCCTTTATGACCTCTTTGGTCTTGGCCGCCAGCTTGTCGTTTTGAAGGCTTTTCTCAATGGCAGTTTTCATCTTGGCGGGCATATTGGCCGGAATCAACTGAGAGTTCCCCTGCGCCATTACCAGGGCAGCAAATGACAATAAAACAAAAATTCCTGCACTCAACAATAACCGACTGCTTTTCATCTCTTTAGTCCTCCTCTTACGCTTTTCATCACTTGACTCCTCCTCTCGTTGGTTAAAGTTTGCCTATAGCTATCACATTCATTCCATGGGGTCAAGCTATCCAACATAATTGCCGCTTTTCGAATTATTTTTGTTCGAGCCAGCACTCAAGGGACGTATCACGCCCGTGAAAAGAACATTTCCGATTGCCCCTCTCTTGGAGAGAGCAATGAAGTTGACTTTCTTTTTCAAATCAAGTAAGTATGCACTTGGAAAAAGTGGTCCATGCATTTCTGGAGGGGACCGGCTTTAGAATTTCCCGGGCTTTTTACATGAAGAAGAAATACCAGATTGCCACTGTTATCATCCTCTCATTCCTCGTCGTCGGATTTTTTTTGAGTATCTACATCACCGTCGAGGAAAAGATCCCTCCAAACGCGGTGGTGGTGATTACTTTGGAGGATAAGCTGTATCACTCTATCCACTTTGATTACAGCTGTGTCGCCGGAAAAACCGCGAAAACAACCACTCTTCAACAAGCCCTTCAAAAGGGGTACCGGCCTGATCCCCACTGCCAGGAATTGGGGTATTTTTCGGGAAACAGGCTGTTCCTCTTCCATTATCTGCTCGCCAAGGCCGGATTGCCCATGAACAGCCGATGGGATAGCGATGGAAACTGGTTATGGTAGCCGGATTCGTTTCATGGCTTGAGGGAGTATAATTTCCCATGCCCGTTCTTCGCGTCGTTACCGGAGACGGTATCATATTCGACCATCCCTGTACCGGGGAAAAAATAACCCTTGGGCGAACGAAGAACTGTGACCTGCCTCTGAAAGATCGCACGGTTTCCCGTTATCACGCTGAAATCACAAAGACAAGCGACGGCTACCACATCCAGGATCTCGGCAGCTACAACGGAACGAGAATCAATGGGAAATTGATCCAGACCGCACCACTTTATGGTGGTGACAAAGTGCAGATCGGCCTTACCAGGCTGACCTTTCTGGAAGACATTCCCCACGGAACAAATCGCCTCGACTCTTTACTGCTCACGACGCAAGGCGAATTTGAAACCGGAGAGCAGCGAATCGTCGAAAGCAGTCCCCGCGAACCCTCTGAAAAATCACCTGATTTACTTACATCCCTGGCGATTGGAAATAATCGGAAAGGGTCTGAAAGAAAACCAGCGATCACGGGGCAGGCATCTTTGTCAGACCTTGCTCGAATGAACAAGGTTCTCTTTGTCCTCTATGAAATCAGCAGACAGCTCAACCAGATTTCTGATTTCGATCAACTTCTCAGGAAGATCATGGATCTTATTTTCATGGTCATTGATGCCGACTATGGATTCCTCGTTCTTCTCGGCGGCAGAAATGAGAAAGAACTGGTTCCCGTGGTAGTCAAAGAGCAGGAAAATTTTGATCACAAGACAGGGGAACTGAAAGCAAGCAAGACGCTCATTCGAAAAGTAATCCAGGATAAAGTCGCTCTCCTTACATCAAACGCCATGGCCGACAGCAGGCTGAATGGGGCCAAGAGCCTCTATTTGCAAAAAATCAAGTCTGCCATGTGCGTCCCTCTCTGGCGCAAAGAGAAGGTCATCGGTGTCATAGAACTGGGAACGAGCAGACTTGCAAATCATTATGACCAGAATGATCTTGAGCTCTTGAAGGCTATCGGCAGCCAGATGGCCATGGTCATCGAACAGGCTGCATTGAACGAACAGATTCGAGAAGAAGAAAGGATGCGGAACAGACTCGAACGCTTTCACTCACCCCAGGTAATCGAAATGATACTCAAGGGCGATCAGGTGACCAAAGACCGGGTTATGGATCCAAAGGAGTTAACGGCCACGGTTCTCTTTATGGATATTGTCGGGTTCACGAACCTTTCTGAACGCATGCCTGCACGGGAAATAACCATCCTTCTGAATCATTTTTTCAGCAAAATGACCGATATTACCTTTCAGTACGACGGGACCCTTGACAAATATATAGGGGATGGACTCATGGCGGTATTCGGCGCGCCCATGCAGAAGGATGATGACGCAGTCAGGGCAATAAGCGCCGCCCTCAAAATGCGAAAAGAACGGAAGGTGATGATGGGGAACATACCGAAGTACAAGAAGTTCGACATTCGTATCGGCATAAACACCGGGAAGGTAGTGGCCGGGAACATAGGATCCCCAAAACGCATGGACTATACAGTCATCGGTGATCCCGTTAATATTGCTTCACGGCTTGAATCCATTGCCAAGCCGAATCAGATTCTCATCGGCGAAGAAACGTATCGCCTGACGAAAAATCGTTTCACGGTTCGGTCTGAGGGTCTCAGGCACGTGAAGGGAAAGAGTCAGGCATTACTGGTGTATGAGGTAATGGACAGCTAAGCCGGGAGGTCTACTCTTCCTTTTTTCTGATAAAAGTGGCGATATTGCTTTTCAGCAATTGATGCTCGTCGACCAGTTTCTTGTATTTTTCCCTGCTATCCACAGCGAAGCGCTCCAGTCTTTTCAACCTGATTTTGAGATCAGTGACATCCGTGTGGGCCACGGTGCAGGCTATGATCTTTCCCCCAGCATCGTACTCCGGCATCACCTTTGCCAGGACATATACGGGCTCTCCCTGCGTATTGTAGTATTTCCATTCCCTGCCATCAACGGTCTCCCCCTGGAGCCCCCGTAAAATTGTTTCGCGGAACTGCGAGCGGTACGGTTTGGAGAGAACCGATAAAGGATTATTGCCTATCATCTGGGAAGCGGTGTAACCGAACACCTCTTCACAGGCTCTGTTCCACTTTCTGATCTTCCCCGTACGGTCTATTTTGTACACAGGGTATATCCCTTCCACCGTTTTCTGAGAAGTTCCTGTCGACACTGCCTGCTGCGTTGAAGGGTTCGTCGTTGTCTGGA
>Ga0316576_10001661_pt1 | contig 12180 bp, 7 predicted proteins | sample S0NA_FD_203075 | JGI IMG/M metagenome (GOLD analysis project Ga0316576, IMG submission 203075) | Rhizosphere microbial communities from salt marsh grasses in Alabama, United States - S0-2_050615r3r5 | ecosystem: Host-associated > Plants > Roots > Rhizosphere | place: USA: Alabama | collected... | reverse complement strand
GAAGCGCAGTATTCAGGGAGGAATACAGGCAGATGGTGCTGGTGAAGGATATCGACATATATTCGATGTGCGAGCATCACATGCTCCCATTCATAGGAAAAGCTCATGTGGCATATATACCTGACGGTCACATCACCGGGCTGAGCAAAATTGCCCGTGTTGTTGAGACCTATGCTGCCAGGCTCCAGGTGCAGGAGAGGCTGACAACGCAGATACGCAACTGCATACAGGATAACCTGAAGCCCCTGGGAGTAGCCGTTGTGATAGAGGCATCGCATATGTGCATGCAGATAAGGGGGGTACAGAAACAGAACTCCGTCACAACTACCTCTGCCTTCACCGGGTGTTTCCTGTCAAACCTCAATACAAGAGAGGAGTTCATGCACCTTATTGCCAGCAAACTGCATTGACACCAGGATAAAAAAGCTGAGACAGTTATATGAAAGCATATGTTTTTCCCGGACAGGGAGCCCAGTTTCCGGGCATGGGCAAAGATTTGCATGATAATTTCCCCAGGGCTCGGGAGTTATTTGAGAGAGCCAACAAGATGCTGGGGTTCAGCATCACTGACGTCATGTTCAGCGGCACTGATGAAGAACTAAGGCAGACGAAGGTGACACAGCCGGCTATCTTTCTGCACTCAGTGATACTTACCGAGGTGATGGGTGATGCTTTTAAACCCGCTATGGTTGCCGGTCATTCACTGGGAGAGTTTTCAGCCCTGGTGGCAGCAGGTGCACTACCGTTTGACGACGGACTTACGCTTGTCGCCGGCAGGGCTGCTGCCATGCAGAAAGCATGCAGTATCACACCTTCGACCATGGCTGCTGTACTCGGGATGGAAGACTCCCTGGTGGAGGAAGTATGCGCCTCACTGCCTGAGACTGTCGTACCTGCAAATTATAACAGTCCCGGCCAGATAGTCATCTCAGGAACAACAGAAGGTATCAGCAGGGCCGTGGAAGAGCTGAAGAAGAGGGGCGGCAAACGCATTATACCGCTTGCTGTCAGCGGAGCCTTTCACTCACCCTGTATGGAACCTGCACGGCAAGAACTTGAAGAGGCTATAAGAGAAGCCAGAATCACACGCCCGGTATGCCCTGTATATCAGAACGTCACTGGAATGCCGGTGACCGACCCCGGCGAGATAAGGGATAATCTTATTGCCCAGCTGACATCGCCGGTACGATGGACACAGACGATAAAGAAGATGATAGACGACGGGGCGACGCTATTCATAGAGGCAGGGCCGGGAAGCGTGTTACAGGGATTGATCAGGAAGATAGATGCCGGTGCTGTGACAGCGGCTGCGACGGCTACTCCCTGACAGAGATAACTGCCATACCCTTCCGGCCGTCCATACGTATAACCAGCGGTTTGCGGAACCGTACGTGCCTGAAGTGTTTTCCCTGGTGTACCAGATGCTGTTTCGACAGCTTCGCCCAGTCAATAACACCCTCATTGGTATCGAGATTGACCGACAGGTAACCGATATTCATTGAGGTGACATTATGGAAGAAGTGTGAGCCAAGAGAAGCATCAACATGGTAGTCGGGAAGACCCACCTCCACTATCACCCTGGCATTTGATATCTGTGGCCATGCCACTGGTATACCCAGGAACCTGTCGCGTGAGCCCCAGCGCCCGGGCCCGATGAGAAGATAATGGCGTTTTTCTTCAAGCATGATGCGGTTGATGCTGTCAATCTCCTCCGCCATCTCCAGTGTCTCAAGCTTGTTGAATGTCTCGGGATCAATATATATGACATCAGTAATGTCAGTGAGTAGTCCGTTGCCCATACTCTTTTTCGACACGAGTACCACGCTGGCATGATCGATGCTTTCGGGATCAACAGAATAACCGGCTCCGCTACCCACCAGGGGCTTTACCTGCAGGAGGTAGAAGGTAGCCTTTTCTTCTTCATCCTTTGTCAGGTCAACGGCAAACTCTATCTCTACCGGGGCCCCGAAAGCCTCACGGAAGACCTCCAGCACTTTCTTGAGTGTGGGTGCCAGCGGTATATAGTCATATTTAAGAATGTTGGCAAAGTTTATAACCCTGGGCCCCTCAGCATAGAGTCCGGGAGTGAGTGTGTCATCATCAATACTCAATACCGAAGCGCAGTGCTGCAATGTTCCGTCGAGCTCTGCCTGGCTGACGTTCAGCTTCACCAGTCCCGCCTTCTGCCCGTGGAGGAGGTCAATGTCACTGTTTGCCATATTGATGGCATAGAACTCTACCTGTGAGTACCTCGAGATATCCATGATGGGAACAATATCGAGGTTTGGAAATGAGGGGGAGAAGCGAAATGCCCTCTCACCGTCAAGCACGTATTGTCCAAGACCTACAGCCATCACTGCAAAGCCATCAGCAGGACTCATATGTGCCACAGGATAAAAGTTATATGACTGTGCCGTACCGCTTATATGCGGGTAGTAAACATCGCCGTAACGGTTGCCGACGGTAGTCTGGATCACTACAGCCATCTTCTCCTGCTCTACCTTATAATTGATAGCCTCAAAATAGGTGCGTGACTCGGGCGAATAGACCGAGGCAAACACAAGCTTAATGGCAGTGCACAGTTGTGTCAGCCTGACCTCCGGGTCAATATGGTTATTGGGTAACAGGTAGGTGCCAAAGATGCCGGAAAAGGGCTGGCTGAGCGAGTCTTCAAACAGGCTTGATGATCTTACTGCCAGCGGCTTTTTGTTGATCCTGACAAAGACCCTGAGTTTGTTCCGGAGTTCAGCGCTAAGAGAACCGGCTACAAAACGTCTCTTCAGCGTCTTGTAGTTCTTCTGATGCATGACCTCTTCCCAGAGATGGTTAGTCTCCATGAATAGGTCAAACTCATCGGTACCGATAATGGCTGTCAGGGGTGTTCTGATGTTTATCCCGGGGACCAGCCTGCCGAGGCCGAAGCTGTATATCAGGGTACTGATAAATGCCAGGCCGCGTCCCTTGCCTCCCAGTGAGCCCCCGGCAAAACTGACAACATTGGTCTCTTCGCTTACGTGAGACTCATCAAAGTTAACCACCTTTCCCTTGTTCATCTCACGCCGTCTCTTCCTTACGATCTCTATAAGAAAAGCCCTCAGCTCCCTGACACTGTTGAAGTCAGAGACCTTCATTGGGTTTATCATCTTGGCGATCTTCACTTCCCCCCGGGCCATGAGCCAGAGAGAGAACTGGTTCTTCATGGCATGATACTTAAGGGAATCCTCGGGCACGGTGCTGAGGAAAGCCTCGAACTCTTTCATGGATCTTGCTACTGCAATCTCCCTGCCCTTGTTATCACGATAAACAAAATGACCAAATCCAAGGTAGGTGTTTATAAATGCCTTAAGATCCTGCAGAAGTGTCTCGGAATTTTTGTTTATAAAGTTGGCGTTAAGCTCGCCGGCATACTTTGCATTATCAGGGTCTGATGACTGAAGCACCGTTGGCAGATTGGGCATTTCCTGCCTTATATGGCTGATAAAATGAAAGCCGGCCATTTTATTAAACACACCTTCCTTTGGAAAGCGCATGTCTGATATCACTCCCAGCAGACTGTCTTTGTACCTGGTATATACTGACATGGCCTCTTCATAAGTTGTCGCCAGCAATATCTTAGGTCTGGCCCTGATTTTCAGCACCTTATAAAGCTCGTCGGCGCTGACTTCCTCGATAAGATTACGCGTCTGTTCCAGTACCAGGGTATAAACCATCGGCACATAGGAGGAATAATAGTCTGCCAGGTCTTCAATAATGAGGATGACACCGGTAAGACCCTTTTTGGTGTCATTTTCAACATTGACCTTGTCTTCAAGGAGCTTGACCATCGCGAAGAAAACCTTTGACTCGCCGGTCCATACAAAGTAGTTGTCAAAGGGTACCCCGAGTTTCTTCTGGCTCTCGACATATGGAATCACACTTGGGTTGTTAACCAGCAGGAAAGTAGGTATATAAGGATACTTCTCCTTTATTTTCGTACACATTTTCATGGGCGATTCCCTGTCAACCCCGACCATGATAATGATCATGTCATAGTGTCTTGCCTCGAGGCGCTTGAATGCCTCATCCTCGCCCGACACGCCGGTAACACGCGGAAGAGTGGTGAGGCTCATCTGGTAATATTCTCCCAGAATATGATCTGAGAAACGTCCCTCTCCTTCAATGGAATAGGCATCATAGAGACTTGCCACCAGCAGTATCTCCTTTACCATAAATGGCATGAGATCATGAAATACATCCCGCTCGGCATTGTGCCTGTCAAGGAATTCCTGCAGCAGCATGCGGCTTGATGTATCGGCATTTTCTTCCTCCTCTTTCCGGGCGCTTTCATCATCAGCAACAAACTCTCTCGCCTTCAAGCTGTTGATATACCTGGTGATCAGTCCTGACATATTCCTTAAGAGGTCATGTTCATCTCTAAGGAACGGTCCCTCATCCTCATCGGGGAATTCGCTCGTATAGAATACCTCTATTGCACCTGTTGCCTCTATGGTCCGGAAATGGCAAATGAGCTTCCATTTACTCTCCCTGAATCCGGGGGTGACATAGTTGTTACAGTCATAGGTGATCCTGACTGCAGTATTCTCTGGATACTTCATGGCTGATGGCAGGACCATCACAACCTGCATCAGGGTCTCATCGACGGGTTTCCCCTCCTTGAGGATCAGAGTAACACGGTTAATGCATGCCAGTTCCTTCAGTCTCTCCTGCTGCTGTGTCAGCTCACGGTCTTTTGCTTCTCCGTATTCATGGAGTTCATTCATAAGAATATACGATAAGGTCAGGAGTCAAAATTTGCAAAATAGAATCAGTAGTATAACCTGCCCGGGCGCTGATGACGGATATGCTATTTCTTCCATGTGGCTCCGCTCCTCAGGAGCTCGTCAACGCAGGTGACATGTGATTTTTCCTGTACCCTGACGTGCTGGTCAATCATGCCTTCATCATATGTCGGGGCATCTATTGATCTGATGATGCCCAGTGCCACGGGATAATCGGGATATGTCATTCCTACCAGTCTGTAGTGGATTCCAGGATTGGGTTCATGTGCGTCATGGATCAGGAGGTCTTTTTCCGTTATACCTCCTTCGCCGAGTTTTACAACCTTCATCTTCAGATTTACGAGAACGAGGCCTTTGTCACGGTTCTTGCCAAAGATCATCGGTTCTCCGTGACGCAGTGTTATCGTATTGTCTTCCCTTGTCTCCTTGTTGGTTATAAAGTCATGTGCCCCGTCATTGAAAATGACACAGTTCTGGATGACTTCCACCACTGCCGTCCCGTGATGGAGGGCGGCTGCACTGTACACTTCGTTTGAGAGCTGGAGGTTATAGTCAACCGTACGGGCAAAAAACCTTCCGTTAGCACCTATCGTCAGTTCACCGACCTTGAATGACTCCTCTATGGTTCCGTATGGTGATGTCTTGGTTACCAGGCCCTTCTTTGAAGTAGGTGAATACTGTCCCTTGGTAAGACCGTATATCTCATTGTTAAACAAAATGATCTTTATGTCAAGGTTACGTCTTACCGCATGAATGAAATGGTTGCCTCCAATGGCGAGGGCGTCACCGTCGCCAGTGATCTCCCAGACCATGAGTTCAGGGTTGGATATCTTTATGCCGGTGGCGATAGCTGCTGCCCTGCCATGGATTCCATGGAAGCCGTAAGTATTCATATAGTAAGGCAGGCGCGATGAGCATCCTATGCCTGATACGAACACATACTTTTCTTTGGGTATGTCAAGTTCCGCAAGTGTTTTCTGCAGTGAGGCGAGGATACCGTGATCGCCACAGCCAGGGCACCATCTTACTTCCTGGTCGCTCTTGAAGTCTTTAGCAACGTAGTGGTTTGTATTTGTTTCACTCATTTGAATTCCCCTCCAGCAATTTAATACAGTATTCCTTTATCTCCCTGACAGTGAAAGGTAGTCCCTGTACCTTGTTAAACTGATGATACGTATATTTCTGGTGTTTCATTCTCAGGTAGTTAGCAAACTGTCCGAGGTTCAGTTCACATACCACTCTCTGTTTGAATCCGGCAAACACGGCATCAGTATTTTTTGGCAGGGGTCTTATGTAGTTGAAATTTACTGCCGATACACTATGACCTTCATTCTGCAGTTCAGTAACTGCGGTTACAATGTGACCATATGTACTTCCCCAGCCTATCACCAGCAGGTCGCCTGTTGTGCAGCCTACAATCTTCAGGTCAGGCACCTGAGCAACCACGCCCTCCACCTTATCCTCTCTCATTTTAACCATATATTCATGGTTTTCAGGCGTATATGAAACGCTTCCCTTTATAGTTTTTTCAAGGCCACCGACACGGTGCTCCAATCCTTCCATTCCCGGCACCGCCCATCTGCGTGCAAGTGTTTCAGGGTCTCTCTCATAGGGAAGGAACTCTTTGTCTGTCTTTACAGCCCACGGAACGGTCACCTTTGGCATCTCACTCATTGAAGGTATTCTCCATGGTTCACTTCCGTTGGCCAGGTAGCTGTCAGTGAGCAGAATGACCGGAGTCATATATTCAACTGCAATTTTTGCTGCCCTGAATGCATAATGAAAGCAGTCTGACGGTGTTCCTGCCGCCAGCACCACCACCGGGCTCTCTCCGTTACGTCCGTAGAGTGCCTGCCACAGGTCAGCCTGTTCTGTTTTTGTGGGGAGGCCTGTTGACGGTCCTCCTCTCTGGACGTCTACCACCACCAGGGGCAGTTCAGTCATAACGGCAAGATTTATGGCTTCTGACTTAAGCGCCAGTCCGGGGCCAGAGGTGGATGTCACTCCCAGGCTGCCTGCGAAGCTTGCCCCTATGGCAATACATATACCTGCGATCTCATCCTCAGCCTGGAGGCTTTTTGCTCCCAGATCCTTGCGCAGGGCCAGTTCTTCGAGGATGCCTGTTGCCGGAGTGATCGGGTAAGAGCCGATAAAGAGCTTCAGCCCGGCCTTCTCGGCGGCAGCCAGAAGGCCCCAGGCTGTAGCCTGGTTACCGTTGATATTTCTGTAGGTGCCCTTTTCTATATTTGCCGGGCTGACCTTATAGGAAGGTGCAACGGCCTGGATGGTCTCTGCATAATAATAACCTGCCCTGAGCACCTTGCTGTTGGCTTCGGCTACGAGAGGCTTTTTGCCAAACTTCTCTTCAATGAATTCTTCAGTGTAGTTAAGCTTGCTGTCAAAGAGCCAGTAAACCATTCCCAGGGCAAACATGTTCTTTGTACGCAGTATAGTCTTCTGGTCAAGATCAGTGTTTTTCAGAGCCTCCCTGACAATCGAAGTGATAGGCGCCGGAATGAGGTGCATACCATCAAGCTTGTCTTCAATGAACGGATCTGATTTGTAACCGGCACGCGCTATATGCTTTTCAGTGAAGTTATCCGAGTCATAGATAATTGTTGCACCCTTGGTCAGATACCTTGCGTTGGCGCGTACGGCGGCGGGGTTCATTGCCACGAGCACATCGGCAAAATCACCCGGAGTGTTAACCTGCTTGTGACCGATATGAACCTGAAACCCTGAGACACCTCCCACGGTGCCCTGCGGGGCCCTTATCTCTGCAGGATAGTCAGGAAAGGTTGAAATGTCGTTCCCGAACAACGCCGAGGTCGCCGAAAAAAGGGTGCCCGTGAGTTGCATGCCGTCACCGGAATCGCCCGAGAACCTTATAACCACATCATCTTTCTCAATGACTGTCAGTCTTTTTCCCATGATGAATTCTTCCTGTTTTTGCTGTTGCTATATTTAAATGATAACCAATTTGAAGGAGCTAAGTTCAATAATAGACTTATATAACCGTATGATTTTAATCATGTTTGTTCGTGACCATGGAATTGAATGGTTTCCAGGACAATGACCTCGCGATGTAGTGCATCCCGCTGTACTCCGGAAAACGGTTCATGACCAGATGTCAGCCTTCTGCAGATTTATGTTGCTCTCGAAGAACATCCTTGCTATCTTCTCAAAATAATCAGTGTAATCGGAGACGAAAAAGAGATCGTCACCTGACCTCCCGTTGCTTAGCAGGTCATGTTTCTCAAGTGTCTCCTTCAGCCTCGATGCCACCGGGCGTCCGGAGTCTATAACCTCTATCTCAAAATTGAAGAATTTGCTTATCTGGTTGCGTATGATAGGATAATGCGTACAACCAAGTATCAGTGCCGAAATTTTCTCCAGTCTTCTGTCAGACAGATAAGTACGTATAATTGCGTTGCTGATGTCATCAAAGATAAAGCCTTCTTCTATCATCGGCACCAGCAGAGGTGTGGCCAGTGAGGCGAGTGTGGCTGAAGGTGAGGCTTCGCGTATTTTTTTCTCATAGGTGCCGGATGTGATCGTTCTTTTTGTACCTATAACCCCTAACGTGCTGAAGTTGCGTGACGCTACATACTCTACCACCGGGTTAATCACATCGATTATCGGCACCCTGTCGCTGTACTCGGCCTGCAGGCTCTCGTAAGCTGAGGCTGAAGCCGAGTTGCAGGCTATGAGTATAAGTTTGGCGTCATGGCCCAGGAGAAAATCGGTTATCTTTCGCGAGTAACCCTTTATTGCCTCCTCGGACTTATCGCCATAGGGAAGATGCGCTGTGTCACCGAAATAGACAATACGTTCACCGGGAAGAGACTGCCTGATGGCATGAGCCACCGTCAGGCCTCCCACCCCTGAATCAAAAATCCCTATAGGACGTTGTGCATCTTCCAATTAATATCTAAAATAAAGGCCGTCTGCCGGAAGACAGACAGCCATATTTATTCTGGCTCCTTTATTATTCTAAACCAAGCTTTGACTTAACCAGGGGAGCTATGTCAGTACTCTTGACAGTATCGACATATACAAGTGTCCGCACATCATATATATATATGAATCCACCTTCCTTTGCAACAGCATTGATGGCGTTAGTGGCTTTCTCGATGATGGGATTCAGCAGCTCTGCCTGCTTTTCCTGAAGCTGCTCCTGTGCCTGCTGCTGGAAATTGCCGATACGGGTCTGCATGTCACCCAGCTCCTGTTCCTTGTTGGCCTTCACGATGTCAGACAGGTTTTTGCTGTCCTTGACATACTGGTCAAGCTTATTATTATACTCCACCTGCATCAACTCCAGGGCATTTGTAAGCTCCTGCCCGTATGCGTTGTATTGTTTCATTGCGGTGTCATAATCAGGCATAGCCATAATAATTTCATCACGATTGATATGACCTGTTTTGAATGACTGCGCAAATCCATCCTGTGCTGTCAGAATGAGAACAGCAAACAGGAGAATACCAGATACTTTTTTCATTGTCTTCTATTGTAAATTAACGTGCAAATGTAATTAATTAATTCTTATAACCCAGTTTCTCCAGAACCTGATCTGAAAGGTCATACCTGGGATTGGCAAACAAAATGTTTGATCCGGCAGAAGTATCGAAGATGACAGCATAGCTGCCCTCCACAGATATCTCCTTGATGGCATTAAGGATCTGATCCTGAATTGGATTTACCAGCTCCTCGCGTTTCTTGTACAATTCACCCTCCATACCGAAATAAGTATTCTGCAGTTCTTTTACTTCTTTTTCCCGGTCAATGATAGCTTCTTCCCTCTTTTTCTTCTGATCCTGGGAAAGAAGAACCACCTCGGCCTGGTAATCCTTATACATCTGCTCCACAGCGGCATAACCGTCTGCCACTTCTTTCTCCCATTCTTCCGACAGCTTGTCAAGCTGCTGCTGAGCGGCCGTGAAGGCAGGTATGTTGTTTCTTATATATTCGCTGTCAACAAAAGCGAATTTCTGTGCCATCGCACCTATAGATGCGGTCAGCACAATTACTGTCATGATAATAATCTTCTTCATAGCTGTTTATTTAAATGTAACATGTTTTCAGAATTGTTGTCCGATTACAAAATGGAACTGGCTTCCGGCATCATCAGCACTTCCTGTTACCGGTGTGTCAAATCCGTAACCCCAGTCTATGCCCAGAAGGCCAAACATGGGAAGGTTGGCTCTCAGGCCTATCCCTGCAGACCGGTTCATCCTGAAAGGATTGAAGTCTTTTATGCTGTACCATGCCCTTCCAGCCTCAAGGAAAGCCAATCCGTATATCGTAGCCTGGGGATTGAGCGAGATCGGATAACGTAACTCCAGGGTAAGCTTTGAATATACGTTACCCACTTCAACGCTTCTGTTTTCTTTTATTATTTTGGGTGTAAGGGAGCCGTTGGTATATCCCCTCAGGGCAATTACCTCGCGACCGTAGAAGCTGTACCCGGTCATTCCGTCGCCTCCCACATAGAAATTCTCAAAAGGAGAAGGGCCAATATCCTTGTTGTAAAAACCGAGGTATCCGAATGCCGCCCTGGCATTCAGCACGAGTTTGTTGTTGGCAGTGAGCGGAAAATAGTAATCAGCCTTGAAGACCGTCTTGTAGAATTCAATCCACTTGTACTTCTCTTCATCGGTAACGCCGGCCATATTTTTGCCGCTGATGGCTGAATAGGGCGGTGTGAGCTGCACTGAAAGACTGAATGTAGAACCGCTGCGCGGATAAATTGTATTGGGCCCTGCCGAGAAGCGCGTCAGCCTGGCGGTGAGGGAGGCCAGGTTTGCATTGCCGTTATCAAAGAGGAACTGGTAATACGTATAATTGTACATACTGTACCGCTGGTAGCTGGCCTCAAGGTATGCTGAGAAATAGTCATCGGGCCATTCAAGCCTCTTGCCAAATCCTATTGAGGCTCCATCGATTATCATATGCTGCCTGTCGTCAGCGTCTTTTTTTGATCCGTTGGTCATAAGTGACCGGAAGGCTGAGACAGAAAGGGTATTGGGTTTCTTTCCTCCCAGCCAGGGCTCAATAAAAGATATGTTATAAGACTGATAGACACGACCGTTTGACTGTGCCCTTATTTGCAGCGACTGTCCGTCACCCGAGGGGTACGGTCTCCACTGATCCCACTTGAAAAAATTACGCATGGAGAAGTTATTGAACCTCACTCCCACCGTTCCCACAAGCATGCCGGCGCCCCAGCCGCCTGATATCTCGAACTGATCATTGGCTTTCTCTTCAAGCTCATATAGCAGGTCAACGGTGCCGTTCACCTGGTCAGGGATAGGCTGCGGGTTTATCTTCTCGGGGTCAAAGTGACCAAGAACAGCTACCTGCCTTACCGAGCGGATGATATTCTCCTTGCTGAAAAGATCTCCTGGCAGCGTATAAAGCTCACGCCGGGGCACATGCTCGTTGGTACGCGTATTCCCGGTGATGATGACATTATTAAGATAAGCCGGGTCACCTTCGAATATCCGCACTTCGAGGTCGATGGAATCTCCCTCGACGTTTTTCTCTACAGGAGTCAGCCGTGAAAACAGGTATCCGTAGTTCAGGTAAAGTGAGTTGACGGCATCCTCATCTTCAATGAGCCTCTTGTAGATCATTGACTGGTTATATACCTCTCCTTCCGGGAAGTTGAAAACCCTGCCAAGCTGCTCCTTGGTGTAGATGCTGTTCCCCACCCAGTCAACATGCCGCAGGTAATACTGGTTTCCCTCACTTACCTTTATCACAAGAGCCATCTTGCCGTCTTCGATCGTATAGGTAGAGTCACCCAGTATGGTGAAGTCGCGAAATCCGTTCTCATTATAAAAGTCAACCAGGCTGCTGCGGTCTTCTTCAAACTTATCTTCAATGAATTTCGAACCCTTGAAGATGTTCAGGTCTTTCTGCTTGGTGTTTTTCATTACGCGGCGCAGCCTCTTGTCCTCAAAGAACTCATTCCCCTGAAACTGTATCTCCTGTATCTTAACCTTCTCATGCTTGTCAATGACAAAGTTCAGAATAACATTATTCGGCATGTCAGGATCATCCTTCTGAATGATATTCACCTCGGTATTCAGGAATCCCTTTTCTACGTAATGATCCCTGATGGTTTTCTCAGCCCTGTTGAGGAGGTGAGCGGTGACCTGTGAGCCGTTTGGAAGATCCATCTTTTCCGTAAGGTCAGCCTCCTCTGATTTCCTTATGCCCTCAAACTTCAGTGATGACAGTCGCGGCCTTTCCTGCAGGTGTATGTCGAGCCAAATGTTCTCTGCTTCTTTTCCTGTTACGGTGATGGTAACATCGGAGAAGAGTCCCTGCTCCCACAGCTTCCTGACAGCTGCGGTAACCAGTTCTCCGGGTATCTCAACCTTCTGGCCTATACGGA
>Ga0316576_10001658_pt1 | contig 12188 bp, 18 predicted proteins | sample S0NA_FD_203075 | JGI IMG/M metagenome (GOLD analysis project Ga0316576, IMG submission 203075) | Rhizosphere microbial communities from salt marsh grasses in Alabama, United States - S0-2_050615r3r5 | ecosystem: Host-associated > Plants > Roots > Rhizosphere | place: USA: Alabama | collected... | reverse complement strand
AAAGGTCACGCTGCGTGGTAATCGAATGTGGGACTTTCTTGATCGTTTGATCAATATCGTGTTGCCTCGCCAGCGAGACTTCCAGGGTGTGTCGCCCGATTCCTTTGATGGGCGCGGCAACTACAGCATCGGTCTCCGCGAACAGTTGGTGTTCCCCGAGATCGACTATGACTCGATCGACAAAGTTCGGGGCATGGAGATCACTATCGTGACGACCGCTGAGTCCGACGAAGAAGCGCGTCGCATGCTGGCATTGTTGGATATGCCGTTCCGGCGGTCATAACTGTTTTCCGTGGTTCGTCGTTGAGGTGCAACTGACGGCCGAGTAGGAAAGAGCAGGAGAGATATCTGTGGCAAAGAAATCTATGGTTGCACGCGAGACCAAGCGCAAGTATACGGTGCGAGTTCGCAACCGTTGCAAGATTTGCGGGCGGCCGCGCGGCTATATGCGACGCTTCGGTCTGTGCCGTATCTGTTTTCGGCAAGAGGCGTTGCGCGGCAACCTGCCAGGTGTAGTGAAGTCGAGCTGGTAAGCCAATAAGCTGTACATGCTGGTTGGTGGCGCCCGCGCAGGCGTGTGCGCTCAATCACATATGCGGCGGCTGCTAACTACGATTTTCTGCAATCTACCCGTCTCGATGGTGGGTAAGGCAGGGCCCAACAGCTAATGCTGACGTGGGCAGTCAGATAAGTTTGCAGGAGCTTGCAAGAGTAGCCGGAGGAATGAAAGAAAATGCAGAGTGATCCAGTTGCGGATATGCTGACGCGAATTCGAAATGCATCCACCGCAAAACATAATCAGGTAGTGATGCCTAGCTCGCGCATGAAAGCGGACATTGCTCGTATCTTGACCGAAGAAGGCTTCGTGGACGCTTACGGTGTGACTGAGGACAAACCACAGCCTAACCTGGTCATCCGACTCAAGTACAGTAGAGACGGCAGTCCTGTAATCACTGATTTGGAACGCGTGAGCAAACCAGGACGGCGTGAGTACACAGGTTTTCGCGAGATACCATGGGTGCGCAGCGGGCTCGGAATTAACATAATTTCGACGCCACAGGGGATCATGACCGGGCGCCAGGCGCGCAAGATGGGCGTCGGTGGCGAGGTCGTTTGCAACGTATGGTAGGTCGGAATCTGGTATTCGGCAGGCCCCAAGTTCCGGGGTCGAGCTGAGCTAGACAAGACCAGATTCGAGAGGAGTTCATCATGTCAAGAGTAGGACGAAATCCGATACCCGTACCTTCCAGCGTGACGATCAATGTGGCCGGCGGCAATCGCGTGACGGTTAAGGGGCCCAAAGGAACGCTGGAAGCTAAGTTGAATCCAGAGATGGAACTCGTCGAAGAAAACGGCGAGATTGTTGTGAAACGGCCAACTGATTCACGCGAGCATCGGGCACAACATGGGCTGACCCGCGCGCTGCTGAACAACATGGTGGTTGGCGTCACAGATGGTTTCTCGAAGAAACTAGAAGTGCACGGCGTTGGCTATCGCGCTGAGAAGCAGGGCGACAACCTGGTTCTGCAGGTGGGGAAGAGCCATCCGGTCATCTTCGAGCCAACCAGCAAGGAGATTTCCTTTAATGTGGAGAAGGACGGCCGCTCGTTTACTATCGCGGGTATCGACAAAGAGGAAGTGGGACAACTGGCTGCGGTAGTGCGTATGGCGCGCCCCCCCGAACCCTATAAGGGCAAGGGCATTCGGTATGCAGGCGAGTACGTTCGCATGAAGGCCGGCAAGACGGGCAAGGCGTCCGCTTAAAGCAAGGTAGGAGATTAGAAGATGGCGAAATTGAACCGCACACAGTCGCGCGACCGCCGTCATGCTCGCGTACGCCGTAAGGTGTCGGGAACCGCCGAGCGACCGCGGCTAAATGTATATCGAAGCAACCAGCATATTTATGCCCAGGTAATCGACGACGTATCTGGACGGACACTAGTTTCTGCGTCCACACTCGACAAGGATCTGCGCGCTGTTTTGGTCGAAATGTCGGCCGAGGATCGCGCGAAGGCAGTCGGCCGTGTCGTCGCTGAGCGTGCTTCCTCCCAGGGCATCCAAACGGTTGTGTTCGATCGCGGCGGTTATCCGTATCACGGCCGCGTGAAGGTTCTGGCAGAAGCATCGCGCGAAGCCGGACTCGAATTCTAGGCACGATCAGGAGAGTATTCATGGCACGTGATGACAGACGAGATCGGCGAGAACGGGAAGAGCGCGACGAGTTCGATGAGCGAGTCGTGCATATCGCTCGCACGGCTAAGGTTGTGAAGGGCGGGCGGCGCTTTGCCTTCCGAGCCGTCGTCGTTGTAGGTGATCAGAAGGGCAAAGTTGGTGTCGGTGTCGGTAAGGCGCGCGGCGTTCCCGAAGCAATCCGCAAGGCTGCTGACCGTGCTCGCAAGAGTATGGTGGAGATCTCGCTGCTGGGCACGACGATCCCGCATTCTGTCGAGACCAGCTTCGGTGCCGGCAAAGTGCTGCTAAAACCCGCGAGCCCCGGCACAGGTGTGATCGCCGGAGGAGGCGTGCGCGCCGTCGTCGAAGCCTGCGGCGTTAAGGACATTTTGAGCAAGTCGCTCGGTAGCGACAATATCCTGAATGTTGTGCAGGCCACTTTCGCCGGCCTCCAGGAATTGCAGGATTACAAAGTCGAAGCCGAACGCCGAGGCGTGGACTCCGCCCAGTTGGCTCCGTTCTGGCACAAGGAGGAGAAGTATGCCTAGCAAGAAGAAGGCGACGCTGAAGATCACGCTTGTGCGTAGCCCGATCGGAAAACAGAAGTCCCAAAAGGCGACTGTTCGTGCGCTGGGCATCAGCAAGCTGAATCAGACGGTCGAGCAAGAAGACTCGCCTGCGATTCGAGGCATGATCAACAAGGTTTCACACTTGCTTGAGGTGGAAGAAGCATAGCGCGCCTTTTTTGGATTGCGCCAAATGCTGGCGCTCAAAACGGAACTGCGCAAATCGTAGCTAAGGAAATTGCACAATGAAATTGCATGACCTGCGCCCTGCAGAAGGTTCGACGAAAAAGCGCAAGCGAGTAGGTCGTGGTACAGGTTCCGGTAAGGGAAAAACCAGTACCCGCGGCATTAAGGGACAGAACTCGCGATCCGGCGGCGGCGTCCCCCTGACGTTCGAAGGCGGTCAGCTTCCGCTTGTGAAGCGATTGCCGAAGATGCGTGGCTTCAACAACAAGTTCAAGGTGGTTTATACGCCAGTGAACCTTGATTCGCTGGACCGCATCTTCGATTCAGGCGCGTCCGTGTCGCTCGAGAGTTTGGCGGCTGCCGGTCTGACCGGTGCTGAGGAGCCGGTGGTCGTTCTTGGCCGCGGCGAAATCAGCAAGCCCTTGTCGATCCAAGTACACCGAATCAGTGCCGGCGCACGCGAGAAGATCGAAGCGGCTGGTGGATCGGTGGAAATTCTGCCATACGAAGTGGACAAGCGTCTGCCCCGTTCATAGGGCCGGCGACATGACCCGCGCTCCGCACCGGGGGATGCCCTTCGCGGGCGCGGGTTATCGTGAGGGAGACTTATTCGATGCTTGACGCCGTACGAAATGCCTTTCGCCTACCAGACCTTCGAGAGAAGTTGCTGATTACGACTGGCATTATTCTTCTTTATCGCTTTGCCGCGCATATACCGCTGCCTGGCGTAGATCGCGCAGCGCTGGATTCGCTGTTCCGTGGTGACGACGCGAACATGCTGCTGAATCTGCTGAATTTTTTCAGCGGAGGCGGGCTCGCTCAAATGGGCGTCATGGCACTCGGTGTCTATCCCTATATCACGGCCTCAATTATCATGCAGTTGCTCACCCCCATCATTCCTCAATTGGAAGAGCTCAGTAAAGAGGGTGAGCAAGGCAGGACGAGGCTGAATCAGTACACGCTTTGGATGACAGTACCGCTCGCGGTGTTGCAGTCCATTGCGCAGGCCACATTGTTGAGTCGAGACGTTGGTACAGGGCTTGTAGTATTGCCGAATTGGGGATTCAGCCCCGAGAATCTGCTTCCGACAATGACGATCATCGTCGGCATGACCGCGGGCACCATGTTTGGCGTGTGGCTTGGTCAGCTCATCACCGAACAGGGTATAGGCAACGGCGTTTCGCTAATCATTTTTGCCGGCATCCTGTCGTCGGTTCCGTTCCAGATTATGAGGCTCTGGCAACAGCCGGTTCTGCTAGTCGTCTTTATCTTCATCACAGTCGCAACTGTTACGTTGATCGTGTGGGTGCAGGAGGGGCAGCGGCGGATCCCCGTCCAGTACGGCAAGCGAGTGCGCACCATGCGAGGTAATCGCATGATGATGGTCGGCGGTCAGAGCACATATGTACCGCTACGTGTGAACACTGCGGGCATGATCCCGCTGATTTTCGCTCAGAGCTTGTTGATTCTACCGAGCACCGTAGCCAGTTACTTCGTGGTACGTTCGGGGTGGACAGGATCTGTGGCCACGTGGATAGCCGACGCTTTCAGCCCGACCAATTTCCTGTACTGGCTGCTGTACTTCTTATTCACAGTCGCGTTCACGTATTTCTATACGGATGTCATGTTCCGGCAGCAGAATCTGCCCGAGTCGCTGCAGAAGCAAGGGGGCTTCATTCCCGGTATTCGTCCGGGACCGAGGACGGAGGCATACTTGAACGGCGTGCTGTCACGTATTACGCTGGTGGGCGCTCTGTTCCTTGGCTTCATCGCAGTTCTGCCCTACCTTGTTGGCGTAATCGCCGACGGTATGTTCGGCGGGGCGGGTGTGCTTACGGGCTACCGGTCGCTGATTATCAGTAGCGCAGGCCTCCTAATCGTAGTAGGCGTGGTGTTGGATACGATGAAACAAATTGAGGCTCAGTTGATGATGCGCAACTACGAGGGATTCATTCGGTAACTCGCATGGCAGGTGCCTGGAATAGTGCACCGACGAACATCGGGGCGCATCATGCGTCTTCATGCCGCACCTGTGTCCGAATGGATTGTGGTTGTCACGACGTTGGGACCGAGTCATTGATGCCTGCACTTCATTATTCACATCGGCGCGTGCATTCTGCCGTTCGCATGCGCTTCACCGAAATGAGGGTCGATGATGTTCTCGGACAATAAGTGCGTCTATGTGGTGATGCTGGGCGTGCCCGGCGCAGGAAAGGGCACGCAAGCGCGGGTAATTGAGGAGGAGTTGGGGATTCCACAGATTTCTACGGGTGACCTGTTCCGATACAACATCTCAAATGCGACTGACCTGGGCAGGCTGGCTAAATCATATATTGACGCAGGTGATCTCGTGCCTGATGAAGTCACGATTGGCATGGTGAGGCAACGGCTCCATGAGGATGATTGCACCCGTGGCGCCATATTTGATGGTTTCCCGCGCGATCTTAACCAGGCGGTGGCTTTGGATGAGCTCATTGAACCAACCGGCGGTGTCGATGTAGTTCCGTTTATCGATTTGGATGACGATGAGGTCATGCGACGAATGACAGGGCGGCGTGTCTGTCCAAAGTGCGGAAGGACCTACCATGTTGACTACAATCCGCCGAAGGTAGAGGGGACATGCGACGACGATGGGGCGGAGTTGTACCAGCGTGAGGACGACAAACCTGAGACTGTACGCAATCGCCTGTATGTCTATTACAAGCAGACGGCGCCCATCGTGGGCTATTATTTTGCCAAGGGATTACTCGAAGAAGTAGATGGCGCTCAGCCAATTGAAGCGGTAACGGCCGACCTGCATGCAGTCTTGCGCAAGCGGGGTTTGCTGTGGACTGTGGCCGAATAGTAGGAGAAAATGTGCAGTGGCGACCGGTATCCAGAAGCTGCTCGGCGGCAAGAATCGACGATATGTGCGGCGTGAGATGAATCGCCCGCAACGGGCAATGCCCATTCTTAAGAGTCCGCAAGAGATTCAGATAATGCGTGAGGCGGGCCGCATCGTCGCAAAGGTCCACGCCGCTATGCGCGAGGCTATTGTACCTGGCGTCACGACGCGCGACCTGGATGACATCGCCATATCGGTCCTGCAGCGATACAATGCGGCGTCCGCATTCCTTGGATACAGAGGATATCCGGCCAACATCTGCGCCAGTGTGAACGATGAGTTGGTGCATGGGATTCCAAGTCCAAAGACTGAATTGGCAAACGGTGACATCATTAGTGTCGACGTAGGCAGTCAATATCGTGGATTCGTTGGCGATAGTGCATGGACCTACGCAGTTGGCGAAATCAGCGAAGAAGCAAAGGAACTGATGCGCGTCACTGAGGAAAGCCTGTATGCGGGAATAGAACAGGCTAAGCCCGGCAACAAGGTTAAGGACGTCAGCCGAGCCGTCCAACAGGTAGTCGAGGAGAACGGCTTCTACGTCGTGCGCGAGTACACGGGCCACGGCGTAGGAAGACAGATGCACGAGCCGCCCCAGGTGCTGAACTACGTGTCCGGGGATGCGGACGGGGAATATGTGTTGGAACCGGGCCTCGTTTTTGCCATCGAGCCTATGGTACAAGCCGGAACCGCTCGGACGCGTACGCTGAAGGACAAATGGACCGTGGTGAGCGCCGACGGCAGCCTTGCCGCCCACTTCGAGCATACGGTGGCCATCACCAATAATGGGCCAGAGATTTTGACTCTGCCCTGAGTATATGATAAACTGGACAAGTTGCGCCGAGGAGATTCCTGGAGGCAAGTTATGAAGGTACGACCGTCTGTAAAAAGAATGTGTGATAACTGCAAGATCGTACGCCGACGCGGCACGGTCTATGTGTTGTGCAGCAACCCAAAGCACAAGCAGCGGCAGGGCTAAGAGAGAAGAGGGAGAGTCTCCATGGCACGTATTGCAGGCGTTGATATTCCGAGAGATAAGCATGTCTGGATTGCCTTGACCTATATCTATGGTATCGGCAAGAGCAGCAGTTCGGATATTCTGGAAGCCACACAGATTACGCCGACCACGAAGGTGCAGGATTTGGATGAGAATGAAATCATCCGGTTGCGTGAATATATTGATCGCAACTACCAGGTGGAAGGCGATTTGCGCCGCGAGGTGAACATGAACATCAAGCGGTTGCAGGAAATCGGTTGTTACCGCGGGCTTCGCCATCGCCGGAATTTGCCGGTACGCGGGCAGCGCACGCAGACAAATGCGCGTACACGCCGCGGCGCCAAAAAGACGGTGGCCGGCAAGAAGCGTGCCGCTCGCAAGTAGCCTACCGTCCAGCGCGCGGCAGCATATTTTGAGCGAATCGTACGTGCGCGCTTAGTTGTAGTCGTTGGCAGAGTCCAAACAAAATTCGAAGCGAAACAACACGGGTTGATGGCGTTCGCCATACCCGTTGTGAGTAGCCAAGTTTGAGAAGGTAGGAGCAAGGAGATACCGTGGCCCGACCTCAACGGAGACGCGATCGTCGTTCGTCTCGACGCGAAAGAAAACACGTGCCCCATGGGCAAGTGCATATTCAGGCATCGTTCAATAACACAATTATCACGGTGACGGATCTGCAGGGAAATACGCTTTGTTGGGCCAGCAGTGGCAGTAGCGGATTCAAGGGCAGCCGCAAGTCGACGCCTTTCGCTGCACAGTTGGCTGCACAGAGTGTCGGAAATACTGCCCGAGGCGACTTCAGCATGCGAGAGGTCGACGTATTTGTCAAGGGTCCCGGACCGGGTCGTGAGAGTTCCATCCGTTCCTTACAGGCAGCGGGGCTGACGGTTGTTTCGATAACCGACATTACGCCTCTGCCTCATAACGGCTGTCGCCCGCCGAAGAAGCGGCGCGTCTAGGTGGAATAGGTTGGGCTTGGTAGCCCATCGGCGTAGAACTTGAGCACGACGTCAAGGAACAGGACGCAGATCGCCCGCAAGGCGATCTGTAGTCATCGTTGACGCCGGTGATTCGAATCAAAAGGGTTTGCTGGAGGAACAATGGCAAGATATACGGATGCGGTCTGCAAGCTGTGTCGTCGAGAAGAGCAGAAGCTCTTTCTAAAGGGAGAGCGCTGCCTCGGGCCGAAATGTGCCATCGAGCGTCGCAACTATCCGCCTGGCGAACATGGCAAGCAGGCGACTTTCCGCCGCAAGGTTTCAGATTATGGCCGTCAGCTTCGAGAGAAGCAAAAGGCTCGTCGCGTCTACGGAGTGATGGAGAAGCAGTTCCGGCGCTATTTTCGCGAGGCAACTCGCCGCAAGGGGCTTACCGGCACGACGCTACTCGTCATTTTGGAGAGCCGGCTGGACAACGTGGTATACCGTTTGGGATTCGCCGATAGTCGCGCGCAGGCGCGTCAGTTGGTCCGTCATGGTCATTTCGACGTAAATGGCCGCAAGACCAACATCCCTTCCTACGATGTGCGTCCCGGCGACATCATAACAGTACGTCAAACCAGCCGTGGCAACCAGTATTTCAAGGATAGATCGCAGATCATTGAAGGTGCTCGGGCGCCGGAGTGGTTGAGGCTAGATCTCGCTGGTATGAGCGGTTCTATGGTGGTCGAACCGAGCCGCGAAGACATTGAGATTCCGCTCAACGAACAATTGATCGTTGAGTACTACAGCCGGTAAAGATTCCGGTTATTGCCTGCAGTTTTGGAGCCTGAATAGCCATCCATACTGGCTTGGCACGCTACAAATAGCCGCTGCAGACGTTTGCAGATGCAAGAGAGCTGGTGGGCGCCGGCTCCCTTTGCGCTGAGAAGCAGGGAGGGTTGTCTTTGCTTAACATGGTACTACCCAAAATTGAGGTTGAGGCGATATCACAAAATTACGGACATTTTGTGGTTAGCCCATTGGAGAGCGGCTACGGCATTACGATCGGAAACGCGCTGAGGCGCGTGCTGCTTTCTTCGCTGCCGGGCGCTGCGGTTACGTCGCTGCGCGTGAGTGGTATCCACCACGAGTTTTCGTCTATTCCTAGCGTGCGCGAAGATATGACGCGCTTGATTCTGCACGTAAAGCAGATCCGTTTTCATAGTCGCAGTGAGGATCCGGTACGTATTCACGTGGAGGTCACAAACGAAGGGCCAATCACGGCCGGTGACCTTGTCTGTCCTCCTGAAGTGACAGTAGCGAATCCGGATCAATATCTGCTGACGGCGGATTCAAATGACGTGGACCTGGACATCGAGATGGTCGTGGAGACCGGTCGGGGCTACAGTCCTGCAGAAGATCGGCCGCGTTTGCCGCTCGGCGAAATCCCGGTGGACGCTATCTTCAGTCCCGTGCGCAAGGCGGCCTATCGGGTCGGTCGGACTCGTATCGGCCAGCAGACCGACTACGATCGGTTAAATCTTGAGGTCTGGACCGATGGCACGGTTGCGCCTGAAGTCGCTGTGAGACAGTCGGCCGAAATCCTGGTACAGCATCTTACGCTGCTTGCCGGAGCGCCGGTGGTGGAACTGGAACAGCCGGAGGATGAGGAAGAGGGCATTCCCAATCGGATAGCCGAAGCACCGATCGAGGAATTGGAACTCACCGTGCGCGCATACAACTGCCTTAAGCGCGCCGGAATCACCAAAGTTGGTGAGATCCTGAAACGGATGGAAAAGGGCGAAGACGAGATGCTTGCGATCCGAAACTTTGGGCGCAAGTCGCTGGACGAGTTGGTCGATCGTCTGCGTGAGAAGAACTATCTCAACGTGCCCGGTGTGGATTTGAGCGCCTATATGAACGAGGCAGAGTTGGCGAGCGTAGAGTCGGATGAAACCGAAGCCAGTGAGTCCGAGAGCGGTGAACTCGACGAAGTCAATGCGTAAAATAACGGGCGTAGCGCAGTGAACTGCGGCGCGCCTGATGCAGCGGGAACAATATAATGCGACATCGAATCAAAGGTTCAAAGCTAGGCCGTAACGGCGCACAACGCAAGGCGTTGTTTCGTAACCTAATTCGCGAATTGTATCTTCACGAACGGATTACGACGACAGAGGCTAAGGCGCGCGCGATTCGCAGTGATGCCGAAAAGCTGATCACTAAGGCGAAACGTGGACTCGCAGATGACGGCAATCGCGTGCACGCACAGCGTATGGTGGTAGCCTATCTGAACGACAAGTCCGTCGCGCACAAGGTTTTTGAGGACTTGGCGCCGCGCTATACCGGCCGTAACGGTGGGTATACGCGTATCGTTAAGCTAGGCAAACGACGGGGCGACGCGGCTGACATGGCCGTGATCGAACTGGTAGAGGCCGAGGAAAAATAGGACTGACCCGTCGGAATAACCGCTCGTGGGCGCAGAGACGCTATACGCTGCCGGTTTGGTCGCGTATGATGGAACGGACTACCATGGTTTCCAGTTTCAGGTCGGCGTGCCGACGGTGCAGGGGACCTTGGAGAGCGCACTGGCGGCGTTTACCGACCCCGTAGGGCGCGTAGCGGCTGCAGGGCGCACCGATGCTGGTGTACATGCCAACGGACAAGTGATCGCGGTACGGGCCCGGTGGCGGCACGACGTGGTCGAGCTGCAGCAAGCCTGGAACGCGCATTTGCCGCCTTCGATCTGCGTGAGGCGATTGCAGGAGGTACCGGACTCGTTCCATCCGCGCTTCAGCGCTCAATGGCGGACGTATCGGTATCGATTAGTTCAACCAATCGGTGAGCCGGAAACGGGCATGCCGAACCGAGCACCGCTCACAGACCGGTTCTCATGGTTTGTACCGAAGCGACTGGACCTGGACGCGATGAATGAGGCGACTGCGTATCTGGTCGGCGAACATGACTTCGCTACGTTCGGCCAGCCGACGCAGGGCGAGAGTACTGTGCGGGCTCTCAGTGAAGCTTGCTGGCAGTTGGATGATTGTGCTGTACCGGCACTGGATGTCTACCCGGGCTGCAAGCTCGTGTTCACAGTCACGGCGAACGGGTTCTTGCGCCAGATGATGCGTACATTGACGGCAACGCTCGTCGAGGTAGGAGTTGGCAAACGGCAACCAAGGGAAGTCAATTGGTTGCTCGATCAAAGGGACCGCAGCCTGGCGGCGCCGCCGGCTCCTGCTAGCGGCCTTACGTTGGAGAGGGTGCAGTATCCTGGCGGGCAAGGGTTTGTTGTGTAGTGTTCGCCGTCAGATTCAGCGGCCATCGGTGCACAGCGCAATCGATGGCAGAGTGTGGTGATACAAATCCGCGGCGGACCATATCGCGGTCCTCGCGCAAAGGGAATTCTTTAGATTCATAGGAGTGAGCAGCGTGAAGACATATAGTCCAAGCGCCGAAGAAGCAAAACAAAGCCGCGAATGGTGGGTCGTGGACGCCGAAGGAAAAACGCTAGGCCGGCTCGCGTCGGAGATTGCACAGGTGTTGCGCGGGAAGCACAAGCCTACCTTTAGCCCGAACGTAGACGGTGGCGATTTCGTTATCGTGACTAACTGCGAGAAGATTGAGGTGACGGGCGATAAGCTAGACAGTGTCCGATACTACCGTCACTCACGGTATCCTGGTGGTCTCAAGAGTCGCACTATGCGCGAGCAACTCGACTTGCATCCCGACCGTGTTCTTTATGAGGCGGTAAAGGGTATGATGCCGAAAACAAAGCTGGGTCGCGCCCAAATGAAGAAGCTTCGCATCTACGCTGGTGGCGAACATCCTCATCAAGCGCAGCAGCCCAAAGCATTGGAACTGTAGGGAGCATAATTAATGGCAGAGTATACTGAAGCCATCGGACGACGCAAGACGGCAACGGCGAGGGTGCGGCTCTATTCGGGCACCGGCGAGATCGTGGTGAACGAACTGCCCATGAATGAATATTTTGGGCGTGCGTTGGACCAGATGATCCTGCGCCAGCCACTGGCTTTGACGGGTACCGAAAACAGCTATAACGTCAGCGTCCGCGTCCGCGGCGGTGGCGAAGGCGGTCAAGCTGCTGCAGTACGTCTTGGCATCGCACGTGCGCTTTGCGCGATAGACGAGAACTTGCGTACGTCGCTCAAGGCGGCCGGCTTCCTAACGCGCGACTCGCGCGCCAAGGAGCGCAAGAAACCTGGCCTGAAGCGAGCACGCAAGGCGCCGCAGTACACCAAGCGCTAGAAACGCCTTCTGTGTGTGCATCACGGTTATGCCGCGAGGCGCCACGATCGAGTTAGTATCCTTGGGCGCGGCTTAAGGTCGCACTTGAACGGATGACAGAATCTCAAGACCTCCGGGACCGTAGACTGTACGGCATCTCGGGGGTTTTGTAATTGGAGACCGCATACATGCTTGTGGCGCGTACCGGGATCCTTCAC
>Ga0316576_10001656_pt1 | contig 12195 bp, 11 predicted proteins | sample S0NA_FD_203075 | JGI IMG/M metagenome (GOLD analysis project Ga0316576, IMG submission 203075) | Rhizosphere microbial communities from salt marsh grasses in Alabama, United States - S0-2_050615r3r5 | ecosystem: Host-associated > Plants > Roots > Rhizosphere | place: USA: Alabama | collected... | reverse complement strand
AAGCCGGAGGAAGATGCCAGGGGGACACTGAATATCTGATTGCTGGCATTGATATAGTAATAGGAGTAATCGACAGCCACACGGTTTTCAAAGAACCGCAACTCGAGCCCCGCTTCGTAGGAGGTCACATTCTGTGGCCTCAATGCATCGCTCAGCAATACCGATTGCAATGTGAATGCCGGATAACTCTGATAAGGGAAGGAAAATTCGTTATCCAGGAAGCCCGATCCGATCCCCTCGTTATCCTCTTTGGCCGTAAACAGGGTCTTTGTGGAATAGAGTGCCCCTGCCTGGCCCATTTGTGAGTAGGAGGCCCGGATTTTCCCGTATGGCAGGATATTCTGGTTCTCCATGAAGCCCAGCTCGGTGAAGATGAAACCCATGGAAACCGAGGGGTAAAAATAGGAGCGGTGTCCCGACGGCATATTGGAAACAACATCATTCCTCCCGGTAACAGTCAGGAACAGCATGGAGGCATAATCCACAGTGGCGCTGCCGTAAAAACCAACCACCCTTTGTCTGGTCAGTTCATAAAACACATTCTGGGCACCCGTGTTGGAAATATGGTCAAAACCACCGATGGTAATGTTATTTCCGGTCATGTCGTGGGTCTTGGTGGTGATGTCGTAAAACTCATTCCCCAGGACCGCGTCCAGTCCGATGGCCCCAAAATCCTTATTAATGGTCAGGCTGGCATTGGAGTTCACCTCCTGCCGCTGGTAGGTATAATCCTCGATGGCCCCACCTGCCGGCTCCCACCCAAATTCCGGATAACCGCGTCCTGCACCGCCTGATCCTTTGGAGGTCACTTCATGACCCGTCGTCAGGAAACGGTCCAGACCAATCCGGTAGTTGATCCGCATCCAATCGAAGGGCTGATACGACAGTGAAGCGTTTCCGAAGAAACGTTCGGTCACCTCATTGTATGAATTATGTTTGAGGGCCCAGTAAGGATTATCCATTGAAAACCGGTAATGGTACTGCATAAAGGGATCTTCTTCATGTTCAAATGGCTTGTTGGTCAGATCGTAGGTTCGCGGTGCGAAATAGACCGTGAACAGGGGATTGGCCAGGTTGCTGCCACCGGGGACCTTGTCGATATTCACACTTGAAACATTGGCTGAAACTGAAGCCGACCAGCGTTCACCAAGTACGAAGTTTCCATTGAATTTGGCATTGTTGCGGATCATTCCTGTAGTCTCAATGATCCCTTTCTGGTCGGTCCGCCCCAGACTCAGGCTGTAGTTGGCCCGGTCAGTGAAAGAGGATATATCGACCGAGTTGGTAAGCGTATATCCTTTCTTGAAGAAGTCTTCCTGGTTGTCATATACAGCAGGGACCTGGCTGGGCGGGGATCCGTCCAGGGTCTCGTACGGATTGTCCAGAAAAAAGTCATCCCACTGGGAGTGATAGGTCTGGAGGGTATCGATCCTGGGGCCCCAGGAACCGGAAGAATAAAGATTCAACAGACCTCCGTTCCCCTGGCCGTAGGTGGACTGAAGTTCCGGAAGGCGGCTGATGCGGTCAGAAGTGAAGTTGCTGTTGACAGTTACCAGCGTCTTCTTCCCGGCCATTTTTGCAGCAGATCCGCTCTTGGTCGTGATCACCACCACCCCGTTGGCCGCACGTAATCCATACAGCGCAGAGGCGGTGGCCCCCTTCAACACCGAGATGGATTCGATATCCTCAGGATTCAGGTCAATGATGCGGTCTGATGGATTGGTGCCTTCTCCCACCTGTTCGACAAATGCCTTATCGGAGGCTATGGGCATTCCATCGACCACATACAAGGGCTGATTGGACCCTGTGAGGGAAACATTCCCCCTGATGGTCACATGGGAAGTGGCTCCCGGCATTCCGCTGGACTGTTTCACGTTGATCCCGGCAATCTTGCCCTGAAGTGATTTGGAAATGTCCATATTTTTCGCACCTGAGATCTGGGCCGCATCAATTTCCTGGACCGAGAATCCCAGCGCTTTCTTCTCCTTCCGGATCCCCATGGCAGTCACCACGACTTCATCGAGTTCAAGCAGGTCAGGTTCCATGGATACATCGATGGTGGTATTCCCACCGATGCCAATTTCCTGCGTAAGCATCCCGATAAAACTGAAGATCAGCACCTCCCCATCCGCCGGCACGGAGAGCTGGTATTCTCCCATCCCATCAGTGATGGTTCCCACCGATGTTCCTTTCACTGCAACGGACACTCCGGGAAGCGGCTGTCCGTCTTCTGTGCTGGTCACCGTACCGGAAACCTGTCGGACCTGTCCCATCAGGAAAGGGATACCCAGCACCAACAATAGCAGTAAGTTCAATATTCGTTTCATAGATTCAGATTTAGATGAATGATTCAATTGGTCTGCCCGGTGGACAGAATTTGACATGGAAGAAAGCAGATCGCCGGCTGTTTTACCAATAATATCAAGCAATGACCCGATACGATCCGTCATCAGCATAAACAGGGCAGATGTGCACCATTCACCGGTACAAGAATGTTGCTGATGGGGGAGATGCAGGTATTTTGCAGACAGCAGGCAGGGATTTGGAGATTGTAGACCATCCTTCAGCGAAAAAACATTTCCAGGGGGTCGGTGTTATAGAAGCATGCGGAACGGGCGACTAAATCAAATCAGCCACCATCAGTTTGTTATCCGGAAATTGATATATTTACAATCCTATCCACTAAAACTAACCCTATGCTCGGCTTGACTGATTATTTGATCATTGGAGCGTATTTCCTGATCATTCTCCTGGTCGGCGGACTCACCGGCAGAAAACAGGATAAAGAGGAGTTCCTGATTTCCGGAAGGAAGCTGAAATCCTTCCAGGCTACCACGACCATCTTCTCAAGCAGGATCGGTGCTGCCATCCTGCTCACTTACACAGCGCTGGTCTACCTTTATGGCATGGGGGCCCTCTGGTACTTCGTCGGCTCGGTATTTGGATTGATCATTTTTTACTTTTTCGGCGTCGGGATCAAGAAAATTGCGGACAAAGAGAAGTTCTACACCATGCCCGATTTCTTTTTCCACCACAAAGGAAGACTGGCCGGATTCCTGGCCACACTGGTCACCATTACCATCATGTTCGGGTGGGTGGTGCTCAATTTCACCGCCGGCGCAAAGCTGATTTCTGAATACACGCCCATCAGTTATAACTTTTCCGTCATTCTTGTGGGAGGGATCATCCTGCTCTACCTGGTTGCGGGAGGATTTGATGCAGTCGTGAAAACCGATGTGATCCAGACGGTCGGTATCTTTTTATTGTTCATCCTGATGATCTACCTGCTGGTCACTACCGAAACCAAACCGCACCTGGCCGTATCCGATCTGTTTGCCATTCCTGCGGGACAGATCATCAGTTTTTTCCTGGCCGGGTTTTTTATCCCGCTGGCCTCCCCCGAGATGTGGCAGCGGGTCTATGCGATACAGGATAAAAAGCATTTCGGGAGAAGTATATTCCTCTCCTCATTGTTTTATATCATCGTCGGGTTCATTCTCCTGCTGATCGGGCTGGTGATTCGGGCGGATATTCCGGATATTGCACCGGACACCTCACTGATTGTCGGATTCAGCCGCCTGTTGCCCATCGGACTGGCCGGATTATCGGTCGTGATCATCTACTCCTCTGTCTCCTCTTCGGCCGATACCTATATGTTTACGGCGTCTGCCTCGGTCACCCAGGATTTTCTGGAAAAGACCGGCCTCACAAAAAGTGAATCACTGCGCAGGACCATGCGGTGGAGCATGGTGGTGCTCATGGCTCTGGGTGTTTTCATGGCGCTCATCCTCAGGGACATCGTGGATGCTACCTTCTTCTTTGTTTCGCTGACCATGTCGCTCGGATTCCTGATCCTCATCATGTGGATCTATCCGCGGATCAACAGATACAGTGTAAACCTCTCCATTTTCGCCTGCCTGGTCGGGGTGATCGTTCCTGCCAGCTTTATTGGCATCTCTGAGGTACTGGTGCAATGGGCCATCGGATTTTGCATTGGTGGATTGCTCATCGGAATGGTGGTCCATGCCATCAGACCGGCCAGGGCGTGAGAATTCAATGCATGGGCGAACTGAAGGGAGGTTCCGGGAAACCATCGGGATCCCGGTCCATAACGGGCTCATAACAAAATGGGAGTAAACTTTTCGGTTTACTCCCATTTCACTGAACGGTGCCCATAGCCACCAGGTCAGTGCCGAGTTACAGTTATTCCGGCCGGCCCGCACAGTGTTACCCGAGGGTACTTCACAGGCGGACCCTGGTTCTCAGCCGATGTTCCATAGAACATTGACCTGCAACCGTCCTTTCACCCAGTATACACTGAATTTCCGGGACAGGCTCCTGAAGGCCCCTGCTCCGCACAGGTCTTACGATCTGCCCGAAGCCAGAGTGAATAAGCTTAATGGAACCCCGAAGGATTCGTTTTGGCTCTTCTACCTTAAGGATCAACTTTTTAAAGATCTGCCAAGTGGTGATCTGCAGTCGAATAAACCTGGAAACCCTGTTTCGAGGTCTATGCCAGGCTCTGGATGAATCTCCGGACTTGGGGGAATCCCTCACTCCGGCCGGTTCGCTAACCTGTCCGCCTGTGGCGGACTGGCTCACTACACCGGGCGATACTTCGAGCGGCCCTTTATCTCTCACTCGGTTTAATCAAAAATAGACCATCGGATAATACGAAGCAAGCAGATCCTGTATTTCTCTGTCCACAATTAGCCCACAATCATTATTAACAATTTGTTAATAACCTTCTGTCTGTAAAATGGGGATTTGGATGAACTTCCTTCACTGTTATTAACAGCTGTTGATATACCGATTTTCACAATTTAGTGCCCTCTGCAGCAGGTGGATTACCGCTCAGGATTATCCTTCTCCTTCCCTTTTCCCCTCCCGGGTGTCTGACCGGTGGTCCCTTTGGAAATGCTCTCCCTCATGGTGGTATCGGCCTGGATGTTTTTGAATTTATAATAATCCATGATCCCAAGGTTTCCGTTCCTGAATGCTTCAGCCATGGCAAGTGGAATTTCCACCTCCGCTTCAATGACCTTGGCGCGGGCTTCCTGCGCCTTGGCTTTCATCTCCTGCTCCGTGGCAACGGCCATGGCCCTGCGCTCCTCTGCCTTGGCCTGAGCAATGTTCTTATCCGCATTGGCCTGATCCATCTGAAGCACGGCACCGATGTTCTTACCGATATCGATGTCCGCTACATCAATGGAGAGGATTTCAAAAGCCGTTCCTGCATCGAGTCCCTTCTCCAGCACAATCCTCGAAATAAAATCCGGATTCTCAAGCACCTGCTTGTGTGATTTGGAAGAGCCGATGGAAGATACGATGCCTTCCCCTACCCTGGCCAGTACGGTCTCTTCACCCGCACCCCCGACCAGTTGTTTGATATTGGCCCTCACGGTCACCCGCGCCTTGGCAATCAGCTGAATGCCGTCCTTGGCCACGGCGGTAACAGGTGGCGTATTGATCACTTTCGGATTCACCGACATCTGCACAGCCTCCAGTACATCCCTGCCTGCCAGGTCGATGGCCGTAGCCATCTGAAACGGAAGGTCGATATTGGCCTTGTTCGCCGATACCAGTGCATGTATCACCTGTTCCACGTGCCCCCCGGCCAGATAGTGCGCCTCCAGTTCATCTCTTTTAATGTGAGCCAGACCGGCCTTGTGTGCCTCGATCATCGACCGGACGATGACCGTTGGCGGAACCTTCCTCCACCGCATCAGGATGAGCTGCAACAGGGAAATCCGGACACCGGAAAGCAATGCGGTGAACCAGAGTCCGATCGGGATGAAATAGAGAATGATCCATAGCCCGATAATGCTGGCTACTACAATGATGATCCATGAATAATTAAATTCCATAATGATCTATTTTTTTATTGGTATTACACTGATTCTTGTCCCTTCAATGGCCACAATCTCCACGTCGGTGTGTTCGGCCACATAACCCTCGATCGATTTGGCTTCCCGCACCAGGTCGTTCACCATGATCTTTCCCATGGGTGCGAGCCTTGTCACTGCCGTACCACGGTCCCCAACCCTGACCTGTTCCTCTGAAAGGTTCTTATCCACGGTTCCGTCAATATTAGTATTCAGCATGAGGCGCTTCCAGGTCCTGGCCCTCAGGGACATCGCGATAACGAAAATACTGAGCAGTACGGTGCCGATCAGGACCCACACGCCCATCCGGGGGCCAAAATCACTGAAAGCTTTGTAGACGCCGAAAACGGTAAGGACCAATCCGCCTATTCCCGCGACAGTCACCCCGGGAACCAGAAGAAATTCGATGACGAAAAGCAGGATTCCGAGTACAATGAGAATGATGATGATTGTCATAGCCGGAACCTAAGAGTCAACAGATGCCTTTAAACCACGGGCAATGAGTTTGTACCGGAGTTCTTTCATTTCGGGAAAGGAACCGGATCGGACTTCACACTTGCCTTTATAATGAGTGATGGTGGCACACTGTTCGGCCTGGGTCAGGGAATGGCCACAAACTTCCACAAGGGTCTCCATCACATAATCGAAAGTATTCACTTCGTCGTTATGCAGCACCAGAATCGCCTTGTGACGCTGATCAGCATCCTCTGATCCTACTTTGTGGGGCCGGCTGGTAAAATTGCTGTCCATGGGTCTGACATCACTTCCGATCAAATATAGCAATTTTTAGTTTCGGATCAGCTTTACTCAAGCTGTTTTGCTGTATGGGTGGGAACCTGCTTCCCATTGTACCAGGCCACAATAAATGCATCCTGAAAGCCCTTTGCCCGGACCACCTCCAGGGCCCAGGATGCATCAGCATACCTGGAGAACTTCCCGGCATAGTAACGTACCAGGCCCCTTTCCTCAACACGTTCACCTGTTATTGGGGTGATTCCCTTGAAGAGATCCCCTTCCACCTCACTGCTGAAGACCCCCAGCTGGATCCTGTAAAAAGTTCCTTCAGGCAGCTGCACATCCATCGGCACAGGATGGGCAGCCGAGTAAGGAGAGTGATCAATCACATCGAACCGGTTGATGGCTGTCACAGGTTCCTTCTCCCCACCAATCACCTCCGGCTGTGTTCCTGGTTCCCCTTCAGTCACGGACGTTCCGGTGAACCTGTAGACCGTAAGATCATCAATCAAAGTATCGATCTCAATTGTGGAGGGAATTCTTCCTGCCAGTGTCCCTGCTGACTGCTGTCGTTCCAAATGTGCAAAAAGGGAGTCGGCCCTGGCTTCTTCATCACGGGACTTCTTTTCCCAGAGCATGATCTGCTTCTGCCAGACCCACCTGTCATTGGGATCATCAGATTCCCGAACAAGAACAGTGGCCTCCACTGCCAGGTGTTTCAATGAATCTGCCATCGCCCGGTGCAGAATGGCCTCCTCGAACAGCATCGTAGTACCTGCTGATCTGCCCGGTGAGTCAAGGATCTTTACCGGAGTGACCACTCGGGAAGGGGCAGGTTGAGGTCCCGGCTCACCGGCCGCCCCTTCATCCTTCTCATCGTGTGAACTGGCCGACTTCAGCGATTCAAGTTCTGCGAGAATTTCCTCGGCCATACCCTCCATGGAGGCGATCTCCGCCAGCATGGCGGGATCGTTGGCATTGGTTTTCTTTTTCGGTTCGGTCACATGGACCCTGTAAACCGTGAGCATGCCATCGGGTCCCTGACGGTTGGTGAAAAACATCAGCATGCCCAGATCTGTACCGGGCAGCAGCAGGAACTCATCCATCACAGAGTTGATCGGGAATCCCACGTTCATAGGTTCCGACCAGGTATCCCGTTCGCTGTCGTAATGCGACCGGTACAGGTCCAGTCCACCGATCCCTTTGCGCCCGTCAGAGGCGAAATAAAGGTCATTTTCGATGGGATCGAAGTATGGGAGGAGCTCGTTGCCGTCAGTGTTCAGGTCGCGGATCTCTTCCGGTTCGCCCCAGGAGTTTCCGGTTCCTTTCCGAATCCGGAAGAGCTGTGCACCCGACCTGCGGTTTCTTTCATACCCGGCAAAATAGGCATATTCGCCCCTCACAGCACCTGAGGGAAGGAACATCAGACCGGTCCACTCCCCACGAGATTCCCCTTCCTCCATGTACCGGGCCGGTTTATACTGCAGTTGCCCTCCTTTCATTTTAATCTGGGAGAACTGTGCAGAATCCAGCAGGTCGATGAATGTCACGTTCATCACCTCGCACGGATTGTAACTGGCAGTGATTTCGGTGGCGTCCCTGCATTCCCCGATCAAACGGTCGATTCCGTAATCCCGCTTCTCCTGCCGGGTGGCTTCTGAAGAAAACTTCTCATAATACCGAACGGCTTCCTGAAAATGATAGTTGAACTGCAGTGCCCGCCCCAGGTAATAATCAAGAAACCTGCTTCCACCTCCATTCCTCTCCAGTGCCCTGAAAGCATCGAGGGCTTCAGGATATGCGCGGGCATCCAGCAGGGCCAGCGCGGCGGCAAATTCCCCTTCCCGGTTATCAGCTCTTACCTGTCCTGATCCCGGTAGCGAAAAGAGGGCCATACAGAGTGCCGCTCCCACAGTGAAGGTTCTGATCAGTGTCTTAAACATATTCCCCCTTGATCTGTTTACATATACATTCGGACAGATCGGTTGAGGGCTAAAAATAGCAATAATAATGGCCGGTTGTTTGATGCAATCTTTGTACATTTATAAACTGTTAAGCAATGCCAGAACTTAAAGAAGGAGACATGGCCCCTGCCATCAATGCAGTGGACCAGAACGGAGAGAAAATCACCCTCGACGAATACAGAGGAAAGAAGGTTGTACTCTATTTTTATCCCAAGGACAATACGCCCGGATGCACCGCTGAGGCGTGCGACCTGAGGGATAACTATACACATTTTCTGGAACAGGGATTTGAGGTCATCGGCGTGAGCGCGGACAGTGAGAAATCACATCTCAACTTTATCAGCAAATATGAACTTCCCTTCAGGCTCATCTCCGATGTTGATAAAAAGGTGCTCCAGGACTATGACGCATGGGGAGAGAAGAAGATGTACGGAAAATCCTATATGGGGATATTAAGGAAAACGTATGTCATTGATGAATCGGGGAAGATCGAGAAGATTATTGAAAAAGTGGACACCAAAGCGCACACCAAACAGATATTCGAAGAGTTATCACATTAACGACTAAAGAGAAATGAGTAACGGTACCGCCAGCGGCAGCAATCAGGAAAAATTGAAAGCACTACAGCTCACTCTGGATAAGATAGAGAAAGGGTATGGCAAAGGAACCATCATGAAACTCGGCGATGATGCCATCGAGGATGTTCCCGTGATCCCTTCGGGCTCCATCGGACTGGATATAGCTCTTGGAGTCGGTGGGTATCCCCGAGGCAGGGTCATTGAAATTTACGGCCCAGAATCCTCCGGAAAAACGACCCTGGCCATTCATGCCATCGCTGAAGCACAGAGGGCGGGGGGAATCGCCGCCTTTATTGACGCTGAGCATGCATTTGACCGTTTTTATGCCAAAAAGCTGGGAGTGGACATCGAGAACCTCTATATATCTCAGCCCGATAACGGGGAACAGGCGCTGGAAATCGCCGATCATCTGATCCGTTCCGGTGCCATCGATATCATTGTGATCGATTCCGTTGCCGCACTGACCCCCAAATCTGAGATCGAAGGAGAGATGGGAGATTCCAAAATGGGGCTGCAGGCGAGGCTGATGTCGCAGGCCCTGAGGAAACTGACTGCCAACATCAACCGGACCCAGACCACCTGCTTCTTCATCAACCAGCTCAGGGAGAAGATCGGAGTGATGTTTGGAAACCCGGAGACCACAACCGGTGGGAATGCTCTTAAATTCTATGCTTCGGTAAGGCTGGACATCCGCCGGATCGGGCAGCTGAAAGAGGGGGAAGAGGTTCAGGGCAACCGGACCCGTGTGAAGGTGGTCAAGAACAAACTTGCGCCACCCTTCAGAAAAGCAGAATTTGACATCCTGTATGGAGTGGGGATCTCAAAAACCGGTGAGATCATTGACCTCGGGGTTGACCTGAGTATCCTGAAAAAGAGTGGCTCCTGGTACAGTTACGGGGAGACCAGGCTGGGTCAGGGCAGGGATGCAGTGAAGAACCTCCTCAGGGATAATCCGGAACTTTCGGAGGAGATCGAAGCCAAAATCAAGGAGGCGCTGCAACAGGCCGGACAATGATGCGGTAACCCGTTGACCCTTTTTTTCGTAAATTGGGACAGAACATCATCGGTGACGTCCCCATGAGCTTCCTGCTTCATTTTATTTTCATTGCCGCTTTCCTGCTGATCTACATCATTGCGATTATTATTCTGAAACCCTTTCGCTTGCACAGGAAAAGGCCGGTCTCCACAATATTCATCAAAGCCAGTTACCTGCTTTATCTGGCCTGTTTCATGCTCATGGCTTATCTGATCCTCTTTTTCTCCGCATCTGCGGAGCCTGCAGAGGATGTGGATGAGGAACGGATCCTGAATGTACTGACCGTGTTCAGTGTTCTGGCATTTTTCATTCCCAACATCGGGATCATGATCCGCCGGCGGATCGGAACGTGGCGGGTCACCTACAACTACCTGATCACCGTGCTCAACCTCCTGATCGCCTCAGGCTTGATCTGGTTCATGATAGACCTCCCCTGGCAATTCAAGTAACGCTCGTACCGACATCTTCACCGGCGGTGTAGAGCGAGAGTGCCTTCTCCAGGTTTTTCTCCCGTCCAAGCGCTCCATCGAGCCAATGGATCCGTACCCCCCGTCTCTCCATTCCCCTGAAATAGGTCATCTGCCTTTTGGCAAACTGATGGATGGCATGATTGAGCTTTTCCACCATATCCTCGTAAGTAATTTTCTGGAGCAGGTAATGGGTGATATAACGGTATTCGAGCCCGTAATATTCCAGTTTTTCAGAAGAAATCCCTTCCCTCATTAATCCTTCCACCTCCTCGATCATTCCATTTTTCAAACGGTGGTGCAACCTTTCGGTGATCCGTTTTCGGCGGACCACCCGCTCGAACCGGATACCCAGGACAAGGGGAGTCAGTTCATAGCCTTCTTCCTGATCGTCCACTTTTGAAGAGGCCTGGTACATCGCGATCTCAACGGCCCTGATGAGCCGGTTACGGTTCACCGTATCGGTCATGTTGTGCAGCGGGCCATATAATTTAAGCATGCTGGTCAGTTCACCAAAGCTCTTCTTTTTCAGATCCTCCCTCAGCTCCTCATTCACCGGAACCTTCAGCAGGCTGTAATTGCGAAGGACGGATTCGATATAGAGCCCGCTCCCCCCGCAGAGCACAGGTACTTTATCCCGCTCTGTGATGTCGGTAAACACCCTGAGAAAATCCTGTTTGAACAGGTATACATTGTATTCATACCCTGCATCCAGGATATCGATCAGATGAACCTCCACCTTTGTATCACCCACCCTGTAATCCGCATAGTCTTTTCCTGTCCCGATATCCATCCCCCTGTATACCTGCCTGGAATCGGCACTGATGATTTCTCCTCCCAGACGTTCCGCCAGGTGGGCTGCAAAGGCGGTCTTCCCGCCTGCTGTGTGTCCCAGTACAGCAACCAGGTTGAATTGATTTCCTTCCATAAACCTCAAATATAGCCAAATAACCCGTTTTTGAGTACCTTTGTGATCCGCCATGGCCAATAAGATCAACATCAGGAATAAGAAAGCGACCCATGATTATGAGATCCTGGAGAGGTATGTCGCTGGTATCCAGCTCCAGGGCACTGAAATCAAATCCATCCGCCTCGGAAAAGTCAGTCTGGTTGAATCATACTGTCTCTTCCAGAACAATGAGCTCTATGTCAGGGGGATGCAGATTGCCGACTATGCCTGGAGCAGTTACAACCGCCATGAACCGGGGAGGGACAGGAAGCTGCTGCTGAACAAACAGGAACTGAAGAAGCTCCAGAGGAAAACCCGCGAAAGCGGCCTGACCATCATCACCCTCAGGATTTTCATTGCGGACTCGGGCTATGCCAAGCTGGAGATCGGGCTGGCCAGGGGAAAGAAGGAATACGACAAAAGGGAAACCATCAAGCGCAAGGATACCCAGCGGCAAATGGCAAGGCTTCACAAGATCAAGTGATCTTTCTACTGCGAAAAGAAGAATTCATTCAGTTCCCTCAGCTCTTCGAGGCTCAGGTCAAGCTGGTAGTCGAAGTACTGGTCGATCGAACGCAGCA
>Ga0316576_10001655_pt1 | contig 12201 bp, 15 predicted proteins | sample S0NA_FD_203075 | JGI IMG/M metagenome (GOLD analysis project Ga0316576, IMG submission 203075) | Rhizosphere microbial communities from salt marsh grasses in Alabama, United States - S0-2_050615r3r5 | ecosystem: Host-associated > Plants > Roots > Rhizosphere | place: USA: Alabama | collected... | reverse complement strand
GGCGGCGAGCACGAGCCCGTCCGGGGTCCCAGCGGGGAGGTCCTTGGCCGAGTGGACGGCGAGGTCGGCGCGGCCCTCCAGGACGGCGGACTGCACCTCCTTGACGAAGACGCCCTTGCCGCCCATCTCCCAGATGGGCACCTCCTGGCGGGTGTCGGCGACGGTCTGCACCACGACCGCCTCGAGCTCCACCGACACACCGGCGCCGCGCCCCGCGGCCGCGAGCAGCTGCCCGACGTGCTCGGTCTGCCAGCGGGCGAGGGCGCTGCCGCGCGTCGCCGCACGCAGGTGGAGCCGACGCCCGGTGGTCAACGGTCTGCGCTACAGGTCGAACAGGTCGCGCAGCGCGTCCGCCAACCGCTCGCCCTTCGGGGTGCCCGCCGCCGACTTCAGTCCCACCGTGGGCTGGTGCAGGAGCTTGGCCACGATGGCGTGGGTGAGGCCCTCGAGGGCCTCGACCTGGCGCTCGTCGAGCTCGCCCAACCGGGCCCGGTAGCGCTCGATCTCGGAGCGACGGACGGCGTCGGCCTGCTCTCGCAACGACGCCACGAGCGGCGCGACCTCGCGGGCGGAGGCGACAGCCAGGAAGCGGTCGAGCTCCTCGTGCACCATCGAGCGCACCAGGGCCACCTCGCGCCGTCGCTCGGCCAGGCCGGCCTCGGCGAAGCGCCGGAGGTCGTCCATGTCGAGCAGCGTCACGCCGGGCAGGTCACCGGCCGTCGGATCGACGTCGCGGGGCACGGCCACGTCGACGACCAGCAGGGGACGGCCGCGGCGGCTCTGCATGACCCGGGCCAGGTCCGCGTGCTCGATGAGCATCGAGGAGGCGCCGGTGCCGGTGAGCAGGAGGTCGACGGCCGACAGCGTCTCGTCGAGGTCCACGAGACGGATCGCACGGCCGCCGAGGCGCTCGGCCAGCTCGTCCGCACGGTCCCAGGTCCGGTTGGCGATGCGCACGTCGGCGACGCCGCTGGCCACCAGGGAGCGGACCATGCCCTCGCCCATCTCACCGGCGCCCATCACCAGGATGCTGCGGCCCTCGAGCGAGCCGAGCCGCTCGGCGGCCATCGCCACCGCGGCGCTCGACACCGAGGCGACGTGGCGTCCGATGGCGGTCTCGGTGCGCGCCCGCTTGCCCACCTCGAGGGCGTGCCGGAAGAGGAGGTTGAGCTGCGACCCCGATGCGCCCTCTCCCTGGGCGCGCTCCCACGCGTGGCGCACCTGGCCGAGGATCTCGGCCTCGCCCACCACTGCGGAGTCGAGGCCCGCGGCCACCTCGAACAGGTGGGTGGCGGCCGCGTCGCCGTCGTGCACGTAGAGGTGGTCGGCGAGCTCGTCGGGCGGCACGAAGGCCAGCTCGGAGAAGAACGCCCGCAGGTCGGCGAAGGCGGGGTGGAACTTCTCGGCGACGACGTAGACCTCGGTGCGGTTGCACGTCGAGAGCACCACCGCCTCGCTCACGTGGTCGCGCCCGATCACGTCGTGGAGGGCCTTGGGCAGACGGGAGTCGTCGATCGTCACCCGCTCGAGCAGGTCGAGGGGGACCGTGCGGTGGTTCAGTCCGAGGACGACGACAGACACGCCTGCAGGCGCTCCTTGGCTTCGGCGAGGCGACCCTCGCGGACGAGCTCCAGCATCCCTGAATCGAGGGCTCCCTGCCAGTCGAGGCCCTCCGTGGCGACGCCGGCGCGCTGCAGCTCGGACCGCTCCTCGGCCAACACGTCCATCAGCGTGGCGTACTCCGGGCCGAGCTCGGCGGCGAAGCGCCGGCGGAGCCACGTGGCGAGGGCCGGGGAGCGGCCCCCGGTCGCGAAGGTGACGAGCAGCGGGCCCTGGCGCAGGCGGGCCGGGAGGGTGAACGCGCAGTTCGCCGGGTCGTCCGCGCTGTTCACCCACACGCCGGCCGCCTCGCCGTCGAGGAAGACCTGGCGGTTGACCTCCGCGTCGTCGGTGGCGGTGACCACGAGGCGGTGGCCACGCACCTCGCCCCGGCGGTACGGCCGCCGGTGGACGACGACGGCGTCCAGGCCCTCGAGCTCTGCGTCGACCTCGGGGGCCACGACGTGCACCTCGGCACCGCAGGCCACGAGCTCCGCCGCCTTCTGGTGCGCGACCCGCCCGCCGCCCACCACGAGGCAGCGTCGCCCGGCCACCACCAGGTTGACGGGGTACAGGCGGGCCTCCACCGGCATCAGCTCACCGCCTCGGAGGTCTCGACCGGGTCGGGCACGGTGCGGGGCTCGCCCGGCGCGTCGGCGCCGTCGCGCTGGCGGTAGAAGCTGAGGATCTGCAGCTCGAGGGCCAGGTCGACCTTGCGCAGGGACGCCTCCGGGGGCACGACGAGCACCGCGGGGGCGAAGTTGAGGATCGACGTGATCCCGGCGGCGACGAGGCGGTCGGCGACGTCCTGGGCCCCGGTGGCCGGCGTGGCGATGATGCCGATGGCGATCCCGAGCTCCTCCACCAGGTCGGGGAGGTCGTCGACGTGGCGGATCGTGTGCCCACCGAGGGTGGTGCCCACCTTGGCGGGGTCGGCGTCGACCAGAGCGCCGACGGGGAAGCCGCGCTCACCGAAGCCGCCGTAGTTGGCGAGGGCGGCGCCGAGGTTGCCGATCCCCACGATCACGACCGGCCAGTCCTTGGTGAGGCCCAGCTCCCGGCTCATCTGGAACAGGAGGTACTCCACGTCGTACCCGACGCCACGGGTGCCGTAGGAGCCGAGGTAGGAGAGGTCCTTGCGGACCTTGGCCGCGTTGACGCCGGCCATCTCGGCCAGGCGCTCCGACGAGATCGTGGTGGTCTGCTCGGCGTGGAGCTCGACGAGGGAGCGGAGGTAGACCGGCAACCGGGCCACCGTGGCCTCGGGGATGCGACGACGGGACCGGTCCACGCGCCCACGCTACCGATCACGTTCGTTTGTTCACAAAGTCGCCCGGCGCCGGCGTCGGCGCCGTCTGCACCCGCTCTACGCTGTCGCCATGTCGCTGCACGCCGCCCTGGCCGCCTCGGCCACGCTGGTGTCGCTGGCGTTCGCGATGTCGACCCTCGAGCGCTGGCTGGACCGGCACAGGCGCCACGAGGGCGCCTGGACCGTCTCGCTGTTCCTCTTCGCCGCCGGGTCCGCCGCGCTGTGGGTCGGTGCCGCCACGGGGTGGGGCGAGTGGTCGTTCAAGGCGTTCTACCTCTTCGGCGCGATCCTGAACGTGCCGTTCCTCGCCCTCGGCACCGTGGAGCTCCTGGCTGGGCCGACCCACGGGCGGCACTGGACCGCCATCGTCTCGCTGCTCGGTGCGTTCTGCGCGGGCCTGATCGTCGCCGCGCCGCTGCTGGCCCCCATCGACCCCGATGTGCTGCCCCAGGGCAAGGACGTGTTCGGGCCCGGGCCCCGCATCGCCGCCGCCGTCGCCTCGGGGGTCGCCGCCCTCGTGATCTTCGCCGGCGCCGTCTGGAGCGCCTGGCGGCTGGTCCGCGGCCGGCGCCGGCCGGGCGCGCCGACGACCCTCCCCGCCGGTCGCCTCGCCCTCGCGAACCTCTTCATCGCCCTCGGCACGCTCGTGCTCAGCGCCGGCGGGCTGCTCAACTCCGTGGTCGACGAGATGGACGGCTTCGCGATCTCGCTGGTGGCCGGCATCACCGTGATCTTCATCGGGTTCCTGATCACCACGACCGGTGGCGCGCCGGCGGCCCGCACCCTCGCCGAACCCGAGGCGTGGCGCCCCGACGCCGAGCGCCTGGCTGCGTGAGCGCGTGACCGCGGCCATCGAGGCCGAGGGGCTCACCCGCGGGTTCGCCTCGGGGCTGGCCGTCGACCACGTCACCTTCCGACTGGAACCGGGCCGGGTGCTCGCCCTTCTCGGGCCGAACGGGGCGGGCAAGACCACCACCGTGCGCCTCCTCGACGGGGTGCTGACCCCTCACGCCGGGCGGTCGTCGGTGCTCGGCTTCGACCCCACCGCCGACGGCGACGAGGTCCGGCGCCGCACCGGCGTGCTCACCGAGAACGCCGGGCTCGACGACCGGCTCACCGCAGCGGAGAACCTGCAGTACGTGGCCCGGGTGCGGGGCTTCGGTCCCGAGGGAGCCCGCCGCCGGGTGCAGGAGCTCCTCGAGCGGTTCGGCATGGGCGACCGCCGGGACGACCTCACCTCCGGGTTCTCCACCGGGCAGCGGAAGCGCATCGCCCTCGCCCGCGCACTGCTCCACGACCCGGAGCTGCTGTTCCTCGACGAACCGACCTCGGGGCTCGACCCGGCCGGCACCCGCGACGTCATCGCCCTGATCGACGAGCTGGCCGCCGAGGGTCGCACCGTCGTGCTCGCCACCCACTTCCTCGGAGAGGCGGGCCGACTGGCCGACCGGATGGCGGTGCTGCACCGGGGCCGCCTTCGCGCCTTCGGCGCCCCCGACGAGCTGGCGTCCGAGCTCTGGTCCGGCCTCGGCGCCGAGCTCGACCTGGGCGCACCACCGGACGAGGCGACGGTCGCCGCGCTCGCGGCGGTCCCCGGCGTCCGTCGGGCCGAGGCCCACGACGAGGGCGTGCGCCTGGTGCTCGACGACCGCGACGTGCTCCCCCGAGCGGTGGCCGTCGCGGTGGGGCGCGGCTGCGGGGTGTACGGGGCGGCGACGCGGCGGCCCACACTCGAGGACGTCTACTTCGCCATCGAGCAGCGCATCGCAGCCGAGGAGGGCGAGCTGGGCACCGACGGCTTCGCCGAGGCGCGATGGGGGGCACGGTGAGCGGCACACCGCCCGTGGACCGGACCGCCGTGCTCACCATCGTGGGCCGGGACCTGCGCGCCGTGCGCCGGTCGAAGGCCATCACGCTGCCGATGCTGCTCGTCCCTGTGTCGCTGCTCGTGCTGCTGCCCGTCGCAGTGGGCCTGCTGGCCCGGAGCGCACCCACCGACTCGGTCCAGCGGGCGCTGGAGTCCTCGGTCCTCGAGCGGCTCGCGGACCCCATCCTCCAGTTCCCGCCCCGCGAGCGGCTGGTCGTGCTCGTCCTCGGCTACCTGCTGTCACCGCTGCTGCTCGTCCTGCCGCTGATGGTGTCGGCGGTGCTGGCCGCCGACGCGTTCGCGGGCGAGAAGGAGCGACGCACCCTCGAGGTGCTCCTCCACCTCCCGATCAGCGACCGGGACCTGTTCCTCGCCAAGGTCCTGAGCGCCTACGTCCCCGCTGTGCTCATCACGTGGGTGGGGGCGATCGTGTACGCCGTCGTGGCCAACGCCGTGGCCTGGCCGGTCACCGGACGCCTGTTCCTCCCGTTCTCGCAGTTCGTGGCCGTGGTGGCGTGGGTCGCCCCTGCGGTGGCCCTGCTCGCGCTGGGCCTGCTGGTGATCGTGTCGTCGCGCGCCCGGACGACCCAGGAGGCCAACCAGCTCGGCGGCGCTGTGATCCTCCCGCTCGTCTTCGTGGCCGCCGCCCAGGCATCGGTGCTGATGCTGCTCCCGGTGCTCGGCGTGGTGGCCGTGGGCCTGGCGGTGTGGCTCGCCGCGCTGGGCCTGCTGTGGTGGAACGCCCGGTACTTCACCCGGGACCGGTTGGCCTCGGCCGGCTGAGCGCCGCGGCTAACCCGCCAGGATGAACAGCTGGAGGAAGGCGGCGCCGAGGATGAGCAGGAGCAGGGCGCCGAGGACGATGACGGTTCCGGGTCGCACGGTGGCTCCGATCAGCGGCGGGGGCCGAGGTCGACGGGCGTGACCACGCCGGGCGCCCCGGCCTCGTCGAGTCCCTGGATCGTGACCTCGGACCCTGCGTGCAGGCTCAGCTCCGCCGCGGCCGAGCGGCGGTCGAGCACGATCGCCATCAGGCCGTGCGAGTCGATGACCAGGCCGAGCTCGTCCTTCTCGACGTCGGCGAAGGTCGGCACCCGCCGTGCCGAGCGGCTGCCGTCGACCGTCACGAGCAGGACGTGGTCGTCGAACGCAGCCAGCTCCTCGGGCTCGACGTTGAGCTCCACGTTGCCGTACCGGTCGACCCAGAGGACCTCGGCGTGCAGCCTGCCCTCCTCCTCGCGCGGGAGCGGCACCATGGCGGGGAAGAGCGTGACCGGGTCGATCTCGGGTCCGAGGTCGGCGATGTCGGTGCCGAGGCAGAGGTGGGCGGCGGCCGGGGCGAACACGTCCCGGCCGTCGAACGTGGAGGCGTCGCTGGGCAGGCGGTGGTCCGGGTTGGTGAGCTCGACGGCCCGGGTGGCTCCCCCGCAGAGGGCCACCGCGGGAGCGAGCACGCCGTTGTCCGGCCCGACGAGCACCGACGCACCGTCGCCGACCTCGACGGCGATCGGACGCCGGGAGGTCCCGACCGACGGATCGACCACGGCGAGCACCACCCCCGGGCAGAGGTAGGGCGACGAGCGGGCGAGCAGCAGGCCCGCGCCGCGCACGTCGTAGGGCGTGACCCCGTGGGAGAGGTCGACGACGGCGACCTCCGGCGCGATGGAGCGGATCACGGAGTGGACGACCCCGACGAACTCGTCCACGAGCCCGTAGTCGGACAGGAACGTGATGGTGTCGTACCGCAGCTCCATGAGAGGGGCAGGCTACCGGCGCCTCAGCCGGACCCGAGCTGACGGGAGCGCTCGGTGGCGGCGGTCACCGCATCCAGCAGCGACGCGCGCAGTCCCCCGGACTCGAGGGCACGCAGACCGGCGGCGGTGGTGCCGCCGGGCGAGGTCACGGCGGCCCGCAGCGCGGCGGCGTGCTCGTCGCTCGACCGGAGCAGCTCCCCCGACCCGCGGATCGTCTCCACCGCCAGCACCTCGGCGACCTCGCGAGGGAGGCCGTTGAGCACGCCGGCCTCGATGAGGCTCTCGGCCACGAGGAACAGGTAGGCGGGGCCGGACCCCGACAGGCCGGTGACCGCGTCGAGCTGGGCCTCGGCCACCCGTACGACCACGCCGACCGCGGAGAGCAACGACTCGGCCCAGTCGAGGTCCTCGCTGGTGGCGGTGCGGCCCGGGGCGATGGCCGCGGCTCCGGCCCCCACCACCGAAGGGGTGTTGGGCATGGCCCGCACGACAGCGACCTCGGGACCGGCGGCCTCCTGGAGGGCGGCGGTGGTGACACCGGCGGCGATCGAGAGCAGCCGGGGGACCCCGGCGACGGCGAGCGCAGCGCAGGTGTCGGCGACGTCGCCGGGCTTGACCGCCACGATGGCGCCGTCGGCCGGGACCGGATCGGCCACGACCTCCACGCCGAACCCGGCCCCGACGAGGTCGCGCCGCCGCTCGGGCAGACGCTCGACGACGACGATCTCCTCGGCCGGAGCCCACGCCGCCTGCAGCAGCCCGCCGAGCAATGCCTCGCCCATGCGGCCGCCACCGACGATCTCCAGACGCACCATCGACCCGACGCTAGCGGCCCCGGTCCACCGGCTCGCCCCGAGCAACGGCCAGCGGCGGCCCGGGTGGTCGGAGGGGTGGCCCACTTCCCCGATGGGTTCCACCGGCGTCCCACCACCCGGGCCGGACCCATCATGCAACGAGACAACATGAAAAGCAACGAAACGACACCCAGAGATCGCCGTCCGTACGCCCCGCGCCAGTGGCGAGGGCGTGCGGGCCGCTCAGGAGCCGGCGAACCGAGAGGCGAAGCCGATCCGCAGAGCCGGCCGGAAGCACTGCTCGACGTAGGCGTAGAGGGAGCCGAGCACGCGGTCGAGCTCTCCCTCGTCCACCGTGTGCACGGGGACCGCGCCGACCAGGAACACGGCGTCCTCGTCACCGATGCAGAACGTCGCCCCGTGGAGCTTGCGGTTGCGACGCAGCAGGTGCTCGTAGAGCTCCGCGTGGTTCTCCTCCGGCGCGGGCATCACGTAGGTCTCGTAGTGGAGCGAGCGCTGCCGCAGCGTGAACCAGACCGAGAACACGTCCTTGCTCTCGCCGTGGACCCGCACGTACCAGCGCCGCTCGCCGGGCTCGCCCCGCTCGACGGCGGCCACGACGGGGTTCTGCTCGAGCTGGTCGCGAAGCCACCGGTCGATGCGCGCCTCGAGGGCGTCGAGGGCGGCGGGGTCGGCGATCTCGTCGGCCATGAGCTCGGCGTCGACCCGGTCAGCAGGAGACCGGCGAGCGGGTCGTGAGGTCGGCGTACAGGCGGCGCAACCGGGCGGCGGTGGTCGACCACGTGTAGCCCCTCGCGTGCTCGGCCCCCGCCCGGGCCATCGCCTCGGCCCGCACCGAGTCGTCGAGGAGGCTCTCGAGGGCCTCCGCGTAGTCGGCCGGGTCCCGGGAATCGACCAGCAGGCCGGTGACGCCGTCGTCGACGACCGTTCGCAGCCCGCCGACGGCCGCTGCCACGACCGGGGTGCCGCACGCGGTCGCCTCGAGGGCGACCAGGCCGAACGACTCCGAACGGCTGGGCACGACGCAGACGTCGGCGGCGCGGTAGTACGTCGAGAGCATGTGGTGGGGCTGCGGTGGCACGAACCTCACCCGCCCGGCGAGCCCGTGGCGGTCGATCAGCGCCTCGGCCGCCGCCATCTCCTCGGCCCCGCCGACGCCGCTGCGACCACCCACCGCCACCAGCACCGCGTCGGGGTGGCGGTCGGAGAGCTCGGCCAGGGCTCCGATGGCGACGGTCAGGCCCTTCAGCGGCTGGATGCGCCCGACGAACAGCAGCACCGGGTGATCACCCAGCCCGAGGGCGAAGCGGGCGCCGCGCCGATCGCCCGGCGAGAAGAAGGCGTGATCGACCCCCGGGGGCACGATCTCGATGCGCGACGGCTCGGCGCCGTAGAGCTCCACCAGCTGCGTGGCCTCGGCGGTGCAGTTGGCGAGGATCGCGTCGGAGCAGGCGATGACCTCGCTCTCGGCGTCGACCCGCCGGTCGGGCTCGGGGTCACCGGTCTCGGCCTTGACCCGGGCCAACGTGTGGAACGTCGACACCAACGGCAGCGAGAGCTCGTGCTTCAGCCGATGGCCGGCGAGCCCCGACAGCCAGTAGTTGGCGTGGAGCAGGTCGGGCCCGCCCCGGCGCCTCAGGTGTCGGGCCACCTCGTGGGTGTAGGCGTCGACGACCTCGGGGAGGTCCTCCTTGGCCAGTTCACAGGGACCGGCGTCGACGTGCACGACCCGGAACCCGGGCTCGACGTCGACGATCGTCGGCAGGTCGTCGGCCCACCGCCGGACGTACACCTCCGAGCGCACGCCGGCCTGGGCCAGCGAGGCGACCAGCTCCCGGACGTACACGTTCATGCCGCCCGAGTCGCCGCTGCCGGGCTGGGCCAGGGGGGAGGTGTGCAACGACAGCACCGCGAGCGATCTCATCGTGCCCCCACGGTAGGGCCGTTCCGGGGACGACCACACCCGGAGCTGGTCACCGGCCGGGTCGGTCGCCCCCGTCCGAGCCCGCCTCGGCCAGCGCGCTCTCCGGGGTCAGCTCACCGCTGCCGTAGCGACGGGCCAGCTCGGCGTTGAGCAGGTCGATCGTGCGGTGGAGCGTGCGGCGCTCGCGCGACACCCGTCGCTCGAGGTCGGCGAGCCCGACCTCCAGCTCCTCGAGGTCGGCGTCGGTGGCGGTGGGGACCGACGCCACCTTCATCCCGCCCTCGGTCAGGCGGGCGAGCTCGGCCGCCATCTCCGGGGGGATCTCGGTGGGCTCGAGGGTCTGGGGCAACCGACCACCGCCCGGTCCGCCGTGCTCGCTGAGGATCCTCGGCAGGTCGTCGACCAGGGTCGACAGGTCACCGGGGTTGCCCTCCTCGCGACGACGCAGCTCGCCGCGCACCATGTCGAGCGGACCCTGGACCATCCGGCGGAGGTACGACAGCCCGGTCTCGGTGGTGACGGCGCGGTCCCGGGAGCGTCGGAGTTCGGCCGCGTCGACCCCGTCGAGCCCCTCGGCGGGCAGCCCGACGAGCTGGAGCGCGCGCACGTCGTCGATCGGCACGTCGTGGTCGGTCATCGGCGCTGGTGCCTCCTCGCCCACTGGGGTGCGGACCCAGCGGAGCCTACCCGCCTAGGCGAGGTAGTCCCAGAGCAGCACGCACCACACCGGGGCCACGACCAGCCAGGCGTCGATGCGCCGAAGTGCCGGGAGGCGGGTCTCGGCGCTCGGGGCCATGGCCGAGGCGAGCGGCGCGCCGAGTGGGGCGAGCGCCGCCACCAGTCCCCCGAACACCCAGGCCGCCCTGGCGTCGAAGGGGCCGAGCTGGAACACGGCCTCGGTGAAGGTGAGCACGCCCACCGCGGCGATGCCGGCCACCGGGCCCTCGACCACCCCCGCGGCGCCGGTGCCGACGAGGTAGTCGCCGACCTCGTAGCCACTGACCAGCACGAGCAGGACGGTCACGGCGCCGAGGTCGAGCCGCGCGATGGCGGTGACGGCCACGGCGACGAGCGCCGGCAGCACCCAGGCGCGCACCGTCCGGCCCGCGCGCGCCCACACCGGCTCCTCGCGATCGCGGGCGAGGGCAGCGGCGCCCACCGAGGTCCCGATCGACGCGAGCAGGGCGATCCCGGCGGCGGCGGTGCCGAGCAGCGCGGCCAGCCCGACCACCAGCGTCCCGAGTCCGGCGACGTGGCGGTCGACCTCGCGGCCGGTCCGCTGCCAGGCCACCGAGGTCTGGAGGGCGGCGACCGCGGCCAGGCCCGTGAAGAGCAGGCCCACCGCGACCTCGCCGAGCGCGCAGGCGCCGACCGCCACCGCGAACCAGGCGACGCCGAGGCGCCCGTGGGGCCCGTCGACGACGGGCCGGTAGGCGAAGCGGTGCGACGCCGCCGGGGCGCCGGCGCTCAACGGCAACCGCCCGAGACCGGTGGGAGCACGGCCACCTCGTCCGAGTCGGTGACCGGCTCGTCGAGCTCGGCCGGGTCGCCGTTGCGCCAGACCCTGCTGTGGTCGAGGATCTCCCCGAACCCGGACCCGAACGTGCGCACCGCCTCCTCGAGCACCGCGCCCACCGTGCCCCCCGGGATCGTGGCCCGGCCGGTGCCGGCGGCCTCGCGCGCCGCGGCGAACAGTCGGAGCGTGGCCACGGACCGGAGCGTAGTTCCATCGCCACCCCGCCCCCGGACCCGCGACCGGGGCTCCGGGCCCGTCGGAGGCTGCGGGTACCGTCGGCGTGGTGACTCAGATGCTCCTCGTCCGCCACGGCCAATCCGAGTGGAACGCGCTCGGGCGATGGCAGGGCAAGGCCGATCCGGCGCTGACCGAGCTGGGCCGGCTCCAGGCCGCCCACGCCGCCGGTCGGGTCGGGGCGGTCGACGTCGTCGTCGCCTCGCCCCTCCTGCGGGCGCTCGACACCGCACGCATCCTCAGCTCGCACATCGGCGTCGGCCCCGTCGTGGTCGAACCCGACCTCGCCGAGCGCGATGCCGGCGAGTGGGAGGGGCTGACCCGCGCCGAGATCGAGCAGGGGTGGCCCGGGTACCTCGCGGCCGAGCGTCGGCCGGCAGGCTACGAGCCCCACGACGTCCTCGTGGCCCGGGCCCGTGCGGCGCTCGATCGCATCCACGACGAGTACGACGGCGCGGAGGTCCTGGTCGTCACACACGGCGGGCTCATCGGCTCCCTCGAGCGCGACGCCGGCTTCCCGTGGGAGCGGCTGCCCAACCTCGGCGGCCGTCCCGTCACCCACCACGGCGACCGCATCGAGCTGGGCGGGCGGGTCGTCCTCGTCGACGACGACGAGCTCACGGTCCCGACCCAGATCTGATGGCTCCCATCGCGTCGTCGCCGTCGATGCCGGTGGAGGTGGTCTTCAGCGCCCGCCGGCGCAAGACCGTCGACGCCACCGTGGTAGACGGCGTCATCCGGGTGCGCGCACCCGCCGACATCCACCCGGACGAGCTCGACCGGCTGGTCGCCCGGCTCGCCGGTCGCCTCGAGCGTCGCCATCGGGCGGCGACGGTCGACCTCCAGGCACGGGCGGCCGCGCTCGCCCGCCGGTACGGCCTGCCTGCGCCGTCCTCGGTGGTGTGGGCCGAGCAGCGGTCCCGGTGGGGCTCGTGCCGCACCGACACGGGCGCCGTCCGCGTCAGCTCACGGCTCGCGGCCTGGCCCCCGTGGGTGCTCGACTACGTGCTCGTGCACGAGCTCGCCCACCTCGTCGTGCCCGACCACTCGCCCGCCTTCCACGAGATCGTCGACCGCTACCCGCGAGCCGAGCGGGCGCGCGGCTTCCTCATCGCGATGTCTCGCGGCGAGACCGACGACGACCTCGCCGCCGACGGGCCCTGTGCCTCACCGCCTCCGCCCT
>Ga0316576_10001654_pt1 | contig 12202 bp, 9 predicted proteins | sample S0NA_FD_203075 | JGI IMG/M metagenome (GOLD analysis project Ga0316576, IMG submission 203075) | Rhizosphere microbial communities from salt marsh grasses in Alabama, United States - S0-2_050615r3r5 | ecosystem: Host-associated > Plants > Roots > Rhizosphere | place: USA: Alabama | collected... | reverse complement strand
GTTTGTCCATCCGCCCTTGCCGCCAGACGACGCACGACGCGGTCGTGTCCTTGCCGCTGGCGTGGGAGATGTCGAAGCACTCGAGGTGCGCCACCGGGTGGTCGAGCCCGAGCGTCTCACCGAGCCGCCGCGACAGGTGCTGGGCCTGCGACCGGGGCGCGCGGAACCGGAGCTCGAAGGCGGCCCGGGCGTTGTCGCGCGCCAGCTCGACCCGGCGGGCGCGCGGACCGCGCTTCGGCGTCACGATCTCGACCGCACGTCCGCGCCGGTGGGCGAGCCAGGAGCGGAGCAGCTCGCGATCCTCCTCGTCGAGCTCGATCGAGGTCTCGATCGAGTGCGGAATCGCCGGGTTCGACTCGTAGAACTGGGCGGTGAAGCTGGTCAGCAGCTCGGCGATGCCGACGTCGCCGACGCCCTCGAAGTGGAACTCGCGTTTGTCGACGAGCTTGCCGTCCCGGTACGGCAGCACGCAGACCGACGCGTGCTCACCGTCGGTGTGGGCGGCGAAGACGTCGGCGTCGCCGCGTCCGGGCTGCTCCACGTCCTGCGGTTCGCCAAGCCTGCGGACGACCGCGATGAGGTCGCGGTAGCGCCCGGCCAGCTCGAAGTTCTCGCGCTCCGACGCCGCCCACATGCTGGCCTCGAGCCGGGGCAGGAGGTCGCGGTGACGGCCCTCCAGGAAGAGCCGCAGCTCATCGACCGCCTCGGCGTAGCTGTCGGCGTCGGTGAGACCCGCGACGCACGGTCCGAGGCACGCCTTCATGTGGTAGTACAGGCAGGGCCGGGGCAGCGAGCCGTCGATCTCGATGGCGCAGGTCCGGACCTGGAAGTGGGTCCGGGCGAGGTCCATGAGCCGGCGAGCCATCCGTTGGCCCATGTAGGGTCCGAAGTAGCTGTGGCCGTCGTTGCGGATGCGCCGGGTGAAGAGCACGCGAGGCCACTGCTCACCGGTGGTGAGCTTGATGTAGGGGTAGGTCTTGTCGTCGCGCAGGAGCACGTTGAAGCGCGGTTTCAGCCGCTTGATGAGGGTGTTCTCGAGGATGAAGGCCTCGACCTCGCTGGCGGTGACGGTGAAGTCGAGCCTGCGCGCCCGCTCGAGCATCGCCCGGGTCCGCTCCGGCTGGTCCGATCGGCCGAAGTACGACAGCACCCGTCGGCGGAGGTCGCGCGCCTTGCCGACGTAGAGCTCGCGGCCCCGGGCGTCGCGGAACCGATAGACGCCGGGCGACTCGGGCGCCTCGTGGGCGCGTTCGAGGAGGGGATGGTGGTCGGCCATCAGGGAGCTATCTTAGCCCGCTCCCGCTCCCGCTCCCGCTCCCGCCATCGCTGTCGCTGCACGTGTCGCTGTCCCTGATCGCGGACGCTGTCATCGGCATCGGTATCGGGATCGGGAGCGATCCCATCGCCTATCCGGCATCCAGCATCCAGCATCGAACGCGGACGAGGACGAGGGCGCGGACGAGGACGAGGACGAGGGCGTGCACCCGGCATCGAGTACCATGCCCCCATGTTCATCGCCGAGACCTTCACCTCGATCCAGGGCGAGGGCATGCTGGTCGGGGTGCCGTCCCACTTCATCCGGACCTCGGGCTGCAACATGCGCTGCCGCTGGTGCGACACGCCGTACACGTCGTGGCTGCCCGAGGGGCAGCGGCGTCCGGTTGCAGAGCTGGTCGACGGAGCCGTCGGCTCGGGTGCGCGGCACGTCGTGATCACCGGTGGCGAGCCGCTGCTCCAGCGGGAGATCGGCGATCTCACCCGTCGGTTGCGGCGCGTCGATCTCCACGTGACGGTCGAGACCGCGGGCACGTTGGCACCGGACTTCGACTGCGACCTGCTGTCCGTGTCGCCCAAGACCGTCAACTCCGATCCGCAGGGGACCTGGCGGGATCGGCATCGACGGTCGAGGACCGATCTCGGGCCGCTCCGGGAGCTGCTTCGCCGTTTCGACGCGTATCAGCTCAAGTTCGTCGTGACGGACGGCGACGATGTGTCCGAGATCCTCGCGATGCTCGACGAGCTCGGTTCGGTGGACCGGACCCGGGTACTGCTGATGGCCGAAGGACGGAGCGCGGCGGAGGTGGCCGACCGGGCTGCGATGGTCGCCGGCTTGTGCTCGGAGCACGGCTTTCGCTACACTCCGCGACTGCACCTCGACCTGTTCGGCGGCGGTCGAGGGGTGTGACCACCCGCCGGGAATGACAGAGATGGGTTTCTTTCGCATCGCCAAGACCTTCGAGGTCGAGTACGGACACCGGCTGAGCAAGCATCCGGAGAAATGTCGGTTTCCGCACGGCCACAGCCTCAGGATCGAGGTCGTCGCCCGCGGCCGTGAGCTGGACGACAACGACATGGTGTGCGATTACAAGGCGCTCAAGATGCTGGTCGTCGACCTCGTCGAACGGCTCGACCATGCGATGGCCCTCAACTCGGACGACCCCGAGCTCGACGGGCTCAAGGCGATCGGCGAACGGGTGCTTCTGTTCGACGGCCAGGACCCGACGACCGAGGTGCTGGTGCGGTGGCTGTACGACGAGATCTCGGACCGGATCCGGGCCGACGGGACCGTCGACTCGCCGACCGGCGCGACCTACGAGATTCCGAAAGGCATCGAGCTCGAACGGGTGCGGGTCTGGGAGACCCGGACGTCCTGGGCGGAGTACGTCGGGATTGAGTAGATCCCGTGCCGTGAAAGCCGGCTCGAACGCGCGATAAGATACGCGCGTGGCCAGCGATTTTTCGCCCGCGAATCCGCTCGTAGCTGCCGACGAGGTCGCTGCCTGGCTTGACGACATCCCGCAACCGATCGCGCTCACCGGCGGAACCGGTTTCGTCGGATCCCACCTGGTCGAGACCCTGTGCGCCGCGGGGCTCCGGCCGCGCGTTCTGGTGCGGGACCCGGACCGTCCGCGCTGGATCTCCGCCGCCGACGTCGAGTGGGTCGCGGGCGATCTCGACGATCACGACGCGCTCGACCGCCTGGTTCAGGATTCCGGTACGGTGCTCCATCTCGCCGGCGTGGTCCGGGCGGGGCGTGCCGCCGACTTCGACCGGGGCAATCGGCTCGGCACCGAGAACCTGGTCGGCGCCGTCGGTCGCCGGGCTGCCCGGGCCTGCGTGGTCCACGTGTCGTCGCTGGCGGCGGCGGGACCCTCGTCCGATCCGCGCGGACGAAGCCCGGACGACGCCCCGGCGCCGATCTCGGCGTACGGGCGTTCCAAGCTCGGCGCCGAGAGGGCGGTCGCCGGGCTCGCCGGGAGGAATCGATGGTGCGTCCTGCGCCCGCCGGCGATCTACGGTCCGCGCGACACCGACGTGCTCGAGTTCTTCAAGATGGCGTCGCGCGGCGTCGCATTGGTCCCGGCCGGCGAGCGGTGGTTGACGGTGGCGTACGTGGCGGACGTCGTCAGGGCGGTGATCGCCGCTGCGGCGACCGCGACCGATGGCGCGACCTACCACCTCGGTGAGCCCGCGCCCCGCCGGTTCGACGAGCTGTTCGACGAGCTCGCCCGAACCGGCGATGTGAGGGTGAGGATGGTCCGTGTGCCGGGCGGGGTGATCGCGGCGGCTGGCGCCGTCGGCAGCGTGCTCCAGCGGCTGGGATTGCAACGCATCGCACTGACGAGAGACAAGGCGACGGAGCTGGTGGCGCGTCATTGGTCGTCGGACACCGCGGGGTCGCTCGCCGCACTCGGACTCGGTGTCGGCGTCAGCTTCGCCGACGGCGCGGCCGCGACATGGGAGTGGTATCGCACCAGGGGCTGGCTGGGTTAAGCTATCCGCCCCGGGAGAGCAGATCGACGGTGCGGTCGGTCGCGCCGCTGGAGAGCATGTGGACGTTTTTCGGAAATGCTTCGATTTCAGGGACGCCGATGAGGTCCGGAAGCTCGGCGTCTACCCGTACTTCCGGACCATCGCCTCGGGACAGGATCCCGTGGTGTCCATGGACGGCCACCGAGTGATCATGCTCGGGTCGAACAACTACCTCGGTCTGACCAACCACCCCGAGATCAAGGACGCGGCCGAGCGCGCGCTGCGTGCCTACGGCTCGGGCACCGCCGGGTCGCGGTTTCTCAACGGCACCCTGGACATCCACGTCGAGCTGGAGGATCGGTTGGCCGAGTTCATGGGGCGCGATGCCGCGCTCTGCTTCTCGACCGGTTTCCAGGTCAACCTGGGTGTGATCTCGAGTCTGGTCGGTCGTCGGGACGTGGCGATTCTCGACAATCTGGACCACGCCTGCATCCTCGACGGCGCGCGGCTGTCGTACGGCCGGGTGCTCAAGTTCGGCCACAACGACATGGCGTCGCTCGAGGAGCGGCTGCGCTCGGTCGGCGGCGAGTCGGGAGCCCTGATCGTCGTCGACGGGGTCTTCTCCATGGAGGGCGACATCGCCGATCTGCCGGCGATCGTCGAGCTCAAACGCCACTTCGGTGCGCGGCTGATGGTCGACGATGCCCACGGCATCGGGGTCATGGGCGAGCACGGGCGGGGCACCGCCGAGCACTTCGGTCTCGAGGACGATGTCGACGTGGTCATGGGCACCTTCTCCAAGTCGCTCGCCGGCGTCGGCGGCTTCGTGGTCGGGGACGGCCGGGTGGTCGACTGGATCAAGCACAAGGCGCGGACGTTGATCTTCTCGGCGGCGCCGCCGCCCGCCTCGGTCGCGTCGGTGATGAAGGCGCTGGAGATCGTGGCCCGCGAGCCGGAACGGCGACAGCAGCTGTGGGACAACACCGCATACATGAAGCGCGAGTTCACGACGCTGGGGTTCGACACCGGCGAGTCGGCGACTCCCGTCATCCCGTTGGTGGTCGGTGAGGACCTGGCGTCGTTCAGGATGACCATCCGGCTGCAGGAGGAAGGGGTCTTCGTCAACCCGGTGGTGTCACCCGCGGTTCCGCCGGGCCGGGCGTTGATCCGCACGTCGTACATGGCGACGCACACCCGCGATCACCTCGACCGGGCGCTCGAGGCGATCGCCAAGGTGGGCCGTGAGATGGGCGTGATCCGATGACCGTGGAGCGGGTCGCCGGTCGGCAGGATCTCAGGGCTTTCGTCGACCTGCCGTTCCGGCTGTACCGCGACGATCCGGTCTGGGTGCCGCCGCTCAAGGCCGATGTCCGCAAGCTGCTCGATCCGTCGCGCCACCCGTTCTACGGCGGCGGCCGCGATGCCGAGATCGAGCTCTTTGTAGCGCGGGACGGCGGCCGTGTCGTCGGACGGATCGCCGCGATCCTCAACCACGCCCACAACCGCGCCCACGGCGAGAACGTCGCGTTCTTCGGGTTCTTCGAGACGATTCGGGACCCGGCGATCGCCTCGGCGCTGCTCGAAGCCGCCGAAGGATGGGCGCGGGACAAGGGTGCCGATGCGGTGCGCGGGCCGACCAACCCGTCGACCAACTACGAGTGCGGCCTGCTGGTCGACGGTTTCGAGCGGCCGCCCGCGCTCATGATGACCTACAACCCGCCGTGGTACGCGGAGCTCGTCGAGGGCGCCGGCTACGCCAAGGCCAAGGACCTCTACGCCTATCTTTCGCCGGTCCACGATGCCAGCCTGACCCGGCTCAAGAAGCTCGCCGCCAGAACCGAGAAGCGCAACCCCGGTCTGACGACCCGGAGCGCCGATCTCGCGCAGTTCGACCGCGAGGTGGCGATCATCAAAGAGCTCTACAACGCCGCCTGGGAAAAGAACTGGGGCTTCGTCCCGGTCAGCGACGCCGAGTTCGACGCGCTCGCGAAGGAGCTCAAGAACCTGGTCCACCCGGACCTCGTGCGGATCGCGTTCATCGACGACGTACCGGTGGCGTTCATCCTCACCGTGCCGGACTGGAACCCGGTGCTCAAGGACCTCGGCGGGCGACCGTGGCGCCACCCGTTCAAGGTGATCAGGCATCTGCTGTTCACCAAGGCCGAGTCGCTGCCGGGGATCCGGCTGATCCTGCTCGGCATCCGCGAGGGGTACCGCAACCGCGGCATCGAGGCGCTGCTCTTCGCCAACGGAATCGAGGTCGCGATCAACGCCGGCTACGAGTGGTGCGAGTACTCGTGGATCCTCGAGGACAACGAGCTGACGAAACGTGCGGTTCGTCTGATGGGCGGAGAGCTGGACAAGACCTACCGGATCTACGAGAAGGCGCTCTAGCCCGCGTCTGTGCCCGCTCTCGCTCCCACTCCCCAATACCGACCCACCGCCGCCGGCCGCGACGGCCGACGGCATCCGAATTCCGTCCTCGCCGCCGTCGAAAGCTCGCTTTCACCGTCGCCTGCGGGCGGAATCCGGGCCCTGCTCCGCAGGGCGGAGGGTCGTCATCCGGCGGCCGCGCACTCACTCTCTTGCCCCCGCCCCCACCCCTCCACCCGCCCGCCCTCGGAAACCCGGGTCGACGTCGCGATGCTCCGTCGCCTCCGAGTTTCCGAAGGGGTGGTTTATTGAGTGTTCGTTCCTCGGGGATCGTGCGCGAGTCGATCGCGAGTCAGACAGCCACGTCCGAGTGCTGATTCGCCTCGATGGACTCGAGAGCGTTCCGATCAGTCCTGACAGAGCGGTTCGCCGGGCTCGACGTCGCCGGTCGCCTTGAGAAACCGCTTCGTGAGGTCGCGGACCATCGCCCGCTGCTTGCGCCTTCCGGTCCCGTTCGGGATCGGGATCTGCGCCGCGGCGAGCGCCTGGTGGCCGCCGCCGAAGCCGCGCCGCCCACCGAGGTTGCGGGCGATCTTGCCGGCGTTTCCTTCGCGATGGCTGGTGCGGAGGCTGAGGTGGATCCAACCCTGGATCACGCCGAGACACATGGTCCAGCGGATGCCCTCGGCGCGCAGCAGGAGGTCCGCGGCCTCGGCCACCATCTCGGGCGAGTCCAGATCGCCGAGGTCCGACACGATCCGGTCGCCGTGGATCATCGCCTGGTCGAGCGCGACGCGGAGTCGGGAGAAGTAGCTGTGCGGTAGGGGAGCGGAGACGATGCGGCCGAGCACGCGGGCGTTGGCGAGCGGGTACAGGGCGAGGTAGGCGTCGACGTCGGCCCGGGTGCTCTCGCGTCCGAGGTCCTGGGTGTCCGATCGGATGCCATAGGCCATCGCGGTGGCGAGCCGAGTCGGGATCTCGATCTGAGCCGCCTGGAGGTACTCGTACATCATCGTCGAGGTGGCGCCGTAACGGCTGCGGACGTCGGTGAACCGGGCCGACCGGGTCTCACGTCGGATCGGATGGTGGTCGATGACGACGTCCAACCGCACCGATGCGTCGAACTTGACGTTGCCGGCGCCGGGCTGGGCGTCGACCATCCCGAGCCGGTCGAAGCGCTCGAGGTCGAGGCCTTCGAGCTCGCGGGTGTTGAGCCTGAGATAGTCGAGCAGAGCGACGTTCTCGGCCCGTCCGACGACCCCCGCGTGGGCCACCGAGCAGGCGATGCCGTGGTTCGAGTTGGCGATCTCCCGCAACGCGGCTGCGGCGGCGATCGCATCGGGATCGGGGTTGTTCTGCACCACGATGAGCATCGTCTTGGCGCCGTCCAGCACCGCCCACAGCCGGGCCAGGCGGGTGACGGGGGTGAGGCGGCGGGCCATCAGCGGGACCGGAGAGCGACGATTCGCGACGCGGAGAGAGTGAAAGGCAACACGATCAGAATCCCGTTCGACAGTATAACGGGATCCAGCTCCCGGTCCGGCAGCCCGACGACCGTCGAGCCTGCCGGAGCCCGGATGTAGAATACCGACCACGGAGGTCGCTGTGCATCGTCGCGGTTGGTTTGCGGTCCTGGCGTTCGGGGTCGGGCTGTTGCTCGTCGTCGTCCTCGTCCTCGGCGCGGTCCGGCTCGGGGTCGCCCGCAGCCGGCTACCGGAACGCGGCACGCAGACCGAGTGGGTGCCCGGCTGCCCGGCCGAGGTCGAGGTCCGCCTCGACGGCTTGGGAGTGCCTCACATCCGAACCGGTAGCGTGCAGGCTCTCTGGTTCGCGCAGGGCTACCTCCACGCGCGCGACCGGTTCTTCCAGATGGAGCTCGCCCGTCGTCTCGCCGCGGGTCGTCTCGCCGAGGTCTTCGGCGAGGCCGCACTGCCGAGCGATCGCAAGATGCGGACCTGGCGGCTCGCGGCGACCGCCAGGCGACAAACGGTGCTGCTCGACGGTGAGTCGAGGGCGGTGCTCGAGGCGTACGCGGACGGGGTCAACGCCGCCATCGAGCGGTGGGGCCGCTGGATCTGTCCCGAGACCTGGTTGATGGGCGTCGATCCGGAACCCTGGCGCCCGGAGCACACGTTGGCGATCGGGCTGCTGCTCCAACTCGATCTGAGCTGGTCGATGGGCGAGGAGTTCCAGCGCGCCGAGCAGCTCGCCCGGCTCGGGCGCGAGCGCGCGGTCGATCTGTGGGGATGGTCGCCGTCGGAGGCGCAGGCCTGGATTCCCCCGGGCGACGTGACCGTGTCGCCCCGCCGCCCGGACGAGCCGATCCGATGGCCGATGTCCGGCGTGGGGTCGAACAACTGGGCGCTGGCGCCGAGACGGACGTCCACCGGCCGCCCCATCGTCGCCTCCGACCCGCACCTCGGCGTGCAGCTGCCGGTGCCGTTCTCCCTGGTCCACCTCAGCGGACCGGGCATCCACGCGGTCGGGGCCTCGCTGCCGGGCACCCCCGGGGTCCTGATCGGCCACAACGAGCACGTCGCCTGGAGCTTCACCATGGCGATGCTCGACGACCAGGATCTGTTCGTGTTGACGTTGGACGAGACCGGCGAGAGCGAGCTGGTGGACGGCTCCTGGGTGCGCCTGCGGACGCTGACCGAGGAGATCGGCGTCCGGTGGCAGGACGAGCCCGAGGTGCTCGAGGTCCGGGTGTCGGAGCACGGGCCGCTGGTCCGCGACACCGGAGACCAGGCGCTCGCCATGTCCTGGACGGGATTCGCGGGCAACGGCATGGTGCGCCCTGTGCTCGATCTCAACCGATCGGTGTCGGCGGAGGACGCCGCGCTCGCCTGGGACGGTGTGATCGGACCGTCGATGAGTCTGGTCGCGGCCGACACCGACGGCCACATCGTGCTCCAGGTGGTCGGTCTCGCTCCGGACCGTGGTCGCGGCGCCGGGCGTCTGCCGGCACCGGGCGCCGACTCCCGGTGGAGCTGGCGCGGCTATCTGCCGATGAGCCGGAACCCGTCCAGCGTCGATCCGGAAAATGGGGTTCTGGCGACGGCGAACCACGACTTCTACTCCGAAGGGGACGCCGACATGGACCGGCGCCTACCCGGGGACTTCGCGTCGCCCTGGCGGGTGCGTCGGATCCGCCGCGTGCTCGAGGCACGCGATGACTGGAGCGTCCAGGCGTCGCTGCGCCTCCAGCAGGATGTGGTCTCCGAACGGGCGATCGCGATGGTGCGACTGCTGCGCCCGGAGCTCGAAGAGAACGGCGGGCCGAGCGCTTCGGCGCTGCTCGGATGGAACGGCGTCATGGACGCTGCGGGTGTGGCGCCGCACGTCTACTCGCGGCTGTTGCTCGAGCTCGGGCAGGCGGTCGGCAAGGACGAGCTGGGCGTGACAGAGGCCGGGTCCGGCGGGATCGGTGCCGAACCCCTGCTCCGCCTCCTGGCCGGCGGCATGAGCGACGAGTGGTGGGATGACCGGTCGACCCCGTCGCGTGAGAATCGCGCCGAGATCATCGAGCGTGCGCTCGCCGCCGTCGACCGGCGGCATCCGACCGAGCCATGGGGCGAGGTCCACCGGATCGACTTCCGGCATCCTCTGTCGGACCTCCCGCTCGCCGGCCGCCTGCTGGCCGGCGCGTGGAACCGCGGTCCGTTGCCGGCGGGCGGCGACAACACGACGGTCAACGCGACCTACTGGAGCCGGCGGCGACCGTTCGACGTGGCCGCGATGCCGGCGCTGCGCATGGTGATGGACGTCGGCGACTGGGACCGAACGGTGGCGATCACGCCGCTCGGACAGTCGGGCCGGCCGTGGTCGTCGCACTACGCCGACCAGATCAGACTCTGGGGCAGCGGTGCGGCAATTGAGCTTCCGTTCAGCGACGCCGCGGTCGACGCGGCGACGGAGGCCCGGATCACACTGCACGCGAAACCCGACGACACGACCGATACCGCGCCGCGGTGAACGGCTGAGGGTGAAGAGTTGTCCATCGACCGAGTGACCCTCGCCATCGTCGCCTGCGGCCCGCAGCTCGAGGTGGGCCTCGCGGCCCCGGACCTGCCCGTGCCGTCCGTCGTGCGGCTGGCCGGTGTGTCGCCGCGATCGACCCTGGTCCTCGCCGCCGCCGACCTGCTGGTCGAGGACGCCGGGCTCGAGCCGTCTGCGATCGCACGGGTCGCGGTGAGCCGAGGCCCGGGCTCGTTCACCGGCATCCGGTCGGGGATCGCCACCGCCGAAGGTCTGGCGGCGGCGACCGGCGCCGAGGTGCTGGCCTTCGATTCACTCACCGTCCAGGCGGCGCGGTGCGACGGCCCGTGTGAGATTCGGGCGGCCCAACCCGGGAGGCGCGGCGAGGTGTATGCCCGTCGCTACAGGTGTGCCGACGGCGCCGCACCCGAGCCGCTCGGAGAGATCGAGATCTTCGAGGTCGATAGGCTCGCGGGCGGCGAATCGTGGATCGCGGCCGAGAGTCTCGACCTCGGAGACGCTGTTCGCGGGCTTCCGGTCCGAACCGCGGCCGAGGCGCTGATCGAGCTGGTTCGACTCGGCGCCGATCCGCAGGTGAACGAGCCGCTGTACATCGAAGGCCCGCCGATCCACAAAGCGAAGACCACGTGACGGGGCCGCTGCGGGTCACGCTCCGCCCGCCGCAGCCCGGAGACATCCGGGCGCTCGCCGAGGCCGAGTCCGAGTGCTTCGACGACCCGTGGCCGGAGCGCTATTTCTCGTCCGAGATCTTCGCGCCGGCGCGTTTCCACCGGCTGTTGGTCGACGCCTCCGGTGGGCTCGCCGCGTACCTGTTCACCGCCTGGCAGTATCTCGATCTGCACGTGCTCAAGGTCGCCACGCGCCCGGCGTACCGCCGACTGGGCCTCGGCCGGCGGCTGATGACCATCGCCGAGCAGCATGCGGTCGAGATGGCCGGCGAGACGGTCACGCTCGAGGTTCGAACCAGCAACGTCGCCGCGATCGCCATGTACCGGAGCATGGGGTACGAGCAGGTCGGTGTCCGCGGTGCCTACTACGCAGACCTCAGCGACGCCCTGGTCATGACCAAACGGGTGGGGGAGCCGTAGTCGGCTTCGTCGGGCCCGACTATCATGGGATGGATCATGGCTCTCCGTCTCGTCGCTTCGGTCAACGATCGCACGATCCGGTTCGACCTCGAGCCGGGTGAGCACGAGCTGGGCTCGAATCCCCAGTGTGTCATCAGGCTCGGCCACCCCACGGTGTCGCGGCGTCACGCGACGCTGACCGTCGACGGCGCCGGGGTGACGGTGACCGATCTCGGGTCGTCGAACGGAACCCGACGCAACGGTGCGAGGATCGCCGGACCAACGACGATTCAACCCGGCGATCGGCTGCGGTTCGGCAGCGTCGAGGCGCGGCTGGTCGAGGTCGGCGAGGCGGATCTCGAGGTCGCCGTGGAGCTGGCCGCAGACGACGGACCGGAACCCGAGCTTCGGGGCGCGGCCGAGACGCCCCCTTCGACCGTCGGCGCGACGGTGCTCGAGGCGTTCAGTCTCGGCCACCTGCCGGATCTCGTCGAGCGTCTGGCGCGCGGGGAACCGCGTGACGATCTGGCGCGGGCGGTGGGGGCTGCGCTGCTCCAGAGCCTGCCGTGCCGTCGCGTTGAGCTGGTGGAGGTCGGTGCCGGTGCCGACGGGGTGGTCTTCGCCGGCGAGCGGGAGTGCTCGGACCCGACCACCGAGGTGACCGTGTCGGCTGGTGACGACCTCTCGCTCCGGGTCGCGTTTGCCGGAGCGGCCATCGCCACCGCGTTTCAACCGCTGCTCCGCGCGGCCGCGGCGCTGATCGGCGCCGCCGGGCGATCGTCCTCCGCCGATGCGGTCACCAGGCCCCGCCCGGCCGATCCGCCGCGACCTCCCGACCCGCCGACGCTGGTGGCCGCGGTCCGGGACATCTACCGGCAGGCCGAGCGCGTCGCACCGAGCCGGGTCAGCGTGCTGATCCGAGGCGAGTCCGGGACCGGTAAGGAGCTGCTCGCTCGCTTTCTCCACGCGGCTTCGGATCGCGCCGACCGACAGCTGGTCACCCTCAACTG
>Ga0316576_10001653_pt1 | contig 12204 bp, 9 predicted proteins | sample S0NA_FD_203075 | JGI IMG/M metagenome (GOLD analysis project Ga0316576, IMG submission 203075) | Rhizosphere microbial communities from salt marsh grasses in Alabama, United States - S0-2_050615r3r5 | ecosystem: Host-associated > Plants > Roots > Rhizosphere | place: USA: Alabama | collected... | reverse complement strand
ACGCGGGTTGTCCCCCTGCCTGCGGAACCGTCCGCGAGGATGTTCGAGCGGCTGCGGGACGCGGCGGATGCCGCCGCAGCCTCCGGCCGTCGACCGGCGGCGTTCCTCGCGAACCTCGGTCCGGTCGCCGAGCACACGGCGCGAGCGACCTTCATCCGCAACCTGCTGGCCGCAGGCGGCATCGACTCGGTCGACCGGGGAGGGTTCGACGACCCGCAGGCACTCGCTGAGGCGTTCGGCGACAGCGGAGCCGAGGTCGCGGTGATCTGCTCGTCCGACGCACGGTACGCGAGTGACGCTGCCGACGCGGCGCGCCGCCTCACCGAGGCCGGCGCCCGCATGGTGGCGCTCGCCGGACGACCGGGCGACCGCGAGAGCGAATGGCGCTCGGCCGGCGTCGACCTGTTCGTCCACGCCGGTGGCGACGCCCACGCCGACCTCACCGCACTGCTCGAGGCGATGGGAGTGACGCCATGAGCCGCATTCCCGACTTCACCACTCTCGAGCTCGGCGACGGCCACCTCGGACGTGCGGAGCGGACGGACGCGACCACCGTCCCGACGCCCGAGGGCATCGACGTGCGGTCCGTGTACGGCGCCACGGATATCGCCGACCTCGAGCACGTCGGCGGTCTGCCGGGCCTCCCACCGTACGTCCGCGGCCCCTACCCCACCATGTACGTCACCCGTCCGTGGACCATCCGGCAGTACGCCGGGTTCTCCACCGCCGAGGAGTCGAACGCGTTCTATCGGCGCAACCTCGCCGCCGGCCAGAAGGGGCTGTCCATCGCGTTCGACCTCGCGACCCACCGTGGCTACGACTCCGACCACCCGCGGGTCCGGGGCGACGTCGGCATGGCGGGCGTCGCCATCGACTCCATCGCCGACATGCGGATCCTGTTCGACGGCATCCCCCTCGAGCAGGTGTCGGTGTCGATGACGATGAACGGCGCCGTGCTGCCGGTGATGGCGCTGTACATCGTCGCCGCCGAAGAGCAGGGCGTACCGCCGGAGCGCCTGTCCGGGACCATTCAGAACGACATTCTCAAGGAGTTCATGGTCCGCAACACGTACATCTACCCGCCGACACCCTCGATGCGGATCATCGCCGACATCTTCCGGTTCACCGCCGAGCGGATGCCGCGCTTCAACTCGATCTCGATCTCCGGCTACCACATGCAGGAGGCCGGCGCGACCCTCGACCTCGAGCTCGGCTACACCCTCGCCGACGGGCTCGAGTACCTGCGGACGGGCCTCGCCGCAGGCCTGGACCTCGACGCCTTCGCCCCGCGCCTGTCGTTCTTCTGGGCGATCGGCATGGACTTCTTCCTCGAGGTCGCCAAGCTGCGGGCGGCCCGCATGCTGTGGGCGAAGCTGGTCCGGCACCTCGGCGCCCGCCATCCCAAGTCGCTGGCCCTGCGGACCCACTGCCAGACATCGGGGTGGTCCCTCACCGCCCAGGACCCGTTCAACAACGTCATCCGGACCTGCGTCGAGGCGATGGCCGCCGCGTGCGGCCACACCCAGAGCCTGCACACCAACTCCCTCGACGAGGCGCTCGCCCTGCCCACCGACTTCTCCGCACGTATCGCCCGCAACACGCAGATTCAGCTCCAGGAGGAGGCGGGCCTGTGCCGTCCAGTGGACCCGTGGGGTGGATCGTTCGCGGTCGAACGCTTGACCTGGGACCTCGCTGAACGCGCGTGGGCGCACATCCTCGAGATCGAGGAGCTCGGTGGTATGGCGCGTGCCATCGACTCGGGACTGCCCAAGATGCGCATCGAGGAGGCGGCCGCACGAACGCAGGCGCGCATCGACTCCGGCCGCCAGACGATCGTCGGGCTCAACCGGTTCCAGGTCGAGTCGGACGACGACATCGACGTGCTCCGCGTGGACAACTCGGCGGTCCTCCAGGCCCAGTTGACCCGTCTCCAGCAGATTCGCTCGGAGCGGGACCCGGCCGCCGTCGACGCGGCGCTCGCGGCCCTCGCCCTCTGCGCCGAGACCGGCGACGGAAACCTGCTGGCGCTGGCGGTGGACGCCGCCCGTGCGCGCGCCACCGTGGGCGAGATCAGCGACGCGCTCGAGGCGGTGTTCGGGCGCCACCGAGCGGACAGCCGGACCGTGACAGGGATCTACCGTCAGGAGGTCGGACACGACGTGAACGACGTCACCGAGGCACTGCAGCTGGCGGACCGTTTCGCGGCCGCCGAGGGACGACGACCCCGGATCCTGGTGGCCAAGATGGGACAGGACGGGCACGACCGAGGCCAGAAGGTCATCGCGACGGCGTTCGCCGACCTCGGGTTCGACGTCGACGTGGGTCCGATGTTCACCACGCCCGAGGAGACGGCTCGCCAGGCCGTCGAAAACGACGTCCACGTCGTCGGCGTGTCATCCCTGGCGGCGGGCCACCTGACGCTCGTCCCCGAGCTGCGGCGGCACCTGGAGGCGCTGGGACGGGGCGACATCATGATCGTCGTGGGCGGCGTGATCCCGCCGCAGGACCACGACGCCCTCCGGGCTGCCGGCGCCTCGCTGATCTTCGGACCGGGCACGGTGGTCGCCACCGCGGCCATCCGTCTGCTGCGGGACCTCGCCTCACGGCTCGGCCACACCCTGGACTGACCCGACGGCGGCTCGATCCGCGGCGCCCGGGTGCGCGAGGCGCGACCGGAAGTCGTCGAACTGGAAGTGCCCGTCGCGGTGGCAACTGACGCACGTCGTCGCGTCCGGCAGGCGGCCGCCGCGCGCGAGGAAGCGCGCGCGGTCCTCCATCACACCCGCCTCCGCGTAGCCGCCTCCCGCTCCGTGGCACGCCTCGCAGCCAACGCCCTCGGTCGCGAGAGGCGTGCCGACGATCGTCCGCTCCCCGACCGTGGCGGCCGTCGAGTGGCAGCCGATGCAGCGGGCGTCCTGCAGAGGATCCGCGACGTTCCGATACTCCTCCCGCTGCGTCGCCAGGTACCGGGCCCAGTCGGTCGCCAGTCGCCAGTAGGCCAGGCCGTGACGTGTCGACATCCACGCGACGTGCTCGCGAGGATGGCATTCGGCGCACGTGCTGGCCCCGACGGCTCCGTCGGGAACGGGTACGCGGGAGGCCACCACGGTGCGGCGCAGGAACGCAACCTCCAGCCCGGTTACCGCGCGGTCGTCCCCACGCCGGACTGTCACGATCCACGGCTCCTGGCGGCACACGAACCGGTCCTCACCCACCGGAATGAGGAGGTCGGGGGCGAACTCCCGGATCCCCAGCTCGTCACCTTCGCGCCACACCACCACCGACACCCCCCCGCCGAGGTTGTACTCGCCGGTCACCTCGTCCAGACGGGCCCGATCGACCTCGATCGGCGCGGGACGACGCCACGCGAGGTCCGCCGGGGTGCGCCCTTCGGCGTCGGGACACGCCGGGTCCGCACCCGCCGCGAGCAGCACCTGCTCCACCTCCGGATGGTCCGCCCGCGAGGCGACGTGCAGCGGCGTCCAACCTTCGTGCGTGACGGCGGCCGGGTCGGCCCCACGCGTGACCAGCAACCGGGCGACACCTGCACATCCGCGCCGCGCCGCCACGTGCAGCGCGGTGCGACCCCAGCGGTTGGCGTGATCCAGTGGCGCTCCGCGATCGAGCAGTCGCTCCACCAGCTCCACGTCATCGTGGTGCGCCGCCCAGTGCAGGGGCGTACCTCCGTCCGCTCCGACGACGTCGACCGGCGCACCCGAACCGACGAGCATCATCGCGACGTCGTGGTGCCCGCGGATCGCCGCCCAGTGGAGCGCCGACCACCCCGATCCGTCGCACGCCGACACGGCCGTGGGATCCCGGTCGAGGAACATCCGGACCCGTTCGGTGTCGCCGACCTTCGCGGCCGCGACGACCTCTTCCGGAGGGACCGGCGCGCTGGCCGCCGCCGTCGCCGCCCACACGACCAACGCGAGCATCGTCGTCCGCATCGCGACCCCCCGGGAACGACGCGCGGACCTCGATCGCCTCGACCGCGTCGCCCGCTGGTGTGTACGACCCGAGCACCATCGGGTTCTCGCTCACATCGGATCGAGCGGAACCGCTACCCGCCGTCGCCGCCGGATCGTGGCGACGCATCCCGCGACGTCAGACGGCCGCGGATGACAGGACGTCGACGATCCGGTCGAGGCTCTCGCGGCCCACGACGTCGCGATCGAGCAGCGGCAGCCGGACCTTCGGCACGTCGGGAAACGTCCGGTCGATCTCGGCGAGGTAGAGCTCCTGCCGATCGCGCCGCGCGGCGAAGAACGGATGCTCGCACACATCGTCGGGCAGCAACCGGTTGATCACCAGGCCGCCGACCGGGATGGCGCTCTTGGAGAGCAGGGTGATCGCCTTGCGTGTCTCGAGGATCGGCAACCGCTCGGCGGTGAGCACGAACACGAACACCGCTTCTCCCGGTGTCAGCAACAGGCGGCGCACACGGTAGAACTTGCGTCGCCGCTCGAGCAGCACCGCCTCGACCGGATCCTCCGGCGTCTCGTCCGGTCCGCCGCCGTCGGTCATGTGACGCCACATCGCGTTGAGATTGCGGACCGTCCGGCGCTTTTCGAGCAGCCCGTCCACCCACGCCTGCAGCAGCTCCGGCAGGCTCAGCAGGCGCAGGGTGTGGCCGATGGGCGCGGTGTCGAAGACGAGCATGTCGTAGTCGCCTCCGAGACCGACCACGAGATCCGCGAACCGGTCGAACAGCGCCGCCTCCTCGGCCCCTGGCGACACCCTGGCCAGCTCCATCTGGCGCTCCATCTCGTCACGCAGGCGGACGGGCGTGACCTCCATCAGGTTGTGGCGGACGCGGTCGATGTACGCCTCGGCTTCGCGGTCGGCGTCGATCTCCATCGCCCACATCCGGCCATCCACCCGCGTCGGCTCGGGACCCAGTGGAGTCTCGAGAATGTCCGCGGTGGAGTGCGCCGGGTCAGTGGACACGAGCAGCACGCGTCGGTTGTCACGCGACGCGAGCATCGCGAATGCGGTGGCCGACGTCGTCTTGCCGACGCCGCCCTTGCCACCGAAGAACACGACCCGGTGGTCGAGCCATCTGCCGACCATCGTGCACGCTCCTGATTCACGTCGGCCGAGGCGAGGGGCCCCGCCGGGGCCCCGGCCTCAGCATCATCTGAACCCTTCCAGTGGAGACCGCTCCATCCCCTGCCGTAGATGCCACTGGTGGAACCGGTCGAGCATCTGCGGCAGCAGCTCGAGCGTGTAGTAGCTCACCGGGTTGGGGATCCCCATGAGATCCGAAAAGCACAGCAGCAGGAAGAGATCCTCCGCATCGCGACGCTCGCGGGCGACGGCGGAGCGGTACGGCGCGATCGCCGCCTCCTCGTACAGCTCGAGGAAGCGTCGCCAGCCGTGACGGATCCGATCCCACCTCGAGGACGTCACCCGGCCTCCTCCTCGACCGTGGTTCCGCGCATCCGGCCGAAGGCGCGCATCGCCTCCAGGATCATCCACGCCGCCGCGCCGAGCACGATCAGACCGAGAATGCCCAGCAGGTAGTTGGGCTGATCGCCCAGCAGCCAGCGTCCGAGGTTCGCGAGCATCGCCCACACGGTCATGAACGTCAGGAACACCATCGGCACGAGCACCGGCCAGGTCCTGCGGCCGAGCTTGCGCAGGTAGACCGCGATCACGACCAGCGACAGCGCCGCGAGCAGCTGGTTGGTGGTACCGAACAGCGGCCAGATCACCAGTCCGCCGGTGCCGACGCCACCGCCTGGCGCGTGAGCGCCGAACGCCAGCAGCAGGCACGCACCCACCGCCACCGAGGTGGCCAGCGTCGGGTTGCGCAGCGCCTTGATGTTGTACGTGTCGCCGATCTCGGACACGATGTACCGCTGGAGCCGGACGCCGGTGTCCATGGTGGTCGCGGCGAAGCTGACCACGACGACCGCGGCGAACACCTGGCCGAGCTCGGTGCTGATGCCGAGCGGTGCGATCAGGTGTGCGATGCCGTTGACAAAGTTCGCGGCCGCGCCGCCCGAAGCGGCTGTCCAATCCGTGTAGATGGTGCCGAGCCACTCGCTGCGTGTCGCCGCGAGCCCGGCCGTCACCGCGATGATGGACCCCAGTGCGAGCGCACCCTCACCGAGCGACCCGATGTAACCGACCGGACGGGCGTCCGTCTCCTTGTCGAGCTGCTTGGACGTGGTTCCCGACGATACCAGCCCGTGGAATCCCGAGATCGCGCCGCACGCGATGGTGATGAACAGCAGCGGGATCATCGGCGGTGCGCCCACCGGATCGGGATTGAACGCGGGCGCCACGATCGTCGGATGCGACACCAGCACCCCGAGGTACAGCAGCCCGAGGGCGACGAACAGCTGATGGGAGTTGATGAAGTCGCGTGGCTGCAGCAGCAACCAGATCGGCAACCGCGACGCGATGAACGCGTAGATGAACAGGATCAGCACCCACGCCGCCGCCGGCGGCAAGCCCAGGAACGGGTCCGGCAGCGAGATCGGGAACTTGTCGCCGACCCAGATGAACACGTACAGCAGCACCAACGAGATCAGCGACGGGACGAGCAGCTTGCCGCGTTTCCGGGCGATGACCCAACCCACGGCCAGCGCGATCGGGATCTCGATCCAGATCGGCAGCACGCTGCCCGGGAACTTCACGAACAGCCGCGCGATGACGATCGCGAACACCGCGTTGACCATCAGCAGCAGCAGGAAGATCACGATCATGAACAGTGAACGTGTGGTCGGCGACACGACGTGGGCCGACAGGCTGCCCATCGACCGCCCCTGGTGCCGGTTCGAGATCCACAGCGTGCCGAAGTCGTGCGCGCCGGCGAAGAAGATCGTGCCGAGCACCACCCACAGTAACGCGGGCACCCATCCCCAGAACACCGCGATCGCCGGTCCCACGATCGGCGCCGCACCGGCAATCGACGTGAAGTGGTGGCCCCACAGCACGTGCTTGTTGGTCGGGACGAAGTCGGTGCCGTCCTCGAACTCGTGGGCCGGCGTCACGAAGTCCGGGTCCAGCTTGTAGATCTTGTCGGCGATGAACTTCGAGTAAAAGCGCCAGCCGAGGTAGAACGCACCGAGCCCGAAAACCACGATCACGATGGCGGACATGCCCCCCTCCTTTCAACTCCCTCGATGTTGCTGACCGAGCCGCTGCACCGCAGCATACCCGGTCACTCCCCATGTCCAAAATTGATACAACATCTCAATATTGATAACCATCTTGGTTGCATTTTATATACGTCTTATGGTTATATTGAGTCAAGGTAATTCAAGGCCCCTGAGGGCACGACAAATTGAACGGCATCGCCAGCGGGAGAGAGAGAGGAGGAGGGCATGCTACGTGGACGAGTGGTCGTTGTGGTGGCCATGCTTGCGGCCTTGGCTGTGGGCACGACCGGTTGGGCACAGGCGGACGATCCGGACGTCGAGGAGCTGCTCAAGAAGCTCCAGCAGCTCGAGGAGCAGAACCAGGGTCTCCAGGCGGAGATCGACGCGCTGAAGACCGCCGTGAGCGACATGCAGGCCAAGCCTGCCCAGGTCGATCCGGAGGTCGTCAAGCAGGCGGTCGCGGAGGCAGCGCCGGTCAAGACCGGCGGCAAGGAGTGGCTGACCGTCAAGGGTTTCATCAGCGCCACCTGGTGGGCTCAGGATCAGCAGTTCGCGTTCGGTAACGGCCAGAACGCCCAGTGGCCGGTGGGCGCGGAGCACACGGACAACGAGTGGTTCAACGGCGGAGACGTGCGCAACACGCGCCTGACACTCGGGTTCAACGGGCCCACGTTCGACAACGGCTGGTCCGCCGGCGGCGGCCTCGAGCTCGATTTCTTCGGCGGGTTCAACGGCACCGGAGCGTTCAGCCAACAGCAGACGACCCCACGGATGCGTCTCGCCTACGCCGACCTCAAGAAGGGCGGCACGACGATCCGCATCGGTCAGTTCTGGACGCCGCTGTTCGGAGAGGTCCCGGCGTCGCTGTCGCACGTCGCGTTCCCGCTCGGCTACGGTTCGGCCGGCATGGTGGGCTGGCGGTTCCCCGGCGTCTTCTGGTACCAGAAGTTGACGGGACCCGACGCGGCCATCCAGACGCAGCTTGACGTCGCGGTGTTCGAGGGCTCGTGGAACGGACCCGGCGATCTGCTCGCCAACCGGTCCGCCGGCAACGTCGACTTCAACGCCCAGGTCGAGGCCAAGATCAACTTCAGCGGCAAGAACTGGAAGCTGTACGGCGCAGCCCACTGGGACGAGAAGGACCTCAACGGGGTCAACAACGAGGGGCAGCCGGTGCTGTTTCCGAAGGACTCCCTCACCGGCACCGCGTTCGAGGTCGGCGGTTCGCTCAAGCTCGGCAGCTTCCTGGTCCACGGCAACCTCTACACGTCGAAGGCGGCCGGGCAGCAGTTCGCCGCGATCACCCAGTTCGGTGACATTTCCGACGTCGGCGGTTGGCTGCAGGTCGGCTTCAACCTCGGTGACCACTGGGGTATCTACGGCTTCTACGGCATGGCCGATCCCGACAACGACGACGTGCTCGAGTGGGTCGGAGCCAACGGGCGCATGAAGAACGAGATGACCGCCTTCATGCTGCAGTACAGCCTCGGGCAGTACTCGCTCGGTCTCGAGTACCTCACCGACTCCGTGTACATGGGCGCCGACGAGAACAAGCTCACGGGCAACCAGCTCGCGTTCAGCGCGATGTACAAGTTCTGACGCCTGGCCGCCGCATCCGGGCACGGGGCCCGGACCGGCAGCCCGTCGCGACCGCGCCCGGCCGACCACGGCCGGGCGCTCATCGTTTCGAGCCAGGTTAGAATCCACCGACAGTCACCGTTCGGGAGGGAGTCAGCATGAGGTGGCAACAGGGACGCCGCAGCACCCGAGTCGAGGACCGGCGCGGCATGTCGCGACCGGTGATGGTCGGGGGCGGAGGATGCGGCGGGCTGTTGCTGTTCCTCGTCATCGGCCTGCTGCTCGGGTTCGACCCGCTGCAGCTGCTGCAGATGGCGCCATCGAGCGGGGTGATCGAGACGGCCCCGCAGGCCGGACCACCGCCGCCCGGCCAGGACCAGATGGCCGACTTCGTGTCGGTGGTGCTCGCCGACACCGAGGACACCTGGAATGCGATCTTCGCCCAGTACGGGCAGGCCTATCCGGAACCGGTCCTGACGCTGTTCGACGGCGCCGTCCGGTCGGCGTGCGGTATCCAGAGCGCGGCGGTGGGGCCGTTCTACTGTCCGGGCGATCAGCACGTGTACCTCGACCTGATGTTCTTCCGGGAACTCCAGAGTCGGTTCGGCGCACCCGGAGACTTCGCGCAGGCGTACGTGATCGCGCATGAGGTCGGACACCACGTCCAGAACCTGCTCGGCATCTCCGCGCAGGTCAGCCAGCGACAGCGGATGTCGTCACCTGCCGAGGCCAACGACCTGTCGGTGCGGCTCGAGCTGCAGGCCGACTGCCTCGCGGGCATCTGGGGACACCACGCGCAGAAGGTGCGCAACATCCTCGAACCGGGCGATCTCGAGGAGGCACTGCGGGCGGCGGCCGCGATCGGCGACGACCGCCTGCAGCGCCAGGCCCAGGGGTACACGGTTCCAGACTCGTTCACCCACGGCACGTCGGAGCAGCGGGTGCGCTGGTTCCGCGTCGGATTCGAGACCGGTGACATCGACACATGCGACACGTTCTCGACACCGTCGCCGTGACGCCCGGACCGGACGACCGTTGGTGGTGCCCGTGACCCCGGCCGACCTGACGCCCCGTGGAATCTCGGTGGACGCCCTCGCCGCGGGCGTCCGATCCCGCAACCGGACGATGCTCGGCCGCGCGATCACCCTCGTCGAGTCGAACCGGCTCGACCACCTCCACGACGCCCAGGAGCTGCTGCGCCGGCTACTGCCCGACACCGGACGCTCGCACCGCATCGGGATCTCCGGTGTCCCGGGAGCAGGCAAGAGCACGTTCATCGAGAGCTTCGGCCTGCGGCTCGTGGACGCCGGCCACCGTGTCGCGGTGCTCGCGGTGGATCCGTCCTCCGCGCTGTCCGGTGGCTCGATCCTCGGCGACAAGACCCGCATGGAGCGGCTCGCGGTCCGTGACGAGGCGTTCATCCGTCCGTCCCCCGCCGGTGGGTCCCTGGGCGGGGTCGGCCGCACGACCCGCGAGACGATGCTGCTGTGCGAAGCCGCCGGCTTTGACGTGATTCTCGTGGAAACGGTCGGCGTCGGGCAATCCGAGGCGATGGTTGCCGAGATGGTCGATCTGTTCATCCTGCTGATGATCGCGGGGGCCGGCGACGAGCTGCAGGGGATCAAGCGCGGCAACCTCGAGCTCGCCGACATCCTCGTGGTGACCAAGGCCGACGGCGACAACCGGGACCGTGCGCTGCGCGCACGCGCAGAGCTCGACGGCGCGCTCCAGATCCTCCGACCCGCCGCGAACGACGGATGGCGCCCGCACGTCGTCACCTGTTCGTCGATCACCGGCGAGGGGCTCGACGAGATCTGGGATCTGGTCCGAACGCACCACGACGAGCTGGCCTCGAGCGGTCGACTCGACGAGCGCCGGAGGGAGCAGCGCGTCCGGTGGATGTGGTCGATGGTCGAGGATCGGCTGCGGTCGATGCTGCGCTCGGACCCTGCCGTCCGTGCGCGCGGCCTCGACCTCGAGAGCGCCGTCCGCGACGGTCGGATGTCGGCGTCCGAGGCCGCCGAAGAGCTGCTGCCCGCGCTCGGGTTCGGCGTCCCGGACCCGCCGGAGTGAGCGTCCGGCTGGACGAACCACGAGTCGGGCGTCGTCGGGTCGTCCGGTTGTGTCTCAGCGCCGCGAACGGCCCACGCGACGCAGCAGAACCCACAGGAAGAACGGCCCGCCGAGAAACGCCGTCAACACGCCGACCGGCAGCTCGAGGGGCGCGAGCACGGTCCGCGCCGCGGTGTCGCACACCACCAGGAAGGCACCACCGAGCAGCGCGGCTCCCGGGAGCAGGACACGGTGGTCCGCACCGACGACGCGCCGCGCGACGTGTGGCGCCATCAGGCCCACGAACCCGATGGGGCCGCACGCGGCGACCACGCCGCCGATCATGATCGACGCCGCCACGAACACCAGACGCCGGGCCGCGATCACCTCCACGCCGCGGCTGGCCGCGATCTCCGAGCCGAGGCTCAGGAGGTCGAGCTCGCGGGCGCGAGACGCCATCAGCGCCACGCCGACGACGACGAACGGCGTCATCACGACGACCGTGCGCTGGTCCACGCCGGCGAGACCGCCCATCAACCAGCGCACGATGCGGTACGAGTCGCCGAGCGTCGCCGCGTACTGCAGGAACAGGATCAGGCTCGAGAAGAAGAAGCTCATGGCGACGCCGGCCAGCAGCAGCACCGTGCTCGAGAAGTCCGGTCGCAGCTCGGTGACCAGCCACACCACCCCGATGGCGAGGAGCGCGCCGACGAACGCCGCGACCGGCGTCGCCAGGCCCGCGGCGGTCACGAGACCCGACTGGAGACCCACCGCGACGCCGAACGACGCCCCCGACGCCACGCCCAGCGTGTAGGGCGTCGCGAGCGGATTGCGGAACAGTGCCTGGAACGCCGCTCCGCCCACCGACAGCCCGACGCCGGCGAGCAGCGCGACGAGCACACGCGGCAGGCGGATCTGCCACAGGATCACGGCATCCACGCCCCCGCCCGTCGGGTCGAGGAGGGCGCCGAGGTCGACGCTGTTCGCACCGATCAGCGGCGCCGCGACCACCGCGACGACGGCCGCGGCCGCGCACGCCGCCAGGCGCACCGTGCGGCTCATGGGCGCTCTCCCGTGGGCAGCACCACGCCCGCCGCCTCCCCCACCCTGCGAAATCCGGTGTCGAATATTCCGGCGAGCTGATCCGGCTCGAGCATCGCATCCGGCGCGCCGCTGGCCGCCACCCGTCCGCATTTGAGGGCAACGATCGACTCCGCCGCCCGCGCCGCGCCGTTGAGGTCGTGGGTGACCGCCACGATGGTCAGGCCCGCCTCGCGGTGGAGCCGCTTCAGCAGGCCGATCACCTGCATCTGGTGACGGAAGTCGAGGAACGATGTCGGCTCGTCGAGCAGCAGGATGCTGCCACCCTGCGCGAGCGCGGCGGCGATGAGCGTGCGCTGGAACTCACCCCCCGACAACGACGCCACCGACCGCGACGCGAGCGCGGCGGTCTCCGTCAGCT
>Ga0316576_10001652_pt1 | contig 12204 bp, 12 predicted proteins | sample S0NA_FD_203075 | JGI IMG/M metagenome (GOLD analysis project Ga0316576, IMG submission 203075) | Rhizosphere microbial communities from salt marsh grasses in Alabama, United States - S0-2_050615r3r5 | ecosystem: Host-associated > Plants > Roots > Rhizosphere | place: USA: Alabama | collected... | reverse complement strand
CCATCGAGTGGGAAGAGGCGATTGCAGGCGAGGCCGTCTTCCGTGCGGGTGATACCTCTGGGGTGCCCCAGGAGACGGTCGATTCCATCGCCCGCACGGGAGTCGTCCTCAAAGGTCCCCTGGCCACGCCCATCGGTTTCGGTGAGAAGTCGGCCAACGTCACCCTGCGCAAGCTCTTCGAGACCTACGCCAACCTGCGACCGGCCCGGCAGATCCCGGGGGTCCCGACGCGCTACGACGGCGAGGGCGTCGACTTCATCGTCGTGCGCGAGAACATCGAGGACCTCTACGGCGGCATCGAGTACATGGACTCGCGGGATGTCGCCATCGCCCTCAAGATCATCACCCGCCGGGGCACGGAGAAGATCGTCCGCTACGCCTTCGAGCTGGCCCGCCGGGAGGGTCGCCGAAAGGTCACCTGCGCCACCAAGTCGAACATCCTCAAATTGACCGAGGGGCTCTTTCAGCGGGTCTTCGAGGAGATGGCCCCGGAGTATCCCGAGATCGAGCCGCAGCACCTGATCATCGACAATGTGGCCCACCAGATGGCCAAGGATCCGGCCCAGTTCGATGTCATCGTCACGACCAACCTCGCCGGGGACATCATCAGCGACCTTGCTTCCGGCCTCGTCGGCGGTCTCGGCTTCGCCTCCTCGGGCAACTACGGCGACGAGGTGGCCATCTTCGAGGCGGTCCACGGCTCGGCGCCCAAGTATGCGGGTCAGAACGTCATCAACCCGACTGCGCTCATCCTCAGCTCCGTGCTGATGCTCAGGCACCTGGGTGAGACGGACGCGGCCAGGACCGTCGAGGACGCGGTCTTCGCCACGCTCGAGCAGGGCGCGGTGACCCTCGACGTCGCGCGTCAGACCGGGGACGTGGAGCGGGCCACCTCCACCACCGGGTTCACCGATGCCATCATCGCCAACCTCGGCCGCGCGCCCGAGCACCGTTACCCGACCAAGGCCCACCCCCTGGCCACGCCGCCCACACCGCGGGCTCGCTGGGAGCCGCGCCCGGTGGACCCGCCCGACACCCAGCTCGTGGGCGTCGACGTCTACACCGAGATGGACGGCGATCCGGAGCCCGTGGGTCGGGCGCTCGACGAGGCCGCCGGGCCCGAGTTCAAGCTGCTGCTGATGTCCGCGCGCGGCACCGTCGTCTACCCCACCGGCAATCCGCACACCGATACCGTCGCCTGGTGGCGCTGCCGCTTCGTCCCGGTAGAGGAGGGCGGGACGGTCGACGACGATGCCATCCTGCGCCTGCTCGCCCGCATCGGTCAGCGCATGACCTGGGCGCACGTGCAGAAGTTGCGGATCATCGAGGGCGAGACCGGCTTCACCAAGGCCCAGGGCCAGTAGCCCGACGCCGGGGGGATCCGCGTGGACGACGAGCGACTCGAAGGCGCACCGCAGCTCGACCGCCAGGAGCGGCCGCTGCCGCTGGACGTGCGCGGACGCCCGTTGGTCCCGCAGCGGGTGCCCGAGACGGCACCCACGCCGCTGCAGTCCAGCTTCATCTATCTGTCCATCGTCGTGCTCGTGTGCGGCGTCATCGCCATCGCGGCGCTCGAGCTGGGCACGCCCATGTCCTCGCCCTGGGTCAAGCTGCCAGTCCTGGTGGGGGGTGCGATCCTGCTGGCGGTGACTGCCGACGCCACGGTCCGGGTCGCTCGCTCCGTCGCCGCCTGGTGGGACGTGGACCGCGGGCGGGCGCTCTTCCGCGTCGTGTGGGTGGTCGTGCTGGCCGCCTCGTTGGTGGCGGTGGCAGTCATCATCTTCTTCGTCCTGACCGCCGCATGACTCGCCTCGACGATCCTGCTGCCCGCCTGCCTCTGCGTGGCTTCCGCGACGGTGCGCCCGAGTGGATGGCACCAGTCCTGCGTCATTGTTCCCGCTGTGGCCACGAGCTCGAGTACGGGCCTGTGCCCGGCGAGGAGCGCCAGCGCTACCACTGCCGCGGCTGCGGCCACATCACCTACGTCAACCCACGCCTGGTCGCGACCACGCTGCCCATCACCGACGGTGGCGAGATCGTGCTCATCAAGCGGGCCATCCCGCCGGGTGTCGGCACGTGGGCCCAGCCGGGCGGCTTCCTCGAGGCCGACGAGACCGTCGTCCAGGGCGCCCTCCGCGAGACACGCGAGGAGACCGGTCTGATCGTCGAGCCGGTCGCCATCGTCGGTATCTATCCGCAACCCCGGGCGTCGGTCGTGGTCGTGGTCTACGAGGTCGCGATCACCGGGGGCGAGATGACCGTGTCGCCCGAGACGCTGGAGGTGAGGGCCTACGCCGTCGACGACCTACCCTGGGCGGACATCGGCTTCAACACCTCGCTGTGGGCCATCCGTGACTACGTCCGGCGGGTCAGGCCAGATCTCGACGTCGAACAGCTGGGCACCGAGCAGCCTGACTTCTGAGCCGGCAGCGCGATCGGCGGCGCGCTACCAGCTGATGATGTTGGAGAAGGCTCCGAAGCCACCCACGAGGATGCCGATGGCGAGGACACCTGCGGCCAGGCGGGGCCTGGTCCGGCCCACGATGAGGAAGGTCGCGGCCACGAACAGCACGGTCGAGACCTTGGCCATCGTGAGCAGGACCAAGCCACCCTCGGTGGCGATCCTCACGACCAGCGGGTTGAGCTCGGTGTCCATGCCGCCGCGCACGACCATGACCAGGAAGGTGCCGTAGTCGGCGAGGTGGGCGGCGATGAGCAAACCGATCCCCAGGGCCGTCATGAGACCTCCGTGCCACGGGCATTCCGAATAGGAGCTGACGCTGGCCCGGACGCCTAGGATTCTATCGAGGCGGCGCTGTCCCGACCACCCGACCAGACCGCACCCGACCGCACCGGCCAGCGCCGATCCGCCCAGTCGGTGACCCGCTGCACCGGATCTCCCGGCCAGGTGATCCGCTGGTCCCCCAGGCCCAGCCAATCGTCGAGGTGCCAGCACAGCACCGGGGCGACAGCCGCGAGGTAGGCGAACGTGCCCCACCAACCCAGGAAGAGGGTGGCCGCGAACACGAGGGCGCCACCGAGGATGAGGCCGGCGGCGGTGCGCACGAAGAGGAGGTTGGCCACCCCCAGGCCCAAGCCGACGACCAGACGCAGCCCGCTCCAGAACTCCTTGGGCAATGCGTCGCGCGCGTCGAGCGCATAGGCCAGTGAGTAATAGGGCGTCCGGTGCAGGCCTTCGGCGTCGCGCATGGAGGTCAGGATGGGTCCGGCGCCGTAGGACACCAGCGCCGGCAGCCAGGCCACGGCCGAGGCGAGCGCGAAGGCCAGCAGCGGCCAGATGACAGCGCCGTAGGCCAGCAATCCCGGGAGCCAGGCCAGGGCGTAGGGCTTGAACGCGACCGCCACCGCCAGGAGTGCGGCGCCGGCTACCGGCGTGCGCACCGCCACGAGCAGGGCCAGCAGGATGAGCAGTCCGGCGGCAGTGTCGTTGGAGCCGTCGCCGGCTGCCACCACCAGGGCCGGCGTGACCGCGTAGACGGCCAGGCCCAGCGGCCGCCCGCGCACCGCCAGCAGGACCAGCACCAGCAGCGAGGCCAGGAGCTCCAGGCGCTTGGGGTGATCCAGGCTGGGCAGGTACCAGAGCAGTGCCAGCGGACCGTAGGGGAAGGGCGCGCCAGGCGGGACGGAGGCATCGAAGCCGTGCCCGTAGGGGTTGCCGCCGGCGAGCATCTCGCGCGTCGCAGCCTGGACCACCAGCAGGACGTCGCTGCTGCCGCTGGAGGGCACGATGCGCAGGGCCAAGCCGATGCCGAGCAGCACGAGCACGACCACCGGACCCATGCGCCAGCGCACCGATAGCGCCAGCGTGCCCACTGCCACGATCGCGGAGAGCACGACCACGCGCGGCGGCGTGCCCGTCTGGGAAAGGCCCACGAGGGCCACGATGAGGGCCAGCCAGACGACCAGGTCCGTCCTCGGCGTGGGCCGCGCGCCGCTCGATGCGGGAACCGTCATGCGTCCTCGGTCGTGGGCTCCCAGGTGGTCTGGCGCAGGACGCGACCCAACAGGTCAGAGGCCTCTTCGAGGCGTGCCCGCTCGCCCGCCGTGAGCGCGGAGACGGCCGCCGCCAGCGGTGCGATCTGCCGCGCCCGACCCGACTCGAGCTGCTCGATCCCGGCGGCCGTGGCACCGATCACCACCGAGCGGCCGTCGCGCGGGTGGGGCGTGCGCTCGACCAGCCCGTCGGACTCCATGGCCTGCACCATGCGCGTCATCGTGGGTGGTCTCACGTGTTCGGCCGCGGCCAGCTCACCCAGCGTGCGCGGGCCGCCCAGCACCAGCAGGGCTAGCGCCGAGAGGCGCGAGCGCGTCAGCCCGTCGCCTACGTCCGCGCGGGCGAGGTGCCGCTGCAGCACAGTCGAAAGGCTGGCCAGGCGCGCAGCCAGCTCCGCCGGATCCACGCGCTGGTCCCGCGGCCCCCCACTCGGCTCGGCCGGGCTGTCGGGCGCAGCACCGTTGGTGATGTCGAGATCCGCGTCCTGGGGTGCAGCTGCGCGAGCCGCGGCGAGCAGTGCCCGCTTGCGTTCCTTCCTGGCGCCCTTGTCCTTGCCCTTGCCCTTGGACTTCTTGCCCATCGCTGCCCCGTCGTGTCCCACGCTTGCCGGCAGCCGCAGGTGGACTGCAGGTGGCCATCGTAGCGATGTCCCCGGGCCATCGAGCGGCCGTCGCTCAGCGACCGGGGTGTCGGAAGCAGCTCACGAGATGATCGTTGACCACGCCCACCGACTGCAGCAGGGCATAGACGATGACCGGTCCCACGAAACCGAAGCCACGCTGCCGCAGGTCGCGCGAGACGTCATCCGCGAGGGCCGTCCGCGCCGGTACCTCGTGGGCTGACGCGAAGTCGTTGATGACCGGTTCCCCGCCGACGAAGGCCCATAGGTAGGGGTCGAGCCCGCCACGCTCGTCCCGCAGGCGCAGGACCGCGGTCGCGTTCTGGCGGAAGGCCCGCACCTTGGCGCGGTTGCGGATGATGCGCGGGTCGTCGAGGAGCTGCGCCTGGGCCTCGTCGTCGAGCGCTGCCATCCAACGGGCATCGAAATCATGGTAGGCGGCGCGGTAGCCATCACGCCGGCGAAGGACGGTCGACCAGGCCAGGCCTGCTTGCGCACCCTCCAGGCAGAGCATCTCGAACAGCCGCCGTTCATCGTGCAGCGGCTGACCCCACTCCTCGTCGTGGTAGGCGACCATCAGCGGGTCCGTGCCCGCCCAGTCGCAGCGCGAGACCGCTGCCGAGTGGTTCAGTAGACCCTGCGTACGTCCGCCGGCAGACGGAGCCCGAAGGCCGTCTCCGGGAGGTCGGGGTCGAGGTCGAGGCGCGTGACCTCGGCCTGCCGTGTGATCTGCTCGCCGATGCGCTCGGTCAGCGACAGCACGAAGCCCGAATCGCGCGCGAACCCGACCTCGATCGAGCGGTCCGGTCGGTCCACGAGGACCTTGACCGAGCGCGGATGCTGCGATCGCACCACGATCGCTTCGCGCCCCGCCACCATGCGCTTCCCCAGCACCGCCAGCGGTCCGGTCACGAGCACGTTGCGCATGAGCCCGTGGGGATGGACGAAGGCATCGGCCAGGCTGCCGGCGGGCAGCTGCGTCAGCGGCTGGTAGGTGCGCGCGAACGCCGGCAGGCCTGGTTCATCGGAGCCGGCCACGCGCCCGCGAACCGGGCGGACGCTCGCGACCCGGGAGCGGACGTCGTAGGCCGTGATGGTCTCGCCGTCGCTGAGCCAGACGTGATAGTCCTTGCTCAGTGGTTCAGTGCTGCGCCGGGTGGTCACCCGCGCCTGTCCGGGGTGCCGCAGCAGGATCTCGTGGGTGATGGTCTTCGCGCCGCGCGCATCGACCACCTCCTCCTCGATGAGCATACGCAGTGTCCGCACCCGCAGCTCGGCCTCCCGGGCGAAGCCGAAGAGCTCCTCGATGTCCGGCGTGTCGTCGGACAGGACGACCTGGGACGAGCTGGGCAGGACAGCGGGCGGACCTGTGGGGATGAGGTCTGACATCGGCCGGATGCTACCTGATGTGGCGGTCCGAGGGAAAGGACCTGCGTACGGCCACGACCTCGATGATGTGGAAGTGATGATCGTCGCCGAGGGCCGTCCGGCCGTCTTCCTCGCGTTCGTCCCAGTGCTCGATCTCGAAGCCGTCGAGGTAGGCCCGGATGACCTCCGGCTCCGGACAGGTCATGCCCTCCTCGCCCGCGGACTGGTCACGATCACCGAAGAGCATGCCGCTGAAGCGCCCACCCAGCGGGATGGCCGCGAGGATGCGTTGCCACGTGGCCTCGTACTCATCGACCGGCTGGAAGGGCAGGATGAGATTGGCGTTGACCAGGTCGCAGACCGGGATCTCGAAGTCGGCCAGGCGGCAGACCGATGACTCCAGGCGCTCACGGTCCTCACCCGGCGTGAGGCGCCAGAGGGTCTCGGGGCCTGCGGGCGTCATGTCGGTCGCGAGCACCCGCCAGCCGCGCCGCAGCAGCTCGCGCGAGTCCCGGCCGGCGCCACAGCCGAGGTCCACGGCGAACCAGGGGCGATCGACCGGGGCTGGGCCGAAGGCGTCGGCCGCGGTTCGGGTAGTGATCCACGAAGGCCGCTCGGCAGTCACCGCGTAGTAGTCGGGCCAGTGGGTGTCGGCTGCCTGGTCGCTGTCTTCGGTCATGCTCCCGCCAGCCTACGTCAGGTGCTGCGCACGCGCGCCACGGCTTCGTGCCAGCGATCGAGCAGGCGCGCGCGCTCCGATACCGCCATCAGTGGCTCGAAACGGCGGTCGAGCTGCCAGGTGGCAGCGATCTCCTCGGTCGAGGACCAGAAGCCGGTCGCAAGTCCGGCCAGGAAGGCGGCCCCCAGCGCGGTCGTCTCGGTCACGCGCGGGCGTTCCACCGGCAGCCCCAGCAGGTCAGCCTGGAACTGCAGCAGGCGGTCGTTGACCGCGGCGCCCCCATCGACCCGCAGCACCTGGTCCGCCGGACCCGCATCACCCGCCATGGCCTCGAGCACGTCGGCCACCTGGTAAGCCATGGCATCGACGGCCGCGAGGGCGATGTCGGCGATGTCCGCGTCGAGCGTGAGCCCCACGATGGCGCCGCGGGCGTCGGGATCCCACCAGGGCGCGCCGAGCCCGACGAAGGCGGGCACCAGCAGGACGCCCTTGTCCCGGTCCCCGCTGCCCGCGAGGCGCTCGACCTCGGCGCTGGCGGCGATCGCCCGGAGTCCGTCGCGCAGCCAGCCCACCGCGGCCCCGGCCACGAAGACCGCGCCCTCGAGCGCGTAGCTGACCGGCCCGCCCTCGCCCAGCTGCCACAGGACCGTGGACAGCAGGCCATGGCTCGAGGCCACGGGCAGCGAGCCGGTGTGGCGCAGGGCGAAGGCACCGGTGCCGTAGGTGGTCTTGGCCATGCCCGGGGTGTGACAGGCCTGCCCGAAGGTGGCGGCCATCTGGTCGCCGGCCATGCCCGCGATGGGCAGCGAGCGGCCCAGCAGCCCGGGCTTGGTCTCGCCCAGCACGGCCGAGGAGGGCCGGACCTCGGGCAGCATGGCCATGGGCACGCCCATCAGCTCGCACAGCCACGGGTCCCATCGGCGGGCAGTGATGTCGTAGAGCAGCGTGCGGCTGGCGTTGGAGACGTCGGTGACGTGGACACGTCCGCCGGTGAGGCGCCAGGCGAGGAAGCTGTCTACGGTCCCGAAGGCCAGCTCGCCCGCCTCCGCCCGTGCCCGCAGGCCGGGCGTGACATCGAGGATGTGGGCGACCTTGGGGCCGCTGAAGTAGGCGTCGATGGGCAGTCCCGTCAGCGCTCGCACCCGCTCCTCGTGGCCGGCCGCGCGCAGGGCAGCGCAACGCTGCGCGGTGACCCGGCTCTGCCACACGATCGCGGGGGCCACCGCCTCGCCGCTGGCACGGTCCCAGACCACGGTCGTCTCGCGCTGGTTGGTGATGCCCACCGCCGCGATCGAGGCCACGCCGCCGGGTACCCTCGCGACCGCCTCCCGCGCCGTCGCCAGCTGGCTCGACCAGATGTCCTCGGGATCGTGGGTCACGTGCCCCGGCGAGGGATACCCCTGGGGGTACTCCTGCTGGGCCAGGCCGAGCATCGTGCCCGCGCGGTCGAAGACGATGGCCCGCGACGAGGTCGTGCCCTGGTCGAGCGCCAGGATGTGATCAGCCGCCATGTCCGGGTCCTCCTGTGGGCCCGGCCTCCCGCCCGGGCACGTCGTATTCGCGATGGGCATCAGCGAGGAAGCGCGCCACCTCGCTGGCCTGGCGCTGGCCATCCCAGCCCAGTCGGGCGCCCGCGATGGCAGCGACCCGAGCTGCGACCGAGGCCCCGCGGTCGGCCCGGGACATCGACAGACGCAGCCGCCGCGAGAGGATGTCGTCGAGATCGAGCGCGAGCTCCTGCTCCACGGCCCAGGCCACCTCGGCCTCCAGTTCGCTGCGGTCCTCGGCCAGTGGGCGCAGCAGGTCTGCCTCCCGACCGAGGGCGACCACCGCGCTCGCGCGCGTCCCGTGGCGGCCAACGAGGGCGCTCGCCCGGTCGGGATCCAGGCCGGTGTCACGGGCGATCTCCGTCGCCAGCTGATCCAATCGCTCGGGCGAGGCCGCGCCCAGCAGCGGCAGCTCGGCCGTCCGGCTCGGCGGCCGTGAGGCCTCGTCCTCCAGCGCGGTATCGACCACATCGCGAGCCATCAACCGATAGGTGGTGTACTTGCCGCCCGACACACGCACCAGGCCGTCGGCCTCGCGTCGTACGGTGTGCTCGCGACTCACACGGGCGGTGTCGCCGCCGGGCATGCCCACGAGCGGGCGCAGGCCGGCGAAGGCGCCTACCGCATCGGCCCGGGTGAGGTCGACATCGAGCACGGCATTGACGTTGTCGAGGATGGCCGTGACCTCGTCGTTGGTAGGCACCGGGCGCGCCGGTGGGCCGTCGTCGGGCACATCCGTGGTCCCGGCCAGCCAGGACTGGCCATAAGGGATGACGAAGACGACACGACCCGGGACGCGCAGGGTCAGGCCCATCTCGAGCCGCAGCCGCTCGCGAGGGAAGACGAGGTGTGTGCCGCGGCTGGGCACGAGCCGCAGCGACGAGTCCTCCAGCGCCAGTCGGGGGTGACCCATCCACACGCCGGTGGCATCGATCACGTGCCGCGCCTGGACATCGAAGCGCGCCCCATGCAGCCGGTCCTCGACCGCGATCCCGACGACCGTTCCGTGGGCGTCGGCGAGGAGACCGGTCGCACGAGCCCGGGTCGCCACGGTCGCTCCCTGCGCCATCGCCGTGAGGGCGACCATCAGGCTGAAGCGGGCATCGTCCTCGACCCCGTCGCTGTAGGTGACTCCGCCGCGCAGCCGCTCGCGTCTGATGTCCGGGATGGACCGGGCCACCGCCCTGGCGTCGAGGTGGTGGGCGCGCCCGCCGTCACGAGCTGCACCCAACAGGTCGTACAGGGTCAGGCCCAGACCCATGTAGACGCGGTCGACCAGCGGCCGGCCGTAGACCGGGAAGAGGAAACGCTCGAGTCGTACCAGGTGGGGAGCCAGACGCAGCAGCCGGGACCGTTCCGCCAACGCCTCCCGCACCAGGCCGAGGCGCAGGTCCTCGAGGTAGCGCAGGCCACCATGGATGAGGCGCGAGGACCGCGAGGAGGTGCCGACCGCAAGATCGTCCTGCTCGACGAGTGCCGCCTTCAGGCCGCGCGAGGTCGCGTCGAGCAGCGCCCCCGAGCCGACGATGCCGCCGCCCACGATGAGCACATCCCAGTGCTCGTCCGCCAGTCGCGCCAGGCTGCCCTCGCGTGCGGCCACAGCGTCAGTGCCCATGTGCTCGACCGCCGTCGACCGCGTGCTCATGCCCCTTCCAGGCTCGTCCGCACCACCTCGGCGAGGGCCTGGCCCAGGCTGGCGCAAGCGGCGGCGTCGAGATGGACGCCGTCTTCCGGGCTGACCTGCGCCACAGAGCCCGCGTCGAAGAAGACCGCTCCATGGTCCTGTGCGGCGATCCGATACAGACCGGCCAGCTGGCGGGACGTCTCCACGGCTGCCCCGAGGCCCCACATCTCGCTCTGGGCGGTCAGCGGCCCGACGGGCACCGGCGCCACCAGCACCACCCGCGGCGGGGTCCCGTCCGGCCCTGCGAGCGAGCTCTTGGCCTCATCCACCAGGCGGGCGGCGCCGCAGGCGATGTCGGCGGCGGTGTTGCGGTAGACGCTCTTGAGGTCGTTGGTCCCGAGCATGATGACCACGAGGTCCACGGGCGCGTGGGAGAGCAGGCAGGGATAGAGGTAGTCGAGGCCATTGCGGCCTCGCTCGATTGGTGTCTCCCACACGGTGCAGCGGCCGTTGAGACCTTCCTCGATGACCTCGTATCCGTCTCCCAGGGCTCGCTCCATCACGCGCGGCCAGCGGACCTCGCGGGGATGTCGGCCCGGCTCGGAGGGGTTGGCGCCATAGGTGTTGGAGTCGCCGAAGCAGACGACGGTGCGGCTCATGTCGATACCTCCGTGAAGCGGTCAAGGCGGAACATCTCGATGTCGTGGGCGGTCCCGCCGTCGAGCGCCAGATCGGCGGCGATCTCGCCCATCACCGACGCGAACTTGTAGCCGTGCCCGCTGCAGGGGGAGATGACGGTCACGGCCGGCACGCCCGGCAGGGCATCGATGATGAAGTGCTCGTCGGGCGCGTTGGTGAACATACACGTCTTGAGCGTGAGGGCCGGACCGTCCGCCCCGGGCAGGTAGCGTGACGTCGCCGCCCGCAGGACGGCTACGTCCTCGGGTTCGATCAGCGTGCGATCCCAGGTGTCGGGATCGATGACCTCGCGCCGATGGTGCATGCGCCCGATCTTGAGGCCGGGGATGCCGTACTCGGGAAAGCCGTAGAAGGCACCCTCCTCCACGTCGAGGATGAACACGGGCAGCGCGGCGGGCGTGAAGCGCTCCGGCTGCGTGGTGGCGGCCCACAGCAGGACCTGGCGCTCGGGTACCGCCACTCGTGCCAGCGACGGCAGCAGCTTTCCGACCCAGGCGCCGGCGCTGACGATCATGTGCCGGGTACGGTACTCGGCGACGGCGGTGCGCACTGCCACGCCCGTGTCCAGCGCCTCCCACTCGACGACCGGTTCGTGGCCATGCAGGTCCGCACCTGCGTCGAGCGCCAGGCGGGCGTGGCCGGCGATGGCGCGTTCGGAGAGCACGAAGCCGCCATCAGGCTGGTAGACGGCCACGATGTCGTCCGGCAGGGCGAAGCCCGGGAACCGTCGAAGGATCGCGTCGGCCTGCAGGAGCTCGTGGGGCAGGTCGTGGGCTCGGGCCGAGGCGAGCGAGCCAGTCACGACCCGGCTCGTCGGCAGGCCCATGTCCAAGCCGCCGGTCGTGATGAGGATCGGCTCGCCCAGGGCCCGCTCCAGTTCGCGCCACCGCTCGTAGGCGCGGCGCAGGAGTGGCACGTACCGAGGATCCTCGGCGTAGGCCAGCCGGATGATGCGGTTGACGCCGTGTGACGAGCCCTGGTCGTTGGGGATGCCGGCCCGATCGAGGCCCAGCACTCGCGCGCCACGGCGTGCCAGCTCGGCCAGCGCCGCGCTGCCCATGCCGCCGACACCGACCACGATGACGTCGTACATCATCCTGCCCCCGTGCAGCCTCTCCGGTCGACCGGAACCGGGCTTCTCCGCCCGGTCTCCATGTGCTCTGGCGGTCCCCTTCGCAGAACCGCTACTCGGCGGACGGCGCTTCCGCGTCGTACTCGTCGGCGGCGATGAACTGGGCGCGGATGTCCTCGCGGCTGCAGTACCAGAGCAGGAGGGCCGGGATGGCGGCGGCGGCCAGGCCGTAGGCCACGTTGTTGGTGCTGATGAGCACGAACATCGCGTCGACGAGGCCGACGACGGCCATGATCATGGTGAACAGCAGGGCCCACGGCCGCATCGACCACAGGGCCCAGCCCACGGCCAGATAGATCGCGCCGATGACAAGGGCCACGAGTCCGACCCAGATGACGCCGCTGCCATCCCACTCGTCGTCACCGAAGATGCCGACGCCCAGCAGCTGCAGTCCCACGAGCAGCCGGATGACGGCGATGGCGATGGCCAGTGCGCCCAGGACGAGCACACCGAACGGTCGCTTGTTGACGGTCTCCATGTGATCCTCCATGTCTTCGGCGAGAGGCGCGCGGTCCGGGCGC
>Ga0316576_10001651_pt1 | contig 12206 bp, 13 predicted proteins | sample S0NA_FD_203075 | JGI IMG/M metagenome (GOLD analysis project Ga0316576, IMG submission 203075) | Rhizosphere microbial communities from salt marsh grasses in Alabama, United States - S0-2_050615r3r5 | ecosystem: Host-associated > Plants > Roots > Rhizosphere | place: USA: Alabama | collected... | reverse complement strand
AACGATTGAGTCGGCGGATATTGAAAAGGGTGTATAATGGGCCACGGAATCGGCTAAGGACTCAGATATACTGGAGATGAAGAAAAAAGTGATGAGTACGCTGGCTAAAAAGAGCAGATTTTTGGTATTGTTGAGATGGGGGCGATTGTGAATGCAAAGGGCATAAATGGTCATGAGGATGCACAGGATAAAAAGTGCTGATCCAACGCAGTTTGTTAAAACTTTCTCGTCCTTTAGGCCTTCCTGATAGATCTTGAGTTTTAGAAGTTGATCTTTGGTTACCCGTTCTCCCTCGCGCAAGAGCATCTCACCTGCTTTTATCTTGTAAAATATAGGCTTAACTTCTAAAGAAGCTTCTTTTTTCCGTTTTTCAGTTTCACTTCTATTTAGCGTTATATTGGGCTGAATCAATCTTTGCGCGAAATCTACGATCAAATTTCGAACATCAGGAGTCTTTTTTTGAAGAATGGGATTGCCGATTACTGTGACCATGGTTTTTGCCTGATCAAGACCGTAAAAGTGCTTTAAATTATAAACAAGCATTTCATTTTTTGTTTTGATATCGCTTAAAATTATGCCTCTATCGGTTTCTTTTAAAAGTATCTCTTTATTTGCAACCACTCCGTTATCATATATTTCTGCTAGGATACTGGAAATAAGACTTGAAATATCAGTGGAGAAACCATCCAGTTCGAGGGTTTTGTAGTCCGCGTCGCTGACTGGAATGCCGATATTTGCCTCAAAGTCGGCCTTTTTTTGCCAGATAAGGTTATGTAAGATTAATTTTTGTTTTTCATTTTCGGGTGAGGACGTTGCCGAATTTTTTAGGTTATCAATGCTTTTTATTGTTTCAAGCGTTGCGCGAAGATCACCAAAGGCTCTCTTCATTCTTTGATTGGTTTTTGTGGAGATGTTCACATCATGATCGTACACCGTCAATACATTTTCTACGGCCTGTTTTCGGCTGGCCTCCGTGGCATCTTTGTCTTCAATTAAAAAATTTTTTGCAGCTTTAATATCCCTTGTGACAACATCTCCAAGCTTATAGGAATATTTCTCAACAACAAGATTTGGATACAGCAAAATCGTAAAAGTTATTGTAACAGCAATCAAAAGAGCCCATCTAACACTATCACTGCTCTCTATGAGTCTGTTTAAAGATATTTGAGTTTTTAAAAGGTTCATTGTTCTAAACGATATTATTTCTTCTTTTTGGCATCCAGATCTTCATATGCTTTAATAATTTTTTGGACCAATCCATGCCGTACAACATCTTTTTTCGAAAAAAAGATAAATTTTATACCTTCTATTTCCTGTAATATGCTCTTAGCTTCAATGAGTCCGGAAGGTTTATCCACAGGAAGATCAATCTGAGTAATGTCACCGGTGATAACGGATTTTGAGCTGAATCCTATCCTTGTCAGAAACATCTTCATCTGTTCAGACGTCGTATTTTGGGCTTCGTCTAAAATGACAAAAGAATCATTTAATGTTCTTCCGCGCATGAAGGCCAAAGGCGCAACTTCGATAACACCCTGTTCTATCAGGCTAGATACCTTTTCAAACGTCATCATATCATGGAGCGCATCGTAAAGCGGTCGTAGGTAGGGATCTATTTTTTGAGCCAGATCTCCAGGTAAAAATCCCAGCGCTTCACCGGCCTCCACAGCGGGCCTTGTAAGGATGATGCGATTTACCTTTCCCTTTGAAAATGCCGCAACCGCCATTGCCATGGCAAGATATGTTTTACCTGTTCCCGCCGGTCCTATTCCGAAAACCATGTCGGAACTTCTAATGGCATCTATGTATTCCTTTTGAGCTTGGCTTTTGGGTATTACAGGGCGTTTTTTGGAAGTGATGTAAACCGTATCCAGAAAAATATCTTTAAGTTTAATGCGGTCGTCTTCGCTCAAAATTCTGACTGCATATTCAACATCGTTTGGATAGATTGGATAACCATCTTTTAACAGGCCGTAAAGTTGGTTGAGTATCTTTTTCACCAGGTTTTCAGCAATACTGTCTCCTTCGATGAATATCGTATTACCTCTTGCGTGGATGGAGACATCTGTTAATTCTGCAATTCTTTTAAGGTTTTTGTTATACTCGCCGAAAAGCTGGCTCGCCAGATTAATATCTGAGAAAATTAATCTGGTTTTATTATTTTCGGAAATTACATCCATGTTTATAGATTAAGCTGATGCTCGGTTTAATTTTAAAGTTCTTGTAACTATCTCTATGGACTATGTAATATTGATGAATTCATAAAAAGTCAAATATATAATATATTGCACATGAGAAAAAGAAAATATCTTGACTCAGAATATCTGCTTTGTTAGTTTTCAGCAATAAATATTTTAACAATTACATCTTTCTGAATTTGTTGATACTTTTTTCAATTTCGACAGCGAAAGGTTTTGTTCGATATCACATAGTTTAAATGCCCGGGCTAAATGGGAGCATCATGAATTTTTTTGATATTATCACTATCATAATTTTGGCTTACTGTATCATAAGGGGTGTTTTCAGGGGGCTGTTAAAGGAATTATCCTCTATCATCGGTGTATTGGGCGGATTTTATGCTGCTTATACATATTATATGATGCTGGCAAAACCCCTATCAAAATGGATTTCAAATACTGGATACCTCAATATATTGAGTTTCCTCATCATATTTTGTGTCGTCTTTTTAATTATTAGCATTTTGGGTGTGGTTATCAATTATTTGCTCAGACTGGCTTTATTAGGTTGGATGGATCGTTTTTCCGGTGCCTTATTCGGCGCATTGAAAGGACTGCTCATTGTTTCAGTGCTGTTGATTGCACTCACCGCCTTTCTTCCAAAGGGTTCACCTTTCATAAAGGATTCCCGGCTTTCTCCCCATATAACGCTAATTTCAGAAAAAATGGCCAAGGTCGTTTCCAAAGATATGAAGCACGATTTTATGGCCAAGATAGCGGATTTAAAAAAGATCTGGAAAAAACATTAATCATTTAGGTTACTGCAATATAAACTCTCCGATTATTTTTAATTGCATAACAATCTGTTTACAAAGGAAAACTGAAATGGGAATTGAGGCTTTAATCGATTTGATTGAGACATTAAGGGGGGAAAACGGTTGTCCATGGGACAGGAAGCAAACACCACAAACCATTCTGGCGTATCTGATAGAAGAGACATACGAACTCATGGATGCAGTCGAATCCGGTGATCCTATGGAGGTCTGTGGGGAACTTGGGGATGTATTGTTCCATATATTTTTTCTTGTAAGTCTTTTTCGGGAGATGGGTCATTTTGATGTCAAGGATGTTGTTGATCTAAATGTTAAAAAAATGATCCACCGTCACCCCCACGTTTTTGGTGATGGCAACGTAAACAGTGCAGATGAAGTTAGAAAACAATGGTATAAAATTAAAATGGAAGAAAAAGACCATTCTTCAGAAACGTCAATTTTGGACTCTATCCCTTCAAATCTTCCAGCATTGATGCGTGCCTACAGAATTTCCGAACGGGCAGCTAGAACAGGATTTGACTGGGAAGATATATCCGGGGTTATGGAAAAAGTAGAAGAAGAATGGTCTGAGTTAAAAACAGTATTGGAAAAACAGATACAATTTCCGGAAAATAATGCCCGGGTGGCGCTGGAATTTGGTGATGTTCTCTTTACACTCGTGAATGTAGCTCGGTTTGCAAACATTCATCCTGAAACCGCACTGAGAGATTCCACTAATAAGTTTGAAAGACGCTTTAGATATATGGAAAAGCGTATATCAAATGGATCAAAAGATATACGATCGATTTCTCAGGAGGAGAAGGAAGTTTTGTGGGAAAAGGCTAAAGACAGTACTTGATTTTCCAAAAAAATAGCTATTCCGCTTCAGACGACATTTCATTGATCGTGGGTCTGATATTGTTCTTGCAATTTGATATTAGGACCTATCTCAAAAACAACCTAAGTGCCCATGGCAGTGTTGTGGAACGGTTCAAAAGGTATTGCTCATCCCGCTTTCAGCGGGACTCCGCTTTTTCACCGTTCCACGCCTTGCCCTGAACTCTAATCTTATTTTTGAGATAGGTCCAAGAGCCTGAAAATATTTTAAGGAATTTAACTATGAATCAAAAGACACCAAATAATTCCATAATTGCGTCCATTATTATGGCGGCGGGTCGAGGCAGTAGAATGACAGGGTATGATGGCAATAAAACACTTTTGCCGCTGATGCCCGGCAATTCGACTTTTAAAGGGAGCCATCTAATCTTACATCATCTGATTTCAAACCTGCCTGATGGCCCGAAAACGCTGGTTGTTCATCATTGCAAAAAAGATGTTATTGCAGCAACTAATCATCTGGATATTATCTATTGTGAGCAACCGGTTCTCAATGGTACCGGCGGTGCTCTTTTAGCCACCCAATCATTTATTGCGGCGCAGTCGTGTTCTAAATTTGTTATCACAATGGGGGATGTTCCCTTTGTACAAAAGACGACCTATCTGCGACTTGTTCAACAGCTTGGACTGTTCGACCTGGTCATTGTGGGGTTTTGCCCAAGCGAAAAAAAACAGTACGGTGTCTTGGAGACTAAGGGCGATTTGGTTCAAAAAATAACCGAATGGAAATTCTGGAAGGACTACTCAGCGGAAAAACAAGCGAATTTGACGATTTGCAACTCAGGAATTTACGCTGCAAAAAAGGATATCTTAATAAAATATCTTCCGGTCATGGCCTCACGGCCCCAAATCGTTTACAAAGAAATAAACGGCAAAACCACTCCCATAGAGGAGTTTTTCATCACCGATCTTGTTGAGTATCTAATGGATGACGGAAAATCTGTTGGATATATTCTGGCTGAAGATGAAAATGAAACCATGGGTATCGACGATCATACCGCACTTTTAAAGGCTCAGGCGCTGTTTAAATCGAAGACTGGCGTTCCAGAACGCTGAGCGAACTAACTTGCCCATGTCCATGACGGCGAATCTTCTTTGACAGTATCCTTGGCAACGGAAGCATGTTTTTGTTGCATTTGTCGACCCTCTAATTCTTGTCCATTCAATAAAAGGCCCTTTTTCCGCCGAGCGTCGTTCTCCGCGGCTTTCCGGCTGCGACGTACGTTGAGTACGTCTCGCCGAAAAACCTTGTGCGGCCTTTCTCGACGAAAAAATCGCTCATTCTTGAATTGGACACGCAATTGTAAATCCACTATTTGCGGATGGACACTAATTGGTTTGTTATATCATCGCATCCGGCACGCCTTTCACCCTGAAAAAAAAAGTCTTCCCATCTTTCTCAATCATCCTGATGTTTTTTAATGTTTTTCTGACTGTTTCTAAATGAACGGTCATTGTCAGGCCGCTTTTTATTTGACGACATACTTTTGCATTGAATTTCTTACGATAATAAGGGGCTGTATCGCCGGTGGGTCTGATGGTAAAATTTTGGATCTTATTTTCAAAAGCGGTTTCAAAAGCAATGGCCAACATAATTTCATCTAAATTCCAAATCTTTTTTTCTCCTTTGTTTCTGTAGGCAATGTCTACGAAGAATCCCACCTCATGTTTAGATCGAAGATCCTTTAGCGGCAGTAGATCTGTTTCGAAACGTTTTCGAAAAAAGGTGGAAAAAGGCAATCCGATGAGTGGAGATCGAAAGGCCGACTCGAGTATAATAGATTTTGAAGTATCAAAATCTAAATAGGCGATCTGCTTTGATGAATTTAGATCAAACACGTCGATCAGACAATTTCCTCTCAACGTGAGTACCAGGTCAACTGATTCGGTTGAATAAACGGTGAACCCTTCCTGTTTTAGATGCCAATAACTGAAAGTATACCACATGGAGTTGTTCTTCTCTCAGTATAGTGATCGCTTTTTATCATGGTACCGAAGGAAATTTGCCAAAAACAAATTCTGTCTTTAACAAAATTGATGTTTTTAAGTCGACTTGTGTTTAATAAATGTTCCGTTTTGAAATTCTTCAAAGGCCAGCCGTAATTCTTCGTGGGTATTCATCACAATAGGACCTCGCCAGGCAACGGGCTCGTTAATGGGCTTTCCTGAAATTAGAAGAAACCTGACGGGTTCTTCTTCCGTTGATACACTGACAGATTCTCCATCCCCAAACAGCACCAGCATTTCATTTTCAATGAAAGGTTCGCCGCTCATGTCAAAATAGCTGTCACCCACCACATCAAAAGTAAAAGGCTTTTTTTCCTGGCAAAAGTATCCTTTTCCATCGATAACATAGGCAAATATCTTATGTCCTGCCTTGGTCGGGTGCTCATATATTGAATTGGCAGGAACACGGATGTCAAGATATTCAGGGTCAATGACAATGTCCTGTACCGGCCCCTTTGTCCCGTTGATCCGACCACAGATAATCTTGATCTGTGTCCCGTTATCCAATAAAAGCTCCGGGATTTGGTTTGATTTTATTTCCTGGTACCGGGGCTCCATCATCTTGTGGGATGCCGGCAAATTCGCCCAGAGTTGAAATCCCAACATGGTTCCGTTTGGATCGCCTTTTGGCATCTCCTGGTGGATAATACCGCTTCCAGCCGTCATCCATTGTACATCTCCGGAGTCTATGATGCCTTTATTCCCCATGCTGTCACCATGTTCCACAGCTCCCTGAAGAACATAGGTGATGGTTTCAATTCCACGATGGGGATGCCAGGGAAATCCTTTGATAAAGTGTTCAGGAGTCGTTGACCGAAAGTCGTCTAAAAGCAAAAACGGATCAAACAGCGGCACTTCACTAAATCCAAGTGCCCGTTTGAGATGAACGCCGGCCCCCTCAATGACTGGCTTACTTCGAAACACTTTGTGAATGTTTCGTGTTGAACTCATTTTATACCTCCTTAAATCCTAAAATCTCATTAGGCTCACACAAAAACAGACCACAATCATTCGTATAAGTTAAACCATTTTAAGTGTATCTGTCAAATCTGTGTTTTTTAGGATCATTGGAAGGGTGATGTTGAAGTTATAAAGGAGCAGAGCTTGTCAGCTCTGCTCCAGATTTTTTGCTTTTTAGAATTAGCCGGGGATATCGACTCCAGGATCACATCCCAGTCTGGATTCGTTCAGGCATTCATCGAAGTATCTTTTGATGGTATCAACATGGCCTTGTTCTCTTTCTACATCTGTTTCTATGTAATTATGTTCTTTTTCTGTGAAGTTCATAATAACACCGTCCTTTCTAATAGACTTGATATAGTTTTTAGTGTTTTGCTATTTTAATTCGGCTTTAACCGATTAACTTTTCTCCGTCGTTGATCATAATATTATCATGTTTTCATAGGATGCAACATGAGCTAAACAATGGTAAATTAACAGGTAAAAACTGCCATTTTATTTTTATTTTGACGTATCTTGTGAGATGGAGGCAGGATTTGTGGTTTGTTCGCACTATGACATTGAGATTAGGTATGATCGTAAATTCATCTGCCTGTTTTTCAGACCGAACTTCTTGCGCAAGTTTTTTCGATGAAAATTGACGGTGGTTTCGGATATGGCCAGAATATCTGCAATTTCCTTGCTGCTCTTTCCGTCTTTGATCAAGCCGACCACTTTTATTTCCTGAGGGGTCAGAATAATTTGGGCATTTGAAAATTTTTGAAGGAGCGGGGAAATAATATCTTTCAGGTGATTATCGATAATTTCAACGAGTGTCTTATTTCTGGGTTTTAACGGAACTCCCTTTAACTTTTCAACATACGGCAAAACCAACTCCTTGACATTGGTCAACACATTTTTTTCGAGCTCCAACTTGTCGTTTTCCCGATGTTTGATCAGTACTTTCAGCGCTATATTGGCTTCCTCGAGGCTTTGCTTCTGTTCTTCGAGTTTTTCACGGCTTTCCCTTAACGCTTCTTCGACAAGTTTCAAGGCGGTTATGTCTTCATGACTAATGATCACACGGACGGGTTTGGCATCAGACATTCGGATGGCCCGCATATAATACCAATGTTTGCTGTCAAAGGTGTGGCATGGATAGTCAAAAAGAAATTCGGTGATTTCACCGTTGATAACCTGACGAATTCCTTTTGCAATTTCAAAGGCATCTGATGCATCTTCGCCTGTTACGCTATCACAGACACCCAGATAATTCATGCCCTTAAAATCAACGTTTTCCGGCATGCCGTTTTTAACAGAAAAAACTTTCCATGCTCTATTGCACTCGAGGATGACACCGTTTTCATCTATAATGGCAATATGTGCCGAGAGAGAATCTATAACAGCTCTGGCCAGTTCTTCGGAAAAACTCAAGGGTTCAGTGCGATATTTCACATCCTGTGGTTTGTCTTTCATGGGTGCATCCTCTTATTCAAGCCGCCAAAAAATGTTTTTTAATTTGTTTTCAATTTTTCAAGAAGGTTCGAAAGCTGAATCACATGTCTTCGCTCTTCCTTGATGATATCGTCGATTAGATACAGTCCGGATCGAGAAGGTATTAAATCTTTAATACCAGGATAAAATAGAATTGAGACTTTTTCAAGTCCAACGGCTGTTTGCGGTATTTCCTCAAGAGTTTCCTTTTCGGTGAGTGATTTCAGCAACAGAGGTGCTTCCTTCTCCGCCCATGTTGTCCGCCATTGCGGCAAGGTACTGAGATACTTCGTCATAGGGGTCACGAATACTTTGGGACTTTTATCTTTTTCTGTAAGTGTGGTTCTCATTTCAGTGAATATTCTCTTGTGCTGATCTTCCATGTTGGCAAGACTTTCCAGAGATTTTTGATTTTTGGTATCGGACTGCAACCCGCGGCTTTTCGATAAAAAGCCGCTCTATTGTTTTAATACGAATTGCCATTTCAAAAATCTCATCTGCGTTAAACACAACGGCCATGCTAAAAATTTGACAGCGAATGGTTGAGGTCTTAATATTCAAATACTAATGAGCAAATTAATCACATAGCATTTAGAAGTTCACGGGTAATTCATTTAAAAATATAACAAGTAAAAAACTGGAGGTTTTATGGAAATGACAGAATATTTTAATAACACCAAAGGATTTGGCGTGTTGGCCACGGCAGATGGAGATGGAAAGGTCAATTCAGCGGTTTACAGTCGACCGCATGTGATGGAGGATGGCTCGTTGGCGTTTATCATGAGAGATCGACTGACGTACAAAAATCTTCAATCGAATCCCCATGCCACCTTTCTTTTCAAAGAGAATGGATCCGGATACAATGGGAAGCGGATTTACTTAACCAAAATTCGAGAAGAAGAAAATTCCTCATTGATCGATTCTCTCAGCCGACGGACCTATACTTCCGATGCGGAATCCAAAGAGTCCAGGTTTTTAGTGTATTTTAAACTGGAAAGGGAACGACCCCTCATCGGCGGATAATAGTTTTAAAAGATGTCTGTCCAGAAATAGCCATTTCTGGACAGACACTGAATAGGAAATTTCTTCATGATTCGCTTCGGCTTATGCTGCATTTTTCGTAAAGAACCAATTAAATTCCGCCGAACAACTGCAAAATATCTTCAATCTTTTTCCCGAAATCAACAGCTTAAATACCTTTCCGAAATTTGCCAACACAATGCCCATGCTCTTCATAAAGCTTTACGATATTGTCGTGATCACGGCATAAAGGATTTTCGCATTAACAGCCAGATTCTGCCCTTAAAAACCCATCCTGATATGAGTTATTCCATAGAAGAATTGCCCTTTTACGATCGAATTATAGATACATTCAAAGACTGCGGCCGGTTTTGCCAAAAGCACGATATACGAACGACGTTTCACCCAGACCAGTTTATATTGCTTTCGTCGCCGAGCAACGGGGTGGTTCAGCGTTCTATCGCCGATTTGATTTACCAGGCCGAGGTCGCCCAATGGGTAAATGCAGATGTCATCAACATCCACGGAGGAGGGGCTTACGGGAATAAAAGCGCGGCACTAAACCGATTCCGAAAACACGTCGAACAACTCCCAGAAGCGGTACGTTCCCGATTGACCCTTGAAAACGACGACAGGATTTACACGCCTGAGGACTTGCTTCCGGTCTGCAAGGACATGGGAATCCCTCTGGTGTATGATGTTCACCATCATCGGTGTCTGTCCGATGGCAGCCGTGTTGAAACTATTACGGAAAAGGCTATAGGCACCTGGAATCGTGAACCGCTGTTTCACCTGTCGAGTCCTAAAGACGGGTGGGAGTCCGGAAATCCTCGAAATCATCATGATTACATCGATGTGAGTGATTTCCCGTCATGCTGGATGAATATCGACATCACAGTGGAAGTGGAAGCCAAAGCCAAGGAATTGGCTGTATTGAAATTAAAAAAAGATCTCACCAATTTTTATCCTTAGAAAAGACCGTAGCCTTTATTTGATTTGGATATGATGCTTAGCGGTAATACCAAAATTCCTTTCCCCTAAAATTTTTCAAATAAATAAATATATCTTGACATCAAGATATATGGTCTTAAGTTTTTTACATGGAAACCGGACCTCACATACGACTGGTATTATGGAAAGCCGCCAAAGCTGTTGAAAAGGTGGATAAGTCAAGTATCGCCCAAACCGGGCTAGGACGGTCGGATTTTGCCATCATGGAAGCCCTGTTTCATAAAGGCTCATTAACCATAAATCAGATCGGCGAGAAGGTACTTTTGACCAGCGGATCGATGACGGCAGCCATAAACCGGCTGGAAAAAGTCGGTCTTGTCAAGCGGGTCCGTGATCAATCCGATGGCCGATATTTTTACGTGCATTTGACCAAAGACGGCCGAAACGTCATAAAAGAGGCTTATGGCAACCACCAGCTGAATCTTGAAAAGATAGCTGAAATACTGACCGATGAAGAAAGAAAGGAACTGGTTAGGTTGCTAAAAAAAATGGGGTTTCATGCTGATAGGCTTGTCATCAGCTAACCCGAACATTTCATGAAAATTTTCGAGATCTGTGATTTTTGAAAATGAAACCGGTTTGTTATTTACAGTTTTGCTTGTAACTGCAAGGTGGGAGTTTGTTTCGAATATCTTATGGGCCAATTTCTCAAAAATTTTCACCACATGGGCGTATCCGAGACGCCCATTTACTTCGTTATCAAGGGCTTGCAGTAGTCTATACTACGGCTTTGCCCTTGAATGCCTTGAAGATGGACGTCTCGAAAACGTGAAATATCCGGGCAAATATCAGCGTTTATTGTCCGTAATTTAGAATGAAATTCAAATAATTAAAAGGAGAATGCTATCATGAAAGTATTAATCGTATATTACTCGATGTATGGACATATCCACAAAATGGCAGAAGGTGTTGCAGAAGGTGTAAGGGAAATAACGGGAGCCGAGGCAATCCTGCGTCGTGTGCCCGAAACACTTCCAGAGGAAGTGCTTGAAAAGATGGGTGCTGTTGAAGCTCAAAAATCCATGTCAAATGTACCGATTTGCACGATAGACGAGCTCGCCTCAGCAGATGCTGTTATTTTCGGAACGCCGACACGGTTTGGTAATATGTGCGGGCAAATGCGTCAGTTCCTGGATGCTGCCGGACAGCTTTGGGCAAAAGATGCTTTGGTCGGTAAAGTTGGGAGTGTGTTTACAAGCAGCGGCACACAACACGGTGGACAAGAGTCGACCATCCTCTCATTTCATATCACTTTGCTTCATCTTGGATTCGTTATTGTTGGGCTGCCTTATTCGTTCCAGGGGCAACGGCGAATGGATGAAATAACAGGGGGATCTCCATATGGTGCGTCCACAATTGTAGGTGCTTCAGGAGAGAGGATGCCAAGTGAAAATGAATTGGATGCCGCGCGTTATCAAGGCAAACATGTGACAACGATAGCGTCGAAACTGAAAAAATAAGTTTCGATTATAAATTTTAGTGGTCAGATGCTTGCCGGAAATGGAACTTTAATCCGGTTTCGGAATAGGAACAATCTTTATTAAATGATAGTTTTAACCTGATATTAAAACCTCATTTAACCCGTATTGCATTTTTTCGTTCCAGCCATACTTTCTTTGCAAGTTAACAATCGTTCATAGAGACTCTATTAGAGGCTTGATATTGTGAGCGAAAAGAAAATAGAAAATATTTAAATTTAGGGACAAAGGACAACCGGATACTAGAGATAGAGATTCCGAATTCAAAACAATAACAGATAAATCGCGTGTGAACAGGTGATAGACGTTTACGGATAAGTTAATGGATAAACTAGCAGGAGGTGTATCATGATAGGTACAACAATTACCAT
>Ga0316576_10001650_pt1 | contig 12212 bp, 9 predicted proteins | sample S0NA_FD_203075 | JGI IMG/M metagenome (GOLD analysis project Ga0316576, IMG submission 203075) | Rhizosphere microbial communities from salt marsh grasses in Alabama, United States - S0-2_050615r3r5 | ecosystem: Host-associated > Plants > Roots > Rhizosphere | place: USA: Alabama | collected... | reverse complement strand
TTCCTACAAGACCTGCTTCTCGAAATTTCTCATTGTGCGCGAATCTCGGTCGCGAGAGGATGACTGATCGCTCCATGGAAGGCTCACGCCGGTCCTGGCCGACGAGCTGATCCCGCAGGGAACGGTTGGCTCGTCGGCTGGTGTCCGCTCTCGGAGCCGTTCGGGCAGCGTCCGGACGCCGTCGGTGAGCGTATCATGTTGGGCACCCGCTTCCCGTCGAGATCCGAGGTCCTATGGACGCCAAGACGTTGAATCGCCTCCGGGCGCGCCTTCCCGAGGCACACCTCAGTCGGCGCCTGATCCGGCAGACGGAGCACGTCGCCATGCGCTTCGACGTCCGCGCATTCAAGCTTTTCCGTTTTTACTGGGAGAACTTCGACCTCATGCCGCAGGCCCTCGGGGTGATCCTGCGCGTGACGATGCTGATGGACCGGGCCAGCAGAAACGCCGTCCGTTATCGATTGCTGGAGATGGACGTACCCATCGCAGGGCTACCACGGGCATTCGAGGGCTATCGCATCCTGCATCTCTCGGATCTTCATATCGATGCGATCCTCGACGGCGGCGATCGACTGTGTGAGATCGTCGGGGGGTTGGATTATGACCTATGCATCATGACCGGCGACTACCGCTTCGACACCTACGGCGTCTACGACACCATGTTGGAGCGCATGGCTAGGCTGGTGGGAGCACTTCGGCCTCCAGACGGTGTCGTCGGCATCCTCGGTAACCACGACTTCATCGAGATGGTGCCGGAGCTGGAGGGCATGGGAATTACGATGCTCTTGAATGAATCCCTCGCCGTCGAGCGGGGCGAGGATCGAATCTGGCTGGTCGGGTTGGACGATGCGCATTACTATGAGGTCGATGATCTCGCTCGAGCGATCGCCTCCGTGAACGAACATGAAACGACGCTCCTGCTGGTACATTCCCCCGAGGTGATCGAGCAGGCGGCTGCCTTTGGCGTGGACCTTTACCTTTGCGGCCACACGCACGGCGGCCAGGTCTGCCTTCCCGGTGGGGCTCCGGTCATCGGAAACGCCCGGTGCCCCAGAGATAAGCTCTCCGGCCGCTGGCGCCATGGCCCGATGCAGGGCTACACCCACAGGGGAACGGGGTCGTCGGGTTTGGCGGTCCGCATCAACTGCCCACCGGAGATTGCGGTTCACCGTCTGGTGCAGGGGATCGCGAGCGATGACGGGCTGCAGTGAAGGCAGCCTGTGCGAATCGGATGCGCTACCATGACGCCAATGCCTTCTCGCAGGCGTGCCGATTGACGGCACCGTTTCCAGCCTCGGTCAGCGTTGAATGTCAAAGCCCCCTCTCGAGATACCCGGCCCGCTCGGCGCGTCGCAGCGCAGGCGCTGGCTTTCCGGGGTTCGGCGTCGCACGTTCCCAACCCTTGTGCTGGTCGGCGAGATCCTTCCGCGCGGTCTCGATGTTCTTATCAGCACGACCCTGCTGATGGTGCTGTCGCCCCTAGCGGCAATCCGCGCGCTGTGGAGCCTGCGGCAGACAGGCTCAGTTCTGGCGGCAGAGGCGCTGGTCGGTCGATACCGGACGCCGTTGCGGCGTCTGTCGTTCGCGGGTACGGGCCCCTTTCGCGGACTCGCTGTCTGGCTGAATGTGTTTCGCGGCGATCTCGCTATCGTCGGTCCTCGGCCGCTGACCGCGGAAGAAGCGTCTGATGTGCCGGTCGAGGACCTGGTGCGTTTTACGGTCCGGCCAGGGCTGATCTCCTCATTCGGGACGCGCAGCCGGATCGGGCTTGCCCATGCGCGTGAATCGGCGATGGATCGGGACTTGGTCTACGGCCACACGCTGAAGGGCGACATCGGGCTTGCCGCGCGGTCCTTGGTGTCCGGCGCGCTGGGTGGCGACGAGGCGCAGCGGGAAATGCCGCCGGTCCTCAACTTCTTCGGCATACCCATCGTCAACACGACCATGGACGAGGCCGTCGACTGGATCCTGGCCGAGGCCGCGGGGAGCCGGCGAAGGCTCATGGCGTTCGTCAATCCTGACTGCCTCAACATCGCCTGGAAGCACGCCGAGTACCATGCCGTGCTGGCTCATGCCGACCGTGTGCTGCCAGACGGCATCGGCATTCACCTCGGATGCCGGATGCTCGGTCAGGCGCTCAAGGCAAATGTGAATGGCACCGACATGTTCCCCTTGCTGTGCGAAGCGGCGGCCCGCGAGGGGATCTCGATCTATCTGCTTGGCGCTCGACCCGGTGTCGCTCGGGCTGCGGCGAGCAATATGGTCGCGCGCTATCCAGACTTGAAGGTCGCTGGGGCAAGGGACGGCTACTTTGAGCTTGATGACGAAAAGGCCGTGGTCGACGAGATCAACGAATCCGGGGCCCGCATCCTGCTCGTGGCCTTTGGTGCGCCTCGCCAGGAGCTCTGGCTCAAGCGTTGGAGGGACCAATTGGCGCCGCCGGTGTGCATGGGCGTTGGCGGGCTGTTCGATTTCTATTCCGGGCGCATCCCGCGGGCACCGGTTTGGATGCGTGAGATGGGATTGGAGTGGGTGTTCCGGCTGATGCAAGAGCCCGGTCGGATGTGGCGGCGATACGTGATCGGCAACCCGCTCTTTCTCCACCGGGTGAGGAAACAGGCGAAGAACCCGGAGAAGTTTTCCCTTCCTGTCGGTTTCGATGCGCGGTAGCCGGGCCTGTCGCCCGGTGCGCACAACGCGTGAGATCTTGGCATCCGAAATGAGCGAACAGACGCACGACCAAAAGATCCGAGAGCTCCTGCTCGAACGCTACGGCAGCATCGGACGCTCGAACCTGAGGCACCGCTGGCGCTTCTTCCTGAAACGCGCCGGCTGGGTGAGCGTCGTCAAGGGTGCCTACCTGGTCAAAAGGATGTTCGATATCGCCGTGTCCGCCGTTTTGCTGATGCTGCTCCTCCCCGTTTTTTTTGCCGTGGCCGTTGCGATCCGGCTCGAGGACCCGGGCCCGATACTCTTCAGGCAGACACGGGTTGGGCGCTGGGGCAGCTTGTTCACGATGTGGAAGTTTCGCTCCATGTATACCGACGCCGAGGAGCGAAAGAAGGAGCTGATGGCGCAGAACGAAATGGCAGGCGGTGTAATCTTCAAGATGAAAGATGACCCGCGGGTAACCAAGGTGGGCCGGCTCATTCGGAAGACGTCCATCGACGAGTTGCCACAGCTTTGGAATGTCCTGAAGGGCGATATGTCACTCGTCGGCCCGCGGCCGCCGGTGCCTCAGGAAGTGGATGAATATTCACTCGCCGATCGCAGGCGCTTGGAGGTGATTCCGGGAATCACCTGTATCTGGCAAGTCTCGGGGCGTTCCGATATTCCGTTCGACCAACAGGTCGAGCTCGACGTGCAGTATATCCAGTCCCAGAGCTTCTGGACCGATATCAAGATATTGTTCAAGACGGTTCCCGCCCTCCTTTTCGGAACCGGCGCCTACTGACAGGCCAGACCAAGATGCGTGCACTGATACTCGCCGATCGTCTCGGTTCGGAGCTGGAGCCACTGACCGAGCAGACATCTGTCCCGTTGCTCCCCGTCGTGGGCAAGGAGCTGCTCGTTTACACGATCGAGGACCTCGTTTCTGCGGGCGTCCGTGATCTCGTCGTGGTCTCTGCCGCCCATGGAAAGCAAACTGGGGCCAGCACGCTGGGCGATGGCCAGCGCTGGGGGGCCAATATCCGCTATGTGCTCAGCCGCGGAGAGGAGTCGCCGTCCGATGTCTGGGCGCGCCTCAACCTGTCGGATGTCGATGCGGTGCTGGTGTTACGAGGCGATGTGCTGCGCTCTCCCGCGGCAGCCGCGTTCCTGACCGAGGCGCAAAACCAAGCAGGAACATTCGCCTGCTGCTCCGCTACGGAAGATCCGCGCGGAAGTCTGTTTCTGCTTCGACCGGGGTGCTCGGAGCCCGGTGGGTTATTGAACAGTCTGCGATGGTCCGACCCCAATACGCTTCCGGCCGAGGGGCGCTGTGACCTCGTGGCCGGCAGCCTCGACTGCGTCGAAGACCTCCGAGCCTTCCATCGGGCCAATCTCGACGTCGTCTCGGGCCGCTTCGCTGGCCTCGGCGTTAGCGGACGCGTCGTCGCTTTGGGTCTGCACGCCGGGCGCAGGGCAAGCGTCTCGCCGAAGAGCCTCAAGCAAGGTGTGGCGTATGTTGGGGCCAACAGTCGTGTCGACCCCGAAGCCGACCTGTTGGGCGAAGTGGTGATCGGTGACGATGTGGTGGTGGACCGGGCCGCCACCGTCCGCGACAGCGTCGTGCTTCCGCGGACCTACGTCGGCGAGCTTGTGGAAGTCGCCAACGCGATCGTCGCCAACAATCACCTCCTTCGGGTCGACACGGGGGCGAGGCTGAAGATCACCGATGCCTTCCTGCTCGGCAACCTCGGTACGAGCCAAGGGCGCGCGTGGGTGTCCTGGTGGGACCGGCTCGCTGGATTGCTGGTGCTGGTGGGATCCTTACCGCTGTGGCCGTTTGCCGCCGCCGCATCCGCCCTGTCGAGCGGCGGATCGCTCATGACGGGTCGGGAGCTCTTGGGAAATCGCACGAGGCCCATCCTCGGCGAGTCCGGGGGGCAGACGTTTGTTGAACGGCGCTGGAATACAGATATTCCAGTTCTAAGGAACCTGCCGAGATTGTTTGGTGTGGTTCTAGGCGATCTGCGCCTGGTCGGCGTGTCGCCGCTCACGCCGGAGGAGGCCGCCTCCCGATCCGAGGACTGGCAGATGGTTCGCGATCAAGCGCCCGTGGGGCTGTTGGGACCGACGCAGCTCAACCTCGCCGTCGATGCTCCGTTGGAGGAACGTCTGCTGAGCGACGCCTTCTACGCCAGGGAGCAGCGCTGGACCAAGGACCTGGCATACCTGTTGACTGGCTTGGGAACGCTGTTCAGCGGACGTGCCTGGCGTCGAGTCGGCTGAGTGGTGTAAATGCCGCCTTAGGTTTTCCTCGACCTGCCGCGCCATCGACATCGATCCCGAGAGCACAGCCTTGTGACGCAAGATCCAGACATGAGTGAGGAAAGGGGATGAGTGAGCAGACCGAACGGTCCGGCGGCGGTTACGAGCCCAAGGTTTCGATCGCAATGCGGTCATACAACGACCGGGATGTCATTCGCGGAACATTGGAGATGATCCAGCGGCAGACCTACCGGAACTTCGAGCTGTGGAACTTCGACTCTTCGTCGACGGACGGCACCCTCGACATCATCCAGGGGCTCAACGACCCGGCCCGCATCCGGCAAAACGATTCCGCGTCCTATAATCCTGGCAAGGTGCTCAACGAGGCGGTGCGCACCGTGGGCGGGGACGTGGTCGTTTTCATCAATTCCGACGCCACGCCGGAGACCGACGACTGGTTGGAGAAGCTGATCGCCCCTCTGGAGGACCAGCGGGTGGGTGCGACCTTCGGGCGCCAGACCGCGCGCCCCGATTGTCGCGCGCTATTCGAGAAGGACACGGAGCGTGCATTCGGCGATGGTCGGGAGGCGGCTACCTGGGTCCACTTCTTCTCCATGGCCAATGCCGCGGCCCGGCGCGATGTCCTCGAACGCTTCCCGTTCGAGACGAAAATCCAATACTCGGAGGACATCGAGTGGTCCTTCCGCCTGAGAAAGGCGGGCCTTGAGATCCGGTACGTGCCCGAGGCCGCCGCCATGCACTCACACAATTACACGCTGCGCCAGTCCTTCAAGCGTCACTTCGGTGAGGGCAAGGCCGAAGCCTGGATCTTCCGCGAGGGCGAGCTCGACGCGTCCTTCCTGCGCTACTGTGTACTGCCCTTCGGGATGGAGGTGATTCGCGACCTTGGCTGGGCGGTGACGCGAGGCTCGCTGGATGCAGCGTTGCACTCGCTTCCCCTGCGCGCTAGTCAGAAATGGGGGCGGTGGCGGGGATTTCGGGAGGGGCAAAGGACCTATGGCCCGTCCTGAGAACGATGTCGCACCGCCGAACCGGGAACGCTACACGCTGGATGGAGGCGAGACGGTCGAGGCCCGTATCGATCGGGACCAGGCGCTGATCGGCGCTGCCGTCCAAGAAGTGCTGGGACCGCCCGAGTTTCGGGCGTTGGTGCTGATGGGTGGATATGGCCGCGGAGAAGGTGGCTATGTCTGGCGAGACGGGCGGCCGGAGGCTTACAACGACTATGATTACTTCGTCGTCGTTCGTGGGCTGAGCCGGGCGCGGCGGAATGCACTGAGCGAGGCTTTGGCTGAAAGGGCGAGAGACCTCGAGCATCAGGTCGGTGTGGAAGTGGATTTCGCGCTCTTGTCGGACGACAGGCTCCCGCACGCCGAGTACTCCTTGATGAACGCGGAGATGATCTGGGGGCACCGTGTGGTGGCCGGTGACCTGGACGTGCTCGACGCGATGCCGCTGATGCCTTTCGGCTCGTTACCCCTCGGCGAGTTCACACGTCTGCTGCTCAATCGGGGCGCCCTACTGCTCATGAACCAGAGACGCCTCGCGGATGGCACATCGCTCGGACCCCAGGCGCAGGAAGTCTTCTTCAAGTACCTGTTCAAAGCCGTGCTCGCTTGCGGAGATGCACGCCTGGCGGGGGAGCACGTCTACCATCCGTCTTACGTCAAGAAGCTAGAGCTTCTGGAGTCCATCGTTTGGGACGGGAAGTCGGAGCTTATGGACTGCTATAGGCAGGCCTGGGAGAACAAGTTTCACCCCGACTATGGACGCTATGTCGATGATGACGCGGAGGGCTGGCAGGAGCGGGTGGTCCGTCTCTGGTTGGATACCCTCGCCTGGTTCGAAGGATGCCGAACCGGAAAGAACGTCGGCGATTGGATCAGCTACTGCTCGCCGTCCGTCCCGAAGGGGCAGGGACGGACGTCGTGGGGAGCGCTGCGCAACGCTGCGATCACGCTCCGCGACTTCGGCCCCGCGGAAGTGTTGAAAAGACCGCGCTGGGCGTTGCGTTATCCGCGGGAGCGACTGATTTCGGTGCTCCCTCTGCTCCTGAGCCATCGGGGGGAGTCGAGAATATCGGGCATTGCCGGCGCCCTTGCCGTGGCGACGGGCGCGTCGTGGACCGATGCGGCGGACAGGTTCCTACAGCTCTGGCGAAGATACGCTTGAGCCTCGGGAATCTGTTTCTCGCCGCAGACTCCAGCGGCATCATCGGGATCACCGGTTTCGCCCAATCCGCCGCCAGCGTGAAAAAGGGGTCGGCGCCCATGTCTTCCGCTAGAGTGCCTGACGCAGCGTCAGCCCAGGGGTGCGCGGGATTGGGCAAAAGCCGACGTCAGCCCTTACGCTCGGCTTCACGGATGAATGCGTCGTGCAGCCGCGCGGCCAGCTTCTCGCTTTCGCGGGAGAAATAGGCCGCGCTCATGGAGTCTGTCGGGGCGTCCAGGATAATGTGCACGCCGGGCGACGCGAATGGAGAGAAGCTGGAAAGCAGGTAGTCACCGTAGCTGAGCTTGAGCTCACCGTCGTGGACGAAAAAGTCGCGCATCCACATCTTTCCATCGGTCATGATCTCCTCCTGGTCGGAGACCGGCTCCAGGATGATGCCGCGAAACCGCATGCACGAGGCGAGGGAATGGTGGCGGCCGTCACCGAAGGCGCCGTACCAGTACATCCGGATGTCTGCCGGCTGTCCTGTCAATCGGAGCTGATAGCTGTTGAACGTGAGCTGTTTGGTCATCACCCCGGCGGGGGGGCGCTCGGCGGGGTGCCCTATTCCGATGGCGGCCGATAGCGCAAAGGGTGCGATGCCCATCAGGGCTAGGGCCGTGATCTCCGGGGCTCTGGGTCGTAATGGCGTGTCTTGAAGCTTGGGTTGTTGCCCGGTGCGGATCAGGAGGTAGAGTCGGTACGCAAGTGCGCCGCCCACAACCAATTGCCAAACGGGTCGCATGGCCAGGAGAGAGATGCTGCCCGAAAGGATGATGAGGCCGGTCCAGGATGACAGTAGCCGCCAGGAGACGAGTCGCGGGCAAACGAGAAGCCACGGTATCCACAGTGACTCCATGTTGGATCGCGCGATCAATACGGCCGCGGCTCCCCAGACCAGGTAAGCGATAAGTAATCGCCGAGGGGTGACGTCAGACACCCTGCTGTGGGCCAGATAGAAGAGCGTCGAGAGCGCGACCAGACTACCGCCCGGGGAGAAGATCGTCGGCGCGACCAGCGCCAGGACGAGACTCAGGTAGATGACCTCGATCCAGCGCGCACGGTCCATGTTGCGGAGGTCCTCGATGAACAGAAACAGAAAGGGCAGGAGCCAGAGGAAGCCGACCAGGTAGTGGAGCTCTTCACTCTCCCAAGCCGGATAGAAGACGTATCGGTAACCCGCCAGCGTGAGAATGCGCAGCATGTTGGCGAGCAACGCAGCCGGGACACAGAGCAGGAGCCTTGCGATCAGTGCTCGGTCAAACGGCTTCTGCCGGTTGGCCCAGAGGGTGATTCCCCACAAAATGATCAGGGTGTTGACCCCCGAGCAGTCCTGCGTCCAGGGAAGGACAAGATTGCCGAGGACGATGTCGTTGCCGCGGTCCACTGCCTCGATGCCGAACGCCGCGGCGACCATCGTGACCAAGGGGCGGGACAGGTAGGACAGGACCTCCGTTAGATTGGCCACGTGCAGGAGCAGGAAGATGATACCGAGAAGAATCAGGTTGTGGATCATCGCCCGGCGCTTGTCATTTCATTGACCCAGTCCCTCACCTCGACGTCTGGGTGCCGCCGCTTCAGCTCCTGGCCCCACCGGTCCATCTCGATCTGCCGTTTCAGCTCGACCGCCGACAGGAAAAGGAGCAGGACCGTCTCGGTCGAGAGGTCGACGGGCTCGCTGCTCTGGTGGGCGGCAATGAGCTCGGCGTACTTCCGTCCGAGAAATAGGTTGCGGTCATTGATCAGCCGCTTGGCCGATTCAACGGCGATTTGACCGGCCGGAGTGCCTGCTTCGATTTCACTCCGGAGCCGGTTCTTGAATTCGTCCGCGTTCGGCGGTGTGGAGTCGCTTCGCGCCACTTCTCGCAGCGGGGCGACCAGCGCCAGCTGAATACGGCCGGACGCCAAGGCGCCGGTGACGAGTCTGCGCAGGTCTGGCGCCAATCCCTGGTGCGTGCCGATCCGTTGGAGGGAATCGAGGTCGTACCGAGTCCAGCTTGCGGGGTCCGTTCGCAGATAGCTGCGCAGCGCCTCCCCCAAGTCGCCGTCCAACGCCTGCACCCGCGCCTGGATGAGGGCGGAGACCTGGCCCTCTGCAACCGATTTGCGGAGTGGCGTTAGATACGGGTTAGGGTTTCCAGGATGCAGTGACGCTTGTAACCGGTAGGGGGCGTAGAGGAAGTCCGGGGGTATGCTCTGCTCGTCCAGCCTGGCGAAGGCGGATAATGCCTGTTCAGGCTGCTGCTGCAGGATCAGCAGGAGCGCACGCAGGTAGGCGGCTGGCGGTGTGTCGACGTTGTCGGCGAGCTGAGCCAGTCGTTCGATCTCCTCTGGATCGGCTGCGACTGCCTGAAGCAGCTGGTTTACCTCTTCCCAGCGCAGGGTTTCGACCTCAGCCCGGGTCACAGGACGCGTTGGGGAGAATCGCGCGGTTTTGGGGGCGTCAATGGACTTGGGCCGAGCTTCGCCTCCGACAGGATTCGTTGGAGACGAGGCGAGCCATATCCCGATTGCAAGCGCAGCGGTGCCGAACATGGCTAGCGCGAGCAACCAGAAGCCGATCCTTCGGTTTCGCGGCCGCGGTTCAGCCTTGGCGGCCTCCCGTTTCACCTGAGCTTGTTGCGTGCGAGCAGAAGAAGGGGGACCGCACCCAACAGAATCCAATGAGGCTCAGGCGTGCCGCTCGGCGCCGCAGCAACCTCCCCACCGCTGGGTGTGGATGCCGTATAAGAGATGGTTGTCGGCGCCTCCGCGAGACCGATGTTGGCGTTGTCGAGGATTTGCGCGTCTGCCTCCGACAGAATGGCAAAATCCTCGAACCCTGCGGAGTAGTCGAAGAACTCCTCGTTGTCACCGCCTTTGTTGGCGGTATCGAGGAAGGTCACGCGGATCTGTGCGTCGATGATGTCTCCGGTGTAGCTGATATTCTGGATCTCGATCACGTCGTCGAACGTCGACAGATCGAATCCCTCGGTCCCGCTCGTAATCTGGCTGCTGCCGCTCTGCCCGAACAACGTATTGTACTCGGCCGCTTCGGTCGCTCCTTCCTCGACGATCATGGCGGTGGTGTTCGTGTAGAACGTGGTGAAGGAGAAGGTCCCCTCCGTGGTTGTGATGATCAGCTCCATCTCTTTGATGGCCACGCCCTGGGAGGTGGACTTTTCCAGGCCGGAGGCGTCCTCGTTGAGGTCGACGCCGAGAAACAGCGTACCGTCGCTCAGCGATTCCTCGAGCTCCGCGGCGGTCACGTCTTGCATGACATCGATGGTGCCGCTTCCGGATTTGATCGTGTCGGTCAGCACGGTCGGAATCTCCGCGCGCGCGCCCGTCCAGAACAACAGCGACGTCAATACCACCGAGGCACCCAATGCTCGGACCGCAAGTGTCTTCAGTTGGTCATACATGATTGCACCAAAATGCGAATCCTAGATTCGTAGGACATTTTCCGAAATGTCGAGCTTAGTAATCATAGCAGCTCGCGTGCCAAATCTAGCCGGATGATATTTGGCCGGGGCTCTACAGCCAGGCTACGCAGGGTGTGAGCGTTTGACGGCCCACCCAATACCCGTCGCTGGCAGGCTCCGTTGCGTCTGGGGCCGATTCCCTCATCGCTTTGCATTCTGCAAACCAAAGTGCCTTTTGGCCAGCTCCCCCCGCCTCCCTCCGAAGGATCGGCACCGGCCATTGTCCGAGGCGCCGGATCTGGCACCCAGACAGACGCAGCGCCTGCGATTCGGTCTCCGTGAAGCCCACGAGAAGGGCAGGTCATGGTCAGTACCGAACCTTGCCCATGGCGTCGATCTCCTCCTTGAGCTCGGCTCGGCGCAAGAGTCCGAAGGCCAGACCCACTTGGGCGTAGTCCGCGACCGTGGGCTCGGACATTGGGGGCAGGCCGCGAGCGTCGGTATAGCGCCGCAGCGCGGGATAGCTGTCCGGAAATTGCTCGCTGGCCTTCGGTCGAGGATCGGCTTCCTTGGACGGTGGCAGATAGGATTCGTTCACGGCGCGCATCTCGTCCCAAAGGGCCGGGAGATGGAAGTGTGGTCCCAGCACCGGAATGCCTGCAAGTGGCTTTCCTGGGATGTCTCGATGGGTCAGCTTCGACAGCGGGAAACGCGGCGAGCGGGCGCCGAATCCCGTCACGTAGCAGATGGACTGCGGATTGGCTCCGAGCTGCGGGTGCAGACTCTCCCAGGCCCAGTCCAGATAGTCTGTCTTACCGGTGAGCCGGTAGGCCTGGAGCAGGGGGAGGGTCGCACGGGTAGAGACGGCGAAGGAGCCCCAGCCGACCAGGGTGATCGCCTGGTGGGTGGGAGCCCGGAAGGGGTGCTCCTTGGCCTTGCGGATGCGCCAGTCTGCGGCGGCCACTAGCTTGGCTCGGGACTCGGCGATCCAGCGCGGGTCCTTGTCTTTGTCCTCCGTGAGGAGGTACGCCCATAGGGCGGCCAGGGCAAAGTCCTTGAAGCTGACTCCGGCGGTCGGGTCGATCTCGACCCGCGGCAGCGCTCGCTCGAAGGCATCGCGGTAACCTGACTCCCCGGTGGTCCGGTACAGCTCGGCCGCGGCCCAAAGGACATTGTCTCTGGCCGAGACATCGGCGTAGTCCCCGGCACGGACATCGGGCGGGTTCTTGTACCGCTGGCCCTCGGCGGGCCACTGTGGGTGAGACTGCAAGAACGTCCAGGCCGCCTCGGCTGCGTCAAGGACCTCCGCAGCCCGCTTGGGACGATACGGGCGCAGCAGTCGAGCGTGCAGGGCGCAGGCTGCGGCAAAGGCAGCAGTGGCGTGCGTGGTCTTCTCGGCCAACAGGCGGGGGTGCCGGATCTGATCGGGGGGTACGTCGTCCCAGGTCCGACTGGCCAGACGGAACCAGACGCCACCGTCGGCCGGGTCCTGCATCCCGAGGAGCCAGTCCATGCCCCACTCCAGCTCGTCGATCAGGTCCGGAATGCCGTTGCCCGACTCCGGGATGTTGAAGTCGCCGTCCTCGAATCGACCGGGTGCCAGGTCCAGGGCCGCCCCCGCCAGGAACCAGACCGGGGCGGCGTTGGGCACGTACTGGCCAT
>Ga0316576_10001649_pt1 | contig 12213 bp, 8 predicted proteins | sample S0NA_FD_203075 | JGI IMG/M metagenome (GOLD analysis project Ga0316576, IMG submission 203075) | Rhizosphere microbial communities from salt marsh grasses in Alabama, United States - S0-2_050615r3r5 | ecosystem: Host-associated > Plants > Roots > Rhizosphere | place: USA: Alabama | collected... | reverse complement strand
GCCGATTATCATTGGCGGGAATCAGTTGAATGAGCAGGTATGCCGCTACGTTGGCGCGGATTATTGGGTGAATGACGCCATGACCGGCGTGCGTTTATGCCAGAAATTATTGGCAGCGGACTAAACTGGAGTAAATACGTAATACATCCAAAAATTCACACGTTCAAGATGTCAAACTAGCCGCGACCAGTTTGGCTTTCAATTTATTACTATGTTTCCGCTCTAGATGGAAGGAGATATAAATCTTTTTATCCTTGTATACAACGGCCGTTTACCTTTCATCTGTGTTCACTTCCGTCATCTCAGCTTCGGCTCCCCGCCACTTTACTTCTCTAGATATCCACTTCTCCGCTGCATCCCACGCCGCCAATACCGATTGACCAATTACTTGCCCTTCCACAAACACGTTTTCTCGGCCGATCCGGCGCATCAGACCTGTCTTTTCCAGCTGGTTGATCACTTCCGGCAGCACCCCCGCCAACATCAGAAGGCTGTCTTGCGCCTGCAGTTCACCTGCGTGGCGATCCAGGACTTGCAGGAACGTACTTCCTAAGTCTCGGCTGCTGCGCAGATTGATGATCACCACCGCATGGTCAGTTTCCGGGCTCACATCCGGCAGCTGCTCTTCAAACAAGGGCGCTGTGGCAAAAAAGAGACTGCCATAGGCCACCAACAAAGTCACTTCATTGGCCGGCACTGTCTGCGGCGCATCTTCTTCTAGCGGCAGCACCTGCTCAGTCGGCGTCCATTTCTTGACTGTGATCTTATTCGATTGCTGCAATACAAACAGCAACAGCGACATCGCCACGGCCACGAGAACGGCATATTGCAGGGGAATGATCAGGCAAGCCACAAAGGTGATAGCCATGACAACTTGCTGAACCAACCCGGTCTTCCACACCATAAACACGCGTTCAGGTTTGAAGGTGCGGAATCCAATCACGATCAAGAGACTATTTCAAACCGTGTGCTGACCGATGAAAATTAACACAGCAGAACCTCGCTTTGCCGGTTTTTACCCAGATCGTTACCGGCAGCCAGACCAGGATACCAGGTTTCAAACTGACTACGTAACTCATCATTCAATGTCTTGGTCCGGACTTGAAGCAATAGGTGGGCTCCTCGTTTTGTCCAGCGCATTTGCTGTTTCTTGACCATCCGCTTACTTACCACTTCATTAATCGCTGATTCGGCGAACGCAGTGCTGATAACCTCATCATAGCGGTATCGTTCTGCGTAATTGGGAATGAATTCTCGGTTATTGTTAATGTAGGTGTGGTATTCGAGCAGCGCCTGATACAGTTGTTCTCGCCTGGCGTCAGATTTCTCCTCGCAATAACAATCATCGCTCATCCAGTCCAGCGCCTTGAGCGCATTGGCCACATGACCATGCCACAGCCGCCACTTGACCCGCTCTAATGAGGCCAGCATCGTATCCATGAAAGCGGTATTCTCGATGCCTTTGGCGATCTGGCGCATAGTAGTGATTTTCATGGTTACATGAAACCAGTCGAGAATGTGTTCTGCTTGAGGATTGAGATAATACTGCAATTCCCGGACGTCATCGCCGCCATCGGAGAGGAAAGTAATGTCTTGATTCATTTGCATCCCATGCGATCGGAGGGTCTCAAATAACCGCCGTTTGGGCTTTTCATCATAAGTTTGCACAAATGCGAAGCGTTTAGATGGCTCATTCTTCAGCAAACTCTTGCCCACAATTACCTCAAACCAGCCTGCCTTGCGTTTATCCGGCTCACGGCCGCGGATGAAACCACCATCAATCCCCACAAATAACCGTTCTTTGGGATGTGGTAGACTGGTCCACTCTCTGGCCGCTCCTTCAATATACATGTATTGCTCTTCACCCAGTTCGTTTCCAGTTTCTCAGCAACTGCATGCGTTGTCCGCATCGCTGTGGCCACATTGGCTGAAAGAGGAAGTACCTCTTCAAGCAACTTGACAGTTAAGCCATAGGACTTCAACGATGACCATTTAGCCTGCAGATAACAAAACTCTGGTGCGGTTCGTTCAGACACCAATCCGGCGATCGGGCTGAATGATTTTGTTGTTTGTGGTTGGCATGGACAATGATAGAAGCGTTGGCCGCTGAGCCTCAGGATTTCTTTGCTCTCTGCCAAAGTTAGCCCTAATGTTTCCAGCGACGGACTGACACGCTGCAAGCAGCTAATTTCCTCTTCGATTGTTTCCAATGTCGCGTCTTCATGTTCAATAACCACCTGGATTTTAATTTTCACCAGCCAACCTCCTCGAAGCCGAGCCATGAATCGTAACCATTGGCATATTGCTTGAGCCGACGATTGGCTGACCGGCGGTCGAATCTCTCAACCTGGGTCCAATAGCGCAGCTCACTTAGTTCAAAGCAACGGTCTTCCAGTTCATAAAGCTCGTCTTCTGATAATTGTTCGCGTTTTTCATAGAGTTGATACCAGGTAAGGACCTGGTCCATAATGTAAAAAGGGGAGAAATGATCTCGCAGTTGATTGAAGTGATCGGGCCCACCACAGCTTTCTGGTGGCGCAGAACGCTTGCCGGCAATGCACAAAGGGTAGTAACGCCTGGCATCTAGATCACACTTCTTTTCCAAGCGAATCTCAAGCTGCCAGTTGTCAAAGAAGTTATATTCATAAACAAAACGTTCTTTTTCGCGAAGCTTGAGATCAGCCAACGTCACCTTTGCGGCCGATTGCGAGTAATATGGGCCGTGGATTCGAGGCACGCCAATGGTTTTGGCATGAATATTGAACTGGTGAAGGAAATAATCACTCCAGTCGCAGGTTATCTGAATGGCGTAATGGAGATCGGCAAGAGTATTATCGGCACGAAGCAGCAAACGGCGCCAAACGATGGGTTGAACGCCGATGAACCAGAAACGGAGTTGATAGCCGGGCATGGTCTGCGCTTGAGCTGGGGCGGACATCTGCCGATTATGGTCGGCTATTTAGCCAAGGCAAATCTGTCCAGTCAGCACAAAGTTTGAAATGGTCTCTTAAAGGCGGAGACCAGGGCAAAGTGGGGGCAGATATAGAAGAATAAGGGGAGGTCCCCGCATCACTGAACATTTTTTCGCAAAAAACCCTGTTCACGTCGCCGGTTCAGCATTACCTAACATAATCCAGCCCCCGAAATGCCCTGGTCTCTTGATGGTGGAAAAGCACATCCTTAACGTTGCTTTTTGCGCAGGATCTATGAAAAGGCCATGACAAGCCGCTCGAGAATAGCGTAAAACGCGCGATCTGCCCGGGGTTAGTGATGGATCATTTGGCCAAAAAGAACGGTCAAGCTAATCTACAGTGATTATGGTGCCAAATATCCTGAAAAAGGCCCTGTTCTGGGTGATCTTGCTTAGCACAGCCCTTGCCTTGGGCTATGTCTTGGTCATGGTTAACGCTGCGCATGGCAGGCCGGTTGCTCCCCTGGACGACGCCTACATCCATTTTCAATATGCCAAGCAAGTGGCCCATGGCCAGCCGTGGCAGTATAACCCGGGCCAGCCCATTTCCACCGGCGCCACCAGCCTCATTTATCCTTTTCTACTAGCCTTTGCCTATCGGCTGGGCTTTATTGCGGACAGCATGGTTTGGCCGGCCTTATTAATAGGTGCCATCAGCTTTGTGCTTTCGGCCGTGCTGATATACCAGATCACCTTCAACCTGATGCACGCGGCAAAGATCCTCCCCGATCCTTGGCGAGGTCGGATTGCCTTATTCACCTCCTTGGTTTTTCTACTTACCGGCGCTGTTCCCTGGTCCTATTTTAACGGCATGGAAACCGGTCTATTTACCCTCTTTATCCTGGCTGCGCTGCATAATTTCGTTAAAGAGCGCCCGGCAAGAACCGCGCTCTTTCTCGTCTTAAGTGCCCTGAGCCGTCCCGAGGGGATCTTTATGGCTGGGATTGCCTGGCTGGTCGCGCTGGGGCAGTTTATGAGCAACCGGCGGCCGTACAGGCGCCAACTGGGCTGGATGACGGCTGCGGTCCTGCTTTCCAGCACGCCTTACCTGGTCAACATTGTTTTGACCGGCACGCCTGTGGCCACCGGCGCCCAAGCCAAATCCTGGTTGGGCAATGTACCTTTTGTTTTGACCGACTTATTAAGAAATATAGGCCGCAATGTTCTTTTAATTGTAGAAAGGATGATCCTGGGCTTTCTGGCCAGCCGTCCCTGGCCGGTCGCTCCCGGGATGTTGCTGCTGGCTGTGGCCGGCGCTGTTTCTTTGTGGAAGGGCAAAGAGAGGTGGGGCGTTCTTCTGGTGAGCGGCTGGTTTATCGCGGGAACGGTGCTGGCAGCCACCTTAATTACTGCCTTGTGGCATGTAGGCCGTTATCAGGTCCCCTTCCTAGCCATTCTGGTGCCTTTTGTTGGCGTGGGGATCGGAAAACTATTGAACCTTGTAAAGCCGGGCTGGCGAACGGGTATGTCCATCGGCTTTGCAGTATGGGGGATTCTTCTTCTCGTTTCATCAGCCCAGGCACTGCGGGCCTACTATGACGGCGTTGCCAGCACACTCGGCCAACAAATTGCCTTGGCCGATACCATCGACCATACGCTGCCGGATGACACCCTGGTGGCCGTCCACGATGCGGGCGTGATCCGCTATTTAGGCAACCGGGACACCTACGATATGATCGGTCTGACAACGCAGGGGGCTGCTGACGCCTGGCGCCACGGCAGCGGAGCTATCTTCGAGCAGATGGCAGATGCCGGCAGGCGACCCACCCACTTTGCCACCTACCCCGACGTCGCCACCATTCCTTATCTAGCCCAAACGAGCCTTTTCGGCCGTCATTTGTTTGTGACGGAGCCATACGGTTCACGGACAGCAAGTACAGCGGGTCCTGTGCAGGTCCTTTATGAAGCGGAATGGGGAGCGGCAGCGAACAAGGAACAGCCACAGCAAGAAGATATCCGCGCCTTGCTCAGCGAGAGCGTCCAGGTTCTGAGCATCGACCTCGCCGATTTAACCGATGAAGAAGCGCATCATCTTTTCTGGACCATCGGTCGCACCCAACCCGGATTCCCCACAGAAGCCCGCGAGTTCGCTTACCGCACGGATTTTCAAAAGGAACTCCTGGACGGTGGGCGCCTGATCTCGGGTAAATTAAGCTTTCCCATAGCAGCATCGGCTAACGAGAAGTTAGTATTGGTCGCTCGTCTACATCCGCAGGAAGCAGGGGCGATGGCCGTGAAAGTAAACGACCGTCACGTAGGGCCATGGCGCTATCCAGCGGCTAAAGGGCATTGGCTGGAAACTGCTTTTGCCATCCCTGGCGACTTGATCACAGACGTTCCCTTGAAAATCGAGCTGCAACATATCGACGAAGGTGGAACGACCGAGCCTACCGGCATCTATCATCTGTGGGCTTACCAGGGGCTCTCGCTGCCGCCAGAAGCCGCACCACAGATGTCGCTTGAGAAACGCTTTGAATCAGGGATCGTTCTGCAAGGTTACGATCTGGCAGCTAATGAGCTGCGGCCCGGCGACGACCTGCGGCTGACCCTCTACTGGTCCGCGGAAAATACGCCTGATGTAGATGCCAAGGTCTTTCTGCATCTGTATGACGCTCAGGGTGAGATCGTGGCCCAAATCGACCAGCGGCCGTTTGACGATACCCGCCCTCCTTACACCTGGCTACCCGGTGAACAGATCGTTGATCTTTACCAACTGCCCCTTCCCGCCGATTTAAGGCCAGGAACTTACGAGCTGGCCATCGGACTATACGACCCGGTCAGCGGTGAGAGATTAAATGTTATAACGACCGGTAGTGAAAAACTGCCGGATAATCGCATTTTCTTGGAGCAAATCCTAATCCAAGAAAAATGAGCTACCAGCCTGCACTGTAATTGAAACTGGTGGCGACATTTCCAACCAGAAATAATCCTTTTAACAGTCAGGTGGCATCTCCGGTATGCTCTCAGTTACCGGGATCTGGAGGAAATGATGGTCGAACGGGGTTTGTCGCTGGATCACACTACCATCTATCGTTGGGTTCAACGGTATGCACCGGAAATCGATAAGCGTAGCCGCCCATATTTGAAGCAGACTAATGATTCGTGGAGGGTTGACGAGACCTAGTCAGGGGAAAGTGGATGTACCTCTATCGAGCTGTCGATTCATCCGGCCAAACACCCGATTTCCTGCTGAATCAGACCCATAGTACTCGAGCAGCCAAGCGTTTCTTCAGAAAAGTGCTGGACACATCCCATATCACGGCGCCAAGAGTAATTAGCGTCGACAAGAACCCCACTTACTTTGGCGCCATCTGCGATTTAAAGCGAGACAGACTGCTGCCAGGCAAATGCATACGCAGGCCCAGCCAATACATGAACAACATCATCGAGCAAGACCATCGGTTTATGAAACGCAAGATCAAGCCAGGTCTGGGGTTTTTCTCCTACCCAACAGCCTGGCGGACAATACGCGGGTATGAAGCAATGCACATGATCAAGAAAGGTAAGCTGACAAAGGAAATATTCAAACGCAGAATCAGTTTATTTGCCGGGCTGTTTGGGTTGGTAGTGTAAGCTAGAATGCACCAGATTCGTTTAGCCATGCCTGCTTGAAATCTGCTATCATTATTTGCAACAGAACCGTAACTCCGGCGCAGAGCGGCTTAGAAACGGATTTTAGGTAATCGACTAACTGATTTTTGCAGAACTGGCCTATTATCCGATAATAGGTACAACAAGGACCAGCGGGGGCATTTCAACAGAAAGTTACGCTTTTGACAGTTTAGATAGCTGGTAAACTATAGATTTTGGAAGAAAAACCTTTTAGTTCTATCAATTGGCTGGCAAACAAAGCGACAGTTCGGTTTACTTTGCTTAAAATCGGTGACAGGGCGAGGAAATTTATAAAAAATGGTAGAAGATAGCAGCAAATAAGTCCATTTTTACAAAACACAGCTTGCATTGATCGTCTCAATGGTCTAAATCGTGGTCTCAACCGCAACTTTTTGCACGGGGGCCCCTGCTGGTCCAATTACCTCTCATCACACTCAATTTCCTCAAGGGTGAATTCTATCATGAACTTATTTGGTCATAGACTTTCTGCTTGGCAGCTTTTCGGCATCACCCTGATTCTAACCTTCATTATTGCTGCTCCATCCTTGTTGTATCCTCTCGGACGTGATCAGGGCATTCATGCTTATGTAGGTGCTGAAATTTTGAATGGCAATTTCCCCTACCGGGATGTTTTTGTACAGAAAGGGCCCTTTGGTTTTCTGATCTATACCATTATCACCTGGCTAACCGGACCAACTACTTGGGGCATCCGCTTGTTTGACCTGATCTGGCAAACAGTGGGCTACGGATTTCTTTTCGCCATAGCTCGGAGACGCCTGAGTTTAATAGTATCCCTATTGGTTGTGCTGTTAACAGCATTTGCCTACCATGCAGCCGGTTTTTGGCAAGTTGCCCATCATGAGGGTTATCTTACTCCCGTATTGCTTTTTGCCGTTTGGGGTCTTGACCGGGTATTGGCGAAACATCGCAATGCTGGCATCCTTATCATCCTGAGTGGGGCGGCGGTTGCAGCCACCTTTTGGTTCAAACAGACTGCCGGGGTTTATGTAGTGGCCATGCTGACCTGGGTGGGAATAGATGCCATCAGGCGGCGTGATTTTAGACTAACGTGGCCATTTGCCTTCGGCATCGGACTGGTGTTTATCCTGATGATTGCGGTGCTCTTCTTCCTGGGCATGTTGCTTCCTATGTTGGAAGTTTGGGATTTCAGCTTCTTTAGCTATCCTGCTTTAGCGCCAGATAAATCTCTCTTGCAGAACTGGCGCCGCTTTTTCTTCTGGTGGAACGAATACGCCTTGATCACTTACCCGGCCTTTGTTGGCTTTGTAATCGTCACAGTGAACAAAAAGCGGCGCAACACTTGGTACGGCATTCAGCTTCTTACATTGGCAAGTATCTTTAGCGTCTACGTGCAAGAGAAATTTTGGTACTACCATTGGATAAGTACATTACCATTTCTAGCCTTATTTGCTGGCGTATTCGTTGATGCCTTAAAAACTCGCTTGTCTAAGTTCTGGCCCGCAGTTGTCTTTTTACTGCTTATAATCCTCCTTGGGAGGCCCCTCGCACAAAAGTCAGCAGAGAACTGGCGGTATGCCTTTGCCATCGCTACGGGTGGACCATTAGACTCTTTAAAGATCATACCCAATATCTCAAATTGGCGTGATCTATCATCGGAAATTCCGGCTTTGTTGGCCGATTTGACTGAGGAAGACGACCCAATCTTTGTTTGGGGGGATTATACGATCTTGTATTACTTCTCTGAACGCACGAATCCAACAGCCTATCCCATGGATCTGCCCCTGAGCGCTGCTACCAAATACCAGGATAAATGGCAAGAAGATGCAATTGACGATTTGCGAAGCAAACCGCCAAAACTAATTTTGCTGGCGACAACCGACAGTAACGAATTTGAAGCTGAACCATCTATCGATCAGCTTCGATATTTCCCCGCACTTGAAGAAATGTTGGCCGACCAATATGTATTCGATTTTCCCCTGAGAGAATTTGAGGTTTATTCGCACCAGAATGTATTTAAGGATGGATTAGATGTAGCATTTGGTGACCAGATTGTATTAAAGGACGCTTCCTTGCGCCGGGAAAATAATGTTCCAGGGGGAGAGCTGATTGTCTCTTTACACTGGATGCCTGAAAGGGATATTGTTAAAGATTACACCGTGTTTGTGCAGCTGATAGATTGGTCCAAACCTGGAGTGGTGGCCCAACATGACAGCAAACCAGCCTGGGGACGGTCCCCTACATCTTTATGGACTCTAGGGATATCTATATGGGATACACATATCGTCGTTTTGCCAGATGATCTGCAGCCGGGCACATATGATCTGATTGTTGGACTATACAATGCTGATACGCTTGAACGACTGCAAATCGCCGATCAAACAGATGACTACTATTCCATATCTCAGGTGGTAGTTGATTAAAAATGTATTGAAAATGGGGTTTGACTAGGGTCGGATGCTCCCTAGAAAACAAACCCTTAAGGAGACAAAGAAGGCTCAAGAACTACCTTGTGACCGAGTTGTTGGTATTCCACTAGTTTTGGAACAGAAAATGGACATAGGCTCCCCGTCAGACGTCCTTATGGCATCCTTTTCTGTTGCAGCGGTCTTAGTCCACCGTGCTCAGGTTTTACCCTAAGAGTAAAATCGTATCGTCCCAGAAAGCGTATATGCTTGAAGCCCAATGTGGGTATTATAGGCATTACCCATATTCGTCCGTAAACGTCCGCTAAGGGTTCGTCTGGTCTAGGCCATAACCAGCGAAGGATCAAGCACATATTCCGCATACAACAGAATGTTCTCCCAGCCAATTGGGCTGATATGCTCCAGCATTGAAAGGTCAACGCCGGCGGTTTCGGGATCTTGCTCAAGAATGACACGGCTAATCTCTTTAGCTTGCCAGTAAATAATGCAGGCCATTATGAGCGTCAAACAACTCGCCGTATTCTTCTGTGCTTGCCAATCTCGAGCAGTTATTGTTCCCTGCTTACCATAGGCTACTTGTCGAGCCAAGGCATGCATTTCCTCACTCTTCAATAATCCCCGTCTCATCTGTTGCCGCATAAGCGGATCTGACATGACACGTAATATGTGTTCCGTTTTGAAGATTCGGCCCAACTCTCGATTAGCGCGATAGAAATGGTTCTTGCCCGTGTAGCCGACCAGGCGCTTAAGAGCGGTAGAAGCAGTAACATGCCCACGTTCCAAGGAAGCATAGAAATGCCCCATGCGGTCCCATTGCTTGCAGATCCAGTCAAGGTGAATGATGTGGTCCTTCCGTTTCAGTAGGGGTGCAAGTGGACCATAATTCCTATCTTTATCGATGCGGTAAATGCGCTGTTTCTGAATCCCTCTGATGCGTGGAGAGAAGCGGCGACCCAGCATGGCAAAAGCGGCAAAGTTAATCTCAGTATAACCGTGTGTATCGGTGTAGTGCTCCTCAAGCGCTAGATCGCTCTCATTGTAAAGTAAGCCGTCGAGTACGAAAGCGGCATCCCGGTCAGTACATTCAATAACCGTGCTTTAGAAGGGAGCATAATTGTCGGCCACAAATGAGTAAAATTCCAATGCATAATCATTGAAACGATTGCTCCACGTCTGTTGAAGTACCTTTTGCTTGAAACGGAATCGTTGCCCATCGCTGCTAGATGTTCTACCAGCGCCCCAGGCCTGTGTCACATCGAGCTGGCTAATGGCATTGACTACTTGCGCCAGTGCCTGCCGTTGCGCTTCTTCGGTCATTTGCCAGTCGGTTATCTGTTTAATTTGACGGTATGTAACATTTTGGGTGAGCTGTGCCATGGTGTACGGTCCGATATTGCAACCGTGAGCCATTATCGTAGCCAATATCGGGCAGATTTCGTCCGGATGTCTCTGCTGGTCAGGTATCATGAAATGCTGTGAGAATTGGAGTTCATTGTCCACTTCGATAAGCAACTCCGGTAGCTTGATATCCCTGAGATGTTCAGATAACCATGCCTCAAGAGTAGTCAGGCGTTCTTTACCGGCTTTGTTCAGTTTTTCAGTTGGATCAGTTGAAAGTTGCCATCCGTCTTCGTTAACATTCGCAAAACTATTTGATGGCAGTCCAGCAAGAAAATGATCATATGTAGCATCTAATCGCTCGGACAAGTAAGTAGGGACATCTGCAGCATCCACCGGTATTCCAGCGCGTTCAAAAAAGCTTTCGCGTTGTTTTTCCCACTCGCTCTCGGCCATAAAGAAGTCATCGAAGCGCCCGAATCTCTGACTGCGATTAACGTAGATATTACCGGCGTGTATTTCGTCACGAACCGCAGTCAATAAGGCAGACTCCCATGCTCGCCGGCTGACTTCGCCATTATTTGTAACAAGAGCGCGCAGCTTCTTCGGAATAAAACCCAGGGGTGGGTCATCCGGTAGCTTGCGCTTGCCATTCTCGTTCATCTCCTGGAGTAACTCAACGGCGGAAATAAGCGAGGAATCCGCACTGTTTTCAGGACGAAAATCGAGCCCGTTAATTAGAGAGGGTGCAAATTGACGCAGGTAGGAGAAACGCTGCACGACGAGATTGAAGACGTGACTGTATTTACCGGTCAACCAAATCTCGACACTCTCAACCTGGTTTGCGAGTGTATTCCGATCGATTTCCCCGAATACAGTATCCCGCAATTGTCCATCGTTGATCTCATCGTCAAGCAATAAACGACCAAGGAGATGAAAAGACGCTAGGGCACTACGAATCTTCCGTTGCTGTTTCTTTGCCTGCCCATCGATATCTTCCTGGGCGCGTGTGTAGACTGCTGTCATCAGCTTATGGTGCATATCGATCATGTAATCAATGGTGTTTCGATACGTCTGTCTTAGGAAACAAACAAGCACGGCATAGCGGCGCGACGGCTGCAAGTTAATCAAGCGATCAGCCGAACAACGTAAAGCATAGCGGTTCAGGCTCCGTTGATAGTTATTATTCAACCACTCAAGATCAACAGCGAGAGCTCCGGTTTCTTGGATCACCTTCAGTTTTTCCGCTAAACGCAACATCGCTTTGGGTGTTGGTCTCCCCGGCGGTTGTTTGAGGACAAAGAAAGGTGTGCGGCTCCTTTCACCCGCCACCAAGAGATCGTCTAGCCGCTGTTTCAGGTCAGGTGGGATGCCATTACTGATCCGTTTATAGATGTGGGCACGTGCGGCTTGCCGCTGGGTGATGATAAGACGTCGCAATGTATCATCTGCCGGAAATAGAATATTGGCTTCGCGCAAAAAGCGTTTTGCTTGCATTAACAGAGGTCCGGTCTGTTCTAGACGGCTTGCTTCCTGAAATAGATAGTCCTCCAATGGCTCAGTTGGTACATCCCCAAACCGATTCAACCCCAGAAATATCGTAATTGCAGTCCGGTGTTCAGCAATTGTTTGCCGGCGTTCCCTGTAAACTTCAATCTCATCGACAGCTATGTTGAGTTGCACGCTCACAAAATTGAGCAGTTCAGCAATAATTTCAAACGGTTCTTCAGTTGGAAAGCGGTGTGCCAGCCGCACAAACCCCAACTGGTAAGCAAATCCCAGGCGATTGTTCTTTCGTCGACGCCTTGAAATTTCAGCCAAGTCCTCGCGGCTAAATCTGGCGTTCTGTACAATTTGGTCATGCGAAAATGATGAGTTTGACATATA
>Ga0316576_10001648_pt1 | contig 12216 bp, 5 predicted proteins | sample S0NA_FD_203075 | JGI IMG/M metagenome (GOLD analysis project Ga0316576, IMG submission 203075) | Rhizosphere microbial communities from salt marsh grasses in Alabama, United States - S0-2_050615r3r5 | ecosystem: Host-associated > Plants > Roots > Rhizosphere | place: USA: Alabama | collected... | reverse complement strand
CAGCAGTAACCTGATTGTCACGGCCGAAACGGCTTCACGATCCCATGCCAAGATACTCTGTCGTTACGGGGAGTTCGTCTTTGTGGACACCAGCACCAACGGAACCTACATCACTACGGACCCGGGAGACCACGTCTATTCCGGCATGGAAATGCACCTGCATCACCGAGAGTGGTACATGATCGGTGGAGGGACCATGAGTCTGGGCAGACCGATTTCCGACGATGACCCGTTCCTCATCACTTTCCAACAAAAACCATCTTCCCGGGCCGAAGGGAAATAGCCCATTCCTCCACGTGGCGGGGCTACCGGGGTGTCAGGGTAAGAATGCCCTCCTTGTTTTGCTCCACCTGCTTTCTTTCAGGCCAGGCAGGGTGGTAGCCGTTTCCCAGGTAGAGCGGAATCTGATCGCTGAAATGACGACTTTTGACCTGTCCCGACTCGCCGGTCGGAAGTACATGGAGCGCCTCGCTAATAGCGGAGAGATCAACAATCATCCGCTGGGAAACGCCGTGACCGACATCGTAGGGTGTTTCATAGGCATATTGTTTTTTGTTCACCGTCAGGTGGCTCCCCGGAACCGGGTACGGTCCCAGGTTAAAGAGCAGGTCCAGGGGTTTCTTCTTCCCCAGCGGGTGCTGATAGGTAAGCGAGTGTATTTTTCCCCAGGTCCATGTGTCCATATCATTCCCCATCTTTTCCCGTAATTCCGTGAGGGCTTGGTCCAGGCTCATTTGCATGATATCTTCCATGGTTTCTTTCTCACGGGTGGTGACATTGTCAAACCATGGTGATGCACCGGCCCGTACAAGCGTCCTGATGGCCCGGGGAGGAAACATGGTGGTCTTCAAGTATTCCCGATAGAGATCCGCTCCCAGTTCATCCTGGAAAATATTGTCCATCATTTTTCGGAAGGTCACCTCAAAGATACAGGCAGCAGAACTTTCTTTTGCCATCACAAAATTCCACGCGCCGAGAATCTCCCGGGCTTTTTGAAACCCCTTCATCTCTTTGTGGTTTTCCAAGACCGCCAGGAACCGGGGAGTAAGCTCCGAGGCGAGGAGACAATAGGTATCATGCTGTATTTTCTTAAAATCTTCAACGCTCAGCTTTTTCTGTGCCGTAAGAAGCTGGCGAACCCGGGTGACGCGGTCAATAGGTTCCCAGTAATGACCGATCAGGTACGGGTAGTCATCGCCTGCAACCTTGTTATTGGAGGTGTTGATGAAGCCTTCCTCAGGGTTCAGCAGATGGGGGCGCTGATCAAACGGGACATACCCTTTCCACTCATATTCCCCGGTCCAGCCCGGCATGGGCAGCATGCCATCCCCTTTTGAACGAATAGGCACTGTGGCACAGCACCAATACCCAATAGCACCTTCCCGGTCGGCAAACACGAAATTCTGACTGGGAAGTTCCCAGGAACGAAGCGCTTCTATTACCTCCTTGACGCTTGCGGCCTTCAAAAGCTCATACCCCGCTTTTCCCGGCTGAAGGCATTCGCAATAGGCCCACCTTCGGGAAATGGTTTCCTTGCCGCTGTTTTTTCCCGCCTGAATCACGATGGGTCCATGACGTGTAACGAAAAACTCCTTTTTGACGAGACCACCTCCCTTTACCTTGATGGCTTCTTTGATCACCTTCATGTCTTCCCAGTGGTCCTTGTACCAGTATTGTCGGGGGTTCTCAGGATCGATCTTCTCCACATAGAAATCGACGTCATCCACCATGACGTTCGTCACTCCCCAGGCAATCTCACGGTTGTGCCCGATAGGGATTCCAGGCACGCCGGGAACCGCAAACCCGGACGCATGAATGGTGGGGCAGTTCAAATTCACTTCCCACCAGAATGAGGGATTCGTAAGGGCAAGATGAGTGTCATTGGCAAGAATCGGTTTTCCGTTTACTGCCTTCTTTCCCGAAATCACCCAGTTGTTGCTCGCCGCACCCACGGGAAAACCGATCAGGCTCTTTACCTTCTCCGCCACCCTGAGTCCCTGGTCCCATGATGTTGAAATCCCGGTATACCCCTTAGGGACAATGAGCGGCGCGTCCCCGGGCCAGGGTGGAAAAGCCTCTCTGAACTTCTCTTTTCCCACTTTCTTGAGGATTTTCCCGGCGGTCAGATCTGTGCTAAAACCGCAGGATAGCCCCCAGTTCACTATCTTTAGAATGGCCAGGTAGTCATCTTTAGTCCACTTTTCAGGCTTGTAGCGAAGCAGGGTAAATTCTATGGGTAGTCGATCGGAATGACTGCTTATGTAGGCGTTTATCCCGCTGGCAAAGGCCTTGAACACGGGTTCGATTTCCGCGGGAATCTCTTTTCGAACCCCCGTTGCCGTGAGCATTCTGAAATAAAGATCAGTCTCCACCAAATCCTTGCCGAAAATTTCCGAAAGCCGACCCTGGCCGAGATGGCGTAAAAAATCTATCTGCCAGAGGCGATCCTGGGCCACAGCGTACCCGAACCCGAAAAAGAGATCCGTCTCATTGTTGGCGTAGATGTGGGGAATTCCATAGGTATCCCGTATGATCTTTACCGTGTCGGCGATCCCCTTGAGCGACACCTCCCCGTTCACCTCTGGCAGGCTTCGTTTCAGGATATGCTGAAACCAGAGATAGCCGGACCCGGCTCCAATGACAAGGACACCTGCGAGAATGCACACGATAATCAGAAACCACTTTTTCATCCCTCGAACCTCCTGTGAAATGGAAACAATTCCGTTCGTCCAAGCAACCCTCCCTCAAATGCCCACCGTGAGAAAAAAACAGACTCTGCTCTGTCCAGCTTCGCCATCTTTTCATTGGATTGGAAACCTGCTCCTGCCCAGAAGTTATTCGTGGTTGGGTACGCGATTATGTATTGGGAACACCCCCGGAAACAAACCTTTGCAGTTGCTGTCGGTAATAGTCCTTCTTCTCTTTTGCCTGGGAAAGGGCCTCCTTGATAATCCGAACGGCCTCTTCACGGTATCCGTTCACATAATAGGCCTCGGCAAGGGTATCAAGGTAGCCCGGTGAACGCTCAAAGGAAACCGCCTTCTTGGCCAACACCAGGGCGCGTTTTCTGTCACGGACGGCCGGATCACTGGAAGTGGCAAGGAGCCAGGCCAAGTTATTCAATGATACGGGAAGATTCGAATCGATTTTAAGAATTTTTTCATAGACATCCTTCGCCTTATGGTAATCCTCCATTTCGTAGTAAAGCATGGCAAGGTTTTCATAAAGGCTGAGGTCCGCAGGATGTGCATTCACCTGTTCCTGTAAAGCGATTTCCAGGGCCGCATAGGTCGCCTTATCCTTCAGCGAACTGAAATTCAGCAGGTATCCCAATGCCGCCAGAAAAATAATGAAAAGGGAAAAACTGGTGGTCACGAACCGATTGTGTTTCTTGAGCAGGAACGGTTCACGCGCAAAACGCTGCAAACAGTCAACCCGTTGACGGATGCTGAAGTGGTGCCAGCTCGGCACATCCCTGCTCTTTCCGCTCAACCAGGCTATTTTTTCAAGGGAATCGATGGTATATTCAGGGGTTCCCATGATTTTTGCCGAGTAAAGGTCCGCCTGTCGCTCAAAATGCCGCATGAAAAACCCCATCACATACCTGAAATAGATGATCAGGGTCACCAGCATGGGAAGAGACAGGGCAAAGGAGAAAAGAGTGTTTCCCTCCGCATGGCTGGAAGAAAGAAATTGCATGAAAAAAGGGCGGCTGGCCAGAAAATAAAAATAGATGTCAAAAAGACCGAAGGCCAGGACAAGGTATCCAATGAGGAATAAGACATAAAAAAGGAGGTGATGGTGTTTCGCATGCCCCATTTCATGGGCCAGCACCGCTTTTAATTCCTCTTCCGTGAGCATCTCTAACAGGGAATCCGTGACCAGGATATAGCGGTACCGGCTCACAATCCCCATGATACCCGCTGTCATCATCCTCCCTTCAAAAAGAGGCCAGCGGAGAAGTTTTCGGTATTTGAACCCCCTTTTTCGAAGGAATTCCTCCAGTTCGCGAGCCTTCACAGTATCTTTGAGAGGCTTGCACCCCCACCATGACTGAATGAAGACCGGCAGGACGGCCATGAGCATGATCAGAAAAACGGCGTAAAAGATCATCTGCCCGGTCATGCTGTTGAAAAACCCCACGGAATTCCCCCACGGGCTCACACTCAAAAGATCAGAGATGAGGGAGAGAAACGCCCACGGGAAAAGAATGGGGAGGTTCAAGCGGCTGTTTGAGATGATGTACGAGCGCCTGGTGATATCCGTGCCGAACAGTTGGCGATAGGCGGGAAATGCGAAGTACCAGATGGTGCACAGGAAGGCAAAAAAAAGGCCCATTGCCAGCAGCCCTTGCAGGACGGTGAACACCGTGAAACCGGGAATGCGCAGTATCCAGTACTTGAGACTGAACAGAAGCACCAGCAGTGAAAAGAGGACAATGGCAAGGACCGACAAGGTGACGTGGGCCCGGTGGTATCTGGCGGTCAACCCGCCTCCTGACCCTCCCGCGAGATGTCGGTGCCGGAGCTTTTCAAACACGCTCCGGCAGTACAGGGCAAACCCGGCCCAGAAAAGGCCGGTCATGCCGAGGGTCAACCAGATGGAATTTCCGGCACTTTTCCCGGCGTAGCTGACACTGAATACAAGAAGTACGACGATAAAGTAGATGATGTGGTTGAACATGAATCAACTGCTCAGGGCTGACGCAATGGAACCGGATTGTTTTCTCACTTCGCGACCGTCTTTTCTGCTTCGATGAATTCGAGTTTCCCTCCTCCGGGCGCCACCGACGGATCACCCTCCAATAGAATGGAAGCATCATAGCGTGTCTCGAGTTCTGAAAGTTCTTTGCGTTTCCTGTTCTGCAGATAGGTGGCCACGTCGAGGGGCAAAAGACCCTTCACTTGGGCGACTCCTTCCTTGGTCAGCCCCATCCAGATACGGCGCAGAAAACCGAGGGATCGTGCCTCCACCGACAGGACCAATCCCCTTCCCTGACAATGCTGGCAGGTCTGGTAGCTGCGTGATTCGATGGAAGGCCTGAGGCGTTGTCGCGACAACTCCAGAAGCCCGAACTTGGAGATATGGGAAATATCGATCTTGGCCCGGTCTTTCTTCGTCTCCTCCCGAAGGAGACGTTCAATCTCCCTGATATGCTTTTTGTCCTTCATATCAATGAAATCGATCACAAAAAGCCCGCCGATATCCCGTAGTCGAAGTTGGCGGGCGATCTCAAGGGCTGCTTCCTGGTTGGTGTTGAAGGCGGTGCCCTCCACGTTCTTGCCGCTCCTGCCTCTTCCCGAATTAACGTCTATGGAAATCAGTGCTTCGGTGGGATCAATGACAACGGATCCCCCCGATTTCAATGGAACCACGTTGCCGTATATGGTTTCAATCTGCTGCTCGATCTCATCGTTTTCGAATATGGGTCTTTTTTCTTTATGCAGTCTGACCCGCCGCTGGTACCGGGGCGATATGATCTTCATGTACTCCCTGATCTTCACATACGTTTCCTTATCATCGACAAGGATTTCCATAACATCACTCGTGAAGTAATCACGGAGCGTTCTGAGCCAGATATCCTGTTCCTTGTAAATGAGCGAGAGAGAAGGCGCCTTTTTCACACTCTTTTTTATGTTTCTCCACATCCGCAAAAGCCTGTTGAGATCCCGCGACAGCTCCCGTTTGTTCTGCCCATGGGCCGACGTGCGAACAATGTAACCGATCTCATCCGGAAGCTTCAGTTGGCTCATGATGGACTTGAGGCGCTTCCGTTCCTCTTCGTCCTCTATTTTCCGCGACACTCCGCCACCGTTTCTCCCGGGAGTCAGAACAAGGTAGCGGCTGGCAAGTGACAGGTATGTCGTAAGATGGGCGCCCTTCCGTCCCGGCATCTCTTTGGTAACCTGCACAAGCAATTCCTGCCCTTTTTTTGCGATCTTCTTGACCGGAGGGACTCCCTGATCTTTACCCGTATCCACGGGGGTCAGATAGTATTCAGGGTGTATCTCGCTCGCCTGCAGAAAACCGTTCTTCCCCGTGCCGATATCCACGAAGCAGGCCTGCAGGCTTGATTCAACCCGAGATACCACTCCCTTGTAAATATTTCCGATCGTCTGTTCAGCCGTAGATGTCTCAATGAAAAAGCCATCGACCTTTCCGTCTTTGACAATGGCGACGCGATATTCTTCCGATTCCAGTGCATTAATGAGCATTTTCATAGTCATAATTCTTATACTGCTTTCCTTCCGTGTTGTTTAAAATGTTGGCATGCCTGATACATAAAGGTTCGAATGGCCGCCTCTCTGCCCGGCTGTACAGTGGCGTCATACGGGGTGTCGAGATACGGAAGCCCAAGCTGATTCATGATGGGTTTGATAATAGAAGATGTAATGGTACTCGGCATGCAGGTAAATGGATAAACATTTACCACCCCATTACATCCCTCTCGAGCGTATTGCACGATCCCTGGAATACTCAGACAGGCCTCCGTGCCGGCGTCAAACGAATAGAGATCTTTCTCTTTCAACACTTCTTCCAGGTGGGCCACCCGGTGATCCCGCACGATATCGAGCTTTGATGCAAGCCTGTCATAAGCCTTCTTTTGCCTGAATTCCTGATAATAAAGTTCCGCCCCGTACCCGAACATTTTCTTCAGGTGTTCTCTCATAGGCGCGAACCGAAGCTGTTTCATGCTCAGCCGGAACGCTGTTTTTGCATCACGCAACCGGTCGTAGGAGGTGTAATTCATCCATTCTGCAATGGATGCGTTTACCACCTCTCCGCCAAATTGCTCGATCACCCTGATGATATCCTGATTTGCATGCACGTGGGTACGCACATAGATTTCCCCTACCATGCCGATGAGCGGCTTTCTCGGCATATGAGGGTTCACCAGCCGTTTTCCCTCGTCAATGATCTCTTCCATGGCATCCAGAATTCGATCGAACTCTTTTCCAGGACCGTGCCGCTCAAACTTCTCCTCCATTCGGTGCATGGCCTCTTCAATGAAACAATCGGTTGTTCCCGGGTCTTTTTCATAGGGCCGTATTCTCCAAAGCACTCGATCCAGGATGTCGGCCACAACCACAGAAAAATAAGAAGTTCTTCGAAGATCGCTGACGCGCTCACGGTCAATGAGGCCGGTGAGCGCATAGCCGTCATCGGTTGTGAGGGAGCCGATTTTCAAGCGATGCAGCTCGGGCAATGAATCCAGGATAATCCTCTGGTATTTGTTGTACATCCCGAACCGGCAGGGCCCGCTTGATTCGGGCATGAAGTAGATATACTGATCGGGATCAAAAGCCTTTCCCAAACGCTCTTGTTCCTTCTTCATAAAAGAGAGGATATCCCCGGTGGTGATCTGGCAGGGATAACACTCCTTTCCCGAAGTATATTCCATACCGAGATCGAGACCCTCGAAGGTATCCATCACCTTCGCCTGGATGCCGAATCCCCGAAATGCCGCCGCCAGCAGATGTGAGCCAATCCTGTTCATCTGGGGAATCAGGAAAATCTTTTCCTGCAGGCTGAATCGTCCCAAGGTTTTATTGAGCGATTCGAAACTTATTACTTTTTCCGATTCCACTTTTCTCTCACTCAAACGGCTGAAAAGGGTTCCTTATTCAGAAAAACTCCTAACGGCGTCCTGTTCCTGTGCCCCATGTTTTTCTGCTAGTTCGCCAGTTCGACTTTCCTCTCCGTGTGACTGCGGAACTTCCGCATCGTATTTTTGATCACATTTTTGTACGCCTCAAGTCGCGTCATGACACCGGCAACGGCACTGTGTTCATCAAGCTCCAAGATCAGGTAGGGATCATCCCTCATAATATGCTTATAAAAATGTTCGATAAAGGAATCAGCCCCGCAGCTGAAATTGGTAAGATGGAGGCCGAAGTAATGGTCATGAGTTGCTGCAAGTTTGGCGGTGCGGAGAATCTGGGCGCCGAGCCCCCAGTACATTGAAGGAAAATCAGAAAGATCCACGGCGGAGGAGTCAACAAAATCCATGGGCAGCGCCAAAAGACCCAGTTTTGCCAGATTCGGCCCCAGCCGCAAATTCAACCGCTCGTCATAAAGGTTATAGGGCCTTCCCGTCACCAGCAGCACCGGTTCGAGTTTATCCACTTCCTGAAGCGTTTCATCCCCTTTCTTGATGAGCTCTTTCTTGAACTGGGCCTCTATTTCAAGGGCGTTGTAAACGGCTTTTCTGACTTCTTCCCTACTCTTTTCCAACTGGGTCCGAATCTGTCCCCAGATTTCCAGGGCAAGGGTATCCGGATCATACTTGAAATGGACCACCGGGCTCAGAATATTGTTTCCTTCCATGGGAAAGGCAGCCCGCATCATGTAGGAATTACTCTGACTCATGGGGCAATAATACCCCGTTTCCTTATCCGCCGGTGTCTGCATATTGATAACGCTCGGAAGAAAAAGGTACGCCGTCCTCCCCATCAATTCCCGCACATGACCGTAGGAGACCTTAACCGGATAACAGGTCTCCGCCATCACCGATTCAATACCTGCCTGAGATATGCGGCCATTCGTGGGCGGGCTCAAGATAAGCCGCATGCCAAGCTCGTCAAAAAAATGGGCCCAAAAAATAGCGGTTTGATTTCCATACAGTGAACGCTGCATTGCGACGGTGGGACGGCCGTTTCTTTCCATCACAGCGTCGCTGCCGAGTTCCTCACAGACCCCGTCCAGGTAGCTTTTCCAGATATCCTGCCGCACCTGGAAAAAATTCCGTTTTCTGACACCGCTGGTTCTCACCACATCATACCGGCCGCACTCACCGCCCCAGATGCTGTGCCGTCCGTCAAAATCATAGATTTTCAGCTTGCATTCATTGTGGCAATGGGGATCGGCATGACAGATTTTTTCCTTGAAGGACATGCGGTCGTTGATGGCACTGTTCAAGCCCCTGAAACTGCTTTCTTCTGCTGCCTCAAACTGCATTTTCTCCTGCACGCTGATTGCGGCCCCATAAGCTCCCAGGACCTCCCGATGCGGCGGTACGAGGACAGCACGGCCCAAAACATCCTCAAAGGCCGCGACAACCCCCTTGTTGAGTGAAGGGCCCCCGAGAAACATTACTTTTTCTCCGATCTTCCGCTTTCCCACCACCCGATTCAGGTAATTGTGCACGATGGCGTAGCAGAGACCCGCGATGAGGTCCTCGCGTAACACTCCTTTCTGGTGATAGGAGACAAGATCAGATTCCATGAAGACGGTACACCGTTCCGCGAGCTTTATCGGCGCCGTTGATGCGAGTGCTATGTCCTGAAATTCTCCCACAATATTAATGCCATATTTTCCGGCAAGTTCGTGCAGAAAACTCCCGGTCCCAGCTGCACACACCTTATTCATGTCAAAATCAAGCGGGTACCTGTTCGCTATTGAAATGTATTTCGAATCCTGCCCACCTATCTCAAAAATGGTGTCTATGTCGGCGGCGATCTCAACTGCTCCCCGTGCGTGCGCCGTGATCTCGTCGATAATTAGATCAGCGTTCAGGAAATCTCCCACCACGTTTCTTCCGGAACCGGTGGTTGCAGTGCCCGCAATCTCAATCTCGTCTCCCATTTCATCGAGGACGGTTCTCAACAAGCGTTGGGTGACTTCTATGGGCTTTCCCTGGGTCGGGACGTAGCACTTCTGAACAATCTCCCGGTCACTGGTCATGAGCGCATATTTCGTGGTCGTGGAACCGATATCAATCCCCAGGTATACCTTCATCCCCTTCTTCAAAGGCCGTGTCCTGACCTCGTTGCTCTCGGGGAAAATGGTTTCTTTCAGTGTAAGTCGGGAAGTCCGGGGCGCCGTGATCTCTGTGGGACCGCTCACTGTCTCCGTTCGCTTCAAACCCACCGGGATTTCTCTCTTCTGCGAAAGGGCCTGGATGGCCACCCCCAGAGCGCCGAGGGATGTGTTGTGGGGGGGTATGATCAGGTGCGGGAAATAGTCCCTGAAGGCCTTCACCTGGAGCCCATTCAGTGATAGTCCCCCGGTGAAAAGTATGGGCTCTTCAACCACGCGGTTGCTGACGATGGTGCTCATGTAGTTTCTGGCATTCCCGATGTGAAGCCCGTAGATAATATCTTCAAGGGTTTCCCCTTTGTTCTGCAGGTGAATCATATCCGATTTGGTAAAAACGGTGCAGCGGCAGGCAACATTCGCCGGCTTTTTGCTTCTTTCACCGAGTTCAACAAAGTCACCGAGGATGGCATCGATCTTTTCCTGGGAAATATCCACCTCCCTGGCATACAGGGAGGTGGCCAGGCGCTGGGCCTGTTGATCAATGAATGATCCGGTACCGGAAGCACAGGGCCCGTTGGTGGTGAAGGATGAGAGATTCCAGCTGTTGCCCCCGTCCCGGGACACTTCGCTTGAATGGTCGATCTGAAAAAGCGCCGTATCCTGGCCGCCCATACTGATGATCGTCCGTACATCGGGCTGGACGAAGAGAGCGCCCAATACCTGGCTGATGGTTTCGAATTCATAAAGTGTTCCGAGTTGTTCGCTCAGTTTCTTGCCGTGGCTTCCGGTAAAAGAAAAACACCTGATACGGTCAGATCCAAATTTCTGTTCAAGAAGCCGGATAAGGCTGAAAACTCGCTCCTCAACCCTTCCCAAGTGACGCTCGTAGGGAGCTTCATACACGATTTCCTTGCTCTCATTCAGGACGATGCAGTTCAGACTCACGGATCCGGAATCAATTCCCACATAGAGTTGCTCAGCCACTTCCATGATCCTCCTCTCTGCAGGTCTCCATCCGCGCAAAAAAATCGTCGCCATACTGTGTGGAACAGAAATGTGCCAAAATTTTTATTTTCACTTCTTATATCTTTCTGTCAAGAGGAATGGTTTCCCTCTTAATGCGCCTCACCCCAGTTTTTACCGTATCCCATATCTACTTTGAGCGGAACCAGAAGGGCATATACTCCCTCCATTTCTTCTCTGATGACCGGCATCAGTGCGCTGAGCTCTTCTTCAGGGACTTCAAACACCAGCTCGTCATGGACCTGGAGCACCATTCGAGAGTGAAACCCGCCTACCCTGAGACGGTCGGCGATATGGATCATGGCCAGCTTGATGAGATCCGCGGCAGTTCCCTGGATGGGGGTATTGACCGCCATTCGTTCCGATTCACCACGGATTACCCGGTTTCTGTGATGAATGTCCGGCAGATAACGCCGCCTGTTCAGCAACGTGGTAACGTAGCCCTGCTCCCGTGCCATGGAAATCATATTATCCTTAAACCGTTCAACTCCCTGATACCTTTCATAATACGCCTCAATATATTTTTTTGCATCCCGAGAAGAAATCCCCGCTTCTTCGCTCAGTTTCTGAGGGCCCATGCCGTAAATGATGCCAAAATTGATAGCCTTGGCAATCCGCCGCATATCGGCATTTACCAGTTCCCGCTCAACGCCGAGAATATCAGCGGCCGTACGGGTATGAATGTCGTCTCCCCGTGCAAACGCCTCGAGAAACGCTCTGTCTTTCGAATAGTGCGCAAGGATTCTCAGTTCCACCTGACTGTAGTCCGCTGAAAGGAGGACTCGCCCTGATTCAGCTATGAATCCTTTCCGTATCTCTCGCCCCTCTATCCCTCGTGCGGGAATGTTCTGCAAGTTGGGATTGCTGCTGCTCAATCGCCCGGTAGCGGTCACGCTCTGATTGAAGGAGGTATGGATGCGGCCGGTACGTCTATCCACCATCCTCACCAGCGCGTCCAGATACGTGGACTTCAACTTGGAGAGGGTCCGATACCGCAGAACAAGGCTGGGTGTCCTCTGGGGAAAAGCGGAGAGTTTTTTCAGGGCTTTTACGTCGGTAGCATAGGATTTTGTCTTCGCTGTTTTCCCCTGCATGGGAAGCCCCAGCTTGTCAAAAAGTACTTCGCCGAGCTGTTTCGGAGAATGGATATTGAATTCCATGCCGGCTTCGGCATAGATAGCATTTTCGATGGTCTTCAACTGATCCGCAAAGGTTGCAGACATGGTTTCAAAAAATGCCCGATCAATCTTGATCCCGGCGAGCTCCATATCCATGAGCACCGGCAGGAGTTTCATCTCCAGGTGGTAAAAGAGTTCCTCGTTCTTGTCTTTTTGCAGCTGCTTTTCCAATCGATGCATCAGCCGGAGTGTGATATCCGCATCCTCGCAAGAATAGTCCCTTGCGGTTTCGAGATCAACCTCGGAAAAATTACGC
>Ga0316576_10001647_pt1 | contig 12216 bp, 9 predicted proteins | sample S0NA_FD_203075 | JGI IMG/M metagenome (GOLD analysis project Ga0316576, IMG submission 203075) | Rhizosphere microbial communities from salt marsh grasses in Alabama, United States - S0-2_050615r3r5 | ecosystem: Host-associated > Plants > Roots > Rhizosphere | place: USA: Alabama | collected... | reverse complement strand
TTAGCCCGTACTTGCGTGTCAGCCAGCCGAAGCCGCCGCCGAGGGTCAGCCCGGCGACCCCCGTCGTGGAATTGATCCCGACCGGCGTTGCGAGACCAAAGGCCTGGGACTCGTGATCGAGGTCGCCGAGGGTCGCGCCCGGTGATACATAGGCGCGGCGCGCCTCGGGGTCGATGTGCACCGACCGCATCGCGGAGAGATCGATGGTCAGCCCGTCGTCGCACAGCGCGTTGCCGGCGATATTGTGGCCGCCGCCGCGCACCGAGACCAGCAGCCCCGCATCGCGGGCCACGCGCACAGCATGCATGACATCCGCCACCCCCGAGCATCGGGCGATGGCTGCTGGATGCCTGTCGATCATTGCATTCCAGATGCGCCGGTCCTCGTCGTAAGTCGGGTCACCCGGCAAGATGACCGGGCCCCGCATGCCTGCTGGGAGGGTCTCGATAGCCTGGGGCGATGGTGTGGTCATGTCGATTCTCCGCGTGAGTCCTGGGTTTGGCCTAGAGCGCGCCTGCCGGCACAGAGCGTGCGGGAGTTGCCTTTATCCTGCCCTGCAGAGGCCGCGAGCCGCCGATGACGCCCGCACCCGCGGATCGGACAAGGCGGAGCGATTCTGTGGATCCCCGGTCTCGGCGTCGCTGTCCTTCCTTTTGCGAAGGGGTTCCGGCCGTGCGTGGCCTGAGGCTGGGTATCGGGCCCCAGTCGTGCACACTTCTCATCAGGCCGAATATCGAGTGCTCGCCGGCGATCGGGCTGCTGAGAGTGCAGTTTGGTTGCCAGCTACGACGAACGGCCGCAGGTACTTTCGCTGTTCCTTTGTGAGCTCGCCACCACCACGTCATTACCCGACCTGGCGGAGGGCGTTTGTTACGGTCATTGAGAAGCAGGTTCCACGCCAGAAGGACGGGGAGCGTTCAGCACGTGATGGGGCCGGGTGTTGTAAGTCTCGGACAGCTACGAGGTGGCGCTACGACTCGCGACTGTATTGGCTCAACGCAACCTGCAGTTGGTGTATTTACACCGCACCGGGGTGCCCAATTGCTGGCTGTGCGCGGTGGTGCACCATTCTCTTGAGGCAGGTGTATTTGCTCGTCTCGGTCCGAAAGCTGGGGCAGTAGAGCACTCGGAAGGGGAGGACCACCCCAGCCTCCCGTGCCCGCCCGTCAGCGGAGAGCAGCCTGACGCCAGATCAAGTTGGACTTTGCGAACGTGGGTCTACGGTTCAGTGTATCTAGTCAGCCTTTCAAAGCGGTGAAAGTCATGAAACGTCTATATTTCATGCTGCCCGACAAGGAAGCCTGCAAGAAGGTCGTTGCCCAATTTCGGGGTGCCGGCATACCAAACCGGCGCCTCCATGTGGTTGCCAATGTAGCCATCCCGCTTGAAGATCTGCCGGAAGCCGGTTTAACGGAGAGAACTGAGGTCGTGCATGGCGTCGAACGAGGACTTGCTCTAGGCGGGACCGCCGGCCTGCTGGGCGGGATGCTTGTTCTGGCCTTTCCGCCCGCTGGTATTGTGGTGGGCGGCCAGGCGTTGGTGGCGGCAGTGACCGCCGGCGGTGCAGGCTTCGGTGCACTCGCATTGGGTCTAATCTCCAAGGATATTCACAACAAAGATATAGCGGCCTTCGAAGACGACATCGCGCACGGCCGCATACTGCTGATGGTAGACGTGCCGAAAGAGGAGGTTGCACATTGGGAGCAGCTTATCCTGGCGCATCATCCGGGAGCGGAAATCGGTGTCTCGGCGCTATCCCGGCCATGAGCGCTTTGGATCCCGGTCCCTGGGTCAGGCGGGATCGCCGCATCGATGTGGGGATGACCGGTTGGCCGCCTCGTGGCCTAGGCGTCCGTGCCCGGTATCCGGGGGTACCTAAGGCAAGCGGTGAGCGTCTTCCGCGTGACACTGCGGGCTGCTGGAGTTCCGTTGTGGCATTACCACAGGTATCGACGGCGGGCAGCCGCTCGTCGGGACGATATCGGACCTCGGCGTCTCTTTGGCGCCGTCTGAAGGGTGTCCGACCAAAAACATCGGTCTTTTCCGGAGGCGCTGCTACCTTTTCGTTTAGGTGTTTGGTCCAAGCGTATTCTTGCACGAGCAACTTACCGTGCGCCCGGCTGGGCCGCCGACCGATCAAGTCTCGCTTCAGAGCGCGCAGCGCGGCCTTCCCCAACAATCGGCCACGGAGGGAGTTCCCAAAGGACATCGGGCCTTCGGGCTGCTCCGGACGGAGTCGCGGACGGGAACGGGTCCATTCTGTTTCGATGCGGCATCCCTTGCGAATGGCTCCGTCGCGCCCGCACCGCTGGCTCGGCGACTCACAATCACCAAAGCGAGGAAAGGGCAATGCAGAAGATTCTCTCCGGAATACTTACGGCCATGTTGGCCGCGTCCGCGGTCGCCGATGAGATGGGTACACCCGACGAGGCCAAGGCCATGAGTCTCAAGGCCCGGGACGCGGTGAACGAGATGGGCCGCGACAAGGCCTTTGCCGCCTTCGCCGACCCCGATGGCGAGTTTCGCGACAGAGACCTGTACGTATTCTGCATCGATATGGACGGCGTGCTGATCGAGCAGCCGATCAAGCCGGAACTGGTGGGCAAGAACATGTACAACTTCAACAAGTACGGTGACCTACTGTTCCAGGACATGATCAACCTGGTCAAGAAGTCGGGCCAGGGCTGGGTGGATTATCGCTGGCCTTATCCTGGCACCGATGAGGTCCGCGCCAAGACCAGCTACGTCGCCGCCAACGACGAGGGCTTCTTCTGCGGTGTCGGCGCCTACAAGTGACGCCGGGGTCGCGAAAAGATCGCGACCGCCGGTTCGAATGTCTCAGCATATCATCGCCCGACGGCGGCGAAGCCGTCCTCGGGCGTCAGCAGTGCCCAGTCAAAGCCGTTGAGACTGTAATCCGGGACCATGGTCCGGCCATCGACGGAAACGTGGATGGCGACCGCGTCGGCGGCAGCAATGGGTTGGGAGCTGCCGCAACACGTCAGCCGGAGCAGCGTCAGCAAGGGGCCGGACAGCAGACACCCGGCATAGGAGGCCGACAGGCGGCTGTCGCCCATGAGCGGGTAGCCCGCCGTCGGTACACCGGCCGTGCAGGGACGCAACGCATCGCCGAGGGGCGCGCTGCCAAGCCGGCGAGAGGTATCTGCCCCGACTGCGGCGAGCTGCCGAGCCCGAGAGAGTGGCGCGCGGTCGCTTTGGCGTCGCCACGAGCGCGGATCATATCGGCAGGCGCAATGTTGTGGCCGCCAGTCCCTGTTGGCCAAACGCATCCAATGTCTGCCAAGCACTTGACAGACAGGAGGTTTGGTCGATGCGGTTGAGACTTGGTAACGATGCTGCACAATCAATCACGGATCATTGATCTTCCGGCCGACATATCCTGAGTAGCGGAGGCGTTCCTCACCGTTGACAGTGATTGCCCTCAACGTCTCGCCCCGCATACGTCCAAGCCCCAGAATGATCGCCTCGGTGTCGGAGATCGGACGCAGTGGAACCTGAACCGGCGCAGCAGAAAGCTTTGGCAACCGGTAGCTCATGCAAAGTTGGCCATCACGAAGCTTTAGGCGGGGCTCGGACAACGGAAAGCCGGGATCGGGGTTTAATAGCTGATAATCTCCGATCCGCTCCAGCCAAACCTTGGGGAGGGGTGTATCCGGGACCTGCTCGCCGATGATGACCCGCTCGTCTCCATGGCGGGCGACAACGACCTCGCGGCCGTCGATATCCTCTGTTCGGAACTGCATGGCCGCCAACGGGCGCATGCTTAAAGGCAACGAGCCGAGTGCATCATCGCCAAGACCGAACCAGCCGTTAGGATAGGGGATCAGGTCGAAGGTCTCCTCAACGATGCACGCGCAGAGCTTGGGATCCTTCGCTTGAATCGCTATGAGACCGAAATCGGTGGCATACCGGCCGGCAATGTCGGCGGGAGACGGTTGGGAAGGCTGCTTCTGCGGTTCAGCCAGCACCCAGTTCCCTGTTGGCCGACCAGCGCTGGTGTCCAGCACGCGTGTCAGGATTTCCTCCGCAAGTCTGGAGACGATCGGCCGGGCGCCGTCGGCGTTGGCAAGGACCACGACACCGAGTCCCCATTCGGGCAGGAGGATCATCTCGCTTCCGAACACGAGCGTCGTTCCGCCGTGGCGCACCACGACACCGCCATCGGGGATCGAGCCATTCTCCAGGAACCAGCCGAGCCCGTTCACGACGTCGAGGTCCAACGACACGTCAAGGTTCTGCGGCTCCCACATTTGCTCGATCGTGGCCCGATCGAGCAGTCGGTAGCCACCCCGCAGCCCGCTCGACAACAGCGCCTTCATGAAGCGGCCCATGTCCTCGGCCGATGTGTAGAGGCCGTGGGCCGGTAGGTCCCGTATGGGTAGGAGCGCGAAGCGCCGCCCGTCCCGATAGCCAGCCGCAACAGGGCCTCTCGCCGGCGCCGGCTCGCCCATACTGCTGTGCCGCATGCCGAGGGGCCGGAACAGGTGGTGCGCCATGTAGTCCTCATAGCTGGTCCCTGAGACCGCCTGAACCATGTGGCCGAGGAGCGTGTAGCCCAGGTTCGAGTAGGAGAAGACCAGCTCTGGCGGAAAGGCCGTGTATTCTTCATCGATCTGTTCCACGACTCGGGTGAAGGACGTGTCGGTCCACATGCCCTTGGTCAGGTCCGTGGGCAGACCGGCGTGGTGGCTGAGCACGCTGCGTACCGTGATCGGGGCCGCGGTCGTATCGAAGCGGCTGCGGATCGAAAACGCCGGCAGATAGGCGTTCAGCGGCTGGTCGATGTCGATTTGATTGGATTGCGCCAGCTGCATCACCGCTGTCGCGGTCAGCGGTTTGGCGAGCGAACCGGCTCGATAGACGGTGGACGGCGTGGCGCGAATGCGATTCTCCAAGTCCGCGTGGCCGAATCCTTCCGCCCACAGCGTGGTGTCCCCACGCACCACCACCAGACTGAGGCCGGGCACTTGATATCGCTCCAGCGCGGCGCCGATAAGTGGCGCAAGGTCGTCCCGGATCGTTCTGATCTCGTCGATCACGACGGGGGTGGTCGGGCCCGAGGATGGTGCCTCTGCCGCAATCGACCAAGGATGGAGGACGACCGCTGCCCCAACCAGGACGAGCGGGCGGAGCTGTCGGCCCAGCGGGCGCGAGATATCGGACATGCAAGCTCTCCCCGGGCCCGCAGGCCCACCGGTCAGTCGCGCGGCCAAACCGCGGCGAGCGTATCGGGAACGGCATTCCGCGCGTCGGCACGGCACAGCTCAGTGTCGGCGCTGGGGGAAGCTTGGTTTAGATGGGCAGGATTGTCGAGAGTCTCTGCGTCCGCGGTGATCCGGGGGAGCCTCGTCCCCCGAATCAGACCTCGTCTACAGATCCGGGTCGCCGCTGAAGCCCCGATAGATGTCCGGTCGCTCGTGACCGTCCACCGGGGCCTGGAAACGCTTGAACAGGTCATTGTTGCCGTCAGCCCAGCCCTGGTACCGGTCGAGACTGTCGCCGACACCGCGTTGGATCACACCGCTACTCGTGTACGGATTGGCAACGGGTCGTAGGTCCTGGTTTCCCTGCGCGAATCCCTGGTAGAAGTCGTCGGCTCCCGCCGCTGTGGCGAGCAAGGCCGCGCCGATGGCTACCGTTAGTCGGTTCATGGTTCCTCTCCTCGTCTGTCTGTTTCTGTGATTGAGCGTGGGACGACATACGTCTTGTGAGCAGCCCCACAGGCTCCGGGCTCTTTGCATCTGCTGCGGCCCGGGGGCGACATCTGCGCCTGAGTAAAAACCTAGCAGCAGACTCGGCTAATCTTCTGACTAACAGACGACCGTTTTACGACGTTTTCCTAACGGAGCCTCCCCAGCGGCTTCCTCAGCGACGAGGGGAGCATCATGATCCTTCCGCACGCAGGCCGACCGGCGCTCCCTGGGCCTCCGCAGCCCGTTGACCTGGCGCCGCCTGAGCCCTTCAGTGTCGGCGAATGGCTGGTGGATGCGCAACGCAACCGGCTTCGTTGCGGCCGCGAGGAGGTCAAGCTGCAGCCGAAGCTCATGGACGTGCTGGTCTATTTGGCCGAGCGGTCCCATCAGGTCGTCTCGCGCGAGGAGTTGGAGGCTTCGGTCTGGACGGGTACCGTAGTCGGCTACGATACGGTCACCGGCGCCATCCATAAGCTGCGGCACGTACTTCAGGATGACCGGCGACAGCCGCGTTACATCGAGACGGTGTCGAAACGCGGTTATCGGTTCGTTGCACCGGTGCGGCGCTCGCCGCCAGCCAGTGGCCTACCCGAGCGTCGGTCCCCGCAACGCGACGATCGTCAGGCCCGCTGCGTCTGGCGTCATGTTTCACGAAGGACATTCCTCCGGTGCGGAATGCTCATGAGGGGACTGTCGGCAGCCGCACTGACCATCAGCCACCGATGGGAGCCCAAGACCCTCTCCGTAGTACAGACGCCGGCTGCCACGGTTGTGGTACGACCTTTTAGCAGCATCTGCGGCGACGGCAGGGAGCCCCTTGACGCTGCGCTTTCCGACGAGCTTGTCACCGGATTGGCCCGTTTACCCCCCATCACGGTGACGTTGGACAGCACCCCACCCCCCTTCGCACAGGCAGAAACCGGCGAGCGCTCGCTGACTCGAGAAACCCCCTCGCGCTATCTGCTGTGCGGCAGCATTCGTTGGCTCGACGATGCGCATGTACGGATCAATGCCCGACTGATCGATCGCAGTCGTGACGTCCTGCTCTGGGCACACTCCTACGAAAGTGATGTCGGCAACGTCATTGCCGTATCTAATCAGATCACCGCCGATCTCATGACAACGCTCGCGATTCGTCTCAGCCCGGGGATGCAACAGGACCTCGGACCGCCGATAACAACGAATCCATGTGCCTACGACGAGTTCCTGATCGGGCGCCTGCGCTTCTATCAGTACGCCACCAGGGAACAGAACGACCGCGCCCGAGATCACTTCCGCAGCGCCCTGAGACATGATCCGAGCTTTGCGATGGCAGCCGCGATGCTTGGATGGACATACGTCATCGACACCATGAATGGTTGGACAACGAATTGTGAAGAGAACCTGCTTCTCGCTCTCGACTATTTGGCTGATGCAGCGCGAGTGGACGATTCACTTTCCTTGGCGTTCTTCGTGCGCGGCATCGCGTTCCGGGAACTGGGCAGCCTTGCGGAAGCAATGATGCAAGCGGAGAAGCTCCTGCTGGTCGACCCCGGGTACCCGAACGGGCACCTTCTGATGGGTACCGTCCTCGCTCGCGACGGTCATCCCGAAGCAGGACTCGCACATGTCCAGACCGCTGTGGCCTTGTATCCGGATCATCCTTCCAACTACTACTTGCCACTGGGACAGGCATACTATCTCTGTGGTCGCTATGCCGAGGCCACGAATGCATTTCGTCAGGGCCGTGCGCGCCACCCGATGTCGGAGCAGACGGGTCTCTGGTTAGCGGCCAGCCTCGCGGCGACAGGGAAAATTGAGGACGCAAGGCGCATTCTGCTGGAGATTCCTGGCTTTTCAGTCGCTGACCTCACGACGAATCTGGCCTGCAACGACCAGGCTCTTTACTCTGTTCTAACGGAACAACTGCGTCAGTTATAGCGATCGAGCCTGATGGTGCATGCAAACCGACCTCTCGCGATGCATTTGCAAAGAGAATCGCGGCGGCCTATTCGCCGAGTGCCCCCTCCTGTCCTTAGCCCAGCCTCGGTAGCGCGCGGTGGTCTGGATGCCCGCTCGGAACCGTGCGGCCGGTAACGACAGGCCGGCTGGGCGGTTGCGACTGCCTGCTTTCGGTCAAAACCGGAGCAAACCGGTGCGGCTGCTCTAACCGAATTGTTACAGAAAAAGCACGGCCCCTGGGGAGATTATCCGCTGCGTGCCGTCCCCCAGGAGCAATAGACGCTGCATTTGCCCTGCTTCGGTCGAATGGGCTTTGATCATGCCTTGGTCCACTGCTGTGTGCCGTAGGAGGCGCCGATGAAGGCCGACATCCCGCTGAGCTCGATGAATTCATCCACCACGCGGATACCACCACCACCGAGCTCGGTGATGCACCCGTGTGCGGCCACCAGCATCTGACGCAGCCACCGCACGCCCTCGGGCGTCTCGGCAAACGCCGCCAGCGCAGGCGGTGCCGACAGCACCTTCGGCGCACTCCAGTGTCGCAGCGTGCCGCGCGCCACGCCGGCAGCGGCCACCGCTGCGCGTTGACTCTGCCCACCCTGCTGCCCTCGCGCCACCGCGCCGAGTCGCTCGGCACGCCGCAGGCGATCATGAATTGGCGTTGGGCGTCGGGCTGCACTACAGTCAACAGCGGCAGGGGCATCGGGCAATGGCGCTTCCCTCGGTCAGTTCGCACTTCCAAGGGTACGCCGCCCCGGCACTCCTGCCACTCCCTCATCAGCCCCGATCGCCTACCCAAATACGCTGTCTTGGGCCAATCGATGATCGAGACCGTCATCCCCTTCGAGCTCTGAGCAGGGGCTGAGAGCGATCCCATGTATCCGTTTGAAGTCATCGCCGTCTTTCTCACCCTCGCCGCTGTCTTCAGCTGGCTCAACGACCGCTGGCTTGCACTCCCCAGGACGATTGGGCTGATGACCATCTCCCTGGCAGTGTCGCTCATGCTGCTCCTGCCGATTCCGGGCACGCCGTTCGTTGAGGACATCGTGCGCAATATGCTCGGCGAGCTGGATCTACGCGAGACGCTGCTGCATGGTGTACTGGGATTTCTCCTCTTTGCAGGCGCCTTGCACATTCGGCTGCGCGACCTGCTTCAACAGAAATGGGTCATCCTGACCCTCGCGTCGGTCAGCGTGGTGATATCGACCGCTGTTGTCGGGGCGGGCGCCTATACGCTGTTCGGCTGGCTCGGACTGTCCCTGCCGGTCATCTACTGTCTGCTGTTCGGTGCCCTGATCTCGCCCACCGATCCGATCGCCGTGATGGGGATCCTCAAGAGTGCCGGCGCGCCGAAGAGTCTCGAGGATCAGATCGCCGGCGAAGCATTGTTCAACGACGGCGTGGCCGTCGTGATCTTCCTGGCCCTGTACGGAGCAGTCTCCGGCGCCACGAGTATGAGCGCTTCCGATCTCTCGGTGCTGTTCGTCCGAGAGGCCGCCGGTGGCTTGGCGCTCGGACTGTCCGCGGGATGGATATCGCTTCGGTTGCTCGCCAAAGTGAAGGGCGACAGCGTGGGCATCATGATCACCGTCGCATTGGCCTGCGGTTCCTTCGCCTTGGCGGACCGGCTCGGGGTTTCGGCGCCCATTGCCGTCGCGGTCGCCGGTCTGATGGTAGGCAACCAGGGGCGGGATTCGTTGATTGCGCCCCGGATCATGCAGCGGGTCGACAATTTCTGGGAATTGGCGGACGACATCCTGAATGCAGTGCTATTCGTCCATATTGGCCTGGAGGTGATGGTCATCGCCCTGACTCTCGACTACATCCTGGCCGGGATGCTCGCGATCCCCCTCGTGTTGTTCGCACGAGCCGTCGGTGTCGGCCTGCCCATTGGGCTCATGCGTCGCTTCCGGGGCTTTTCCCCTGGCGTCGTGACATTGCTCACCTGGGGTGGGCTTCGCGGCGGCGTGTCGGTGGCACTGGCGCTGTCGTTGCCGGACGGCGAAGCACGGGACATCCTGGTCACAGTCACCTACCTCGTCGTCGCCTTTTCGGTCCTGGTCCAGGGTCTGACCCTCGCGCCGGTGATTCGGGCTCATGCCGCGCAGGCAGAGAAGGAATTGTCACGGGCTCGCTTCACTGGGGAACGGCCGAACGCGGGGTAAGCAAGGGTTGGAAAATCATCCTGCAGCGCCTTGCGCTCGTGTGCGCCGCTCCCGCAACCGTTCGATCAACACGTACAGCACCGGCACCAGCAGCAGGCTCAGCAGCGTGGAGACGATCATGCCGCCGAAGACCGCGTTTCCCAGCGAATGGCGGGCATTGGCGCCGGCGCCGGTGGCGACGACCAGGGGGGCGACGCCGAGGATGAAGGCGAAGGCGGTCATCAGGATCGGCCGCACCCGGATGCGCGCGGCCTCCAGCGCCGCCTCCTCGATGCCGCGGCCCTGCTCGCGCAGGCGCTTGGCGAATTCGATGATCAGGATGGCGTTCTTGCTGGCGAGGCCGACGAGCATGATGAGTCCGATCTGGGTGTAGACATCGTTGTCCAGCCCGCGCAGCCATTGCGCGGACAAGGCGCCGAGGATGGCCAGCGGCACGGCCAGGACGACGATGAAGGGCATGCTCCAGCTCTCGTAGAGTGCGGCGAGGAACAGAAATACGCAGATCAGCCCAAGGGCGAAGATGACCACCTGCTGGTAGCCGGCGCGGGTCTGCTCGAAGCTCAGCCCGGTCCATTCATAGCCGTAGCCGGCCGGCAGCACCTCGTCGGCGAGCGTCTCCATCGCCGCGATGGCCTGGCCGGAGCTGTGGCCGGGTGCCGCGGAGCCCGCAATGCTGACGCTGCGGTAGCCGTTGTAATGGGTGATGGTGCGCGGGCCGACGGCGGGCTCGACGCGGATGAAGGTGGCGAGCGGCGTCATGCTGCCGAGGGCATTACGCACTTGAAACCGTCCGAGATCGGCCTGCTGGCTGCGGGTGGCGCCCTCGGCCTGGACATAGACCTTGAACACGCGCCCGAATCGGTTGAAGTCGTTCACGTAGAGGCCGCCGAGCTGGGCCTGCAGCGTGTCCAGCACGTCGGCCATGTCCACGCCCTCGGCATAGGCCCGTTCGCGGTCGATACGCAGCTCGAGCATGGGCGTGTCGGCCGAGAAGCTGGTGAACAGGCCGGTGAGCTCCGGACGGGCATTGCCGCGATCCACCAGCGTTCCGGCCAGGTCGGCCAGCGTCTGCAGGTCGCCCCCGGCGATGGCCTGGAGCTCGAGCGCCAAGCCGCCGGTGTTGCCGAGGCCGTGCACGGACGGCGGCTGAAGGATGGCGATGCGGGCCTCGGGGAAGCGTGCCGCCAGGGCCTTGGCCCGGTCGGTGATGGGGCCGAGCTGGGTGTCCGGCGTCGAGCGCTCGTCCCAGTGGGCGAAGATGGGCACCACGGTGGCCAGGTTCTCGGCGCCGATACCCTCGACGAAGCTGTAGCCGGTGAAGCTTTGGGTGTGGGCGATGCCGGGGATGTCGCGCAGACCCGCGGCGAGCGCATCGGCGACCCGCTGGGTGCGCTCGAGAGTAGCGCCCTCGGGGAGCGCAACGTCGGCGAACAGAAAGCCCTGGTCCTCCGTCGGCACGAACGCCTTCGGTAGCGTCTGGAACAGGTGCACCGTCAGGCCCACCAGCAGCGCGAACACCAGCAGCACCAGGGGCCAAAGCCGGATCAGCCCGCCGAGGAAGCGCTGGTAGCCGCCGCTGAGGGCCCGCGCCCCTCGCGTCAGCGAGGTATCGCCGGACTTGGCCGTCGACGCGGCGGCGGCGCGGCAGCGCGGTCGCAGGAACACCGCGCACAGTGCCGGGCTCAGGGTCAGCGCGTTGAGCGCCGAGATGCCTACCGCGGCGGCGATGGTCAGCGCGAACTGGCGATAGAGCTGGCCGGTGACGCCGGGCATGAAGGCGATGGGTAAGAACACGGCCATCAGCACGAGCGTGGTGGCGATGATGGGGCCGGTGACGTCGTCCATTGCCTGGCGCGTCGCCTCCCGCAGAGAGCTGGCTCCCTGGTCCACCAGACGGCTCACGTTCTCGACGACGACGATGGCGTCGTCCACCACCAGCCCGACGGCCAGCACCAGGCCGAACAAGGTCAGGGTGTTGACCGAAAAGCCGAGCAGGTTCAGCAGCGCAAAGGCGCCGATCAGCGACACCGGTATCGTGATGGCGGGGATCAGGGTCGCCCGCCAGCTGCGCAGGAACAGGATGATGACCAGAAACACCAGCAGCGCTGCCTCGGCGAGGGTGATCAGAAGCTCCTGAATAGACGCTCGCACGAAGCGGGTGGTGTCGTAGTCGACGTGATAGTCGATTCCATCGGGGAAGCCCTCGGCCAGCTCCGCCATGATGCGGTAGGTCTGCCGGGCAATGTCCAGCGAGTTGCCGCCGGGTAGCTCGAACAAGCAGAAGTTCGCAGCCACGGCGCCGTCGCGGCGCGCGCGGATGCCGTAGTCCTCGGAGCCGAGCTCGACGCGCCCGACGTCGCGGATGCGCACCAACGAACCGTCCGGACGCCCCT
>Ga0316576_10001646_pt1 | contig 12220 bp, 11 predicted proteins | sample S0NA_FD_203075 | JGI IMG/M metagenome (GOLD analysis project Ga0316576, IMG submission 203075) | Rhizosphere microbial communities from salt marsh grasses in Alabama, United States - S0-2_050615r3r5 | ecosystem: Host-associated > Plants > Roots > Rhizosphere | place: USA: Alabama | collected... | reverse complement strand
CACCGAGGAGGCGGCAGACGAGCTCACGCGCGACATCGATCGCCGCACCGCGGCGCTGGGTGTGATTGCGGCGCGGCTCCCCGGAGGCAGCGGCGCCTGGCACGAGGGATCGCGACCGGAGCTGGAGGACTAGGTGGGCAGCGTCGTTTGCGCCACGCGAGGCGGCGCGGGCAGCCGGGCCACCCAGCTGCGCGCCATCGAGCTGGCAACGCAGGGCGATCGGCCGCTCGAGTTCGTGCTCGTGATCGATCCCTACGTGTTCGTGGACGAGGATCCAGGTACCCGTGAGGCCGTCGTCGCCGAGCTGAAGTGGATCGGCCGGGCGATCCTGAACCTGGCGCTCCTGCGTGCGGAGGCGGCCGACATCGATGCCGACGTGGTGATTCTCGAGGGCGACGTGCAGACGGAGGTCGAGCGCTACCTGCGCGAGAGGGACGTGGACGTCCTTCTCGTCGGGGCGCCCCGCAAGGCGACCGAGGACGACTTCGGCGACGATCCCGTCGAACGGTTCGCCGAGTCGGTCACGGCGGCCACGGGCGTGCCCGTGGAGATCGTGTACCCCGAGAGCCGCGAGCTGGTGTACGAAGATGCCTGAGCTGGCATCGCCGATGATGTGGTTCGCTGCGGCGGCGCCGATCGCCGTCGTGTTGGCCCTGATGGTCGGACTGCGCTGGGGCGCCACCAAGGCCGGGCCGGCCGGCTGGGTCGTCAGCCTGCTGGTCGCGGCGACCGTGTTCGGCGCCGGCCCGAAGCTGTTGCTACTGAGCCAAGGCAAGGCGGTCGTGCGGAGCATGTTCGTCCTCTACATCATCTGGCTGGCACTGGCGCTCTACAACGTGGTCAGTGAGGCCGGCGCCCTGGACGCCATCGGCGCCGGCATGTCGCGGCTCACTGCCGACCGCACCATGCAGCTGCTCATACTGGCGTGGGTGTTCTCGTCGTTCCTGCAAGGGGTCACTGGCTTCGGCGTTCCCGTGGCCGTGGTGGCGCCGATGCTGGTGGGGCTCGGCTTCCCGCCGCTCGCCAGCGTCGTCGCGACCGGCGTGGCGCACGGCTGGGCGGTGACATTCGGCAGCCTGGCCTCGTCGTTCTACGCGATGCTAGCGGTAACCGGGATGGACGGCGCCGATCTGGCCCCATGGACGGCTGCGCTGCTCGGGCTGGCGTGCCTGCCCTGTGGCATGGTCGCGGCCGCGATGCACCAGGGCCGGCGATCAGTCGCGCACGCCTTGCCGGCGATCCTCGTCCTGTGGGTGGTGATGGCCGGCACCCAGTACGCACTGGCGGTGGCCGGGCTGTGGAGCATGGCCGCGTTCGGGGCCGGCATCGCCGGCCTCGTGGCCTCCGCGGCCGTGGTGCGAATGGGCCGCTACCGAGCTGCTGCCATGGGTCCGACCGCGCCAGGAAGCGATTCGGCCGGCGGCGTAGGCTCGTCGGTCGGGCACCCGACCGCGACGGGTGCCGGAGAGGGCGGCGGCATGGGCTTCTTCGAGGCCATGTCGGCGTACTTCGTCCTGCTCGCCGTGGTGGTGGTGGGAGGGTTGGTCGGGCCCGTACGCGATGCGCTCGATACGGTGTCGTACACGGCGACCTTCCCGGAGACGCAGACCTCGCTCGGCTGGGTGAACGAGGCGGCGGCCGAGCGCGCTCTGCATGTGTTCGGCCACGCTGGAGCGCTCATCCTCTACACCTGCGCCTTTGCGTTCGCCATCTACTGGCTCCGGGGGCGCTATGAGCCGGGGGCCGCGGCGCGCGTAGTGGCCGCTACCATCAGGGGCTCGATCAAGCCCACGATCGGCATCCTGTTCATGGTGGGGATGGCCATGTTCATGGCCGACAGCGGAATGACCTACGCGCTGGCGCTCGGGATCAGCCGGGGCCTCGGGTTCGCGTTCCCGGTGGTCTCGCCGTTCATCGGCGCGCTCGGCGCGTTCGTGACCGGCAGCAACACCAACTCGAACGTGCTCTTCGCCGGACTGCAAGAGGGCACGGCCACGCTGCTGGGCCTCAACGTGCTGCTGCTACTGGGGGCCCAGAACCTGGGCGGGGCGGTCGGTAGCGTGTTCGCCCCGGCAAAGGTGATCGTGGGCTGCAGCACAGTTGGTCTGGCCGGGTGCGAGGGCGACGCGCTGCGCCAGATACTCGTCTACGGGCTGGCGATCGTCGCGCTCGGCAGCGTGGTCGTCGGTGTGATCAGCCTCCTGCCGTAAGGTCGCCGCCGAGGCCAGCAAACGGGTGAACTGGCGCACCTGCGCAGCGGCGCGTCAGCGCATCGGGGCACCGGCACAGATGCGCCGCGCCGGCGCGCCGGCGCCAGGTGGATGCTGAGGGCGAGCGCTGCCCAAGTCCGGGCATCGGTCGCGACAGGGCCGCGACCATTCGCCAGAGAGCCCCGACCATTCGCCAGGGAGCCGCGACCTTGCGCCAGGGAGCCGCGACCTTGCGCGAGGCCGAGCGATGCGAGCACCCAGGACTGGACACTGCCGCCAGAAACGCAAGAGCGGCGGGGGACGCATGGTCCCCCGCCGTCTGCGCCGTGGCTCCCAGGTGCGCCGGATCCCGGTCGCCGCGGCAACTGTGTCTCCAACGGGCCCCCGAGGCCGCTCCCCAGCACGCCCCACGGCGGCATCACATTAGAGACACCGCAGGGTTACGACGAGCCCGACGCTCGGATGTGACTGCCGGTCGCTCAGCCGTGACTGCCAGCCGCTCAGCCGTGACGGGCGGACGCACGGCGTGTGCGGGAAGCCGCGCCGGAGGTGCGGCGTGCGTGGGTAGCCGCGCCCGGGGTACAATGCACGTCGCGTAGCCGCGACGGGCGCTTCCGCCAACACCGCAGATGGAGCACGACGTGACGCACCAGATGACGCCTCAGCTCAACATAAGGTATCTGTACGCCTTCTGCAACGAGATAGATCCGATGCGCGAGTTCTACTCGGACGTGCTCGGCATGCAAGAGGGCTCGCACATGGACAGCGAGGACTTCGGTTGGCTGACGTACAAGAGTGAGGGGCTCGAGCTCATGTTCTTCCGTTGGGACGACGGGGTGCTGCCGGTGCAGCAGGCCGCGGCCTGGCAACCGGGCGGCGGTGACGGTGAGCTGCCGGTGATGTCGTTCTCGGTGCACGTGCCACGCGAGTCCTACGCCGCCACCGTCGAGCGGCTGCGGGCCAGCGGAGCGAACCTCGAGACCGCCGTCCCGACGTGGCGACAGGAGAGCTACTGGGGCCTCACGGCCCGCGACCCGATGGGCTACACGGTCGAGGTGTACAGCGATCCCGCCGAGAAGCCTGTGTCGACGGAGTGGCCGGGCAGCTGACGCCGTAGCTCCGGCATACGCTCCCGCCTGCGCACCCGTCTGCGCTGACGCAAATGCTGACAGCTGCGCTGACGCCGTAGCTCCAGCCTGCGCTGCCACCGTGGCTGGCGACCTCTGGGTCAGCGCGACGGCATCGAGCCCGCGCCATCTGCGGTCTTGCCTCGTCGCGATCGCGCCGGCCGCCGCGCCGTGCCGCCGAGCCCGACGATCTCCTCGACGATCCGCTCCCACGCCGGGCGGCCACCCGGCAGCGCGAGGACGTGCGTCCTGCCCACGTGGTCGCTTGCGCCGAGCCCCCGGCCCCGGGCAAGCATCGCCGTGAGCGGGCTGTCCTCGACGTGCCGCGCCAGCTCGGCCTCGGTCCAGCTGCGACCCCGGAGCGCCAGGACCGCCGCCAGCTCCACGCGACGGTCCTCCAGCAGGTAGTCGACGTGCCACCGCAGGCGCTTATCCCGCGGACTAGTCGGGCCGGGGCGGCCAAGCAGCAGGCCCTCCTCGGTGGCCAGGTCGGACCAGATGCGGTGCGGCTCGCCCTCGCACCGGGCGGCGTGGCGCAGGAGGCGCGAGGCGAGCGGACGTCCCGCGTCCCCGCGAGCCGAGCCCACGTAGACGACCGCCCCTGCCGCCACCGGGATGCTCGCGCCACCATCGTGACAACCGAATCGCACCGCGACCGTCTCGGCGACGGTCAGGAGCAGGACGTAGGCGCCGCCCGGCTCCTTGGGGCCGAGCACCTGCACTCGCGGCGCGCCGTCGTCGGCGCGCCGAGTCGCCTCGCCCGCCGGTGCGCCGGACGCGGTGCGGTCACCGTGCATCGAGATTCCAGTCTTGTGTTTTCGAATAGCGAAAGCGCGGATTGACATTCCGAAACACGCCGGTTATAATCCTGACGGTCACCCGGCATCGGGTCGGGCTGTGAACGGCTCGGATGAACTACATCTTGAACCAAAGGAGTGGACGGAGAGATGTACGGCATGTGGCAGGAGTTGCTGGCAGTTGCAGTCGTTGCTGAGTGGCGCGCCGACCGCGAGCGTCGGGCGCGCCACGAGCGGATGGTAAGGTTGGCCCACGAGGCGGAGCGCCGCAAGGGCCAGTCTCAGTAGCGATAGCGGGAGGTCGGAATGAACCAGCTCCTTACCTCGTGTCCCATCTGTCAGGGTGAGCTGACCGTCACTCGAGTGTACTGCCGCTCGTGCGACACAACCATCGAGGGGCGCTTCAAGCCTGGCCCGTTCGCGGAGCTCACGGCCGAGCAGCAAGCGTTCGTCGAGGCGTTCGTGCGCTGCGAGGGCAAGTTCACCCGGCTGGAGGGCGAGTTGGGGCTATCGTATCCGACCCTGCGCGGCCGGCTGCACGACGCGATCCGCGCCATGGGCTACGAGCCCGGCGGTGGTGAGCCGAGCGGCCTGACTGAAGACGAGCGGCGCGAGGTCCTCGCGCGGTTGGACGACGGCCGCATCGATGCCGAGGAGGCCATGCGGCTGCTACAGGGAGGTGAAATGTGAGTAGGCAAGTCGAGCGAGTTGAAGTCGAGAGCTGCGAGAGGGTGATTCTGGACGGGATCGCGGGTGACGCGAAGATCGAAGGTTGGTCAGAGGAAGCGGTCGAGGTCAGGGCAGCCGAGGAGGCTACGCCGCGACTGGAGGTCGGTGACGGCGACGTGACGGTGAGCGTCGATGGCGACTGCGTTGTGCGCATCCCCCGGCGGGCAAGCCTCGAAGTCCATGACCTGCCGGGCGACCTGCGGGTCATCGGCGTAGCCGGCGGCGTCGCGCTGGGCGCGGTGTCGGGCGACGTGGCCTTGCGCGACGTAGGGCCAACCCGGGCCGCGGCCGTTGCCGGCGACTTCTCGGCCAAGTCGGTGGACGGTGACCTGCACGTCGGCAGCGTCGCCGCGGACGCGGTGGTGCGGCAGGTCGCCGGGGCGCTGACGTTGAAGCGCGTGGGCGCGGACCTGTTCGCCAGCGACGTGGCAGGCGATGTGAAGGCCACCGCCGGCGCCGACGCCGCCCTTTTCCTGACGCCGACCGACGACGTCAAGTACAAGGTGGTGGCGGGGGCCGATCTGAAGTGCGTGCTGCCGGAAGACGTGAGCTTCACCTACCGGCTCAGCAGCGGCGCGGGTGCGCCAAGGATCTGCTTCCCGGGCGTCGAAGAGGGCGCCGCCGGCGGCGAGCACCGCCACGAGCGCGTAGGCGCCGTCGGCGACGGCGGAGCGGCCATCGACCTGACCGCCGGCGCCGATCTCGTGCTGACCACGGGCGAGCTCGGCTCGGACGGCTCGTTCGACGCGGGCGCCTTCGCCGGACTCGGGGCCGACTTCGAGGTGTGGGCGGACGACTTCGCCAACGAGGTCGCAAACCGAGCGGAAGTCGTCGCCGAGCACGTTGGGGAGAGGCTCCGGCACGTCGCCGAGTCCATGCCTGACATACTCATCGCCGCCGGATTGGGCGACCGCGACGCACAGCGGATCGCGGCCCGGGTGGAGTCCACGGGGCGCAAGGCCGCCGAGCGAGCGGCCCGGCATGCCGAGCGCGCCGCGCGCCATGCGGAGAAGGCCGCCTCCCGCGCGGCGAAGCGCGCCGAGCAGCGAGTGGAGCGACAGCAGGCGGCGAAGCGGCGCCAGGCTGCCGCCCAGGGCGGCGCAGCGCGACGCTCCGGAGGCGGCGCCGGACGGGGCGCCGACGAAGTCGTGACGGCCGAAGAGCGGCTGACGATCCTCCGCATGGTGGAGGAAGGCAAGCTGTCGGTGGACGAGGCCGAGCGATTGCTCCAGGCGCTGGAAGACAGCGCGACCTAGGACGCATCTAGTCGCGAGACGGAGTTGACCATGGCGACAACTGAAGAGCGGCTGCGCATTCTGCAGCTGATCGAGGACGGCAAGATCACCGCCGAGGAAGGGGCGAAGCTCATCGCCGCGCTCGGCCAGGCGTCGCCGGACAGCCCGGGTCGAGCGGATGCCGGCTCGCGTCGATCGCTGCGAGTTGTCGTCACCGACACCTACAGCGGCAAGCCCAAGGTCAACGTCAAGATCCCGGCCGGCATCGTCGAGATGGCGCTGCGCATAGGGGTTCACTTCATCCCCGACACCGACAGCCTCGACCTCGACCAGGTCACCGAGGCGTTGCGGGCGGGAGTGACCGGCAAGGTGGTCGACGTGATGGACGAGGAAGGCGGCGAGCGCGTCGAGATCTTCATCGACTGATCGCGCACGAAGCGACGCAAGCAGCGCCGAAGGTGCCCGGCTCACGCAGCCGGGCACTTGCCTTGCGGCGGCGGCGCGGTGGAGGTCGGGCTCGACATGTCGGTATAATCGCCGGGAATGGCACCTGACAAGGTACGGTACGAGGACCGCGGCGCCCCGCCTGGCGGAGTGGCCGCCGGCGACTCCGGGCAGCGTGGGCGCGCGGAGCACGACGCCGTCTCTAATCGCGGCGAGCGTGTGTCCCACCTCTACCCCAACGACCTCTACTACGCCCACCTCTCGCTGTACCGGTTAGCGTTGCCGCTGGCGCGCGGCGCCGACGTGCTCGACGCGGGCTGCGGCTCCGGCTACGGCTCCTCGTACCTGGCGGCGAGAGGCGCTGCGAGCGTTCTGGGCATCGACGTGGACCCGGCGGCGATCGACTTCTGCCAGCGGCACTTCGAGGCGCCGAACCTCTGCTTCGACGTGCTGGACATCCGGCGCGCGGCGGAGCTCGGCGAGAGGCGCTTCGACCTGGTCTTCTCGTCCAACACCCTCGAGCACGTGCCGGACGTGCGCCGGTTCCTGCGCGCGGCCCACAGCCTTCTGCGCCCGTCCGGAGTGTTGGTGGTGGCGGTGCCGCCGGTCACCACCGAGCACCAGATGCTGCTCGAGATGTCGAACGCCCATCACCTCAACATCTGGACCCCGGCGCAGTGGCTGCACGTGGTGCGACAGTACTTCGCCGCCGCCGTGCTCCTCGGTCACCAAGTCGCCCGAGCCGGCCCGGCGCCGGACTTCGACAACCGGCCCGGCGACACGACGATCGACGAAACCGACTTCGCGTTCCCGGCGCTCGACCCCTTGGCGCCAGCGCCGTGGACGCTCAGCGTGGTGATCGAGGCGCGCGAGCCGCGGACCGCCGGCGAGCTGCCGCCGGCACGCGAGCCACCAAGCTTCGTCGACCATTCGTTCACCAGGCCGTCGCCCCTCGTGCCGCCTCTGCGTCCAGACGCACTCGACGCCCCCTCGCGGCCCGTCTCCAGGCTGCCTGGCCGCGCATTGGTGCTGCTCCGGGAGGACGGGCTGCGGGCGCTGACCATCGAGGCGAGACGCTACGCTTGGTGGCGCGCCCGCCGCTGGCAGGCGCGGCGAGCGCTGAGGCGGTGGCGCGGACCGCGAAGGTGACACCTTGGCCTGGCCTCGACTCAGCCGATTGTCGCGCGGCCCCGGGTCCCTTGACAGCCGGGCCGACGCTGTTGTAAGCTGTACCATCGTCCGGACGTAGGAGCGGAAGCTAGTGGAGAAGAAGGGTCGCACACGAGCAATGGGCATGCCGATGCGCGGTCACCCGCGTGGAGGAGTGCCCTGCTTGCCTGTGTCCTGACGGACTGACGAGACGCACGGGCCGCTCCCGCGGGAGCGGCCCTTTCTTTTTGTGCGGCGCTGCCGCCGGAGAGTGCAGCCGCTCGCGGGGCGGCCGTCGAGGCGGACGCGCGACGTCCGCACCTTGGAGACGAAGATGAACCGAACAGACGAGGGAGACACCGTGAACGGCGACGGCGCGGAGCGCTGGTACGTCACCACGGCCATACCATACGTGAACGCTCGACCTCACATTGGCTTCGCCCTGGAGGCGGTTCTCACCGACGCGCTGGCGCGGCACCATCGCCTGCGGGGCGACGACACGCGTGCCCTGACCGGGACCGACGAGAACAGCCTGAAGAACGTCCAGGCCGCCGAGAGCGAGGGCGTGCCGACGAAGGAGCTCGTCGACCGCTACGCCGAGGCGTTCCGCGATCTCGAGGGCGCGCTCGACCTGTCGTTCGACGACTTCATAAGAACGAGCGCGGAGGCGCGTCACCTCGAAGGCGTTCGGCGCCTCTGGGAAGCGTGCGAAGCGAGCGGCGACGTCTACAAGCAGCCATACGAAGGGCTCTACTGCGTGGGCTGCGAGGTGTTCTACACCGAGGACGAGCTCGAGGACGGCCTGTGCCCCGAGCACAAGACGCCGCCCGAGCTCGTGCGCGAGGAGAACTACTTCTTCCGGCTGTCGAAGTACCAGGATCAGCTGCTGGACCTCATCGAGTCCGGGCGGCTGGAGATAGTCCCCGAGACGCGCCGCAACGAGGTGCTCAGCTTCGTGCGAGCCGGTCTGCGCGACTTCTCCATCTCGCGATCGACCGAGCGTGCCCACGGCTGGGGCGTGCCCGTGCCGGGGGACCCGGAGCAGGTGATGTATGTCTGGTTCGACGCCCTGGGTAACTACATCACGGCTCTCGGCTACGCCGACGACGGCGACCTGTACGAGCGCTACTGGGTCGGCAACCCGTCGCGCGTTCACGTGATCGGCAAGGGCATCACCAGGTTCCACGCCGTCTACTGGCCGGCGATGCTGCTGTCGGCCGGCGTGCCTCTGCCGACCACGATTTTCGTGCACGGCTACGTCACCATCGGCGGCGACAAGATCAGCAAGTCGCTCGGCAACGTGATAGATCCGGTGACGCTGGCCGAGGAGTACGGCAGCGAGGCGCTGCGCTACTACTTGCTGCGCGAGATCAGGTCGACGCACGACGGGGACTTCACGATCGAGCGGTTCGTGCGGACGCACAACGCGCACCTGGCCGATCAGCTTGGCAACCTGCTCAGCCGCACCACCGGGATGATCGAGCGGTACTTCGACGGGCGCATCCCCGCGCCCGGCGTGCCTGACGAGCGCGACCGCGCGTTGATCGAGCTGGCCGACGGCCTTGCCGGTCGCGTCGATGACGCCGTCGAGCGCTTCGCCACGCACGAGGCGCTCGGCGAGATCTGGAGTGTGCTCGAGGCGGCCAACAAGTACGTGGTGGAGGTCGAGCCGTGGGCGCTGGCGAAGCGCCGGGACGACCCCGACGTGGAGGCGCGGCTGGCGACCGCCCTATACGTCCTCGCCGAGGTGCTGCGAGTGGTCGCGCAACTGCTGCAGGCGTTCCTGCCGCGGACGGCCGACGAGCTGGCGCGCCGGCTGTCGTTTGAGCTCAGCCCGGACGACGTGCTGGTGGCCGCTCGCTGGGGCGGCACGGTGCCCGGCACGGCGGTCGAGCGCGGCGCCGTGCTGTTCCCGAAGCTGGAGCTGCCGCCGGAAGGGAACGGTGCGGACGCATTGAGCCACGCGGACGAGGGGAGCGAGGCAGACTAGGCGGTCGAAGCGCACTAGGCGCGCGGCACGGACTAGGGCTCAGCCTCGACGCCCGAGCCGGCCGCGGCCAGCGGGCCGCGGTCGGCTTCACCGTCGCCGTCGCCCTCGCCACCGCGGACCTTGCGCACCAGCCGCCGGACGGCGCCGCCAACGGCCGACGGCTGCTGCGCGTCGATCTCCTCGGCGAGCCGCTGCAGCGCGCCGAAGTCGCGCTTGCCGGTCCCAAGCACCGGTATCTCGGCCACGTTGTAGCAGTCCCTCGATCGCGGTCGATGAAGCTGAGGGTAGTCATCGAGCGCCGTGAGGACGTCGTCGATCGGGCAGTCCAGGCCCGTGTGGAGGACTAGCAGCCGCTCGCCCTTGCGCCGGTCGCTGACGGCCGCGACGGCCAGCTCGCACTCGCCGGGGTGGTGCTGATCGATGTAGTCCTGCAGCGCTTCCTCGACGCGGTCCAACGGGACCATCTCGCCGCCGATCTTCGCGAACCGGGCGAGGCGGCCGGTGATGTGCACGAAGCCGTCGGCATCTACGTGACCAATGTCGCCCGTGTCGTAGCCGCCGTGCACGAAGACCTTCTCGGTCAGGTCGGGCCGGTCGATGTAGCCGATCATCCGCGCGGGCGAGCGGACGACCAGCACGCCCTCGGAGTCGCGCGGCAGGATCGCGCCTGAGTCCGGATCGGTCGCGAACACCTCTACGCCCGGCAGGGGCAGGCCCACCGTGCCGTCGCGGCTGGCGTCGATGGTGTTGACCGCCACCACGGGTGACAGCTCCGTGCAGCCATAGCCCTCGAGCAGCGGGGCGTCGTAGCGCTCCAGGAACGCCGCGCGCAGCTCCGCCGGGCAGTGCTCGGCGCCGACGAAGGCGAACCGCAGCGATCGCAGCTGCTCAGGCTCGATGCGGCGCATATAGCTGCGCATGAACGTCGGCGTCCCGATCAGGAACGTCGCGCCGGACTTGTGGGCGAGCTCGCCGAGGGCGGCGCCGTCGCGCGGATCGGCCTGGCCGACTATGGTGAACGCGTTTGCCAGGCACAGCCACAGGCCCGGTCCGAGACCGAACGCGTGGAACAGCGGCAGCGGGGACGCGAGGACCTCCTCGCCCGGGCGCAGCTCGAGCTGGAGCATCGTCGCATCGGTGTTGGCCAGCATCTGCTGGTGGCTCAGCTGGACTCCCTTGGGCTCGGCCTCGCTGCCTGACGAGAACACGATGGCCGCCACCTGCTCGGGGCGGCCACGGTCGATCCACGACGGCGGCAGGAGCATCACCCGCGCCATGTGGCGCAGGACGCGAGTCTTGGAGAGGTGAGCGACCAACTCCTCAACATAGACGACGCGCGCCGGCAGCTCCAGATCGCCGATGCGCGACAGATACTCGCTCGAGCTGATCACCGTCTTGACGCGGGCTAGCCGCAGCATGCGCGCCAGCTGCGCCGGACCGGCAGTGTGGTTCAGGTTCACGGACGTGTGGCCGTACAGCGCGAGCATAAGGTTGGCCAGAGTCCCGGCTTGACCCGGCGGCAGCAGCACGCCGACGTTCGAGTCGTCCGCGCCGAGATCGACGAGCGCGCCCATCGCCAGCGCGACTCCGGCCATCTTGAGGCGGCTCATCGAGCCGCGGGCGTCCAGCACCCCGGTCTGGCGCGGCCGGCGCTTTGCCTGGGCGAGGGCCGTGGAGCCGAGCGTCCGAGTGTCGCGATTCGCGCGTGCCTGCGCCTCGACGTAGGTCATCCGTGTCATCAGGCGTCTCCTCCGTCTCCCGCGGGAGATGCGGTATGCTAGACGGCGCGCAAAGCGCGGTCAACGCATGGCCGGCCTGGCTGGAACGCATGGCCGGCCTGGCTGGAACGCATGGCTGGCTTGACCGGAACGCATGGCCGGCCTGACGAGATCGCGTGGTCCGTCCGGCGAGCTCGTTGAGCGAAGCCTTGACGATGGCCGTGCGCGCCACTATTCTCGACCGGCCCCGCCAAGCCCTCGTGTCGAGCGACGCGCCCGATCCGCCCCCACGAACCGGAGACACAAGCACCGTGCGAATCCTCGGCATCTCGTGCTACTACCACGACTCGGCGGCGGCGCTCCTGGACGACGGCGTGTTGGTCGCTGCGGCTGAGGAAGAGCGCTTCTCGCGCCACAAGCACGACCACGGCTTCCCGCACCACTCGATCGAGTTCTGCCTGTCCGCCGGCGGGTTGTCGGGCAGGGAGCTCGACTACGTCGTGTTCTACGAGAAGCCGCTCCTCAAGTTCGAGCGCATCATGCAGAGCACGCTCGCCACATGGCCGAGATCGTGGGCCGTGTTCCGCGAGTCGATGGTGACGTGGTTCAACGAGAAGCTGTGGATCAAGTCTCAGCTGCTCGACGAGCTCGGCATCCCGGCTGACCGGCTGCTCTTCTCCGAGCACCACATGTCGCACGCAGCCAGCGCGTTCTTCAGCTCGCCGTACGACGAGGCGGCGATCCTTACGTGCGATGGCGTCGGGGAATGGCAGACGACCACGATCGGCCACGGACGCGCGAGGTGGCCGGGCGGCGCGCCG
>Ga0316576_10001645_pt1 | contig 12225 bp, 5 predicted proteins | sample S0NA_FD_203075 | JGI IMG/M metagenome (GOLD analysis project Ga0316576, IMG submission 203075) | Rhizosphere microbial communities from salt marsh grasses in Alabama, United States - S0-2_050615r3r5 | ecosystem: Host-associated > Plants > Roots > Rhizosphere | place: USA: Alabama | collected... | reverse complement strand
TAAAATCTCTGGAGACACCCCGTCCGCCATGAGGGCCCAGACAACGGCGGTGAGAAGCTCCATGCGCATGACGTCCGGTTGCTCCTCTCGCGAGGTGACGAGGCCACCGAACACGGCGTTGTCGGCACTACCGCCTCGAGGGATGAGGACGGTCAGACAGGCGCCGAGGTCGTGAGCCCTCGAGCCGGGCTCGGACCGGATGAGGTCGACAAGCTTCTTTTCGAACTCGGCGAACCACTCGGGTCGAGTGTCGATGTCGTTGTTCGGGCTGTCGTTCATGGTCGCCTCCCCAGGGTTGCTCGATATTGGGTCGAGCAGCCGTTCCGGCGGGGTTGAAAGCACGAACCGTGCCGGATTCGCAGCACCGCTTCCAGGTCCTTCGCAGACGTTCCTGTCCCGGATTGGGACGCGAACGGTGAGTCGATCGATTCAGGGCGAGCTCCGACCGCGCGGCCGGCGGGGTGGCGACGTCGGTTCGGTCAGCTGTTCGACTGTCGGAGTGGTGCTGGTGATGGGATCAAGCGTCGCGAGGCCACCGATGAGCAGCAGTCGCCCGTCGGAGGTCAGGTGTGCCGAGTGCGCCGCGCGTGCGGTGATCAGCGATGAGCCGGCCGACCAGGACAGGCTGGAGGGATCGAAGACCTCGGTGCTGGCCAGGCAGGTGCCGGTGTCGTCGTAGCCGCCCGTCACCAACACCAGGCCGTTGCCGAGCGTTGACCAGGATGAGTAGGATCGCCGTACGGACGGTTTGCCAGCGATCTGAAGCCGGCCATCTCCGGGGTCCCACACCAGCGTGATGGCGGTGCCGACAATGTCGCTGAGCAGGACGCGGCCGTCGAGAAGCCCGACCGCCAGCGGGCTGGACCACCCGGCAGGCAGCGGGGTTGCCCGGTCGACGGTGTTCGTCGCAGGGTCGAAGGCGGTGACGGCGCGGCCGCCCACGATCAGGACACGGCCGTCGCTCAGAGCCGTCATGGCGGGGTTCATCAGCTCGCCGTCGATCACGTCGACGTCGGTCCACCCGCCAGAAACGGGGTCGAAGACCTCGACCTCCTCGACGGGTGTCGCGACGCCGGAGTCCCACAGGACGCCACCGGCCACGACCGCCCGGCCGTCGTCGAGCGCGGCCAGTCCGAAGTACATTCGATCGTGGTTGAGCGGGCCGGTTGCCGAGAAGCTGCCGGTACTCGGGTCGTAGATCTCGCTGACGGCGCCTTCATCCCCCAGCCCGACGATAAGCGCTCGGCCGTCGGTCAGGCGGACGCCCCGGGACAGACCCCAGACGCCCACCGGCTCCGGGCCGGTCGACCAGTGGTCGGCGGCGATGTCATAGATCTCCGAGCCGGGCTCCTGACCGCCGACGACCAGGATCGTACCGTCGCCGAGCTCGACGGCGGCGTGGCCGGCGCGACCGTAGGCCATGGGAGCGAGCGCGATCCACTGCCAGCATGGGAAGTCGGTGCAGACCTCCACGACTCCGTGGTGCCCGCAGGCGGCATCGCCGAGCGCAGCGGTGACGTTCCAATCGTAGGATCCGGCTCCGACGTAGGCATGACTGAGCGTAGTATCGCCCGAGCTGCCGCCATCTCCGAAGGTCCACAAAAAGGTTGGTGTGTCCTGGCAGTTGGCAGTGCTCAGCGAGCCCTGGAAGGGCACCGGTAGGCCGGGCCACGCGGTGGTGCCGACCACTGCGTCACACCAGATGGCACAGCCCGAACCGAGATCGGCGTTGACGCTGATGTCGGCGCCGGCGAAGGCAATTTCGCTCACGGCCAGGTTGGTCGGCACGCCGTCGTAGCGATGGGAGCTCGGTCGGCTGACGGTGTCGAAGACGTCTCCCGGGGTGTAGAAATCTCCAGCGTCGGCGCGGCCTCCGGTCTCGATTTCCTCGAGTCCGTCGGCCTCCATGAGCCGGAGCAGCTTGTGCTCGGTGTAGGAGTTGTCGTAGAGAAGACGCCCGTTGCCATCGACCCGGGCATCCACGTGCCAGATCAGGAGTCCGTCGGCCGGGATCTCGGCATCGTTGCCCTGACGGCGCCGGTGCTGAACCACGAAGTACTCGGCGTAGGGATCGGCCACCGGGTCGCCGTGCATGAGAACGGCGGCTTCAGGAACCGAATCGGACGGCGCCAGCAGAAGCTCGTGCTCATCCTGGTTGTAGACCTCGGGGGAGAGCCAACCGAGCACCCACTTGGAGAAGGCGTTGTGGTCGCCCCAGTTACTCGCCATCTGGTCGAGCCCGCCGACGCCGCCTCGGGGGCCGATCGAGTCGTCGTAGTCGTAGTAGTCGGGTAGACCGAGGGCATGACCGGTCTCGTGAATCACTACTTCGGGTGAAAACGTTCCCGGCCAGTCGTAGTTCTCCCACTGCCACGAGTAGGTTCCCAGCCGAACGCCGTCGACCGAGAAGTTGGTGCCGCGGAATCGGGTCTGGTAGCCCCACCAGAACTCCGCCCACTCACCGTGGGGACCGGTCCAGATCACCACGAAGTAGTCGACGACGCCGTCGCCGTCGTTGTCGTACTGAGTGAAGTCGTGGCCTTCGAGGTCGTAGTGATTGATGACCTCGCGGATCAGGGCCTCACGTCCAGAGGTGGTCTCGACCACCTCGTCGCGAGGGTAGGCGGTCGTGTACCAGCCCAGGGTCGAGCCGGTGATCTCGAGCTGGCCGTACGATGATCGCTGGTAGAATGCGGCCAGGCTTTCGTACGGGAACAGCGTCGGATCGCCGTCGCCGTAGAGCATGTCGTCCACGACTGCCGGATCGCTCGAACCGGGCATGTCCGAGAAGGCGATGAGGAGCGCGAGGACGCGCGACGTGCCGGCCGACGGCAGCACGGTGGGTGTATCGGGTACGGACTTTACGGACGCGTCCGGGATCATCCGAGCGACCAGCTGTGGCGCGAGTCGGTGGTTGCCGAGCTCGCGGGCATCCTCCGCACGCACGGCGAGGGTGCCGTCCAGGCGGTAGCGTTCGAGCTGCTCGCGGGTGGGCGGCTCGAGTGCGCGCGCTGTGCCGATGCCGACAGCCAGTAGGGCGATCATGACGATGAAGCAGCGGTGTCGCAGCATGACCTTCCTCCGGGCAGCACTCTACACCGAAATCGATCCGGGCCAGGGATGCGTCGCCGAGATCGGAGAAACCCCGGCTACCAGCTCAGAAGCCGCGCGATGCGTTGGCGCTGACCGTCGGGGAAGGCGACGATGCCGATGAGGGTGGTCGTCCCCGACGGATCAACCACGGCGCGTACGGTCTCACCGTTCGCAGTCCAGGTCACCACGGAGCCGCCTGTGGTGGTCCCGGAGCGCTCGCTGCACGGGCCAATCGTTGCCTCCAGCCGATCGACGACCTCATCGAACTCGCGTTGCGCCTGGTCAGTGGTGGCGCCGGCGGTCTGCATGGTCACCGAAAAACAGGCGTAGGCGCCGTCCACGAAGTACAACGACACGATCGCCTCGTGGTCGAGAACCGGCCGCGTGCAGAGATGGACCGAGACTCCCTCGTCGACCTCCAGCGGGCCGCGACACAGGTGGGGTTCCGCGATGACCTCGACCGGCGAACCGCCCCAGGTTACTGGCGGCAGGTCGCCCGTGTCGGCTGCTGCCGACAGTGCGACGAGGAGAACGACCTGAAGAAGCCTCAAGACCATCGGTTGTCCGATCTCGGTGGCGACACCTTGACTCCGTGCCTCAACAAGCAATGACGATGCCAGAGTTTGCCATCAGAACTCAGGGCGCGGAGGGCGTCGGCAGGAGCCTCTGACTCGACACAAGGCGTGTTGCTGTCTCAAGTTGGGACGACCGGGGGGGGAGAGCACGGAAGCGGCATCCGGACGTTGGATCGAAGCTCGATCGGTCGGGACCCTGGTTTCGGCCAAACCTCTAACGGAGCAGTCCGGCGTCGAGGTCCTGGCATCCGCTACACTCTGATCATGTCGGCACGTTTCCGAGACGATCTCGCTCACACTGCGCTGAGGGCGATCCTCACCATCGGGAGCCGGTTACCGCTGTCTCTGACTCGGGCATCAGGACCGCTGTTGACACGGCCTCTGCTGTCGATGCTTCGACGGGAGAGAACCCGCATGCGACAGCATCTCGAGGTCGCGTTTCCGGAGCTCGGCCCTGGCGAGCATAAACGGATCATGAGAGGCTGCGCCGACCACTTCGGCCGCCAGCTCGCCGAGGTCGCCTGGCTGTGGCGCGCACCCGAGTCGGAGGTTCAGGGGCTGGTTACTGTCGAGGGGGTCGAGCACCTCCGGATGGCTCTCGACGCCGGCCGCGGTGCGGTCATCGTGACCGCCCACTGCGGCAACTGGGAGCTTCTCAACCTCTGGCTCGGCGCCTCGGGCTTTCCGGTCACCATTGCCGTTCGCGAGCTCGATGATCCGAGGCTCGATGAGTTCGCGACGAGGCTTCGGAGCCGGTTCGGCACCGAGGTCGTGGCGCGAGGGTCATCGGCGGGCCGTCAGCTGATGCAGGCTCTTGGGCGCAAGCGGGCCGTCGGCCTTCTCATCGATCAGGACATTCCAAGCATTCCAGGCGTGTTCGTGCCGTTCTTTGGGAGACCGGCGTGGACTCCCTCGGGCGCCGCCCTGCTGGCGCTGCGGATGCGAAGCCCCCTCGTGACCGCCTTCGACCACCGGCGGCCGGACGGGTCACACTTCATGCGTGTGAGCCCGCCGTTGCCGATGCCCGAGGAAGGTTCTCTGGATGACCGCGTTCTCGAGCTGACCGCCGCCGTCACCGCCGCCGTCGAGTGGCAGGTCCGGGCCTGGCCCGAGCAGTGGGTGTGGATGCACCGGCGCTGGCGAACACAACCGGAGGTCGACGGACCCGTATAGGCCCGACTTGCGGTTCAGGCGGGTTCTGCCTCACGAGTCAACCGGACGATTCGCCGGGGTTCGACGTGAGGTTGGCGAGGTTCGGTGCGCAGCGGCGTCCGACGACCGATGAGAAAGGTGTGCACGGCTGTCCCACGGAGGGCCGCCGCGTTTTGACTCGGTCGAGGTCCACAGTCCTGTACGACTCGTTCATCTGGCGCCGAACGCCGTGCAAACCGGCTCGTCTGGACCTACATTGATGACAAACGCCAATCAATGCTGAAAGGAGTCGAGATGAAGACTCGATCCTGGCTTCATGCCCTGCCGTTGCTTGTGGTTTGTCTCACGGCGTGCGGAACGACCGCGTCGCACGACACCGCGCCGCCGTACGACTTCGAGCGCGACGAAATGGCGCCGCCGTTGCCGTTCGGCGAGCCGGTGGTCCCCGTCGTGGTAGGTCCACTCGGTCGCCTTCCGGCGGAGCTCGGCGGTGACGAGAGCGGTCGAGACGTCGATCGGAGGCTCGAAGGCCCGCTCGAGGAATCCGAGATCGTTCGGCTCCAGAACGAGGCTCTGGCGCAGCCGGTCGATGAGGGGGTGCAAGTGCTCGGGGAGGGAGGATCGCGGGCGCCGACTCCTGTCGTCGGTTTCGAAGCGCTCGACTTCTCGACGGCCGGGGGCAACTTCGTGCCGCCGGACCCGGAGCTCGCGGTGGGTCCCAACCACGTCATGGCGGTCGTCAACGACTACCTCCAGATCTACGATCGGATGGGCACACCGCTGATCACTCCTGTACGTTTCGCCACCTTCTTCGCTGGCATCCCCGGGTGCATGAACATGTTCGACCCCAACGTGCTCTACGACGAGCAGCTCGATCGTTTCGTGGTCGGGATCGACGCCAACGCTACCGGCTACTGCGTTGCCATGAGCCAGGGCCCGGACCCGCTGTTGACCTGGTCGGCCTACGGATTCGCGACCGTGCCTCCGGCCCCGCCCGGGACCCAGGACTTCTTTGACTACCCGCACGCCGGTGTCGGTCAGCTCGCCGTCTTCGTGGGCGCGAACATCTTCAACAACACCGCATCGACCTTCCTCCGTGCCGAGGTCTGGGCGGTCGACAAGCTGGCCATGTTCACCGGTACGACCTTGCCGGCGCCGGCCATGCAGACTGTGGTCAACGGTTTCACGCCGCAGCCCATGAACGCCCACGGCTGGGCCCAGGGCACGTGGCCGTCGACCGGTCTCCACTACATCGTGGCCAATCAGTACATCCCCGGTTCGCCCCCGGTCTACTCCGGCGATCTCTTCGACGTCTGGTCGTGGGCCGATCCGTTCGGGGCCAACGTCTTCAACCTGGTGGGCCCGATCGATCTGCTCGCGGCGACCGGTTTGGCAGCAAGCTACCCGATCGACGCGCCGCAGGTCGGCAGCGTAGCCACTCTGCAGGCCAACGACTGGCGGATCCTCGACGCCGAGTATCGCAACGGCGATGTTTGGATGACTCAGACGATCTCGTGCAACCCTGGGATGGGCACGGTGGACTGCGTCCGTTGGGCCGAGCTCGACCCGACGATTCCCTGGGTGCTGCAGGCCGGTGTGTTCGCCAGCATCGACGAGTGGCGGATCTTTCCCGACGCTGCCGTGAACCACTGTGACGACCTCACGATCGGCTACACGAAGACCTCGCCGGGAATGATCCCGTCGATCGGCATCACTGGCCGACTCGGAAGCGATCCTCCCGGTTCGCTCCAGCCGGAAGCGTTGTTGAGACCCGGGGACCTTCCCTACACCGCGTATGACACGCCGCCCCACCGTTGGGGCGACTACACGGGCGGCACGTCGGATCCGGACGGGGTCGGGACGTGGTACCTGGGCGAGTACTCGAAGCTCATCAACCCGCCACCGCTCGCGTACTGGGGCACCTACGTCGGTGGCTACACCACGAGCTGCGGCGTCGATCTCGCGGTCACGAAGAGCGACGGAGCGAGCCAGGCAATCCCAGGAACCCAGGTTACCTACACCATCACGGTCGGCAACCAGGGCCGCGGCGACGCGATCGGTGCGACGGTGAGCGACGCCTTCCCGGCGTCGTTCAGTGGCGTGAGCTGGACGTGCACCGGTCAATCGGGACCGCCGACATCGACCTGCTCGGTCCCCGGCGGGACGGGAAACGTCAGCATGACGGCCGACCTCCAGGTCGGCTCCGCCATCACCATCACCGCCGTCGGTACCGTTGACTCGAGCGCGACCGGCACGCTGGCCAACACCGCCACGGCACTGCCTGTCGGGATCGTCGACCCGGTCCCGGGCAACAACGCCGCGACCGACAGCGATGCGCTGACGCCGGTGGCCGATCTCGAGGTCAGGGTCACCGACGGTGTCTGCTTCGTCTTGCCGGGAGGCTCGACCACCTACGCCGTCGTGGTCGACAACCACGGGCCATCCGACGCACCGGCCGCGGTCGTGAGCGACACGCCGCCGGCCGTGCTCACCGTCAACTCGTGGACCTGCTCGGCGACGGGCTCAGCCACGTGCGGCGCCCCGTCGGGCAGCGGACCTCTCAGTGACAGCCCGAGCCTGCCCAGCGGTGGCGCGGTGACCTACAGCGTGTCCGCCACGGTCTCGGCCTCGGCCTCCGGCACGTTGCTCTACACCGTCACGGCGTCACCAGGCGCCGGCGTCACCGATCCGGACTCGAGCAACGACTCCGGCGGCGATGTCAACGCCCTCGAAACGCCCATCTTTTGCGATGACTTCGACGACGGTACCAGCAACGCGTGGAGCGCGACCGTTCCATAACGGTTCGGGCCTTCACGCCCTGCCGCAAGGGTCGGGCCGGACATGGGTCGAGCCGGAGACGACGCGGCCGGGATCCGGGCTCGCGAGGCCGAGTCCGGTCGGGGTCTATACTGGTTCTGTCGCGAGTTGAGATGGGCACATTGCGCTTTCAGGATCAACGGAACAAGCGCAGGACGGGCCCGAGGGCGACGGAGTCTCGTCATCCGCGCGGGGGAGGAAGCGATGCGGGCACGGACCTGGGGACTGGCGCTGCTCGGGGTGATTGTTGGTTTGACTCTGTCGGTGGCGCTGTTGATGCCGCCGACGTTGTCATCAGCCGGGGAGTCCGAACCCCTTCAGCTGAAGTCGCTGGCCGGGTCCTTCGTCGTGTTCGACCCGGCTGCGGGCGGTGACGCCTGCTGGGTTCCGGGGACGAGCCAGACGCTGTGCTTCCGAACCGAGTCGTTCACTGACGACTGGGAGTGGGTCGAGAACCTGTGGCTGAGGTTCCCGTCCGACTGGACGGTGAGCGATGTCTTCGTCGCCGGTACGCCCGCCTGCGACAGCGGCACCTTCCGGACGTTCTCGTGGTCGTTCCAAACCGCGTCGTATGAGGTGAATCTCGACCACCAGCGTCGTATGGCCACCTCCGACCACTGTACTGCCTCCTACTGCGTCGAGGTCACGACCGGTGGTGGCTCAGGCGACGCCCTGGTGTCCTGGTTCTGGGATGGGGACGGTTACGCGGGAACTCCGCACTGGCCGTGCAGCGACGACGGCTACACGCCGTCAGGACAGACCACGTGCGACGAGAGCATCGCACCCCGAGCGACGATTAATGACTGCTCGACGTTGGGCAGCCTCGATGGTCAGATCGTGGATGCGTCAACGATGGGGCCGACCTGCACGTTGGCGGCGGTCACCATCGATCCTGGCGCCGTTACCGTGGCGGCCGATGCGACCGGCCTCTACGGGCCGATCTCCCTCACCGAAGGAACCTACGACGTCACCGCCGCCGCCTCCGGGTACGACGACGACACTGCGAGCGGTGTTTCATTGGTGGCCGGTACCACGACGACCCAGGACTTCGCTCTGTCGCGGCCGGTGGTCGGGGTCGCGCCGGGGATCTTCGATGTTGACCTGGTTGTGAACGCCACCGGCGACGAGACTCTGGCCATCAGCAATCTGGGGCCAGCGCCGCCGCTGGAGTGGACTTTGTATGAGGTTCCGCCGACCGAAGCGATCAACCCCTACTCCGACGCGGCGCCGGCGCCCGGAGTCATGGTCGAGCCCGAGCTCGAGGTGGCCATGCGTAGCCGCGGTGAGGCCGGCCTCCTGATCGACCTCCGCGAGCGACCCGACCTGAGTCCGGCCCTCACGATGTCATGGCTCGAGCGTGGGCGCTTCGTGGTCGATGCACTGCGGTCGACAGCGGAACGGTCACAGGCGAGGGTACGGGAGTATCTCGACGGCAAGCGAATCCCCTACGAGGCGTTCTGGATCGACAACCTGATCGTTGTGCCGTCGGCGACGAGAGAGGTTCTTGACGACCTCCTTTCATTCGACGAAATCGAGATCGTGCGGGCTCGGAGAATGATGGGTCTCATCGAGCCGGTGACGCGCGCCGAGGCGCTTCCGGTCGGCAGGGCCATCGAGCCCAACCTCAGCCATGTCGGGGCCGACCAGGTCTGGACAATGGGCTTCGACGGCGACGGGATCGTGGTGGCCAACATCGACACCGGCGTCAGGTACACGCACGAGGTGCTCCAGCCACACTATCGGGGCAACCTCGGTGGCGGTGTGTTCGATCACGACTACAACTGGCTCGACGGCGTCGACGGATCTTCGGCGGCACCCTACGACGACCACGGCCACGGCTCCCACACCATGGGGATCATGGTCGGGGACGACGGTGGTACCAATCAGGTGGGCATGGCTCCGGGTGCGACCTGGATCGCCTGTGATGCCTGCGAGTCAAGCAGCGGCTGCCCGGAGACCGCGCTGCTGACCTGCGCGCAGTGGATCACAGCGCCCTATCCCGTGGGCGATCCGTCATCGCCGGACTCATCGAAACGCCCCCAGGTCGTCAACAACTCCTGGGGCGACTGCGGTCAGTCCTACGACAACTGGTATCAGGGTGTGGTCGACAGCTGGCACGCCGCCGGGATCTACCCCGTGTTCTCGAACGGCAACGCCAGCAACTGCTACTACCCCACACCGCCGGGCTGCAACACCGTCGGCAACCCCGCCCGGTACGGCAACGTCACCGGCGTCGGTTCCACCGGCCAGTCCAACGGCGCCTACGCCACACACTCGAACTGGGGTCCGACCGACGATCCGGACACTGTCAACCCCGACGGCTACCCGAGCATCAAACCCCAGGTTGCCGCGCCCGGGGTCAACATCCGATCGAGCTACAGAACCAGCGATTCGAGCTACTACACCATGGGCGGAACCTCGATGTCGGCGCCCCACGTCAGCGGCCTGGTCGCCCTCATGTGGCAGGCGGGGCCGTGCCTGATCGGGGACTACGCCCAGACCGAGACGATCATGATGAGCACGGCGACCGCCATCCCCTACGCCTCGAACTGCGGCGGCGAGGGCCCGGGCAACGTCCCCAACCAGGCCACCGGGTGGGGTGAGATCGACGCTCTCGCTGCGGTGACCGAAGCGACCATCTGGTGCAACACCGACTGGTTGCCGTGGGTCAGCGAGACCCCCACGAGCGGCCTTGTCGCCGCCGCCGGATCCGAGAACGTGACGCTCAGCTTCACCTGTGGACCCGACCCCGGCGACGAGAGCGGGACGCTCAGGTTGACCACCAACGACCCCTGTGCCGAGACCACCGACATTCCCCTGGCCCTGCACTGCACGACCGGCCCGTCGATGGACCTTGCCATCTCCAAGACTGACGGTGTCGCTACTGCGATTTCCGGCGACGGACTCACCTACACCATTGTTGTCGCCAACGGCGGACCCGACGACGCCGTCGGCGCGACCGTGACGGACACCTTCCCAGTCGCCTTGACCGGGGTGACGTGGACCTGCGTCGCCGCAGGCGGCGCGTCGTGCTCGCCGTCGGGCTCTGGCGGCATCAGCGATACGGTCGATCTGCCGGCGGGTGGGAGCGTGACCTACACAGCCGTGACAACCATCGATCCGGCTGCTACCGGGTCTCTCAGCAACACAGCCGCGGTGACTGAACCGGCAGGGGCCACCGAGCTTGATCCGAGCAACAACTCGGCAACCGACCTCACCGAGCTGACCCCGGAGGCCGACCTCGGTGTCACGAAAACTGACGGGATCGACCTGGTCCTGCCCGGCGGCTCTGTCGTGTACACGATTTCCGTGACCAACGCGGGTCCCTCGGACGCGCCCACGGCGACGGTCGCTGACGCCTTTCCGGCGGATGTAACCGACGTTTCCTGGACCTGCGTTGCCGCCGGCGGCGCCACTTGCACCGCCTCTGGAATCGGCGACATTGACGACGCCGTCTCCATGCCGGTCGGCGGTTCCGCAACGTACACTGCCGGCGCCACGGTCGCGCTGGCAGCGACCGGAACACTCTCCAACACAGCGACGGCTACACCGACGGGAGGTGTTACGGATCCGGTCCCAGGCAACGACTCGGCGACCGACACTACGACGGTGGCGGCCATCACGGAGCTTCATGGTCAGGTCAGTGACGGTGTGTGCTGGGTCGCTCCTGGAGCCGCGACGACTTACACGCTGACGGTGGTCAACGATGGGCCCGGCGACGCGTTGGGCGCCCTGGTGGAGGACAGTCCGCCGGCGATTCTCGGCAGCCTCGGCTGGACCTGTACGGCCACCGGGGGCGCGAGTTGCACCGCAGCCGGCAGTGGTGCCATCGCCGAAACGGTGGACCTCCCAGCGGGCGGGTCGGTGATCTTCGAGCTGACCGGGACCGTCGATCCGGCGGCTACCGGCTGGCTGCGGAACGAGGCCTCGGTGACCGCGCCGGCGAACGCAGTCGATCCGACGCCGGACGACGGGGTGATGTGGGACCTCGACGCTCTCGAGCCGCCGATCCTGTGCGACGACTTCGAGGACGGAACGACCGGGGCGTGGTCAAGCACGGTGCCTTGACCCGGCTGAACCTTGCTCGAAAACCGCTCGTTCCTGGATCAGGAACGCCGCTGTTCCCACCAGAACGCAAGAATCGGCCAAGATCAGGCGGATCAGCCGAGCGGTCGCCCCGTCACTCGCCAACCCGGACGAGTGTCGTGAGAGCTGCGTCGTCGATGCTGGCGTCGATCCGTTCGAGGAGCCGGCCACGCAGTTGGCGGCGGATATCCGGTGCACGGGAAGCGATGAGCTGATCGAGGGCTGCCTCGCGGATTTCCTCGATCGGCGGCACGCGCTCGGGCCGGCGCGCCTCGACGCTAACCAGAGCGTAGGCGTCGGCTCGGTATTTCATTCGCTCCGGCTCGTAGACCTCCACTAGCAGAGGTTCGCTCAGCTCGCCCACGGTGAGCTGGGTGACTGCCGATACGAATGCCGGTCCGGCCCAGACGGCCAGGAGCTTGTCATCGACCCAGCCGACATCGCCGCCGATCCGGCCACCGGGGTCCTGTGACCAGAGTCGAGCCGCTTCGGATAGCTCGAT